>JADGMW010000488.1_pt1 | contig 15916 bp, 15 predicted proteins | sample 8641801 | NCBI WGS metagenome assembly JADGMW01 (sample SAMN16272018, study PRJNA661076) | feces metagenome | isolation source: fecal sample from diarrhoea affected cattle A | host: Bos taurus | place: South Africa: Lokaleng Village, Mahikeng | collected 2019-09
CGAGCTGGTCCTGTTCCTGTGCAGCGATGCCGGCAGACAGGTTCGCGGTGCCGCCTGGAACATCGACGGCGGCTGGGTCGCGCAGTGATAGGTCTAACTACGTCTGCGGTCGTCCCGAAGCGACCGTAGCGTCGACAAGCGGTCCCTCGGTCTTCTGCTCGGTCGCCTCTCCATAGCGCCGCTGGCAGCGATTGCAGAAGAACGCCCGCCGCTTGCTGCGCCCGAGTGCCTTGGCCCTGCTGAACGGAATATTGCAGCGCGGGCAGGTGGTGCGAGCGTGGGCGAGCCAGTGGGCCTTCAGCGTGCCCTCGCGCTTCCATTGCAGGAAATCGAAGCTGTAGTTGCGCGCCTCGCGGGCCAGCTCGCGCTGTTGGGCGGCAGGCAGGTCGCCAATCAGGGACAGGGGATGAACGTGGATGCGAAACAGCACCTCGTTCTTGATGATGTTGCCGGAGCCGGCGAACAGGGTCTGGTCCAGCAGCGCATCGCAGGCCAGCATCCGCGGATGTGCCCGCAGGCGTTTCAGCGCCGCGCGCAGGGTCCAGGAATCGCCCATGACATCGACACTCCAGTCATAGGCGGCCTCCAGCGGCCCCTCGATTGGCTGCACCGAACAGCCATAGAAATTCAGCTCGCCATCGGCGAAGCCCAGGCTCAACCGCGGCGTCGAATCCTTGCGCTGGTTGATCCGATAACTGCCGAACAGCAGCAGATGGATGCGCAGCGACACCTCGTCCAGCTCGATGAGAAAGTGCTTGCCCCAGCTGCGAACCGAGCGCACCGACTGGCCGACCAGCCGGGCCTTGTCGAGCTTGGCGTTGCCTTCTGCCCGCTCGATGGTCTGGCCGGTGAAGTCGGCGGCTTGCTCGCGAAGAATGACGATGGACGGGCCTTCGGGCATAACGATATTCGCTGCGGCTGGACGATCCCGTTATGACCGATGGCCGGCATCAAAGGTGCGCGCAATGCCGATCAGAGGGCCGGTTTGATAAGGCGATGCGGGCGACGTGCCCGCGCGCGTGGGCACCATCAGCTGCTGTTACCAGTCGAGCTGCAGCTGGCTTTCGAAGTGGCGCGGCTCCCCGCTCAGCGGGTCATCGAAGGCCAGCCCGCGCGCCAGCAGCTTCAACGGCTGCGAATAGTCATCCCGCTCGCGTTGGCTGCGCGCCAGCAGGTGCGGATAGAAGGGATCATTGCAAATGCCGGCACCCAGCGAAGCCATGTGCAGCCGCAGCTGGTGTTTCTTGCCGCTGATCGGCGACAGCCCGTAGCGCCAGAATTCGCCGCGACGCTCCAGCACCTCGATGAGCGTTTCACTGTTGGGCTCGCCCTCGCCTTCGCGCATCATGAAGAACGGCTCGCCGGGCACCATGCACAGCCGGCGGCGCAAGGGAAATTCCAGCTGCGGCAGCGCGGGGCAGATCGCCTCGTAGCGCTTGTGAATGGCGCGATCACGAAACAACGCCTGATAGGCATCACGGCTTTGCGGATTGACCGAGAACAGCACCAGCCCGGCAGTCAGGCGATCGATCCGGTGGATCGGCACCAGGTCCGGATTGCCAACACGCTTGCAGAGCCTGGCCAGCAGGGTCTCATTGACGTATTCGCCGGCCGGCATCACCGAGAGAAAGTGCGGTTTGTCGGCCACCAGCAGATGTTCGTCGAGGTGCAGGATGCGCTCCTGGAACGGCACTGGCGTCTCGTTCGGCACCTCGCGGAAATAGTGGATACGCAGGCCAACCTGATAAGGGTGCTGCGCCCCGATCGGCTGTCGCTGAGCGTCCAGCACGCGGCCGCGCGCCATGCGATCCAGCCAGGTCGCCCGGTCGATTGCAGGGAAGTGATCGCACAGGCAATCGAGCACCGTGTGCCAGTTGCCGGCGGGCAAGTGCAAGGTACTGGGGCGGGAGCTCGAAGCGGACATGGCGCGGAGGGAGGTGGGCCTGGGGCCCTCGATGATACCCGCCGGGAAGCGGCGGATATATCGCGGCTTGGGCGCACCAGGCACTTACCGTGATCAGACGGTGGCCTGGCGCACCTCACCGGGAGCGAACGGCTGGATCAGTCTTGCTTGTCCTTCACCACTTCGCCGGTCTTGCCGTCGAGTTTGAACTCGTACTTCTTGCCGTCCTGCTTCATGCCTTCGCCTTCCCAGCCGTCATTGTCGGCTTCGATGCCGTGCAGTTCGGTGTAACCGGCAGCCTTGGCTTTCTCCACGGCCTGCTCGAGGGTGATCCAGTCGGCGCCCGGCTTGTCGGCGGCGAAAGCGGCACCGGAGCCCAGGATTGCAACAGCGAACGCGGCGGTAAGGGTCTTGTTGTACATCTGAGTCTTCCTTCTGCGTCAAAAAATAGGTGAGCCAGCGTTGCGGCTCGCACTGATTACGAACCCAGCGCCAAGTGGGAAGTTCCAAAGGCCCTGCCTCGCGCAGCCCACAGACGCACCTTATGTGTCGATTTCGCTGAGCGCCGTTCGATCAGCTTGAGGGGCCATCGACGCGCGGCGGTGGCCTGCTGTTGCGTCGGTTTTCGTCGCGCCATCGGAGGTTTCCATGAGCACGCAAAAGGTTGTATCCGAACAGGACTGGCTGGCCGCCCACAGCGCCCATCTGCTCGCCGAAAAAGAGGTTACCCACCAGCGCGATGCGCTCAGCGCGAAACGCCGCCAACTGCCCTGGCGGCGCGTCGAGCAGGACTACGTCTTTCAGGACGCCAGCGGTCCGGTCCGTCTGAGCGAGCTGTTTGCCGGCCGCAGCCAGCTCATCATCAAACATTTCATGTTCGGCCCTGATTGGAACGAGGGCTGCGTCGGCTGCTCGTTCGAAACGGACCATATTCAGGGCGCGCTGGCGCATCTGGAACACCATGACGTCAGCTTCGCCGCCGTGTCACGAGCACCCTTCGACAAGCTCGACGCCTTTCGCCGGCGCATGGGCTGGCAGTTCCGCTGGGTATCGTCTGCCGGCAACAGCTTCAACCGGGACTTTCACGTGTCGTTCGAGGCCGACGACATCGTCGAGGGCAAGGTCTTCTACAACTACGCCTGGCAACCCTTCGTCAGTGAGGAGCTATCCGGTTTCAGCGTGTTCCACCGGGACGAACAGGGCGACATCTTTCATACCTTCTCTGCGTATGGCCGCGGCGCGGAAGAGTTGCTGGGCACCTACGTCCTGCTGGACATGACGCCCCAGGGCCGCAATGAACACCCGCGCGGCAACCTCACCGACTGGGTACGCCACCACGACCGCTACGACAGCAATTCTGGCGTGGAGCCGAGCGGGCGTGCCGAGTCGGACACGGGCGGCTGTTGCCACGAGCGGTGACCGCCTTGGCGACGAACAGCGAGCGTAGGCGGCGTTCAGTTTCAGTTAAGCCACACCTTTTAACCTGCGAAGCGTCGAAACCAACCACAGGTAACTCACCATGAAAACGCTCGCTACCCTGTTCACCGCCGCCACTCTCGCCCTGACCGCCAACCTGGCAATGGCCAAGGACCTCGGCCCGGACGAAGCACTCAAGCTGCGTGACGCTGGCACCATCCAGTCCTTCGAGAAGCTCAACGAAGCGGCGCTGGCCAAGCATCCCGGTTCCACCGTCGAGGAAACCGAACTGGAAGAAGAATACGGCCGCTACGTTTATCAGCTTGAACTGCGCGACGCCAAAGGTGTGCAATGGGACCTTGAGCTCGACGCCAAGACCGGCGAAGTGCTGAAGGACCAACAGGACGACTAATGCGACCCGTCACTCTTCTCTTGACGCTTCCCCTGGCTCTGCTGCTCGCCGCCACCCCGGCGGCGAGCCGCGACCTGGATCAGGACGAGGCCCTGCGGCTTCGTCATGAAGGACTCATCCTGCCGCTGGAAACCCTCCTGCAGCAGGCGCTTGGTCGCTACCCCGGGGCCAGGCTGCTGGAAGCGGAACTGGAAGAGGATGACGACCTGTACATCTATGAAATCGAATTGCTGACCGCCGACGGCATCACCCGCGAACTGGAGCTGGATGCGCGCGACGGTCGCGTCATCAAGGATGAGGAAGACTGATGCGGCTGCTACTGGTCGAAGACAACGTACCGCTGGCCGACGAGCTGATCGCCAGCTTTGCCCGCCAGGGCTACGCCACCGACTGGCTGACCGACGGCCGCGATGCCGACTATCAGGGCAGCAGCGAACCCTACGACCTGATCATTCTCGACCTTGGTTTGCCCGGCAAACCGGGGCTCGAAGTGCTGCGCAACTGGCGCGCCCGCGCCCTGGCAACGCCAGTGCTGATCCTTACGGCGCGCGGCTCCTGGGCCGAACGCATCGAAGGGCTGAAGGCCGGCGCCGACGACTACCTGACCAAACCCTTCCACCCCGATGAATTGCTGCTGCGTATCCAGGCCCTGCTGCGCCGTTCGCACGGCCTGGCCAACCAGCCACTGCTGCAAGCCGGCGGGCTGGAGCTGGACGAGGCGCGCCAGTGCTGCCGTCGCAACGGCGAAGATATCCAGCTGACCGCCGGCGAATTCCGCCTGCTGCGCTATTTCATGCTGCACCCCGGCCAACTGCTGTCGAAAAGTCAGCTGACCGAGCATCTCTACGATGGCGAGAGCGAGCGCGACTCCAACGTTATCGAGGTGCACGTCAATCGCCTGCGCGGCAAGCTCGGTCGCGAGCTGATCGAAACCCGCCGCGGCCAGGGCTACCGTTTCGGCGTGAGCGCTTGAAGTCCATCCAGCGCAGCCTCAGCCTGGGCCTGATCGCCGTATTGCTGGTGGTCGCCCTGCTGCTGGTACAGACCAGCCTCTGGCTGTTCGAGGCAGGCCTCAAGCGCAGCCTGGAAAGCAACCTGCGCGCAGAAACCGAAGGTCTGCTGATCGCCATGGTCAAGGGACCGGACGGCATCAGGCTGGACACCCAGCGTCTCAACCCGCGTTACCAGCGCCCCTTCTCCGGCCACTATTTCCGCATCGAACTGCCTGGCCGCACCTGGCGCTCGCGCTCGCTCTGGGATGCCGTCCCGGCATGGCCGGAAACCGCCGGACTGGGGGCCGACCTGCTGCAAGGCCCGCAACAGCAGCGCCTGCTGGCCTATCGTGCGGAGTACCGGCGCGACGGCCAGCCGATCGTCATCAGTGTGGCGCAGGATTACACGCCGATTCTCGACAGCTTCGCCCGGGTGCGTCTCAGCGGCCTGGGCCTGGTGGGCGTGGCGCTGCTGGTGTTCCTGCTGCTGCAACGCTACGCCATGAGGCTGGCCCTGCGTCCGCTGGAGCAGGCCCGCGAGCAGGTCGCTCAGCTGCAGCAGGGTAAGCGCCAGCAGCTGGACAACCAGGCGCCCGTGGAACTGCAGCCACTGGTGGAGCAGATCAACCACCTGTTGCAGCAGACCGAAGAAACCCTGCAGCGCTCCCGCCACGCGCTGGGCAATCTCGGCCACGCGCTTAAAACCCCGTTGGCGGTGCTCGGCAGCCTGATGCAGCGCGAGGAACTGGCGGCGCACCCGCAACTGCGGGCGGCCCTGCAGGAGCAGCTGGAGCAGATCCGGCAACGCATCAGCCGGGAATTGACCCGTGCCCGTCTGGCCGGTGACGTCCTGCCTGGTACGCACTTCGATTGCGCGAACGAGCTGCCCCCGCTGCTCGACACTCTGCGCATGATCCACCGGCGCGACCTCCAGCTGAACTGGTCCGCGCCCGACGATTGCCGACTGCCCTGGGACCGTGAGGACATGCTGGAACTGCTCGGCAACCTGCTGGACAACGCCTGCAAATGGACGCGCTCCTCGGTCGAGCTGACGATCGAAAGGCACGCCGGGGGCTATCTGCTACGGGTGGATGACGACGGCCCCGGCATACCGGTGGGCGAGCGCAGCCAGGTACTCGATCGCGGCATTCGCCTGGACGAACGCACCGAGGGGCATGGGCTGGGATTGGGTATTGCGGAAGATATCGTGGCTGCCTGGCGTGGGACCCTGTCCCTGCTGGACAGTCCGCTGGGCGGCCTTCAGGTGCGGATAGTGCTACCCGCCCGCTGAGCGGAAGCGCGAAGGCGACGCTTCACTGCATCCGGGCAAGTTCGTTGCGCATGTCTTCGAGCAGCGTCTCTACCAGCAGGCCGTTCTGCACCTGGCGCCCAGTCATCAGGCGAGTGGCCTCCGCGCCGCTGTCCCGGAACCCCACACGAACCACCAGATAGCCGTCAGGCTGAGGTTCCACGCGGGTCGAGTATGCGGAGGGAAAATGGTCTGCGAGATGACGAGAGAGGGTTTTCATGAAGCATCTCATGCAAGGAGCCTGTCTCAATGACCGCGTATTCCGGTGGGAGATTCCAACCGCTCATCGGCTGATGTCCGGACGTCATACAATTGCAACTTTTCCTGCACTGCACGGGCCGGCGCGCAAAGACCATTGATGTTCTGTTGCCTGAAAGTGGATATGCCTGGTTTGAGCCAGAGGCATCTCTGAGCGCCTGGGCTACGCCGGACCATTTCCCCCTTCAGTAGGCTGAGTGCAGGCGTTGCGCAGGGGGACGCGAGGCATGGACGCCGAGCGAGGAGCGAAGGGGCGGGGCCGCCTAGGCAGGGACGTCCGTTCGTGACGGCCCCCGGAGCAATGCCGGAGCGAGGGGAGTCTGGTCGCAAAGCGGCCAGACCCGGATGCAGGGGTGGCCTTATTTTGGGTTACTTTTTCTTGGCCACACAAAAAAAGTGACGCGCCGTGCGAGGCGCAACCTGTAGCCCCAGCCAAGGAAAGTGCTGCGGCGTGCACGAGCCCGAATGCCACAGGTCGAGTCGCATCCAAGCGCAAAAGCCAGGCATGATACCGCCGCTGCCGACCGCCGCACACAAGCCCACCGGCTAGTCTGCCTGGTGGTCCCCTGAAGTTGAGACCCTGAGCCCATGCGCCTGATCCACACCTCCGACTGGCACCTCGGCCAGACCCTCCACGGCCAGGAGCGCGACCACGAACACGCGCAGTTCCTTGCCTGGCTGCTCGACCAGCTGGTCGCCCACCAGGCCGACGCCCTGCTCATCGCGGGCGATGTCTTCGACACCGTCAACCCACCGCTCAGGGCTCAGGAGCGGCTCTACGACTTCATCGTCCGCGCCCACGAACGGCTGCCGCAGCTGGACATCGTAATGATCGCCGGCAACCACGATTCGGGCGGGCGCATCGAACTGCCCGCGCCGCTGATGCGGCGTCTCAATGCCCACGCGGTGGGTCGCATCAATTGGGTCGCCGACGGCCAGCTCGACCATCAACGCCTGCTGGTGCCGCTACATGATGCCAAGGGCAACGTGGCAGCCTGGTGCCTCACCCTGCCCTTCCTGCGCCCTGCCGAGGTCACCGGTTTCAGCACGGGTGACGACTACATGGCCGGCATTGCCCAGGTCCACGAACGGCTGATCGCGGCTGCAGAAAGCCAGCGCCAGCCGGGCCAGGCGCTGGTTGCCATGAGCCACGCGCACATGGCCGGCGGCGCCGTGTCGGAGGAATCGGAGCGCAACATCGTCATCGGCAACGCCGAGGCGCTGCCGGCCAGCCTGTTTCCCGAGTCGGTCGCCTATGTCGCCCTCGGCCATCTGCACAAGCCGCAGCAGGTCGCCGGGCAGGCGCGCATCCGCTACAGCGGCTCGCCCCTGCCGCTGTCCTTCGCCGAGGTGAACTACCCGCACCAGGTGTTGCTGGTGGAGTTCGCGGGCGACCGGTTGGCGAGCGTCGAGAGCCTGCCTGTGCCGCGCGCCGTGGAGATGATCCGCGTCGGCCGCGCCCCCTTGGCCGAGGTCATCGCGCAACTGGAAGCTCTGCCGCCGGTAGGGCTGTTCGACGACAACCTGCCCTGGCTGGAAGTGCGCGTGCAGCTGGAGGAACCGCTGCCGGATCTGCGCCAGCGCATCGAGACGGCAATCAGCGGCAAGGCCTGCCGCCTGGTGCGCATCGCAAGCGAATACGCCGGCAAGCGCGGCGAGGCCGATTCGGAGGTGCTGGTCGGTCTCGACCAGATCAGCCCGCAGGAGCTGTTCGCCCGCGCCTGGGAGGAGCAGTTCGGCAACCCGCCGGACGACCAGGCGGTGGACGATTTCGCCACGCTGCTGCAACGGATCGAGTTCGCCAGCGAGGAGGACGCGTCATGAAAATCCTCGCCATCCGCCTGAAGAACCTGGCCTCGTTGGCCGGCGAGCAGGTCATCGACTTCACCACCGAGCCGCTGGCCAGCGCCGGCCTGTTCGCCATCACCGGCCCGACGGGCGCCGGCAAGAGCACCATCCTCGATGCCCTGTGCCTGGCGCTGTTCGGCAGCACGCCACGGCTGGACAACGTCTCGCCGCTGAACAAGGTACCGGACGGCGACGCCGAGATTGGCGGCGGCGACGAGCGCAACCTGCTGCGCCGGGGCTGCGGCAGCGGCCATGCCGAAGTGGATTTCGTCGGCGTCGACGGGCACCGCTACCGTGCCCGCTGGGAGGTCAAGCGCGCCCGCGAGAAGGTCGACGGCCGCCTGCAGGCCAGCAGCCAGAGCCTTACTGACCTGGACAGCGGCACCCTGCTGGCCAGCGGCAAGAAGCGTGAATTCAAGGAACTGCTCGAAGCACGCCTGGGCCTCACCCTGGCGCAGTTTACCCGTGCCGTGCTGCTGGCCCAAAGCGAGTTTTCCGCCTTCCTCAAGGCCGACGACAACGAGCGCGGCACCTTGCTGGAAAAGCTCACCGACACCGGTCTCTACAGCCGCCTCGGCCAGGCCGCGTTCGAGGCCGCCAAGCAGGCAAAGGAGAGCCTGACCCGCCTGGAACAGCAGGCCGGTGGTCTGCAGCCGCTGGAGCCGGAACAGCGGCAAGCCCTGGAAACTGAACACCAGGCGCAGCTCGACGAATTCAAGGCCCTGCAACAACAGCTCAAGCAGCTGGAGCAGCAGCGCCAGTGGCTGGCCGAACTCGCGCGCCTGGAAAGCGAACGTGCCACGGCGCAGCAGCAACTGCAGCAAAGCGAAGAGGAGCGCGAGGGCCTGGCTGATGCCCGACGCATTCTCGAGCTGTTCGAACGGCTCGCACCGCAGCGCCACCGTTTCCTGCGTCAGCAGGAAATCGCTCCCCTGCTGGCTAAAACCGAAGCAAGCCTTGCCCGCCTGCAACGCGAACATGAGGCCCAGCAGCAGCGCCAGAACGAGTTGCAACAGGCGTGCGATCAAGCGGGGAATCGCCTGCGCGACGCCGAAGCAACTCGGCAAACGGCCGAGCCGGCGCTGGCGCAAGCCCGTCGCGAAGAGGAGCGCCTGAGCCACCTGAACGCGGATCTCATGCAGGTTCGCCAGGACAGTCAGCAGGCCAATGCCGATGTCAGCAGCGGCGAAGCGACGCTCAAGGCGCTTGCCGAACACCAGCAGCGCGCCGCCACCCAGCTGCAGACGCTGAGCCAGCAAATCGAGCAAAGCCACAGCCTGCAACCGCTCTGCAGCGCCTGGGACGGTTACCGCCCGCGCCTGCAACAGGCGGTGCAGCTCGCCGCCCGACTGCAGCAGGGCAAGGCCGAATTGCCGGATCTGGAAGCACGGGCAAATACGGCCCAAACGCAGCAAAACCAGGCCCGCGAGGCGCTCGATGCGCTGTACCGTGAGCTTGGCAGCGAGACGGGTCTGGCCGAGCAACTGGCCGGGCTGCACCAGCAGATCGAGGACGCTCGCCTGGCCGAGCGCGAACACGAAGCGCTGCAACAACTCTGGTTGCAGCAACAGGCGCTCGAAGCCGGCCTGCGGGAGATTGCGACCAACCGGGGCCTGCAACAAGCCGAATTGGACAGCCTGGTGCCGCTCGGCAAACAGCTCCGCCAGGAACGCGACGCCGCCGAGCAGGCGCTTAACGTCACCCTGGCCCTGCTCGAGCGCCAACGCCTGGCCCGCAGTGAAAACGTCGAGGCGCTACGCGCCGCCCTGGTGCCGGGCGAGCCTTGCCCGGTGTGCGGAAGCGGCGAACATCCCTGGCACCAGGCCGACGCGCTGCTGGCCGCCCTCGTCCAGCAGGACGACGGTGAAGCAGAGCGCGCTCGCCAAGCGCTGCAGGCCCAGGACCTGCGCCTGCAGGAACTGCGTGACCGGCATGTCACGCTCAACACCCAGCTGCGCCAAGCCGAGCAACGACAGCAGGAACTCAACGCGCAGTTGCAAACGCTGACGCCTCGTCTGCAGGCGCTGCCCGCCCACGGCCGTCTCCTGGAACAGCCGGAAACCACGCGCCAGGCCTGGCTGGAGAGCGAACTGGCGCAACTCAAAGCCCGCCTGGCCGAGGCCAGTCAACGCCAGCAACAGCTGCTCGCCCTGCAGCAACGCAACGAAACCCTGCAACAGGCCTGGCAGCAAGCCCGCGAAGCTTGCGTCGAGGCCACCCGCCAGCTGAGCCAGCAACGCGAGGCGCTAGCGCGCGACACCCAACGGCTCGAGGAAGAGCTGGCGGACTTCGCCAGCCTGCTCCCCACCGAGCTGTTGCGGCAGTGGCAGGAGAACCCGGCACAAGCCTTCATGCTGCTCGACGCCCGCATCGCTACCCGTCTACAGCAATCTCAGGCTCACACTGAGCTGGCAGAGGAGCTGCGCCAGTGTGACCAGCGACTGGCCGCCGAACAGCGCGAGCAGCAGCATCGCCAGGAAAAACAGACCAGCTGCGGCGAGCGCCTGGCCGAACGGGAAAGCCAGCTACAGGACTGTCAGCAGACCCTTCGCGCCAGCCTTGGCGAACACCCCAGCGCGGCTGCCTGGCAGCATCTGCTGGACGCAAGCATCCAGTCCGCACGCGAGACCCAGGCCGAGGTCGACCGGGGGCTCAACGACAGCCGGCTGACCTTGGCCCGCCTGAGTAGCGAGCAGCAGAACTGCCGCGAGCGCCGCGACGAGCTGCTGCGTGAGCGTGACGCCCTGGCCGAAGAACTCGCCGCTTGGCGCAACGCTCACCCGGAGCTGGATGACGCCACCCTCGCCCAGCTGCTGCACATGGATGACAGCCTGATCGGCGAGGCGCGCCAACGGCTGCAACGCAACAGCGACGCTCTGGTACGCAGCCGCGAGCGCCTCGATGGTTGCCTGGCGCGGCTCGAGGCACATCGGGGGCAGCATGCCGAGGCCCCGGACAGCGAGGCCCTGCAGCATCAGCACGCCGAGCAGCAGCAACGCTGCGAAGCGGCCGACCAGCGCTGCGCCGAAACCCGTGCGGCGCTGCTGGAAGACGACCGGCGCCGGCAGCAGAGCCAGGCGCTGCTGGCCGAAATTGACGCGGCCCGGGCCGAGCATCAGCGCTGGGGCCGCATCGCCGCGCTGATCGGCTCCAGCGATGGCGGCGCCTTCCGCAAGATCGCCCAGGCCTACAACCTCGACCTGCTGGTGCAGCACGCCAACGTCCAGTTGCGCCAGCTGGCTCGCCGCTATCGCTTGAAGCGCGGCGGCAGCCCGCTGGGCCTGCTGGTGCTGGACACCGAGATGGGCGACGAGCTGCGCTCGGTGCACTCGCTGTCCGGCGGCGAGACCTTCCTTGTCTCCCTGGCGCTCGCTCTGGGCCTGGCTTCAATGGCCTCGAGCAAGCTCAGGATCGAGTCGCTATTCATCGACGAGGGCTTCGGCAGCCTGGACCCCGAGTCGCTGCAGATCGCCATGGATGCGCTGGATTCACTGCAGGCCCAGGGCCGCAAGGTCGCGGTCATCAGCCACGTGGCGGAGATGCACGAGCGCATCCCGGTGCAGATCCAGGTGCAGCGCCAGGGCAACGGGCAGAGCGGGTTGAAGATCGTCGGCTAGCTTGGGGGCAAACGGGCCCAGGGAGGCTGAAGCCCACCCTGGCGATCCATGCAGGGGCGGCTGTGCCTCGACCGCGCCCACACCGCGAAGCGTTTTCCACGCACTGACGTCACATGAGAACCGGTTTTCTCACACAGACGCATCAGCCATGGACATCGCCAACCTCACCGCACAATGCCGAGAAACCTTGCACCGGGAAGGATTCATCCTGATTCCGGACGTGCTCGGAGCTGCCCAGATCGCCGAGCTGCGCCAGGCCATCGACCAGCTCGAAGCGATTCACTGGGATTACCAAGGGCTGGTCGACGACCACTACAAGTGCGTGTTCAACCGCTCGCCTTTCTGGTTGCAGTTTCTCGACCTGGCGGGCGTGATCGAACTGGCCGAGGCGGCGCTGGGGCCGGACTGCCACATCATCGGCCAGACCGCCTGGCGCAGCCGGCCGGGCTTTATCGGCGGCGACCTGCATGCGGACTACCTGGCGATGGAATTGCCGGAGCAGATGCTGGCCGACCCGGACTTCGAGCTGCCGATGCAGGTCTGCACCGCGCATCTATACCTGGACGACATCGACGCCGACCTCTGCCCCACCCTGGTCATCCCCGGCAGCCACCGTGCCGGCCGCAAGCCTCTGCCCGGTGAAACCGCCTGGCGCGGTCGCGAGCCCGAGCCGGTGTTGTGCAATGCAGGCGACCTGCTGTTCTTTCGCAGCGACCTCTGGCATGCCGGCAGCCGTAACCGCACGACGGATCGCAGCCGCTACCTGCTGCAGGTGCACTACGGCCGGCGGATGGTGGCGCAGAAGTTCTCGCCCTATCTGCACTTTCGCTTCAACCCCGAGGTGCTGGCCGCCGCGACGCCGCGCCAGCGCCGCCTGCTGGGCGAGCATCAGCCCTCTGAATACGACTGAGGCGCTGGCACCGAACTGCATCGGCGAAGAGCCCGCCGCACTCCAGCGGCCGCTCACATCGCAGATGAGGACTCGCCATGATCAGCAACCGCGAACAGGTTACCCAGATGATCGTCGCCGCCAAGGTGCGCAAAGGCCTGAAATGGACGCATGTCGCCGAAACCATCGGCATGTCCAAGGAGTGGACCACCGCCGGCTGCCTGGGCCAGATGGCCTTCAACAAGGACCAGGCCGAATCCCTGGGACAGCTCTTCGAGCTCTCCGACGAGGCCGTCGCCTGGCTGCAGATCGCGCCCTACAAGGGCTCGCTGCCCTCCGCGGTGCCCAGCGACCCGCTGATCTATCGCTGGTATGAACTGGTCAATGTCTACGGCACCACCATCAAGGAACTGATCCACGAGGAGTTCGGGGACGGCATCATGAGCGCCATCGACTTCTCCATGGAGATCCAGCGCGAGCGCGATCCCAAGGGCGACCGGGTCAACGTGGTGCTCTCCGGGAAGTTTCTACCCTACAAGAGCTACTAGGCCTCAGCGGGTGCGGATTTCGCCGCGCGCCAGGCTCTGCACGCTGTTGCCGGCGGGGTCGACCGCGTTCAGATCCGCACCACGTTCGCGCAAGGCTTCGAGCAATGCCTCGCGCTGGAACAGCGCGGCATACATGGCCGGGGTCTGCCCGGCTTCGTTGCGTTGGTCGGGGTCGCACTCGGTCGCCAGCAGGCGTCTGGCAATGCGCAGCTCGCCCTTGAAGATGGCCCCGAGCAGCGCCGTGTTGCCGCGCCTGTCCGTAGCGCAGGCGTCCGCTCCAGCTGCCAGCAAACGCTCCACGGCTTCGAGGTGGCCGTTGTAGGCCGCGAGGATCAGCGCCGTGTAGCCATTGTGGTCGGCCGTATTCAGGTCGAATCCAGCCTCTATGAATTCGGTAAGGACCTCGCTGTCGCCGAAGCGCGCAGCGTTGAGCAGGTAATCCCGCAGCTGCGCCTGGACCTGCTCGGCTTCCGCCGCCGCAGGCTCACTCTGGGCCAGCGCCAGGCTGCTGCCCATGCACAGGGCCATCAGTAGCAACACCGCTTTCATCGCTTCTCTCCGTTACGAAGAGCCCGCGACCTGGGTCGCGGGCTCTGTTGGCCGGTTGCGTGGACCGGCGGGTACATCAGTCTTCCAGCTGTGCGGCCAGTGCCTTGACTTTCTTCAGATCGCTCTTGGCAACCTTGGTCAGGCCTTCGCCGTATTTGGCGTCGGCTTTGTAGAAGTACGACAGCAGGTGGTAACGGGCTTCCTCGTCGGTCTTGGCCAGCTCGCCACCCAGGGTGTTGATCAGGTCCTTCTGCTCCTTGGCGGAGAAGGAACGGAACAGCTCACCGGTCTGCTTGAAGTTCTGCGTGCGGTAGATCGGCGCCTGCTGAGTGGTGCCCGAGAGCGCCAGCTGGCTGTAGAGGCCACGCTGATCTTCCTCGCGGTTCATCCGACGGCTCGGCTGGTAGTTCACGCTGGCGGTGGTCTTGCCGCCGTTCAGCTGGCCGTCCTGGTTGCCGTTGCTGACCGGCACCTTCGGCTGGTTGATCGGCAGGCTCGAGTGGTTGGCACCGATGCGGTACATCTGGGTATCGGCATAGGAGAACAGCCGGCCCTGCAGCAGGCGGTCTTCGGAAGGCTCGATGCCCGGGACGATGTTCGACGGCGCCATGGCAACCTGCTCGGTCTCCTGGAACACGTTGTCCGGGTTCTTGTTCAGCACCATGGTGCCGATCTTCTTCGAGGGCACCAGCTCCTCGGGCCAGATCTTGGTGGCGTCCAGCGGATCGAACTCGAACTTGGCCAGTTCCTCCGGCTTGACGACCTGCAGGTACAGGTCCCACTTCGGATAGTCGCCCTTGTCGATGGCGGTGATCAGGTCGCGGGTCATGTGGCTGTAGTCACGGCCCTGCATCTGCTGGACTTCCTTCGGGTCCAGATTCTTCACGCCCTGCTGCGACTTCCAGGCGAACTTGACGTAGTGCACCTGGCCTTCGTCGTTCACCAGCTTGTAGGCGTGGACGCTGCTGCCGTCCATGAAACGGTAGCCGGCCGGCGTGCCGTAGTTGGAGTACAGGCGGGTCAGGGTCTGGATGGCTTCGGGGTGGTAGGACAGGAAGTCCATCCGGCGGCTGTCGTCGTCCAGGTTGGTACGCGGGTCGGTCTTGAACGCGTGGACCATGTCCGGGAATTTGATGGCGTCGCGGATGAAGAAGGTGGGGAAGTTGTTGCCCACCAGGTCCCAGTTGCCGTCGGCGGTATAGAATTTGGTGGCGAAGCCGCGCGGGTCACGCAGGGTTTCCGGCGAGTGGCTGTTGTTGGTCACGCTGGAGAAGCGCACGAACACCGGGCTGGTGCTGCCCTTCTCGAAGACCTTGGCCATGGTCAGATCGGAGATGTCGGCGGTCGCGGTGAACTCGCCGTGGGCACCGGTGCCCCGGGCGTGAACCACGCGCTCCGGCACGCGCTCGCGATCGAAGCGCTGCAGTTTCTGCAGCAGCTGCACGTCCTGCAACAGCACCGGGCCGTTCGGGCCGGCCGTTTGGGAGTTCTGGTTGTTGCCGACCGGTGCGCCGTTGTCGCGGGTCAGCGTGGTGGCCTGGGCAGAGAGCGCAAGGAGGCTCGCGGAAACGACGCCGAGCGCAAGGCGCGCCGGCGTGGAGCCAAAGGTCTTTCGGGACATGGTGATTCCTCTTCGATTTTCTGGTGCGCTTTTGGCGCGCCGGCAAGCCTAAGGGGCCACCCCGATCCATACCCAATTGCATAAGCGCAACGGCGCGATAGAGAAAAGCTTCTTCGCGGATGCGCGCCAAGCCGCTAGCTAGACGCCTTGTCGCACCGAAGCGGTGTGCCGGGCAGGCGCATACGCCCCATTATGGGGCGGCAGCTGGTCGATGGCCGGCCTGCGCACCGCGTTGTTCCGGCCCGCGCCCGGATGGCATGCATGCTGCACCGTAGCGGTTCACACAACCGCGATACGGAGCTACAACCATGAACCGGCCCGGCGATAGCGATTTCCCCCTGAGCGAAGTGCCCGACGGCGCGCGCAAGGGGCTCTGGTCCACGTCCATCCTGCTGTTCGGTTTTACCTTCTTCACCGCCACCATGTTCGCCGGCGGCAAGATCGGCCTGGCATTCGATTTCAAGACCATGCTCTGGGCGGCGGTGATCGGCAACCTGCTGCTCGGCGCCTATGCCGCGGTACTTGGGCTGATCGCCCGCTGCGGCAGGCGATCA
>JADGMW010000489.1_pt1 | contig 15836 bp, 15 predicted proteins | sample 8641801 | NCBI WGS metagenome assembly JADGMW01 (sample SAMN16272018, study PRJNA661076) | feces metagenome | isolation source: fecal sample from diarrhoea affected cattle A | host: Bos taurus | place: South Africa: Lokaleng Village, Mahikeng | collected 2019-09
CCGACGTCCGACACCAGCAGATCGATGCGCTGCGGGGATTCGGTGATGGTCAACGCCTCGTTGGCGTCACCCGCCTCCAGCGTCTGATAGCCCAGCTCGGTCAGTACCTCGACCACCAGCGAGCGGACCACCGGCTCGTCCTCGACCACCAGTATGGTTTCGCCAGTGCCCTCCGCAGCGGCGGCCACCTTGGCGGCAGGATGCGCGCCCTCGCCCTTGTACACCGGCAGGTAGAGATAGACGCTGGTGCCGCTGCCGGGCTGCGACTGGATGTCCACGTAGCCCTTGGCCTGCTTGATGTAGCCGTAGACCATGGACAGCCCGAGACCGGTGCCCTGGCCGATGGGCTTAGTGGTGTAGAAGGGTTCGAACGCACGCGCCATCACCTCCGGAGTCATGCCGGCGCCCGAGTCGGAGACACTCAGCAGAATGTAGTCGTTCTGCGTGAAGCCATGCCTTTGCGCATCGGCGTTGCTGTCGAGGTGGAAGCTCGAGGTGGAGACGGTGATCCGCCCGCCCTCCGGCATCGCATCCCGCGCGTTGATCACCAGGTTGATCAGCGCGCTCTCGAGCTGATTGACGTCCATGCAGGCGGGCAGCAGGTCCGGCGCCAGCTCGGTCACCACGCGGATGTTCTCGCCTGTGGTGCGGCACAGCAGATCCTCGAGCGAGGCCACCATCTGGTTGACGTCCACCGGTTTGAGATCCAGCGCCTGGCGGCGGGAGAAGGCCAGCAGCCGTTGCGTCAGCGCGCCGGCACGCTGCGCCGAACTGATTGCCGCGTTGATGTAGCGGTCGACGTCCTGCGGCTCACCCCGCTGCAAACGACGCTGCAACAGATCAAGGCTGCCGATGATGCCGGTCAGCAGGTTGTTGAAGTCGTGGGCGATGCCGCCGGTGAGCTGGCCGACGGCTTCCATCTTGTGTGCCTGATGCAGCGCTTCCTCGGTGCGGATGCGCTCCGCCACTTCCTCGGCCACCCTGGCTTCGAGATTCTCGTTGAGCACCCGCAGGCGTTGCCTGCTGACGCGCAAGGCTTCTTCGGCCCGCCTGCGCGCGCTGATGTCGGCGCAGGCGCCGGCCACGCTCGAGGGTTTGCCTGCCGCATCCCGGAACACCCTGGCGCGACAGACCAGCCATTCCACCATGCCCGGCCGGGCCATGCGAAACTCGACCGACATGTCCTGCCCCTCGGCACATTGCTCGAATGCCTGGCGCACCGCCGGTCGATCGTCGGGATAGATGAGCTCGAGAAATCGCGTGTCGTTGTCGGGCGTCTCGCCGGGGCCCAGGTTGAAGAGCTGCTCCAGCGCGCTGTCGAAGCGCAGGCTGCGATCAGACAGGTGCCAACTGAACGTCCCCGTGCCTGACGCGAGCAGTGCGGCGCGAAATCGTTCGTCCGAATAACGCATGCGCGCCAGGGCTTCCTTCTGGCTGAGGGTCTGCTCGGTCACGTCCTCGGTCTTGTGAACGATGCAGTACATCTTGCCCTGCCTGTCGAATACCGGCAGGTTGACCGCGCTCCAGTACCGCTGTTCGAAACCGCCGCCATCGGCTGCTGCCAGGGGTACGTCGTAGCGGGTTACCGCCATCCGATCGGGGACCCCGTTGCACAGCACGCGCTCCAGCGAGGCGCGCAATACGCCGGCTCCGAAGTTCTCCGGCGCTTCGGGGTTCTCATCGAACACCTCGAACAGCGGGCGACCGATGCAGTCTTCGGGGCGCGTATTGGTCGCACGAAGTCGCGCGTCGCTGACTGCAAGCATAATGAAGTTTGGGTCCGGGGACAGGACCAGGTTGTTGGCTGGCAGAGCCTCGAATATTGCCTCGAAATCCAGTGATCGCTTCATCAGATTGGGCCACGGGTCAAAGCGAAAGCGCTTGCTTCTAGTGACCAATGCCGCTGAAAGAGGTGCGAAGCGGAAGACCGGCGTATGTCAGAAATCGCCACAGACGCATCCGGCAGGCGGCGGCGCACGCGCGCTCGGCTCGATCGGTCTCCGAGCGCGTGGTAGAGCCTAGGGGCGCGGGCCCAGCGCCTTTCGCAGCCCGGCATTGGCAACGGCCAGCGCCAGGCAATCCTCCGTCAGGCCCAACGCCGCGTTGGCCAGTCCGCCGGAGCTGCCGTAACGCTTGCGCAGGCCAATGCCGACTTCCGAGGCGACCAGCGCGGCCGACGCGCCGATCAAGGCTGGAAGCCAGACCGGTTCGCGTTGCACAGCGGCCAGCGCAGCGGCGGTGACACCGCCTGACAGCGCCCGCACCAGCATCGAGGGCGCAATGGTGCGATCCGGGGCGAAGGGCATCTTGTCGCCCAGCAGTTCCGCGGCGGCCATCGGCACGAAAAACCGCTGGGCTCCCGTTGAAGCCAGCGTAGGCGCCGGCTCAGGCGCGTCATCCAGGTCGTCCCGCCTGGCCAGTGCACGCCCGACCAGCGCGGGTGCCAGCATGCTGCGCATGCCGGTTACGACGCCGAGCGCCAAAGCAGCCCAAAGGAGATTGCTGGATGTGCTCATGAAACCTCTTCGTCATTGCCAGTTGGCTTGGGCGTCGGGGGCGCTACGCTGCTTTCGACGCCTCCTGCCAGCGGGTCACCCTCCTTGGGGAAGCCTTCGACGTCCTCTCGGGCGCGGTGCCAGTGCTCTGCCTCCTGCCCTTCGGGCCTGCCTTCCGCTTCCCAGATCTGATAGGCACGTTCACGTATGCGGTCATCGGTCATTGCGCTCACCTCGCTTGTGGGGCCTAGCGAGGCGAGTGGAAGCTGCGCCTCACTGGGCCAGGCTAATGCCCGCCCTTAAAAGGAGAGGAGGCTCGGCGAGGATGGTTCCGGCTCACCCGGCTTCAGTCGACGAAAGCCGTTGCGTTCCAGCAGAGCGTTGCGCTGGCGTCGACGCATCGCTGAACGGAAAAAGCCCCTGGACGATTGCATCGAGGGGCTTTCCTTTGCGCCTTGTAGCTGGCGACTCGCCTACTGCGCGGCCTGCAGCAGTTGCGCACGCTCGGCCTGCTTCTGCGCCTTGTAGGCCAGGGCAGCCGGTGCAACCGGGGTGATGGTGCCGGTTTCCAGCCACTTCTTCAGGCGGTTGGCATCGGCCATGTGGGTGTACTTGCCAAAGGCATCGAGTACCACGAAGGCCACGTCACGCTGGTCCATCACGGTGCGCATCACCAGGCAGTGGCCGGCGGCGTTGGTGAAGCCGGTCTTGGTCAGCTGGATGTCCCAGTTCGGCTTGCGCACCAGCGCGTTGGTGTTGCGAAAGCCGAGGGTGTAGTTGGGCTTGCGGAACGCCACGGTCTTCTCGGACAGGGTGCTGAGCTCGTCGATCAGCGGATAGGCCTGGCTGGCGCGCAGCAGCTTGACCAGATCGTTGGCGCTGGAGACGTTGCGCTCGGACAGCCCGGTGGGCTCGACGTACCGCGTGTGGCTCATGCCCAGGGCACTGGCCTTGAGGTTCATCGCCTGGACAAAGGCCTGGTAGCCACCCGGATAGTGATGAGCCAGGCTCGCCGCGGCGCGGTTTTCCGAGGACATCAGGGTCAGCAGCAGCATGTCACGGCGGCTGATTTCGCTGCCGATGCGCACCCGGGAAAACACCCCTTTCATTTCGGCCGCATCACGGATGATCACCGGCAGCCGCTCTTCCAAAGGCAGCTTGGCGTCGAGCACCACCATGGCAGTCATCAGCTTGGTCACCGAGGCGATGGGCACGACCAGATCGGGATTGCTGGAATAGAGGACCTGGTTGGTTTTCAGGTCCACCAACAGCGCACTGCCGGAGGCCAATTCCTGCTTGGCGGCAGCCGGGGTGGCAAGCGCAGCGGGAGTGCTGACAAGGGCGCTGCAAGCGAGCAGCAGCCCGAAAAGGGTATGACGATACTTCACGACGATTACCGAAACTGAGGTGGCAGAAAAAAGATGAAGGTTGCCAGGCGGGGCGCGGCGCGCAGTATACGGAAAAACTCGCCGCTACACGGCGTGTAGCGCTGATGCCCTGCGACTGCAGTGTAGAAGAGATTCACGGCCGCGCTAATGGGCAGCCGGGCCGGCTCCTGCGGCGCGCGTCGCACCTTCGGGTGCGAAAGCGGTCCAACCTCCACTGTCAATTGAGGGGAGAATGCGCATGTCCCGCTTCAGCAGCAATGCCACCAGCCGCGAAGATATCGAACGCGAGATCCACAATCTGATGAGCGCGCTGGACGAGCTCAAGCACCAGGCGTCCCGCGGTTCGCGACACCGCCTTGATGACCTGCGCTCCCGGGCCGAGGCGCTGTGGCAGGACGCCAACTGGGATCAGCACGCCCACGAACTGTCCCGTCGAGGCCGCGAAGCCACGCGGATGGCCACCGACTGTGCCCGCAAGCATCCGCTGAGCACCCTGGCGCTGGCGGCAGGGGCCGTTGCGTTGATCGGCTACCTGGCTACTCGACGCTAAGCGCAGACAATGCTCAATGCCGAAACGCCTCGCCTGAAATTCGCGCTTTACGGCGCGCATTCCAGCCTTGGCAACGCGCTGCTCTGTGAACTGCTGACACGTCAGCATGAAGCCGTGGCGCTGGTCGACGACTTCAATTCGATGACCGCACGCCCCGGCCTGCGCACCAAGGCCGGCGGTCTGTTCGACGCTGCCAGCGTGGCCGAAGGGGTAGCGGGCATGGATGCGGTGATCTGCCTGTTCGACCACGTGGCTCTGGCTTCGGTACCGGAAACGGCAGGGCAGCCCAGGGATCTCTATCAGGCGGTCGATGCGCTGCTCAGCGGAATGCCCAGGGTCGACCTTGACCGCCTGCTGCTGGTGGTGGACTTTGCCGCGCTCGGCGACCAGCCGGAGGTTGCCGCGGCGCAGCAGCGCCTTGCCGCGCATCCCCTGCGCTGGACGCTGGTGGATGCGGACGATGGAGGCGACGAATTATCCATCGAGGACTTCACCGACGTATCCGACTGCGCAGCGGATGATATTCGCCTGCAGCTCAGGCGCATCGCAGCAGGCATTGTCGACGAGCTGGAGTCGCCGCAGCACATCCACCAGCGCGTGCACTTCCGCCTCGGCGATGGCTGATCGGGCCCTTGGGGCGCGCTCAGGCTGAAAGCTGGCGGCGCAACGCCTGCAGTACCGGAGCCGATTCAGGCCTTACCCCCCGCCACAGCTCGAACGCTGCCGCAGCCTGCTCGACGAGCATGCCCAGGCCGTCCCGCGTGCGCGCCCCGCGCGCAGCCGCCCATGTGCAGAAGGGCGTTTCCGTGGCGCCGTACATCATGTCGTAGCAGAAGGTCGCCCCGGGCCGGATGAGATCGTCGCGCAGCGGCGGCAATTCGCCCCCCAGACTCGCCGATGTGCCGTTGATGATCACATCGAAGGGTCCCTCCAGCTGCTCGAAGGCGCTGGCGGCTAGCGCGCCCAACTCGGCGAATTCCGCGCTCAGCTGCTGCGCCTTGCTCAGGGTCCGGTTGGCGATGGTCAGGCTGGCCGGCCGTTGCGCCAGCAGGGGCTCGAGCACACCGCGTACCGCGCCACCGGCGCCCAGCAGCAGTACGCGCTGGCCCTGCAGCAGGATGCCGGCATTGTCTAGCAGGTCGCGCACCAGCCCGACGCCGTCGGTGTTGTCGCCGAGCAGCGTGCCGTCATCGAGTTTTTGCAGGGTGTTAACGGCACCGGCGCGGCGGGCACGCTCGGTCAGGCTGTCAGCCAGGCGGTAGGCCTGTTCCTTGAACGGCACCGTAACGTTGGCGCCGCGGCCATCGGCAAAAAACGCGCGGGCAAAGCCGGAGAAGTCGTCTAGCGGCGCCAGCAACGGTTCGTAGCTGAGCGTCTGGCCCGTCTGCAGGGCAAACGCGCGGTGGATCTGCGGCGACTTGCTGTGGCCGATGGGGTTGCCGAATACGCCGTAGCGATCCATGTCGGGTCCTCTCAAATTCCGAACGTCGATGACCGAAGCTCAGGGCTGGCCGGCAAGCCAGTCGCGGTCCTGCAGGAAATACTCGGTCAGCCGCGCTTCGGGCGTGCCCGGCTCCGGGTGCTTGTCATAGCCCCAGCTAACCTGCGGCGGCAGCGACATGAGGATCGACTCGGTACGTCCGCCCGACTGCAGGCCGAACAGCGTGCCACGGTCGTAGACCAGGTTGTATTCCACGTAGCGGCCGCGACGCAGCAGCTGGAATTCCCGCTCGCGCTCGCCGAAGGCGAGGCCCTTGCGCGCCTGCACGATAGGCAGGTACGCATCCAGGTAGGCATCGCCCACGGCGCGCATGAAGGCAAAACTGGTGTCGAAATCCCACTGATTCAGATCGTCGAAGAACAACCCGCCAACGCCGCGCGGCTCGTTGCGGTGCTTGATGTGGAAGTAACGGTCGCACCATTCCTTGTAGCGCGGATAGACCTCGGCGCCGAAGGGCGCGCAGGCGTCACGGGCCACGCGGTGCCAGTGCACGCAGTCCTCTTCGAAACCGTAGTAGGGCGTCAGGTCGAAGCCGCCGCCGAACCACCAGACCGGCTCCTCGCCTTCCTTCTCGGCAATGAAGAAGCGCACATTGGCATGGGAGGTCGGCACGTAGGGGTTGTGCGGGTGAATCACCAGCGACACGCCCAGCGCCTCGAATCCGCGTCCGGCCAGCTCCGGCCGATGGGCACTCGCGGATGGCGGCAGGCCGCTGCCATGGACGTGGGAGAAGTTTACGCCGCCCTTCTCGATCAGCGCGCCGCTTTCGATGACCCGGGTACGTCCGCCGCCACCCGCGGGCCGCGTCCAGGCGTCCTCGACGAAACGTGCGCCGCCATCCTCGGCTTCCAGCGCAGCGCAAATACGATCCTGCAGCTCGAGCAGGTAGGCTTTGACGGCTTCGGTTCGGTCGTTCACGAAATCACCCTGTCTGAAACGGAGCTCATCACGGGTGGCAACCCGGATCAGCGGAAAAGGCCAGCAAGCATATCATCCACCCGGTTGACGGATTCCCGGCGGAAGCGTTGGATAGGCTCCTTTATGTCCGCTCAGGAGCCCCACATGTCGCAGCGCATCCAGTTCAGTCAGCACGGCGGTCCCGAGGTTCTCGAACAGGTCGACGTCGAGGTTCCGGCCCCGGCTGCCGGTGAGGTTCGCGTGCGCAACCATGCCATCGGCCTGAATTTCATCGACACCTATTTCCGCAGCGGGCTCTATGCACTGCCGAGCCTGCCGTCCGGCCTGGGCACCGAGGGCGCCGGCGTGATCGAGGCCGTGGGCGAAGGGGTTGACCAATGGCAGGTCGGCGATCGCGTCGCCTATGCCACCGGCCCGCTGGGCGCCTACGGCGAGCACCATGTCCTGCCGACGCGGCATCTGGTGAAGCTGCCGGAAGCGATCAGCTTCGAGCAGGCCGCAGCGGTGATGCTCAAGGGCCTGACCACGCAGTACCTGCTGCGTCAGGTGCACCCGGTGCAGGCGGGCGAAACCATTCTGTTTCATGCGGCGGCCGGCGGTGTCGGCTCGATTGCCTGCCAATGGGCCCACGCGCTGGGCGCCCGGCTGATCGGAGTGGTCGGTTCCGCAGAAAAGGCCGAGCGGGCCAGGGCGCTGGGCGCCTGGGCCACCATTGATAGAACCCGCGAGGACGTGGTGCAGCGGGTGATGGAGCTGACCGACGGCCGGAAATGCCCGGTGGTCTACGACTCGGTGGGCAAGAGCAGCTGGGAAATCTCCTTGGGCTGCGTGGCGCCGCGTGGGCTGCTGGTGAGCTTCGGCAATGCGTCTGGTGCGGTGACCGGCGTGAATCTCGGGATACTAGCGCAAAAGGGCTCGCTGTTCGTCACCCGGCCGATCCTGGCTGGCTATGCCGACACCGCGCCGCGGTTGCAGGCAATGGCCGCCGAGCTGTTCGAGATGATCGCCAGCGGCAAGATCGAGGTAGAGATCGGCCAGCGCTATCCGCTTGCCCAAGCTGCCGAAGCCCAGCGTCTCTTGGCTGAAGGACGCACCACGGGCTCCACGATTCTCTTGCCGTGAAGCTCGTAGGGCCGAATTCATTCGGCCATGATGGTCCGTGAAGGCCGAAGTGGTTCATCAAGACCGAACAAGTTCGGCCCTACACGTTTCTAGCTCGCCCGAATGACCTCACCGGTGCGCACATCGCGAATGGTGCTGGGGTTGCGACGGCCGCCTAGCGGGCCATGGAGAACGGTATCGAGCTGGCGTGGGAAATATTGCTCGACGCGCAGGCGCGAGCGGGCAGCGGGGCGACCGGCCGGGTTGGCCGAGGTGGACACCAGCGGGCCGGTGAGCGCACAGAGGCGTGCTACCAGCGGGTGGTCGGTCACGCGCAAGGCCACGGTATCGTGCTCGCCGGTGATCCAGGAGGGGAGGCGATCCTGGTGCGGGACCAGCCAGGTATTGGGGCCCGGCCAGCTACCGGCCAGACGGTCCAGCCAGCGTTCCGGCAGGTCCTCGAGAAGAAATTCGAACTGCTCGATGCGGTCGGCCACCAAGATCAGGCCCTTTTCCACCGGCCGCGCCTTGAGCGCCAGCAGGCGAAAGACCGCCTCGCTGTCCCAGGGATCACAACCCAACCCCCAGACCGCCTCGGTGGGATAAGCAATCACACCTCCGGCCCGTACCACCCGGGCCGCCTGCTGAATGCGCCAATTGCCGACCATCGCGACCTCTGCTGGATTACGGAATCCGCGCAGTTTACCTGAGCCGCGCACTGGCCGCGCTCAAGCGCGGCAGGCGACCCAGCTGCCGTTCTCACAAGCCACTTGGCCGTTAATCTCCAGCTCGGTCAGCGCGGCCAGAACCTGCGCCAGGGATTGTCCGCTCGCGCCGGCAAGGGCTTCGCTGCTCATCGGCGCGGCATGCAGCAGGTCGAGCAGGGGATGACGCGGCTGATGTCCATCCGGCTCCGCCGAACCGGACGGAGGCAGCTGCTGCCAGCCCCGTAGGGCCTGCAGGATGTCCTCCACGCTCTCGACAAGCGTCGCGCCCTGGCGGATCAGCTGATGACAGCCGCGCGCACCGGGGTGATGAATGGAGCCGGGTATGGCGTAGACCTCGCGTCCCTGCTCGGCAGCCAGCCGTGCGGTGATCAGCGATCCACTGGATGGGCTTGCCTCGACGACCAGCACGCCGAGGGAAAGCCCGCTGATGATTCTGTTGCGACGAGGAAAGTTCGCCGCCTGCGGCGGGCTATCGAGCGGAAACTCGGATATCAGCGCCCCGCGGCCTTCGACGATCCTGCCGGCCAGGTCGACATGTCGCGCCGGGTACAACCGTTGCAGCCCCGTGCCCAGTACCGCGACGGTGTGCCCGCCGGCCTCCAGGGCGCCCTGGTGCGCGGCGCCGTCGATGCCCAGCGCCAGCCCGCTGGTGATGACGAAACCGACACCGCCCAGGCTGCGGGCGAAGCTGCGTGCGTTGTCCATACCGGGGCGCGAGGCACGCCGGCTGCCGACCATGGCCAGCTGCGGCCGCTCGAGCAGTGACGGATCACCTTCGACGAACAGCAGCGGCGGGGCATCGGACAGCTCGGCCAGAAGCGCGGGATAAGCCGGATCGTCCCACATCAGAAGATGATGATCCGGCTGCTCCAGCCAGGTCAGCGTGGCGGCCGCTCGCTCACGGATGGAGGCGCTGCGACGTGGCTCGGCGCAACTGGCCGGCAGGCCAAGGGAACGCCAGGCGCTGGCCGGGGCGCTGAGCGCCGAAGACGCATCGGGGAAGGCGCTGAGCAGTTTGCGCAGGCGCCGCGGGCCCAGCTCGGGCAACAGATGCAAGCGCAGCCGCGCCTCGAGCTCGGCGGGAGAAATCTCGGCCATGTCACGTCCTTGTCGAAAGCGCCGCATCCATGCGGCCGCTCCTTAACGAAACAGCCCCGCACTTGGCGGGGCTGGTTTTCAGGGATTACGAACCTTGTCGTTCACCGAGAGCGAGCGAGTGGCCTGGAGCACCAGGCCGTAGCTGAGCTTCTCGTAGGTGCGGAACACCATCAGCAGTCCGGCACGCTCGTCGGGGATCTTCACATTTTCACCGGTCACCCGGTCGCGTACCGTTTCGCCGGTCTTGTAGACGGCGAGCACGTTGCCATCGACCAGCCCGTCGCGGGCGCCCTTGTTGACGGTTACCACATCAAACTGGCCGATCTGGGTGACACCGCGCGGCACGTCGAGGATCACGCCGGTGATTTCCTCTGCCGGCTCGCTCGGCATGAAGGTGGAGTTGATCGCACGCTCCTCGCTCGGGAACATCCGGTCGCCGATGCGGGCTTCCTGGGTAACGCGGGTCAGCATCATGGTGGCGATGTCGCCTTCCATGTCGAGAATTTCGGCGGTGCCGACGTCATCGGCGTTGATGCCGAGGAATTCCTGGGTGTCCGGGTCGAAGTAGGTCTTGCCCTGGCGGAAGATGCCATACACCGGCATGCCTTCCTTGAATTCGCCACGTCCGTAGATGCGATCACCCGAGCCGCTGATGACCCGTTCGGCATTGCCGGCGACGATGTAGGGTGCCGCCTCGAACTCGTCGGCGCTGTCGACGATCCGGTTGCTCAGCAGGAAGCTGTTGATGGCTTCCAGCGGAATGGTCGGGATGGCTTCGGCCATCGGCGTGGTGCGTACGGTCGGGGACAGCTTGATGGTGCCGCGCGAGGTGCCACGATTGAGCGTCAGTCGCGGCTGGCCATCGATATACACCAGGCTGAGGCTGTCGCCGGGGTAGATCAGGTGAGGGTTCTCGATCTGCGGGTTGGCGTGCCACAGTTCGGGCCATTTCCAGGGTTCACGCAGGAATCGCCCGGAGATGTCCCAGAGCGTATCTCCCTTCACCACCGTATATCGCTCCGGGTGATCATCCTTGAGCTGAACCGCGGCATGGGCGATACCGCCGACAGCCACGAGCAGCAGGGCGAGTAGTGATTTCCTCATGTGGTGAATCCCTTTATGATGTGCCTTCACGTAAAGCGCCCTAGCGCCGCAGAAACCCTTGTGGAAAGCGGCGTTAGCCGTTTACAAGCTGCTCGGCATCTTAGCAGCGGCTTTTGAATTTATTCCATAAGTGCATCACAAACGCATATGGCGATCCTGAACATCCTAGAGTTTCCCGACCCGCGCCTGCGCACCATCGCCAAACCGGTGGACGTGGTCGATGATGGCATTCGCCAGCTGATCGACGACATGTTCGAGACCATGTACGACGCACCCGGGATCGGCCTGGCCGCGACGCAGGTCAATGTGCACAAGCGCGTGGTCGTCATGGACCTGTCCGAGGACAGATCCGAGCCGCGGGTCTTCATCAATCCCGAGTTCGAATACCTCACCGACGAGATGGAGCAGTACCAGGAAGGCTGCCTGTCGGTGCCGGGTTTCTACGAGAATGTGGACCGGCCGCAGAAGGTCAGGGTCAAGGCGCTGGACCGCGACGGCCAGCCCTACGAGCTGATTGCCGAAGGCCTGCTCGCGGTATGCATCCAGCACGAATGCGATCACCTCAACGGCAAGCTGTTCGTCGACTACCTGTCCAATCTCAAGCGCGACCGGATCAAGAAGAAGCTGGAAAAGATTCACCGCCAGCAAGCTTGATCACCGAACCATGAAGGCTTGCTACTGCAAGCCTTCTTCTTTTTAGCGAGCCCCCATGACCCAGCCCTTGCGCATCGTTTTCGCCGGCACCCCGGAATTCGCCGCCCGGCATCTGCAGGCCCTGCTCGATGCGGGTCAGTCGATCATCGCGGTCTACACCCAGCCCGATCGTCCTGCCGGCCGGGGGCAGAAGCTGATGCCCAGCCCGGTCAAGCAGCTCGCCCTGCAACACGCAATTCCCGTGCATCAGCCGCAGACCCTGCGCGATCCCGCCGCCCAGGCCGAGCTCGACGCCCTGCAGGCGGACCTGATGGTGGTCGTCGCCTATGGCCTGATCCTGCCGCAGGCGGTGCTCGACATGCCGCGGCTGGGCTGCATCAACAGCCATGCGTCGCTGCTGCCACGCTGGCGTGGCGCCGCGCCGATCCAGCGTGCAATCGAAGCAGGCGATGCCGAATCCGGGGTCACCGTGATGCAGATGGAAGCCGGCCTGGATACCGGGCCGATGCTGCTCAAGGTCACGACATCGATCAGCGCCGAGGACACCGGCGGCAGCCTGCACGACAGGCTCGCCGAGCTTGGTTCGCAGGCGGTGGTCGAAGCGGTTGGCAAGCTGCAGGCCGGATCACTCACTGGCGTGATCCAGGACGACGCGCTGGCCACCTATGCGCACAAGCTGAACAAGGACGAAGCGCGCATCGACTGGGCGCGTCCGGCTGTCGAGCTCGAGCGGCTGGTGCGCGCCTTCAATCCCTGGCCGATCTGCCATGCCAGCCTCGATGGCGTGGTGGTGAAAATCCATGCCGCCGCGCTTGGCGCAGGGCAGGGCACGCCCGGGCAGATCCTCGCGGCCGACCGGGATGGCCTGGATATCGCCTGCGGCGAGGGCTCGCTGCGGCTGACCCGCCTGCAGCTGCCGGGCGGCAAACCGCTCGGCTTCGGCGATCTGTACAACAGCCGGCGCGAGCAGTTCGCGCCCGGCAAGGCGTTCGAATAATGTCGATGAATCCGCGGCTGGCCGCTGCGCGCGCGCTGGGGTCGGTACTGGCCGGCAAGGCGTCGCTGGGCAGCAGCCTGCCCGAGGTGCTCGGCAAGGTCGAGGCGCGAGACCGAGGCCTGACGCAGGAACTGGCCTTTGGCGCCGCGCGCTGGCAGCCGCGCCTGGCCGGCCTGGCCGCCGAATTGCTGCAGAAACCGTTCAAGGCCGCTGACCGCGATGTCGAGGCACTGCTGCTGGTCGGTCTCTATCAGCTGTTCTACACCCGGATTCCGCCCCATGCGGCCATCGGCGAAACGGTCGGCTGCGTCGACAAGCTGAAGAAGCCCTGGGCCAAGGGACTGCTCAACGCCGTGTTGCGTCGCGCCCAGCGCGAGGGCGAGGCGTTGCTCGCCAGGCTCGAGCATGACCCGGTCATCCGCGTGGCACATCCGCGCTGGCTGCAGAAGGCGCTCAAGGCGCACTGGCCCGAGCATTGGGAGGCCATCTGCGCCGCCAACAACGTCCATCCGCCGATGATGCTGCGAGTCAATCGCCGTATTGGCAGCCGTGACCAGTACCTGGAGGAGCTGAAGCTGGCCGCGATCGAGGCCGGCGCCTGCGAATTCAGCGAGGATGGCGTCCGCCTGGCGCAGCCGTGCGACGTGCAGCAGCTACCGGGATTCGCCGAGGGGCGGGTCAGTGTGCAGGACGAGGCCGCACAGCTCGCGGCCACGCTGCTCGAACTGAAGCCGGGCCAGCGGGTGCTAGATGCCTGTTGCGCACCGGGCGGCAAGACCTGCCACCTGCTCGAGCGTGAACCTCAGCTGGCGCAGGTACTGGCGCTGGATCTGGAGCCGCGGCGGCTGCAGCGGGTCCAGGAAAACCTCGACCGTCTGAAACTGCAGGCCACCTTGGTCGCAGCCGATGCCCGCGCGACGGATGCCTGGTGGGACGGCCAACCGTTCCAGCGCATCCTGCTGGATGCACCCTGCTCGGCCACCGGCGTGATCCGCCGCCATCCGGATATCAAGCTGGCCCGCCAGGCGGAGGACATCGCGCCGCTGGCAGTCCTCCAGGGCGAGATGCTCGACGCGCTCTGGCCGACCCTGGAAGTGGGTGGCGTGCTGCTGTACGCCACCTGCTCGGTGTTGCCCACCGAGAACCGCGAAGTGATCGAAGCCTTCCTGGCCCGCACGCCTGGCGCACGCGAGCTGGACCTGGCCGGCAGCTTCGGGCTCAAGCAGAGCCATGGGCGCCAGCTGTTGCCACAGGACGGCGGTCACGACGGCTTCTACTATGCCAAGCTGATCAAGATCGCCGGCGTTGCGAAACAAGACCTTCCAAAATCATAAGAACAACCGGGCGAACAATCGCCCTGGTGCGACGCCACCGTCGTCAGGAGTGTGCAGGTGAAGATCATCATTCTCGGTGCGGGCCAGGTGGGCGGCACCCTTGCCGAAAACCTCGCCAGCGAAGCCAACGACATCACCGTGGTGGACACTGACGCCGACCGCCTGCGCGACCTGGGTGACCGGCTGGATATCCGCACCGTGTTCGGCCGTGCGTCCTTCCCCACGGTGTTGCGCCAGGCCGGCGCCGACGACGCGGACATGCTGGTGGCGGTGACCAACAGCGACGAGACCAACATGGTCGCCTGCCAGGTGGCCTACACCCTGTTCAACACCCCGACCAAGATCGCCCGGGTGCGCGAGCCGGCCTACCTGTCCCGCTCGGGCCTGTTCGGCAGCGATGCCATCCCGGTGGACGTGCTTATCAGCCCCGAGCAGGTGGTCACCAACTACATCAAGCGCCTGATCGAGCATCCCGGCTCGCTGCAGGTGATCGACTTCGCCGGCGGCAAGGCACAGCTGGTTGCCGTACGCGCCTACTACGGCGGGCCGCTGGTGGGCCAGGAGCTGCGCCAGCTACGCAAGCACATGCCCAAGGTCGATACGCGGGTGGCGGCGATATTCCGCCGCAACCACGCCATCCTGCCCAAGGGCGACACCGTGATCGAGGCCGACGACGAGGTGTTCTTCATCGCTGCCAAGGGGCACATCCGCGCGGTGATGAGCGAGATGCGGCGGCTCGACGAAAACTACAAGCGCATCGTCATCGCCGGCGGCGGGCACATCGGCGAACGCCTGGCCGAAGCCATCGAAAGCCGCTACCAGGTGAAGATCATCGAGATGAACCCGGCGCGCTGCCGCTACCTATCGGACACCCTGGACAGCACCATCATTCTGCAGGGCAGCGCTTCGGATCGCGATCTGCTGATCGAGGAAAACATCAACGATGCCGATGTCTTCCTGGCGCTGACCAACGACGACGAGGCCAACATCATGTCGTCGCTGCTGGCCAAGCGCCTCGGCGCGCGCAAGGTGATGTGCATCATCAACAACCCCGCCTATGTCGACCTGGTACAGGGTGGCGAGATCGACATCGCCATCAGCCCCCAGCTGGCCACCATCGGCACGCTGCTGACCCATGTCAGGCGTGGGGACATCGTCAGCGCGCATTCGCTACGGCGGGGAGCGGCGGAGGCCATCGAGGTGATCGCCCATGGCGACTCCCGCTCGAGCAAGGTGGTCGGCCGCGCCATCGGCAATATCGTGCTGCCGCCAGGAACCACCATCGGTGCGGTCATCCGCGACGAACAGGTGCTGATCGCCCATGACAACACCATGATCGAGTCGGGCGATCACGTGATCCTGTTCCTCGTGGACAAGCGGCATATCCGCGACGTGGAGCGCCTGTTCCAGGCCGGCCTGACCTTTTTCTAAAGGCGGGACCTGCCTCGCCCGATGCAGGACCGGCAGCCCCCGTGCCTGCCTTGCGCATTCGTCCTGCTGAACAAAATTCTGCCAGATCACTCAAACATGGCGGCCATTCGAACCAGATGGCTGCCGGGTTTCGTTTGCACGCCAGCTTTTGTATCCTCCGGGCAGTGAGCGACTGGCTCCATCGCTGTCGTTTTCCCCAAGGAGAGCCGTAACCCCGCCATAGCTGTCGCCCTTTGCTGTATCGACAACTCGAGACTGCCTCCTAACCAAGGGTCCGCGCCGCCGATCCGTCAAGAACAAAACAGGAGAAACACCCATGAGGAATACCGCCATCTCACCCATTTCAAGGCTTCTGATCGGTTGTACGGCACTGGCCAGTATCACCCTCAGCAGCCTGACCCAGGCCGATACCCTGGACCGGATCAAGGAAAGCAGCAGCGTCCGCATCGGCTATGCCAACGAAACACCCTTCGCCTACACCGCCACCGACGGCAGCGTCACCGGCGAATCCCCCGAAATCGTGGAAAAGATCTTTCA
>JADGMW010000490.1_pt1 | contig 15789 bp, 10 predicted proteins | sample 8641801 | NCBI WGS metagenome assembly JADGMW01 (sample SAMN16272018, study PRJNA661076) | feces metagenome | isolation source: fecal sample from diarrhoea affected cattle A | host: Bos taurus | place: South Africa: Lokaleng Village, Mahikeng | collected 2019-09
AGCGGCGGGCGCGGGCTCAGCGCGCGACGCCGATCCGCTCCCGGCCTGACGCTCAGCAGCTCGGCGCAGCGTTCGCGTATCCGCACCGTCGCGAACGGACTCGCGCTGACGCCGGACCGCTCGTCGTCGCTAGGTGGTTGCACCTGGTTGCACCTCGGTTTTCGCCTAGGCTACCTTCAGTGCTTCTCCGGTCGTCTTCACGAGGACAACTCCATGGCCGCCACTACCCTCGGCGTCAAGCTGGACGAGACGACCCGCGATCGTCTCAAGGAGGCTGCACGCAAGATCGACCGCACGCCGCACTGGCTGATCAAGCAGGCAATCTTCAGCTATCTCGAAACCCTCGAAAGCGGCAACCGCATGCCCGAGCTGGGCGCGCTCGCGCAGCGCATCGGCGAGGGTGACGAGGAGGCACTGGACGCCCTGGCCGAGCCGGCCTACCAGCCTTTTCTCGAATTCGCCCAGGGCATCCTGCCGCAATCGGTGCTGCGCGCCGCCATTACTGCCGCCTATCGCCGCCCTGAACCGGAAGTGGTGCCGCTGATGCTGGAGCAGGCGCGACTCCCTGCCGAGCAGGCCAACGCCAGCTACGACCTGGCCTATCGCCTGGCAGAAAATCTGCGTGAGCAGAAAGGTGCAACCGGTCGCGCCGGCCTGGTGCAGGGGCTGCTGCAGGAGTTCTCGCTGTCCTCCCAGGAAGGCGTGGCGCTGATGTGCCTGGCTGAGGCGCTGCTGCGCATTCCGGACAAGGGCACGCGCGATGCACTGATCCGCGACAAGATCAGCACCGGAAACTGGCAGCAGCACCTGGGCCAGAGCTCGTCGATGTTCGTCAACGCAGCCTCCTGGGGCCTGCTGATCACCGGCAAGCTGGTCTCCACCCATAACGAGACCGGGCTCTCCAGCTCGCTCAACCGGCTGATCGGCAAGGGCGGCGAACCGGTGATCCGCAAGGGCGTGGACATGGCCATGCGCATGATGGGCGAACAGTTCGTCACCGGCGAGACCATCGCCGAGGCCCTGGCCAACGCCAGCCGTCATGAAGCCAAGGGCTTCCGCTATTCCTACGACATGCTCGGCGAAGCCGCCCTGACCGAGCTGGATGCACGCGCCTATCTGGCCTCCTACGAGCAGGCTATCCATGCCATCGGCAAGGCCTCCCACGGCCGCGGCATTTACGAAGGTCCGGGTATTTCCATCAAGCTCTCGGCACTGCATCCACGCTACAGCCGCGCCCAGCACGAGCGGGTGATGGATGAGCTGTACCCGCGCCTGCTGGAACTGACCCGCCTGGCACGCCGCTACGACATCGGCCTGAACATCGACGCCGAGGAAGCCGACCGCCTGGAGTTGTCGCTGGATCTGCTCGAGCGCCTGTGCTTCGAGCCGGAACTGCGCGGCTGGAATGGCATCGGCTTCGTCATCCAGGCCTACCAGAAGCGTTGCCCGGCCGTCATCGACTACCTGATCGACATGGCCCGGCGCAGCGGCCACCGGCTGATGATCCGCCTGGTCAAGGGCGCCTACTGGGACAGCGAGATCAAGCGCGCCCAGATCGACGGCCTGGAGGGCTATCCGGTGTACACCCGCAAGATGTACACCGACATTTCCTACATCGCCTGCGCACGCAAGCTGCTGGCCGTGCCGGATGCCATCTATCCGCAGTTCGCCACCCACAACGCCCACACCCTGGCGACCATCTACCACCTGGCCGGCCCCAGCTACTACCCCGGCCAGTATGAGTTCCAATGCCTGCACGGCATGGGCGAGCCGCTCTACGAACAGGTGGTGGGCAAGGTTGCCGACGGCAAGCTCAACCGCCCCTGCCGGATCTACGCGCCGGTGGGCACCCACGAAACCCTGCTGGCCTATCTGGTGCGCCGGCTGCTGGAAAACGGCGCCAATACCTCTTTCGTCAACCGCATCGCGGACAACTCGGTGTCCATCGCGCAGCTGGTGGAAGACCCCGTGGTCAGCGTTGAGCAGGCCGCGGCCCGGGAAGGCAGCCTTGGCCTGCCGCATCCGCGCATCCCGCTGCCCCTGGAGCTGTACGGCGCGGCGCGCGTCAATTCCAGCGGCATCGACCTGTCCAACGAGCATCGCCTGGCCTCGCTGTCCAGCGCTTTGCTCAGCCATCACGAATGGAGCGCCCGGCCAATCCTGGCGGGCGCCGAGAGCGAAGGCGAATGGGCCGAGGTGCGTAACCCGGCCGACCACCGCGACCTGGTCGGGCGCGTTCAGCTGGCCAGTCCGGACGACGTCAGCCGCGCGCTGGCCGCGGCCCAGGCCGCCGCCCCGATCTGGCAGGCCACCCCGCCTGCCGAGCGGGCCGCCGTGCTGGAACGCGCCGCCGACCTGATGGAGGCGCAGATCCAGCCACTGATGGGCTTGCTTGCCCGCGAGGCGGGCAAGACCTTCACCAACGGCATCGCCGAAGTTCGCGAGGCGGTGGATTTCCTGCGCTTCTACGCCTTGCAGGCGCGGGAGGATTTCAGCAATGCCAGCCACCGCCCGCTGGGCCCGGTGGTCTGCATCAGCCCCTGGAACTTCCCGATGGCGATCTTCACCGGCCAGGTGGCGGCAGCCCTGGCAGCCGGCAACACCGTGCTGGCCAAGCCCGCCGAACAGACACCGCTGATCGCCAGCCAGGCGGTACAACTGTTGCTGCAGGCCGGCCTGCCGGAGGGCGTGCTGCAGCTGCTGCCCGGCGACGGCGGCGTGGTCGGCGATGCGCTGGTGCGGGACGAGCGTATCCGCGGTGTGATGTTCACCGGCTCCACGGAAGTCGCGGCGATCATCGCGCGCAACCTGGCCGGCCGCCTGGATGCCCAGGGCCGACCATTGCCGCTGATCGCCGAAACCGGCGGCCAGAACGCGATGATCGTCGACTCTTCGGCGCTGACCGAACAGGTGGTGCTGGACGTCGTCTCCTCGGCCTTCGACAGCGCCGGCCAGCGCTGCTCGGCGCTACGCGTGCTGTGCGTGCAGGAGGACGTGGCCGAGCGCGTGCTGACCATGCTCGAAGGCGCCATGGCAGAGCATTGCCTGGGCAACCCGGATCACCTGTCCACCGACATCGGCCCGGTGATCGACCGCGAAGCCAAGGACAACATCGACCAGCACATCGCAGCCATGCGTGGCAAAGGCCGCCGGGTGGTGCAGAAGGCGCGCTACGCCGCCGATCAGCTGGCCCGCGGCACCTACGTGGTGCCGACGCTGATCGAGCTGAACAGCCTCGACGAACTGCAGCGGGAGATCTTCGGCCCGGTGCTGCACGTGCTGCGCTACCCGCGCGAGGAACTGGACCAACTGCTCGAGCAGATCAACGCCAGCGGCTACGGCCTGACCCTGGGCGTGCACACCCGCATCGATGAAACCATCGCCCAGGTGATCGACAAGGCCCACGTCGGCAACCTTTACGTCAACCGCAACATCGTCGGCGCCGTGGTCGGGGTGCAGCCATTCGGCGGTGAAGGCCTGTCCGGCACCGGACCCAAGGCCGGCGGGCCGTTGTACCTGTACCGTCTGCTCAGCACCTGCCCGGCTGATGGCGCCGCAGCCACCTTTGCCCGCATGGATGCCCAGAGCAATATCGAGCGTCAGGCCCAGGAGCGACCTGCCTCCGGCACTCGGGCTGCGCTGGATGCGTTGCAGCAGTGGGCCAAAGGCCGTAACCCAGCATTGGCCGAGGCCTGCGAGCGCTTCGCCGCGCTATCGCAGAGCGGGGTGACCCGCGTGCTGGTCGGCCCGACCGGCGAGCGCAACAGCTACACACTGCTGCCACGCGAGCGCGTGCTGTGCCTGGCGGATGACGAGCAGGACCGTCTGGTCCAGCTGGCGGCGCTGCTGGCAGTCGGCGGCAAGGCGATCTGGCCTGATGATCAAGGCACCCGCGCGCTGCGCGTGCTGTTGCCGGCACCGGTACAGAACCGCATAGAAAGCGTTGCCAACTGGCAGGACGGGAGTGTCGCGTTCGACGCCGTGCTGCATCACGGCGACAGCGATCAGTTGAGGGAGGTGTGCCGCCAGGTGGCCACCCGTTCGGGGCCCATCGTGGCGGTGCATGCCTATGCTCGCGGGGATCGCGCGGTGCTGCTCGAGCGCTTGCTGGTGGAGCGTTCGCTGAGCGTCAACACCGCGGCGGCGGGCGGCAATGCCAGCTTGATGAGCATCGGCTGACGCGAACGCGGCAGTTCACGCTGTCGCGCAAGTTGCGGGGGCCTGCGCTAACCGCGGCGTCAGGATTGGCTGGCGCTCTCCAGGTTCGCCACGCCCTGCTCGTCCATTGCCGGCTGCGAGGCGACGCTACGTGCATACCAGGCAAAGGCAAGCTGTGCGCAGCCCCAGCCCAGCAGCACGCCCATGGCATTGGCCAGCATGTCGCCCGCCGACGCCATGCGATAGGGGTGCATGCCCTGCACCAATTCGATCAGCAATGCGGCGCTCAGGCTGGTGAACACGGCCCAGGCCAGGTGCCACCGAGAAAACGCCAGGCGCAGGGTAAACATCAGTGCGGCAAACCCCAGCAGGTGATGGAGCTTGTCCTGGTGATCGAAGAGTTGCGGAACCGGCTCGGGCTTGAGCCCACTGAACAGAATCACCGCCAGCACGGCAAAAAAGGGCACCACACGCAATAAATACATGGCCAAGTTGGTAGGCTCGCTAGGTTGGTGGCGGCAGGAATATCAAAGGCCCGCAAAAACAGGCGAGAACGCAGCGGATGGAAATGCCACGACGCACCTCGGCCGCATGCTTATCCAAGGTGCCCGCTATTGAGGGCGAATGTCGCCGATAGTTTCATCGCCTGGGCAGCCACTCGACGAGTCGGTGACATGGCTCACAGAGCGCTGGGCCAGGCGCATTCCATGGCTCGCGATCATACTGCATGGGTCTTGGCCGCAAGCTGCCGGCCATATCGGGCGACAGGGCACCGCGCTTGTTGCCGTGCATCAGCATTGTAGCCAGGGCCATGCTCGCGCTGCGCTACATATCCTCTAACACATCAGGACAGCGTCATGCCGCGCACCGCCCTTCTCGTCCCCATCATCTTGCTGGTGGTGGCCATGGTTTCGATCCAGAGCGGCGCCTCCCTGGCCAAGAATCTGTTTTCACTGGTGGGCGCAGAGGGCACCACGACCCTGCGGCTGGTGCTCGGCGCAATCATCCTGTCGCTGGTGATGCAACCCTGGCGCGCCCGGTTGAGCCTGCGCAACTGCCGGCCCCTGGTGGCGTACGGGTTGGCACTGGGTGGCATGAACCTGATGTTCTACATGTCGCTGCAGCACATTCCTCTCGGCATCGCGGTTGCTCTGGAATTCACCGGCCCACTGGCGCTCGCGCTGTATTCGTCGCGCCGGTTGCTGGATTTCGTCTGGGTGGCCCTGGCGATCATCGGCCTGTGGATGCTGCTGCCCACCGGTACCACGCAGGCGGCCATCGACCCCGGCGGCGCGCTGCTGGCACTTGGCGCCGGAGTCTGCTGGGCGCTGTATATCGTCTTCGGGCAGAAGGCCGGGGCCGAGCACGGCCGCCAGACTGTCGTCCTCGGCACCTGGGTGGCAGCCCTGCTGGTGCTGCCCATCGGCGTCTGGCATGCCGGCAGCGATCTGCTGTCGCTGGACCTGCTGCCCATCGCGCTGGGTGTTGCGGTGCTGTCTTCGGCGTTGCCCTACAGCCTGGAAATGATCGCCCTGACTCGCTTGCCGGCGCGCACCTTCAGCATCCTGATGAGCCTGGAGCCTGCCGTTGCGGCGCTGTGCGGCCTGGCGTTTCTCGGCGAGCGACTGCTCTGGGGGCAGTGGCTGGCCGTGGCCGCGATCATCATCGCCTCCGCCGGCGCAGCGGCCACCATCAGGCCCAAAAACTAATCAGGACATTTGCCCGGTCTCACGTATGTGACACTACCCGTGCGCACCCCAGGAACGCTGCAGCCACCGCAGGCTCCAAAGCGAAACGACTCCCGCCACGCCAAGCTGCTAGGATCGTCCCGACTTCTCACGAGACCCTTTTTCTCGATGCCGCAACCGTCTTCATCACCCGGTCAGCTCCAGCGCCACCCAGCAGAGGTGGGGCAGCCGGCGCGGCTGGTGATGCTCGGTGACTGGACGCTGGCGAACTACGCCACGCTCAAGCGTGAGATCGAACGCGGCGCCACCCCGGTGGAAGACGAGCTGGCGATCGATATGGATGGCCTGACCGCGCTGGATACGGCCGGTGCGGGTCTGCTGGTGCAATTGCTGGGCATCCAGCGGGTCGCCGGGTTGCAATCGGCGAACAAACTGCCGGCTGAACGCCTGGCGCTGCTGCAACTCGTGGCTTCGGCCCTGGATGCGCCATCCGCCCCTGTGGAGCCGAAAACCTCCGGGTTGGCCGATGTATTGGCGGACATCGGCAGCGCCGTGCTCAATATCTGGAACCAGCAGAAAACCCTGCTCGGCTTCATCGGCCTGACCTTGCAGACGCTCTTCAGCACGATCTGGCGCCCGCGCCGCTGGCGGTTCACGTCGCTGGTGGCGCATGTCGAGCGCACCGGGCTGGACGCGGTACCCATAGTCGCGCTGCTGACCTTTCTGGTGGGCGCCGTGGTGGCCTTTCTCGGCGCCACGGTGCTGGCTGACTTCGGCGCCAGCATCTACACGGTCAATCTGGTGGCCTTCGCCTTTCTGCGCGAGTTCGGCGTGCTGCTGGCGGCGATTCTGCTGGCCGGTCGCACTGCCAGCGCCTTTGCCGCGCAGATCGGCGCGATGAAGGCCAACGAGGAAATCGATGCGATCCGCGCCCTTGGCCTCAACCCCGTCGAACTGCTGGTATTGCCGCGGGTGCTGGCCATGCTGATCACCCTGCCGGTGCTGACCTTCCTCGGCATGCTCTGTGGCATTGCCGGCGGGCTGGTGGTCTGCGCCCTGGCGCTGGATATCTCGCCGGCAATGTTCTTCACCATCCTGCAGCGCGACATTCCTCTGAACCACTTCCTGGTGGGCCTGGGCAAGGCGCCGCTGTTCGCCTTCCTGATCGCCGTGATCGGTTGCCTGGAAGGCTTCAAGGCCAGCGGCAGCGCCCAATCGGTGGGCGAACACACCACCTCAAGCGTGGTGCAGTCGATCTTCGTGGTGATCCTGCTGGATGCCATCGCCGCACTGTTTTTCATGGAGATGGGCTGGTGAGCGCGACAGAGGCGGTGATCGAGGTCCGCGGCCTGGCCAACCGCTTCGGCCGGCAGAGCGTGCACGAAAATCTTGACCTGGATATCCGCCGCGGCGAGATTCTCGGCGTGGTGGGTGGTTCGGGCTCGGGCAAATCCGTGCTGCTGCGCAGCATCGTCGGTTTGCGCCGACCTGACGCTGGCAGCGTTCGGGTGTTCGGCGAGAACCTGCTGGAGCTGCCGGCTCAGCGCCGCTCGGAAGTCGAGCGGCGCTTTGGTGTGCTGTTCCAGCGGGGCGCGCTGTTCACCTCGCTGAACCTGCAGGAGAACGTGGCGCTGCCATTGATCGAGCATGCCGGCCTGGCGCGCGACGATGCCGAGCATCTGGCCCGGCAGAAACTGGCATTGGCCGGGCTGCCCGCCGACGCCGCCTGCAAGTTTCCCGACCAGCTGTCCGGCGGCATGATCAAGCGCGCGGCCCTGGCTCGCGCCCTGGCGCTCGATCCGGAGGTGCTGTTTCTCGATGAGCCGACCGCCGGGCTCGATCCCATCGGCGCCGCGGCCTTCGATCAGCTGCTACTGACCCTGCGCGATGCGCTGGGCCTGAGCGTATTTCTGGTCACCCACGACCTCGATACGCTCTATACCATCTGCGACCGCGTCGCGGTGCTGGCGCAAAAGCGCGTGCTGGCGGTCGATACGCTGGAGGCCGTCGCGGCCACCGACGATTCCTGGATTCGCGAATACTTCCATGGCCCACGTGGCCGCGCCGCGCAACAGACGGCGCAACAGCAAGAGAGGCTCTGATGGAAACCCGTGCCCACCACGTCCTAATCGGACTCTTTACCGTACTGGCGGTCGGCAGCGCCCTGCTGTTCGCACTGTGGCTCGGCAAGTCCAGCATCGATCAGGAATACAACTATTACGACGTCGGTTTCAGCCAGGCGGTGAGCGGTTTGTCACGCGGCAGCGCGGTGGAGTACAGCGGCATCAAGGTCGGCGACGTCACCGACCTCTGGCTCGAGCCAGAGGACCCGCGCAAGGTCCGCGCGCGCATTCGCGTGTACGGCGACACGCCGATCAGGCAGAACACCCGGGCGCGGCTGGCGTTGGCCAACATCACCGGCAGCATGATCATCCAGCTGCACGGCGGCACGCCCACCAGCCCGCGCCTGGAAGGCGAGCGCCGCAACCCGCCGCTGATCGTGGCCGACCCGTCGCCGCTCGCTGCCCTGCTGGAAAACGGCGAAGACCTGATGAGCAACATCAACAACCTGCTGGTCAGCGCCAACAAGATCTTCTCCGACGAAAACACCACCCGCCTGAGCCAGACGCTGACGCACCTGGAGCAGGCCACCAGCGTGCTGGCCGAGCAGCGCGGCGATCTGTCCAACGCCTTGCGGCAGTTCAGCCAGCTTGGTGAGCAGACCAATGGGGTGCTCGCCGATATCAGCCAGCTGACCCGCAACGCCAACGGCCTGGTGGACGGACAGGGGCGCAGCCTGCTCAACAGCGCCGAGCAGTCCATGGCGGCGCTCGAGCGTGCCACCACGCGGCTGGACAGCCTGCTGGCGGACAACCAGGGCGCGCTGAACAACGGCCTGCAGGGCTTCAACGAACTGGGCCCGGCGATCAACGAATTGCGCACCACCCTGGGCGCCCTACGCCGGGTCACCCAGCGCCTGGAAGACAACCCGGGCGGGTTCCTGCTCGGCCGCGACAAATTGCAGGAGTTCACCCCATGAACCGCCTTTCCCCGCTTCGTCATCTTGCCGCGTTGGTCCTCGCCGCCAGCCTCGGCGCCTGTTCCGTGCTGCCCGAGGGCGAAACGCTGCGGGTGTTCCTGTTGCCAGGCGAAGCCCTGACAGCCTCCGCGGCCAGCACTGCACCCCTCGACCTGACCCTGCAGATCGCCACGCCAAACGCCAGCCGGGCGTTGTCCGGTGCACGCATCGCGGTCATGCCGCAGCCCAACCAGCTCAGCAGCTACCGCGGTGCACGCTGGAGCGATGCCGCCCCCCTGCTGGTGCGCGATCGCCTGATCGAAGCTTTCCAGCAGGACGGCCGGCTGCCCTCGGTGGTCAACGAGGACGCCAATCTGCGCGCCGAGCTCGGCCTGTTCAGCGATCTGCGGGCCTTCCAGAGCGAATACCTGGACGGCGCGCCGGTGGTGGTGGTCGAACTTCACGCACACCTGGTTGACCGGCACCAGCAGCGCACCTTCGCCAGCCGGCGATTCGAGGTGCGCCAGCCGAGCGCCGGCACCAGCGTGGAAAGTGTCGTCGAGGCGTTCGGCCGCGCCAGCGACACCCTGAGCCGAGAGGTGATCGACTGGACCATTGCCCACGCCGAGCAGCGCCCGGCCCGCTAAGCGCGGTCGGGAAAGTTTAGTCGCCGCGCAATTGATCCAGGTAAAGCTGTCCGTCATCCAACTGGCATAGCATGGTCGCTCGGGATTCGTTCTCAGGAGCCATCGCATGAGCCAACCACATCGCAAAACGTTGCGCAGAATCCTGATGGGGCTGGCCGGTTTGGCGGTCCTCGCCACGCTGGTTTGGCTGGAGCTGCGCCCCACCGGACTGGGCGAAGGCTTTGCCAGCGGCAACGGCCGCATCGAGGCAACCGAGATCGACGTCGCCACCAAACTGCCAGGCCGGGTGGTGGAAATCGGCGTTGACGAGGGTGACTTCGTCCAGCCCGGCCAGGTGCTGGCGCGGATGGATACCGAGGTGCTGCAGGCGCAGCTCAATCAGGCCGGTGCCCAGGTGCGCCAGGCGGAGAATGCCATCCTTACGGCGCGCGCGCTGGTGGCGATGCGCGAGAGCGAAAAGAGCACTGCCGAGGCCGTCGTCCACCAACGGCAGGCCGAACTGACCGCGGCCACCAAGCGATACCAGCGCACCGACATCCTCGTCGCGCGCAACGCCATGGCGCGCCAGCAGCTGGACGACGACCTCGCTGCCAGGCAGAGCGCCCAGGCCGCCCTCGCTGCCTCGCGCTCACAGGTCATTACCGCTGAGGCAGGCATCGCCGCGGCGAAATCCCAGGTCATCGAAGCCGAGTCCGCGCTGCAAGCGGCCAAGGCCAGCGAGGCACGGCTGCAGGCCGACATCCGCGACAGCGAACTGAAGACTGACCGCGTGGCGCGGGTGCAGTATCGCGTGGCGCAGCCCGGCGAAGTGCTGGGCGCCGGCGGCAAGTTGCTCAACCTGGTGGACCTGGCCGACGTCTACATGACCTTCTTCCTGCCCGAGCGCCAGGCCGGGCGTGTGGCGCTCGGCGCCGAGGTACGGCTCGTTATCGATGCGGCGCCGCAATACGTGATCCCGGCGAAGGTCAGCTATGTCGCCAGCGTGGCGCAGTTCACGCCGAAAACGGTCGAGACCGAAAGCGAGCGCGAGAAACTGATGTTCCGGGTCAAGGCGCGGATCGACCCGGAGCTGCTGAAGAAACACATGGAGCAGGTCAAGACCGGCCTGCCCGGGATGGCCTACCTGAAGCTCGATGCCGAGGCCGAGTGGCCCGCGCACCTGCAGATCAACGTCAGCCCATGAGCGAGCGCCTCGTGCCCGTGGCGCAGATCGAAGGCGTCAGCCTGCATTACGGCAAGACCTGCGCCCTCGACAACCTGACGCTCGAGCTGCCGGCCCGCTGCATGGTCGGGCTGATCGGCCCGGACGGAGTCGGCAAGTCCAGCCTGCTGGCGCTGATTGCCGGCGCCCGCAAGCTGCAACAGGGTCAGGTGCAGGTACTCGGCGGCGACATGGCCGAGCGTCGCCATCGCCGCGAGGTCTGCCCGCGCATTGCCTACATGCCGCAAGGGTTGGGCCGAAACCTTTATCCGACGCTGACCGTGTTCGAGAACCTCGAATTCTTCGGGCGGCTGTTCGGCCAGGACAGCGAGGAGCGCCGCTGGCGCATCGCCGAACTGACCCGCAGCACCGGCCTGGCGCCCTTCGTCGAGCGCCCGGCCGGCAAGCTGTCCGGCGGCATGAAGCAGAAGCTCGGTCTTTGCTGCGCGCTGATCCATGACCCCGACCTGCTGATCCTCGACGAGCCCACCACCGGCGTCGATCCGCTCTCGCGCGCGCAATTCTGGACACTGATCGAACGCATCCGCGCCGAACGTCCGCAAATGAGCGTACTGGTGGCCACCGCCTACATGGACGAAGCGCAGCGCTTCGACCATCTGGTGGCCATGGACGCCGGGCGGGTCCTGGCCACCGGCACACCGGACCAGCTACTGGTCCGCACGGCGAGCAGCAGCCTGGAAGAAGCCTTCATCCGCCTGCTGCCGGAAGACAAGCGCAGCCGCCATCGCACCCTGGAAATCCCGCCGCGCCAGGTCAGCGACAGCATCGCCATCGAGGCCCATGACCTGACCATGCGCTTCGGCGATTTCGTTGCCGTGGACCGGGTCAATCTGCGCATCGAACAGGGGGAGATCTTTGGCTTCCTCGGCTCCAACGGCTGTGGCAAGACCACCACCATGAAGATGCTCACCGGCCTGCTGCCGGCCAGCGAGGGGCAGGCGCTGCTGTTCGGCAAGCCGGTGGACCCGCACGACCTCGCCACACGCCAGCGGGTCGGCTACATGTCGCAGGCCTTCTCGCTCTACAACGAGCTGACGGTGCGGCAGAACCTGGACTTGCACGCCCGCCTGTTCCATCTGCCAGCCGAGCACCGCGAGCTGCGCATCGCCGAAATGCTCGACCGCTTCGGCCTGGTGGACGAGGCCGACAGCCTGCCCCAGGCGCTGCCGCTGGGCGTGCGTCAGCGGTTGTCACTGGCGGTGGCGGTCATCCACAACCCCGAAATGCTGATCCTCGACGAACCCACCTCCGGCGTCGATCCGGTGGCACGCGACGGCTTCTGGGAGCTGCTGGTGCAGCTGTCCCGAGAGGACGGGGTGACCATCTTCATTTCCACCCACTTCATGAACGAGGCGCTGCGTTGCGACCGCATCTCGCTGATGCATGCCGGGCGGGTGCTGGACAGCGACACCCCCGAGGGGCTGATGCGCAAGCGCGGCCTGCCTACCCTCGAAGCGACCTTCATCGCCTACCTCGAGGAGGCGGTGGCCCAAGGCGCGGAAGCCACGGCCGAATCCGCCGCGACCGACACCCCGAGCACCCACCCGGCCACGCTCGCCAGCAGCAACGACCTGCGGGCGCGCTTCAGCCTGCGTCGCCTGCTCAGCTACACCCGCCGCGAATCGATGGAGCTGCGCCGCGACCCGATCCGCGCCACGCTGGCCATGCTCGGTACCGTGCTGCTGATGTTCATCATGGGCTACGGCATCAGCATGGACGTCGAGGATCTGAGCTATGCCGTGCTCGACCGTGACCAGACCACCACCAGCCAGGCCTACGCGCTGAACATCGCCGGCTCGCGCTATTTCATCGAGAAGGCGCCGCTGGAAAGCGCGGCCGAGCTGGACCGCCGCATGCGCAGCGGCGACATCAGCCTGGCCATCGAGATTCCGCCGAACTTCGGTCGGGATCTCAAGCGCGGCGCGGCGCCGCAAGTCGCCTTCTGGGTCGATGGCGCCATGCCGATGCGCGCCGACACCATCAAGGGCTACGTGCAGGGCCTGCACATGAGCTACCTGCAGGACCTGGCGCGCGGCGCCGGGATGGACAGTGCCGGGCTTGCCGAGGTCGCCACTCGCTATCGCTACAACCCGGACGTCCAGAGTCTGCCGGCGATGGTCCCGGCAATGATCCCGATCCTGCTGATGATGATCCCGGCGATGCTCACCGCGCTTGGCGTGGTGCGCGAAAAGGAGCTGGGCTCGATCACCAACTTCTACGTGACGCCGGTGACCCGCCTGGAATTCCTCATCGGCAAGCAGTTGCCCTACATCGCCCTTGGCATGATCAATTTCGCCACCATGGTGTTGCTGGCCATCTTCGTCTTCGGCATCCCGATCAAGGGCAGCCTGCTCACCCTGACCCTCGGCGCGCTGCTCTACGTGACCTGCGCCACCGGCCTGGGCCTGCTGATGTCCTCGGTACTCAACAGCCAGATCGCCGCCATCTTCGGCACTGCCATCGCCACCCTGCTGCCGGCCGTGCAGTTCTCCGGCCTGACCCATCCGGTGTCCGCACTGGAAGGCGCCAGCGCCTGGCTCGGCCAGATCTACCCGACCAGCCATTTCCTGACCATCAGCCGCGGGGTGTTTTCCAAGACCCTCGGCATGGCAGACCTCTACCCCTACTTCCTTCCCCTGTTGCTGGCGATTCCGCTGCTGACGCTGTTCAGCGTCGCCGGTCTGCGCAAGCAGGAAAAATGACATGCGAGCGCTCGGCAACATCTTCCAGCTCGGCCTCAAGGAACTGCGCAGCCTGTACCGCGACCCCGCGCTGCTGGTGCTGATCCTCTACGCCTTTTCCCTGGCCATCTACACCGCCGCCACCGCCATGCCCGAGGCACCGCATCGGGCGACGCTCGGGGTGGTGGACGAGGATCAGTCGCAGGCCTCGCAACGCATCCTCAATGCCTTCCAGCTGCCCTATTTCCTGCCGCCGATACCCATCGACCTGCACCAGATGGACAGTGGCATGGACGCGGGCGCCTACACCTTCACGCTGAACATCCCGCCGGGCTTCCAGGAAGACCTGCTGGCCGGGCGCCAGCCGACCATCCAGCTCAATGTGGATGCCACCCAGGTCAGCCAGGCGTTCACCGGCGCCGGGCATATCCAGCAGATCATCCACGACGAGGTGACCGCGTTCGTCCAGCGCTACCGTGTCACCGCGGCGCTGCCGGTCGAAGCGGTGATTCGTACGGCCTTCAATCCCAACCTGACGCGTGCCTGGTTCGGCGCGGTGAATGAGGTGATCAACCAGATCACCATGCTGTCGATCATCCTCACCGGCGCCGCACTCATTCGCGAGCGCGAACACGGCACCATCGAGCACCTGCTGGTGATGCCGGTGACGCCGCTGGAGATCATGCTGGCCAAGGTCTGGGCGATGGGGCTGGTGGTGCTGCTGGCCTCGGCCTTCGCCCTGCGCTTCATCGTCGAGGGCTGGCTGCAGATTCCCATCCAGGGCTCGCTGCTGCTGTTCATGGTCGGCGCAGCGCTGCACCTGTTCGCCACCACCTCGATGGGGATTTTCTTCGGCACCGTGGCCCGCTCGATGCCGCAGCTGGGGTTGCTGATCATCCTCGTACTGATGCCGTTGCAGATCCTTTCCGGCGGCATGACGCCGCGCGAAAGCATGCCCGAAGTGGTGCAGCAGATCATGCTGGCCGCGCCGACCACCCACTTCGTCGAGTTGGCGCAGGCGATCCTGTTCCGCGGCGCCAGCGCGTCGGTGATCTGGCCCCAGCTGCTCGCGCTACTGGTGATCGGCGCGGTGTTCTTCCTTGGCGCGCTGTCGCGACTGCGCCAATCCTTGCGCTAGGCTTCGCGTCACGAGGCGCCGGCTGGCGGCGCCGTAGCCATGCGCTTCATGGCCACAAGCCGCTGCAGTATGATGTCCGCCGGTCACCGAACCTTCATGGTCCCCGCTCCCGCGAGCGGGAATTTTCGTTCACAAGGCAGGTCTATCCTGCCGACATGCAGAGCCTGCCGCTCAGCAGCGCGCCAAGGAAGCCCCCATCATCATGCGCATTCTCGTCACCGGCGGGGCCGGGTTCATCGGCTCGGCCCTGATTCGTCATCTCATTCGCGACACTGGGCACAGCGTGCTCAATCTGGACAAGCTGACCTACGCCGGCAACCTCGAATCCCTGGCCGAAGTGGACGGCGACGCGCGTTACCAGTTCCTGCAGGCCGACATCGCCGACCGCGACCGCGTGGCCGAGGCGCTGCTGGATTTCCAGCCGGACGCCATCATGCATCTGGCCGCCGAGTCCCATGTCGATCGCTCCATCGACGGCCCGGCCGAATTCATCCAGACCAACATCGTCGGCACCTATCAGCTGCTCGAAGCCACGCGTGCCTACTGGCAGAGCCTGCCAGCCGAGCGCCGCGAGGCCTTCCGCTTCCATCACATCTCCACCGACGAGGTCTACGGCGACCTGCACGGTGTCGACGATCTGTTCACCGAAACCACGCCCTACGCGCCCAGCTCGCCCTATTCGGCCAGCAAGGCGTCGTCCGATCACCTGGTCCGGGCGTGGCAGCGCACCTATGGGCTGCCGGTGCTGATCACCAACTGCTCGAACAACTACGGCCCCTATCACTTCCCCGAGAAGCTGATTCCACTGGTGATCCTCAACGCGCTGGATGGCAAGCCGCTGCCGGTCTACGGCAACGGCGCCCAGGTGCGCGACTGGCTCTACGTCGAAGACCACGCGCGCGCGCTATTCAAGGTCGTCAGCGAGGGCGAGGTCGGCGAGACCTACAACATCGGCGGCCACAACGAGCAGCAGAACATCGAGGTGGTGCGCGGCATCTGCGCGCTGCTGGAAGAACTGGCGCCGAGCAAGCCTGCCGGGCTGGCGCGCTATGAAGACCTGATCACTTTCGTCAAGGATCGCCCGGGCCACGACCTGCGCTATGCCATCGACGCCAGCAAGATCGAGCGCGAGCTTGGCTGGGTGCCGCAGGAGACCTTCGAGACCGGCCTGCGCAAGACGGTGCAGTGGTATCTGAACAATCTGGAATGGTGCCGCCGTGTTCAGGACGGCAGCTA
>JADGMW010000492.1_pt1 | contig 15755 bp, 13 predicted proteins | sample 8641801 | NCBI WGS metagenome assembly JADGMW01 (sample SAMN16272018, study PRJNA661076) | feces metagenome | isolation source: fecal sample from diarrhoea affected cattle A | host: Bos taurus | place: South Africa: Lokaleng Village, Mahikeng | collected 2019-09
AGCGCGGCAGCGACTGCAAACGGCCAAAAGGGCCAGCACCTTCAAGCTGGGCCAAGGTGTTGCTGAGCTGCTCGTAACGCTGGAAGGTGGCAGTCATCGAGGTCCCACGACCAGCCAGGAACTCGTCATTGGAGGCATTGTAGCGCTCAAGGGCCTCCACACGGGTCAGCCCGCTTGAAAGTGCCGCGCGATCAAAATCCTGCGTGACGATCTTCAGCTCATCCACCGCCCCGCCCAGGCGCTGGGTATATTGCTGGGCATACTCGGGAAACTGACTGAGGGCAACTGCCAACCCCAGCCCGCCAATTCCGGCAAAAATCCGCCGCATGCGCTTCCTCCGCTCGCCGAGGACAATGTGGGAGAGTCCGGACCGTTCCGCAATAGATAGTGCCGCGGTGTCGTTCGTAGGAGATGCACCAGCGGAATGGCGGCTTGCCGCTACTCCGCCGTCCCCTCGACGTCCTCGTCAAAGCCGTTGTTGACCAGTTCCACGATCGCCTCGAGCGCCTCGCGGGCCTGCTTGCCGCTGGCCTGCACGAGGATGGTCGAACCCGGCCCAGCACCCAGCATCATCAGGCCCATGATGGAATTGCCGTTGACCGAGGTGCCGTCCTTGATGACGCTGACCGACGCATCGAAGCATTCGGCCGTGCGCACGAAGCGGGCTGAGGCGCGCGCATGCAGGCCCTTGCGGTTGACGATGGTCAGTTGCTGGGCGACTGCCCGGCCGCCACCGGCAGCACCATCCATCAGGTCGCCCCGAGGATGGAGTTGGCGACGGTGATATACTTGCGGCCCGCTTCCTGGGCGAGGTTGACCGCCGCCTTGATATCCATTTCCGAACGCACGCGGCCGAGCTTGACCAGCATGGGCAGGTTGACGCCGGCGATCACTTCGACATCGCGGTTCTGCATCACGGAAATCGCCAGGTTGGATGGCGTGCCGCCGAACATGTCGGTCAGGATGATGACGCCCTTGCCGGTATCGGCCTTGTCGACGGCCGCGAGAATATCGTTGCGCCGGTCTTCCATATTGTCATCGGGACCGATGGCGATGGTCTCGCAGAAATCCTGCGGCCCCACGACATGCTCGAGAGCCGATTTGAATTCGTTGGCGAGCGCACCATGCGTCACCAGAACCAGACCAATCATGCACCGTCCCCAGCCTGCCGGAATCCGCCTGCATCATGGCGCTCACGGCATTGCAGTAAATCCTGCCCCCTGCCCGCGCGATGCCTGAAGCGATCACCACGCGAACCCGAACCCGGCCCCGTAGGACGAGCATGTTGCAGTCTCGGCCCGGACGGGCAGCGATTCAAGTGGTATTTTGTCACGGCGAACCCGGCTTGGCGGTGAGGGCGCGGATGGCTTCGTTCACCAGCAACATCTGGTGGCCCAGGCTGACCACACCGCCCTGCGGCACCGGCGCCCGGGCCATTCGCGTTCCGGCGATCTCGGTAACGAGGGCATCTTCCTCGAGCATGCGCACCAGGTCCGGCACGAGATCGATGACCAGGTGCAGCGTCACCAGGCTACGATGCGGCCGCTGCACGATGCCGCGTCCGCGCAATTCGATCAGCCCGGCCAGGTTTGCCGGCGCCCGCATGCTAAGTTCACGCCCGGTCAGGACTAGGTCGACCCGATCATCCGATACCAGAAATGCCGGCAGGCCACGGTCTTCCCAGCGATCGAGCAGGGTCAGCGCCAGCACCGACTTGCCGGCCCCGGAGGGCCCGCGCAGCAGCAGGCCGGTGGTCCCCAGCAGCAGTCCCGTGCCATGCACGTTTATTGGTTTGCTCATGGCGCCAGTCTATTTGCGGGCCCGGGGCAAGACAATGGTGAACACCGCGCCCGATCGATCCTCGCGATTGTGCGCGCGGATGGTGCCCTTGTGCGCCTCCACGATCTGGCGCGAGATGGAAAGCCCGAGCCCGGAATGGTCGCCGAAGCTCTCGGTCTCGGGGCGGTCGGTATAGAAGCGCTGGAAGATCTTGCCGAAATCGCCGGTGATCCCCCGGCCTTCGTCGGTCACGGTGACGATGATCTGCTCGGGGTCGGTGGCGAGGGCCACGCGCACCACGCCGCCTTCGGGCGAGAAGGACACGGCATTGTCGATCAGGTTGGCAAAGACCTGCGCCAGCCGGCTTTCATGACCGTTGATGACGGCCGCGCCCTTGCCGATGCGCTTGTCCATGACGACGGTCACGCCACGCCCCAGCGCCATATCCTTCTGGATCGCGACCATGGCCTCGGCCAGCTTTTCCACATCGACGCGTTCGGAGCCCTCGCGGGCCAGTTCGGCATCAAGGCGGCTGGCACTGGAAATATCGGTGATCAGCCGGTCGAGCCGTTTGACGTCATGCTGGATGATCGCATTGAGCCGCTCTCGATCTTCGGCCCGCTTGGCAAGCGGCAGTGTTTCGACGGCGCTGCGCAGCGAGGTCAGCGGGTTCTTGAGTTCGTGGGCGACATCGGCGGCAAAGCGCTCGATGGCCTCGATGCGGTTATAAAGCGCATCGGTCATTGCCCGCAGCGCGCCGCTCAGGTGCCCGATCTCGTCGGGGCGGTCGGTGAAATCGGGAATTTCGGCGCGAGCATTGCCGGCGGTCTGCACCCTTTCGGCCGCTTCCGACAGGCGCCGCATCGGCCCGGCAATGGTACCGGCCATCAACAGCGACAGGACGATCTGCACGCCCGCCGCGATCATGGCGATGCGCAATATGCTCCAGCGCTCCTGGGAGACGATGGCGTCGATATCGCCCGGCGCAGTCGAGAGCAGGATGGCGCCCACCACGGCGCGCAGGCGCTGCACCGGCACGGCAACCGACACGACCAGCTGGTTCTGCCCGTCGACGCGCACGAAATCGGCCGGCGCGCCGGCAAGGGCCGAGGCAACTTCGGGATAGCGGGCGCCCTCGTCGACGCCATATTCCTGGTATTTGGGGAAATTGTCGCCCGGTACCCAGGAGAGGACGGCATTCCACCAGTCCCAGAGGAAGAAGCTATCCTGCTTGGTCTCGATGATCTGCCGCATCACCTCGCCGCGGGCGTAGATATTGTCGCTGTCCAGGATCATCAGCCCGCCCTGGTCATAGATGCGGGCGCGGGTGCGGGTGGGGGTGATGAGATTGCGCAGCAGCGGCGCGACGCGCTCGGGATTGATGGGGAATTCAAGGCTCGGGTCGAAGTAGGAGAGCGAGGACACCGTGCCGTCGCCCTGCAATTGCAGCAGCCGGTCGGGATTGACCGAGATCACATCGCTGTTGACCGTGGCCGATGCGGCAATGGCGGCGGCAATGATCTCGCCCTGCACGCGCAGCGACTGCACCCGCGCATCGATAAGCCCGGCCCGCCACTGGTTGAGGTACAAAATCCCCACCACCAGCACCAGCAGCCCTGCCAAGTTGAGCACGATGATGCGCTGGGTGAGGCTGGAAAAGATGGTGAAGTTCAAGAAGCGCGCTATGGCGCTCGCGAGCTTGTAGAACGGCGCCAGCAGCATCCGCCAGCGGTTGGCCGATGAGCGGTGTTCCGGCTCGCGGGCAGACTCGTCCGGTCCCGGCGCGCGCCACTCTGACGACGCGTCGGGTCTGTGCTTGTGGTCCGGATCGAGAACCGCCACTGCTGTGCCTATTGCTCCTTGAACCGATAGCCGACGCCATAGAGCGTTTCGATCATCTCGAAGTCGTCGTCGGTGGCCTTGAATTTCTTGCGCAGCCGCTTGATGTGACTGTCGATGGTGCGGTCATCGACATAGACCTGGTCATCATAGGCAGCATCCATCAGCGCATTGCGCGACTTGACCACGCCGGGGCGCAGGGCGAGCGCCTGCAGGATCAGGAATTCGGTGACTGTGAGGGTCACCCGCTGCCCCTTCCAGGTGCAGGTATGGCGCTCTTCGTCCATCACCAGCGAGCCGCGCTCGATCAGCGCCTTGCCGCCTACTTCCTGGGTGCCCGGGGGCGTCGACGGATCGCGCGGCGCGGCGCGGCGCAGGATCGCCTTGACCCGCTCCACCAGCAGGCGCTGGCTGAACGGCTTGGTGATGAAGTCGTCGGCGCCCATCTTGAGGCCGAAGAGTTCGTCGATCTCCTCATCCTTGCTGGTGAGGAAGATCACCGGCACGTCGGATTTCTGGCGCAGGCGGCGCAGCAGTTCCATCCCGTCCATGCGTGGCATCTTGATATCGAGAATGGCGAGATCGGGCTTGTCGCTGGTCAGTCCCTCGAGACCCGAGGCACCGTCGGTATAGGTGGCGACCTGATATCCCTCGGCCTCCAGCGTCAGCGAGACGGAGGTGAGAATATTGCGGTCGTCATCCACCAGGGCGATCTTTGGCATGAGCTGCCTTTCTTGTTCGGACGCTTGCGAGCATGCGGCACTATTTGGCCAATGCATGCTTGCAAGCGACAATTACGCGCTAAATAAGGCGCAGCCAAGGGCGGTACAACCGGCCTTGCCCCGTGGGGGCGCGATGCAACTTCCGTCTTACGACCCATTTCGGGATGGTTGTCATACCACCTGGCCTCGTAATTTCAGCGCCATGGCTGGCGGCGTAGTGGCCGCCGGCGACGGAGCAAGACGAGATGACCCTGTTCGATCACCAAGCCCTCAGGAACAGAATTGCGGCGCGTGCCGGCTCGGTTTCGCTCAACGACATCGCCCCGGTGCTGGTTGCGCGGGCGATGCAGGGCGAGGAAGCCGAACTGACCGTCGACGGCGCCGTCTCGGTGCGAACCGGCGGCTTCACCGGCCGGTCGCCCAAGGACAAGTTCATCGTCCGCGACGAGACGACTGAAAACACCGTCTGGTGGGATAATGCGGGTGCCATGAGCCCGGCCAACTTCACGGCGCTGCTCGATGATGCCGTCGAAGCGCTGGGCGGGCATGGCCTGTTCCGCCAGGACCTCCTGGCCGGCGCCGATCCGCGCCACCAGTATGGCGTTACCGTCCTCACGCCCAGTGCCTGGCACGCGCTCTTCATCCGCAACCTGCTGATCCGCCCCGGGGAGATGGTGGAAACCGGCAGCCATGCCACTGACGTCACCATCGTGCATGTGCCCCATTTCAGGGCCGATCCCGCACGCCACGGCTGCCGCAGCGAGACGGTGATCGCGCTCGACATGAGCCGCAATATCGTGGTCATCGCCGGCACGTCCTATGCGGGCGAGATCAAGAAGAGCGTGTTCTCGCTGTTCAATTTCCATGCCCCCGCCAGGGGCGTGCTGCCGATGCACTGCTCGGCCAATCTAGGGCCGAATGGCGAGGCGGCCCTGTTCTTCGGCCTGTCGGGCACCGGCAAGACCACGCTCAGCAACGACCCGGATCGTCCGCTGATCGGCGACGACGAACATGGCTGGAGCGAGGATGGCGTCTTCAACCTCGAAGGCGGCTGCTATGCCAAGACCGTCAAGCTCAGCCCCGAGGCGGAGCCGGAAATCTACGCCGCCACCCAACGGTTCGGCACCGTGCTCGAAAACGTCGTGCTCGACGCCGATCACGCCCCCGACTTCAACGACATCTCGCTGACCGAGAATACCCGCGCCGCCTATCCCATCCATGTCCTGCCGGCGATCGCAAAGGGCAGCGTGGGCGGCACGCCACGCACCGTGGTCTTTCTCACCGCCGATGCGTTCGGCGTGCTGCCCCCGGTGGCCCGGCTGACGCCGGAACAGGCAGTCTACCATTTCCTCTCGGGCTACACCGCCAAGGTTGCCGGCACCGAGCGGGGCGTCACCGAACCGCAGGCGACCTTTTCGGCGTGCTTCGGCGCGCCCTTCATGCCGCTGCATCCCACCGTCTATGGCGCCATGCTGGCTGAAAAACTCGAGCGCAGCGGTGCCACCGCCTGGCTCATCAATACCGGCTGGACCGGCGGCGGCTATGGGACGGGCAAGCGTATCGACATCGCCTCGACCCGGCGCCTGCTGACAGCTGCCCTCGACGGCAGCCTCGATACGGCCGAAATGCGCGTCGACGAGCTGTTCGGCTTCGAAGTGCCCCTGGCGGTGCCGGGCGTCGACAGCGAGCTGCTGACCCCGCGCCTGACCTGGGCCGATCCTGCGGCCTATGACAGCCAGGCGCTGCACCTGGCGGGCCTGTTCCGCGCCAATTTCGAGAAGTTCGGCGACGCCGCGGACGCGGCGCCCGGACCACAACTGGCTCAGGCGGCCGAGTAGAACCCGCGCCGACGGAGAAGCGCCTGGTTTCTCCTGTTCATGCATGCAGCAAGCCCCAATCTGTTCCTCCCCCACCAGGGGGAGGTCAGGTGTAGCTTGTGTTCTTGGTAGGCGCCTAGTTGGGCGAGTAGAAGATATGCGAGCCGATCTCGGCGACCGCATTATAGGTGTTCGACCAGGACGGGCTCACATTGGTCGTGTGATAGTAGAGTGCCGAACCCGGCACGGCGCCGACCTGCTCGCCCATGGCAAACTCGGCATAGACCTGCTGGGCCAGTGCGGCGGAGCGCTTCCAGGCGCTGCGTTCGCCCGGCGTATCGGCGCGGCCGTCACAGGCGAAGGTGAACTGGCAGCGATGGTGGCCCTTGTCGGCATTCTGGTAGATCACGCCGCACAGGGTCGACGGGAACTTGCCGGAGCGGGCGCGGTTGACGATGACATTGGCCACGGCCAGCTGACCGACTTCGCTCTCGCCGCGGGCTTCGTGATAAATCGCCTGCGCCAGGCAGTCGCGCTCGGCATTGGCGTGGTCGAGGCGTCGGGCCAGCGGCTGGTAACTAGATTCAACGTAGGCGGCGAGCGCCGCTTCATTGAGGGCCGGCGCGGGGCGGGCAGCCGGGCTGGTAAAGCTGGCAATGGCGGAAACGGCGCTGTTGCCGCCGCCCAGCGACCCGCGGGCGATGTAGCCCATCAGCAGGTCGGCGGTGAGTTCACCTTGCGGAGCGAAGACATCGGCGTCGCGCAGCGCCTTCTGGCGCTCGACATAGTTGGCGAGCAAGGTCGGGGTGAGCGGCTGCTGGCCCGGAGCCACCGGCATGATGGTGGGGCCGATCGCCGGCTGGGCGCGTACGACCACCAGATCGGCGGGCACTTGGAGCGGCGTCACGTCGGCAGTGCGGGTGCCTTGGGCATGGACGGGAACGAGGGTAACGAACAGCACGAGCGCGACGGCACAGCAGGCGAGAACATGCGAAACCGCACGTACAGCAATCGTCTGCCAGGTCTGCCCCAATGCTTCGTCCTTACCCCTGAGCGCGTCCGGTCGTATCCGGCGAGCCTTCTTGTTGGATCCGACATTGCGGATCCGCGTCACTTCCCGGCCGGCACCCTATCCAAGGACAGCGGCCGATGGAAGCCGAAATTTACGACTGTTTAACCATAGTCGTTAGCTTCTTAAAGTACGGTTAACCGAGCCGGCGCCGAATGAAAACCCAGGAAACAGAAGGACTTGGCGGGTGGTGAAGGGGGCCTTCCAGAACGCATAAAAGTTTATGCATCTGCGTCACCGATCATGCGCTTTGTTGTGGAGCTGTGGCGGGCGCAACAAGAAAGGCCCCGACGGGGCGGTCAGGGCTTGGGGAGGCTCAACACGAGAGTTGGATCAATTGCGCTCGAAAGCCGCCAAGCGGACGTGATCGAGACTTTCCACCACGGCGATGCCGAGCGCGAGAATTTCGTCGCTGGGATGAACCAGGTCGGGCACCATCACTGTCTGCATGCCGGCGGCATGGGCGGCCCGCACGCCGGCATGGCTGTCTTCGAGCGCGAGGCACTGCACGGGATCGACGCCCAGGCGCCGCGCCGCCGTCAGGTAGGGCTCGGGATGCGGCTTGGGATTGACCACGTCGTCGCGCGTCACGATCGTTTCGAACAGGTCCAGCAGCCCGGCGGCGGCAAGGTGATGCTGGGCATGGGGATTGCGCGATGAGGTGGCGACGGCGATGGGGATGTTGCGCTCACGCAGTTCGGTCACCAGTTCGCGGGCACCGGGCTTGACCGGCACGCCCGCATGGCTGCGCTCGCGCATGATCACGCGGCAGCGCTCGTCGAACAGCGAATAGGGGAAGGAAACGCCATAGGATTCGATCAGCAGGCGGTTGGTGTGTTCGTGGCTGCCACCAACCATGGACATGTGCACCGCATCGGTCATTTCGAAGCCGAGGTCGGTGCAGACCTCGAACACGATGGTGCGGAAGACGCTCTCGGTATCGAGCAGCGTGCCGTCCATATCGAAGATGGCGGCCTCGAAAGGCGCGAGGCGCAGAATATCGCTCTGGGGTTTCATCCCGTTCGATATAGGGCGATTTGGACGATCCTGCTAGGCTTGGGGACGAGAGGCTGGGTTGCAACCTTGCCGTGCTGGCGCATCGCCGTTTGTTGGCGTGCTGGCGCAACGCCGCGGGCATGCTAGCGTTGAGCCCTGATGTCCAGCTTCAAGCCCGCCCAGAATCACCTCTCGCTCGGCGACGCCTTCTTCGATCGCGTTACGCCGGCCGATTTCCCGCAGACCGTGCTGCGCCATCGCGACCAGCGCTGGGCCCGACGCATGGGGCTCGATGGGCTCAGCGATGCGCAATGGCTTGCCCATTTCGGGCGCTTTGAGCCCCTGCCTGGCTCGCTGCCGCAACCACTTGCCCTGCGCTATCACGGTCACCAGTTCCGTTCCTACAATGCCGATCTGGGCGATGGCCGGGGCTTTCTCTTCGCACAAGGATACGACCTCGAAGACGGGCGGTTGCTCGATTTCGGCACCAAGGGCTCGGGCAGGACGCCCTGGTCGCGCGGTGGCGACGGCAGGCTTACCCTCAAGGGTGGCGTGCGCGAGGTGCTGGCCACCGAAATGCTCGAGGCGCTGGGCGTCTATACGTCCAAGAGCTTTTCGCTGGTCGAGACCGGCGAGGAACTCTATCGCGGCGACGAGCCCTCCCCCACGCGCGCGTCGGTGCTGGTCCGGCTCAGCCACAGCCATATCCGCATCGGCACCTTCCAGCGGCTAGCCTACCTGGAGGACACGGAAAACCTCGCCCGCCTGCTCGACTACTGCATCGCCAACTACTATCCCGAACTGAGCGATGCCCCCGACAAAGCGGTCGCCTTCCTTGAGGCGGTGGCCGGCAATGTGGCCCGGCTCGGCGCGCAGTGGATCGCGGCCGGCTTCGTGCATGGCGTGCTCAACACCGACAACATCAACATTACCGGCGAGAGCTTCGACTACGGTCCATGGCGGTTCCTGCCGGTCTACGATCCGGACTTTACTGCGGCCTATTTCGACGAAACCGGCCTTTATAGCTTCGGCCGCCAGCCCGATACGCTGGCGTGGAATCTCACGCGGCTGGCCGAGTGCCTGCTGCCGCTTTCCAGCATCGAGGCGCTCGAGCCGGCACTCAACACGATCTGGCCCAGCTTCCGCGCCGCCCTGCCGCAACAGATGTTGCGCCGGTTGGGCCTCAAGCCCCGGGACACGGAGACTGACGGCGCCTTCATCACGGAGCTGTTCGGCTTCCTCGCCGCCAGCCGGGCACCCTATGAGCAGTTCTTCTTCGACTGGCGTGGCGGTGCGCTCAGCGCAGAACGGGCGGCGCGCAGTCCTTCGGCCGAACTCTATGCCAGCGAAGCGTTCCGCCCGGTGGCTGCAGGCCTTGAGCAATATAAACCGGCCGACGATCTCAATCTGGGCCATCCCTACTTTGCCCACCACAGCCCGCGCACCATGCTGATCGAAGAGGTCGAAGCCATCTGGGCGCCAATCGCCGACAATGATGACTGGAGCCTATTCGAAAGCACACTTTCGCAAATTGCCGAGATGCGCGATGCCTATGGCATTGTGCCCTGAGGAGAAGCCGATGCCCATTTATGCCCTTGACGACCTCGCCCCGCGGATCAGTCCGGAGGTGGGCTGGATCGCACCGAACGCGGTGCTGGCCGGCGATATCGTGGTCGGGCCCGATGCGGGCATCTGGTTTGGCGTTGTCGCGCGCGGTGATATCGAAACCATCACCATCGGCGCGCGCAGCAATGTGCAGGACAACAGCGTGCTCCACACCGATGCCGGCCACCCGCTGGTCATTGGAGAGAATTGCACCATCGGCCATGCCGCCATCATCCATGGCTGCACCATCGGCGACAACACGCTGATCGGCATGGGCGCAACGGTGCTTACCGGCGCAAAAATCGGCAGGAACTGCCTGATCGGCGCCAATGCGCTTATCACCGAAGGCAAGGAAATTCCCGACAATTCCATGGTGGTCGGCGCACCGGGCAAGGTCATTCGCCAGATTGACGCGGAGGGCGAGCGCCGGCTGGCCGCCTCGGCCGAGCGCTACGTGCAGAATGCCCGGCGCTATGCCAGCGGCATGGTCGAGGTCACCGCCCGGCCGGGCGATTTCGAGCCTGCCTAGAGGATTTCATAGGGCACGATGGAGCGCCTGTCGGTCGGCACGTTGATGCTGGCGGCAAGCGGGGGCACCGAGCGCTGCGGGCAGGCGCGGCGTTCGCAGATGCGGCAGGAAATGCCGATCGGATCGAAACTGGCCCGCGCCAGGTCGATATCCTCGGCATAGACGGTCCGCCCCGCATGGCTGACTTCGCAGCCCAGCGCATAGGCATAGCGCCGGGTAACGCCATGATAGCCACCGCTGCGCTTCTCCGATGACCAGGCCAGGCACAGATAACGGTTCCCATCAGGCGTCTCGGCAAGTTGCCTGATGATGGCGCCCCGCCCCTGGAACGCCCAATGCACATTCCATAGCGGACAGGCGCCACCGAACCGGGCGAATTGCAGGGCCGTTGCCGAATGGCGCTTCGTGATGGTCCCCGCCGCATCCACCCGGGCGAAAAAGAACGGCACGCCCCGCTCGCGGGGGCGCTGCATGGTGGAAAGGCGATGCGCGATCTGCTCGAGGCTGGCGCCGAAGACCTGGGCCAGTTGCTCGATATCATAGCGATAGGCTTCGGCCGCCTTGAGAAAGGCGCCATAGGGCATCTGCAGCGCGCCGGCGAAATAATTGGTCAGCCCCATGCGGGCAATCGAGCGGGCCTCAGCGGTCTTGAACGCGGCGCCGTCGAGCAATTGCCCCAGCAGCGTTGTCTGCTCGAGCCCGCCCATGATAGCGGCGATCTGGAAGAACTGGGTCGATTGCTCGAGCCGGCTGTTGATCCATAGCGAACGGTTGGCGCGGTCGAACTGGACCATGGCGTCGCCCCTGGTCGGCGGCGTCAGGACGACGCGGATATTGTGCGTCTCGGCACAGTAAAGGATCAGCCGCCGCAGCCGGTCGGGACCGAACTCACCCAGTTCCTCCGCCAGCGTCTCGGCGGCGCGGTCAAGCGGGTCGATATAGTTGTCCGCATAGTGGAAGAAGTCCCGCACTTCCTCATAGGCAGTCTGCAGCCCCGATTGCGGATCGCGTGTCACGGCTGCGTCGACGCTGGCCAGCCGTTCGTTGGATTTGCGATAGCTCTCGTAGAGCCGCAGCATGGCGCGCGCCATGTCAGGTGCATTGGACGCGACAGTCTTGAGTTCCTGGAGGTTTGGCGCGCTCTCGCCAAAGACCGGATCGGCCAGCGCCTCGCGCATATCGGCCACCAGCCGGTCGCTGGCATCGGTCATCAGTTCCGAGAGATCGAGGTTGAAGCCGTCGGCCAGCGCCAGCATCACCGAGGCGGTCAGCGGGCGCTGGTTGGATTCGAGCTGGTTCACATAGGACGCCGAAATATCGAGCCGTGCCGCTAGCTCGCCCTGGGTCAGCTTGTGCTGCGCGCGCAGGGCCCGCAAACGCGCGCCGGCAAAGACCTTACGGGCAGCCAATATCACAACTCCACAAATTTGCATGGGCTTGGTTGTGTGATTGTAACATGCCCGCCCTTTGTTGTCTTGGGCAGGCTGGAAGATCGGCATAGAGTGGGTGGCAGAGCCGGGAGATTGCCATGCAAGAGATCATTGCCGCACTGGAAGACAAACGGGCGCAGGCCCGCCTCGGCGGCGGCCAAAGGCGGATCGACACCCAGCACGGCAAGGGCAAGCTCACGGCGCGCGAACGTCTCGACGTGCTGCTCGATCCCGGCAGCTTCGAAGAATACGACATGTTCGTCACCCATCGCGCGACGGATTTCGGCATGGCCGAGACCATCATTCCCGGCGATGGCGTGGTCACCGGCTGGGGCACGATCGACGGGCGCCTGGTCTATGTCTTCTCCCAGGACTTCACCGTCTTCGGCGGCTCGCTGAGCGAGACCCATGCCAAGAAGATCTGCAAGATCATGGATCTCGCCATGCAGAACGGCGCGCCAGTGATCGGGCTCAACGACAGTGGCGGCGCCCGCATCCAGGAGGGCGTGGCTTCGCTGGGCGGCTATGCCGACGTGTTCTGGCGCAATGTGCAGGCATCCGGCGCCGTACCGCAGATTTCGGTCATCATGGGGCCTTGCGCCGGCGGCGCCGTCTATTCCCCGGCAATGACGGACTTCATCTATATGGTCAAGGACACCAGCTACATGTTCGTGACCGGGCCGGACGTGGTCAAGACGGTCACCAACGAGAGCGTGAGCCAGGAAGAGCTGGGCGGCGCCTCGACCCACACCAAAATCTCCTCGGTCGCCGACGCCGCCTTCGACAATGACATCGAGACGCTGCTCGAAGTCCGCCGGCTCTTTGCCTATCTGCCGCTCGCTGCCGGGCAGAAGCCGCCGCGGGTGCCGACGCACGATCCCATCGACCGCGCCGATAACAGCCTCGACACCATCATTCCCGACAGCGCCAACAAGCCCTATGACATGCGCGAGGTGATCGAGAAGGTCGCCGACGAGGGCGAGTTCCTCGAGATCCAGAAGGATCACGCGGGCAATATCCTGTGCGGTTTCATCCGGCTCGATGGCCATAGCGTCGGCATCGTCGCCAACCAGCCGCTGGTGCTGGCCGGGTGCCTCGACATCAACGCATCCAAAAAGGCCGCCCGCTTCATCCGCTTCTGCGACAGCTTCGAAATCCCGATCCTGACCTTTGTCGACGTGCCCGGCTTCCTGCCCGGCGTGGCGCAGGAATATGGCGGCATCATCAAGCATGGCGCCAAGCTCCTCTTCGCCTATGCCGAAGCCAGTGTGCCGCTGGTCACCGTCATCACCCGCAAGGCCTATGGCGGGGCCTATGACGTGATGGCCAGTAAGCACATCAAGGCAGACGTCAACTACGCCTGGCCCTCGGCTGAAATCGCGGTGATGGGCGCCAAGGGCGCCACCGAAATCCTCTATCGCTCGGAACTGGGCGACAAGGACAAGATCGCCCAGCGCACCGCCGACTACGAAGCCCGCTTCGCCAATCCCTTCGTCGCCGCCGAGCGCGGCTTCATCGACGACGTCATCTTGCCCCACGGCACCCGCCGTCGCGTCATCCGCGCCTTCTCGACATTGCGTCACAAGCAGCACGCCATGCCCAAGAAGAAGCACGACAACATTCCGCTGTGAGGAGCCAGAAGATGATCACCAAACTCCTCATCGCCAATCGTGGCGAGATCGCCTGCCGGGTCATCAAGACGGCCAGGAAGATGGGCATTGCCACGGTTGCGGTCTATTCCGATGCCGACAGGGAAGCGCTGCATGTCCGCATGGCCGACGAGGCCGTGCATATCGGGCCCTCTCCGGCCAAGGACTCCTATCTCCAGATCGACAGGATCATCGCTGCCTGCAAGCAGACCGGCGCACAGGCGGTGCATCCGGGCTATGGTTTCCTTTCGGAAAATCCGAAATTTGCCGAAGCGCTGGAAGCGGTCGGCCTCATCTTCGTGGGCCCGCCGGTCAAGGCCATCGAGGCCATGGGCGACAAGATCACCTCCAAGAAGCTCGCCAAGGAAGCCGGCGTGTCGACCGTACCGGGTCATATGGGCCTCATTGCCGATGCCGATGAAGCGGTCACGATCTCAAAGTCCATCGGCTATCCGGTGATGATCAAGGCCTCGGCCGGTGGCGGCGGCAAGGGCATGCGCATTGCCTGGAACGACGCGGAAGCGCGCGAGGGCTTCGAGCGCTCCAAGTCCGAGGCTGCCTCGTCCTTCGGCGATGACCGCATCTTCATCGAAAAATTCGTCACCGAGCCGCGCCATATCGAAATCCAGCTCATCGGCGACAGCCATGGCAATGTGCTCTACCTCAACGAGCGCGAATGCTCGATCCAGCGGCGCAACCAGAAGGTGATCGAGGAAGCGCCCTCACCGTTCCTTGACGAGGCCACCCGCAAGGCCATGGGTGAGCAGTCGGTCGCCCTGGCCAAGGCCGTGGGCTACCAGAGTGCCGGCACCGTCGAATTCATCGTCGACAAGGATCGCAATTTCTACTTCCTCGAGATGAACACCCGCCTCCAGGTGGAGCATCCGGTGACGGAGCTGATCACCGGCCTTGATCTGGTGGAGCTGATGCTGCGCGCCGCCAATCGGGAAAAGCTGCCGCTGACGCAGGACCAGGTGCAGCGCAATGGCTGGGCCATGGAAAGCCGGCTCTATGCCGAGGACCCCTACCGCAATTTCCTGCCCTCGACCGGCCGGCTGACCCGCTATCGCCCGCCGGCGGAAAGCGCCAGCGAAACCCTCGCCGTGCGCAACGATACCGGCGTCTTCGAAGGCGGCGAAATCTCGACCTTCTACGATCCGATGATCGCCAAGCTCTGCACCTGGGCGCCGACCCGGATAGAGGCGATCGACGCCATGGCGGTGGCGCTGGACAATTTTGAAGTCGAAGGTGTGGGCAACAATTTGCCGTTCCTGTCGACCGTGATGGAGCAGGACCGCTTCCGCGACGGGCGCCTCACCACCGGCTATATTGCTGAGGAATTCCCCGACGGCTTCCATGGCGCCGAACTCAGCGACCAGCACCGGCTCGATGTCACCGCCGCGGCCGCCATCATGATGGCACGGCGCGAGCAGCGCCGCTCGGGCACGGCCGGCGAGAGCCAGTGGCATGTGGAGCTGGATGGTGATGCCATTCCCGTCACGCTGCATCAGCAGGGTCTGGAAACCGTGGTCGATGTGGGCTGGCGCAGCGCCGCGGCGCATCTGCACTGGCAGCCGGGCGACCGCACGGCGCAGCTCGACTGGTCCGATGGGCGCAAGGCCGTGCTCAAGGTGACGCCCACCACATCGGGCTTCCGCATCCGCTATCGCGGCGCCGATCTCAAGGTGCTGGTCCTGCGGCCCCACATTGCGGCGTTGCTCCAGCATATGCCGGTCAAGGTGCCGCCCGACATGAGCCGCTTCCTGCTCTGCCCCATGCCGGGCCAGGTGGTGCGGATCGATGTCGCCGAAGGTGATATTGTCGAGGACGGACAAACGCTGGCCATTGTCGAGGCCATGAAGATGGAAAACGTGCTCAAGGCCGAAAAGCGGGCACGGGTCAGCAAGGTCCATGCCGTGCCCGGCGCGGTGCTGGCAGTGGATCAGGTGATCCTCGAATTCGAGGCAGTGACATGACCGAGCAGCCAAAGAACTTCGCCCATTGGGCCACCCTCGCCCAGAAGGAACTGCGCGATACCCCGCTCTCCGCGCTCGACCGCGACTATGGCGGCATCCCGGTCAAGCCGGTCTATTTCGACGAGGGCTCGGAAATCCCGGGCGTCGAGCCCTTCACCCGCGGCGTCCGCGCCACGATGTATGCCAACCGGCCCTGGACCATCCGCCAATATGCCGGCTTCTCGACGGCGCGGGAGAGCAATGCCTTTTATCGCCAGGCGCTGGAGAAGGGGCAGAAGGGCCTCTCGGTCGCCTTCGACCTCGCCACCCATCGGGGCTATGACAGCGACCATCCGCGCGTTGTC
>JADGMW010000126.1_pt1 | contig 15749 bp, 15 predicted proteins | sample 8641801 | NCBI WGS metagenome assembly JADGMW01 (sample SAMN16272018, study PRJNA661076) | feces metagenome | isolation source: fecal sample from diarrhoea affected cattle A | host: Bos taurus | place: South Africa: Lokaleng Village, Mahikeng | collected 2019-09
CCCTACACGTCGACGACGTCGGCTGCCGCCGGGTCTATCGTCCCCCGTCATGATTCGGGAGTGTCGACGAAGCCGGCCTTGCCCAGCAGGCTCCGGTCCCGTTCCGCGAGGCGCGCCTGCTCCTCTGCTCGGCGCAGTTCCTCGTACCACTCGGTGAGGAGCTGGTTCTGCAGTGCGAACATCTCCTTCTCCTCGTCCGGTTCGGCGTGGTCGTATCCGAGGAGATGGAGCATTCCGTGCACGGTGAGCAGCGCGAGTTCGTGCGCGACCGGGTGGCCCGCCTTCTCGGCCTGCTCGGCCGCGAACGGCGGGCACAGCACGATATCGCCGAGCATCGCCGGCCCGGGCTCGGGCGCGTCGGGCCGACCGCCGGGCTCGAGTTCGTCCATGGGGAACGACATCACGTCGGTCGGGCCGGGCAGATCCATCCAGCGCATGTGGAGGTCGGCCATCGTGTCGGAATCGACGAGGACCATCGACAGTTCCGCCGCGGGATGGACATCCATCCGGGCGATCACGAAACGGGCTACGTCGAGGAGGTCTTCCTCGGAGACCTCCATCCCTGATTCGTTCGAGATCTCGATGCTCATCGGTGTCGATCCTTCTTCACTACGGCCTTCTGCACTACGGCCTTCTGCACTACGGACTGGACGGGGGGTGGGGCGGCCGTCACCGGCGCGGCACCCGCTGCTGTGATGCGGCGCGGCGCTGGGCACGGTTGCCCTGGCCGGAGCCGTCCTCTCGGGCCGCCTCGAAACGCCCGTAGGCGTCGACGATGTCGGAGACGAGACGGTGGCGCACCACGTCGCTGCTGTCGAGTCGCGCGAAGTGGATGTCGTCGATGCCCTCGAGGATCTCGGTCGCGGCCGCGAGACCGGACCGGGCACCGCCCGGCAGATCGATCTGGGTGACGTCGCCGGTCACGACGATCTTGGCCCCGAATCCGAGCCGGGTGAGGAACATCTTCATCTGCTCGGCGGTGGTGTTCTGCGCCTCGTCGAGAATGATGAACGCGTCGTTGAGCGTGCGTCCTCGCATGTAGGCGAGCGGCGCGACCTCGATCACTCCGGCTTGCATGAGCTTCGGGATGGCCTCGGGGTCCATCATGTCGTGCAGCGCGTCGTGCAGGGGCCGCAGATACGGGTCGATCTTTTCGTGCAGGGTGCCCGGCAGGAATCCGAGGCGCTCCCCGGCTTCCACCGCAGGCCGGGTGAGGATGATGCGGTTGACCTGCTTGGTCTGCAGCGCCTGCACGGCTTTGGCCATGGCCAGGTACGTCTTGCCGGTGCCGGCGGGACCGATCCCGAACACGATGGTGTGCGCGTCGATGGCGTCGACGTAGCGCTTCTGGTTGAGCGTCTTGGGCCTGATCGTCTTGCCCCGCCGGGACAGGATGTCGAGGCTCAGGACGTCGGCCGGTGACTCCGACAGCCCCTGGGTGAGCATGCCGACGGTGCGGCGGACGGCATCGGGGCCGAGGGTCTGGCCGCGGCGCACGATCGTCACGAGTTCGCCGAATACGCGTTCGGCGAGGGCGACGTCGGCGGGGCTGCCGCTCAGGGTGACAGTGTTGCCGCGCACATGGATATCCGCGGCCAGGGCACTTTCGAGGGCGATGAGGTTCTCGTCCGTCGCGCCGAGAAGAGGCGCAGCTACGTCCGGCGGAAGGTCCAGGCTGGACCGAACCGGAGTGGGTTCGATGTTCTCAGGGTCGCGGGTGCGGTCTGGTTGACTCACGTGGACGGTACGGCCTGCTTTCCGTTCAGCTCCGGCACGACGGTCGTCGTGTCCGCACCAGTCTAGCGCTGTGCGTTGGCACCCTTCACGGCATTGATTTCCGTGCCGCGCGGGTCACCGCGCCGATCGTCTTTCCCGTGAGCGCTCACCACCCACCGGCGCGCGTCGTCGAGCACGTCCGGCGACCGGTCGACGGGCACTCCTGCCAGCACGAGAACGCCGAGAGCCATGCTCTCGCCGTCGTCGCGGACCAACCCGAAGTTGGCTTGCTCCAGCACGGACATGGTCAGCCCCTCCATCATCCCGACGAGTACCGCCGTGGGCAGGTAGGCGGGAAAGAGGCCGGAGTCACGTCCGCGTTCGACGACGTCGACCGTCCGGGTTCGCACCGGAGCGATGAGTTCGGCGATCCGGTGGTCGCCGACTTCTTTGCGGGCGAACGACAGCAGCATCCGGAAGCGGTCGCCGACCGGCCACGTGCGCAGGGCCCCGACCGCGAGGGCGACCGCGGGATCGTCGGGTTCGGGGTGGTCGAGAGCGTCCGCGAGCGCGGCCGACGCTTCGTCGGAGAGACCGTCGACGAGCGCTTCGCGGTTGGGAAAGTGGGCGTACACCGTCCGGCGCACCACGCCGGCGGCACGCGCGACGTCGTCCATGCTGGCGTCGGGGTCCGCGGCGAAGCACGTCATCGCGGCGTCGAGGATGCGGCCCCGGTTGGCATTCGCTCGCGTCCGCGGCCGTCCGGCCGAATCCTCCACGCTGTTCATCCTCTTTCCCCGGCTCCCGCTCGAGCTTCCAGTCTACTTGCACAGCCGTGTGCAAATAACTAAGTTGCACACGGCTGTGCAAATAGAGCGTCCCGCGACGCCGACGCAGGAGGAACCATGTCCGCACCCGTTGCCGGGACCGGCCGCACTCTCGGAGCCGAGGCTCCCTATCGCCTGCGGTGGGCGGGTCTCGGAGTGCTGTGCCTGAGCCTGCTCATCGTGGTCATGGCCAACACGGCCCTGATCGTCGCAGCACCGAGCATGCTGCGAGATCTGCACCTCACCAGCGCCGACATGCAGTGGATCATCGACGGGTACACCGTCCCGTACGCCGCGCTCATGCTGCTGTGCGGCGTGCTCGGCGACCGGTTCGGCCGGCGACGCGCCCTGCTCGCCGGCTTGGCGGTCTTCGCCGCAGGTGCCGTGTACGGCAGTCTCGCCGGCTCGGCCTTCGACGTGATCGCCGCGCGGATCGTGATGGGCGTCGGCGCGGCGGTGATCATGCCCGCAACGCTGTCTCTCCTGGTCGCCATGTTCCCCGGCCACGAACGCGCCCGCGCGATCGCCGTGTGGGCCGCGACGTCCGGGCTCGCCATCGCCCTCGGCCCCCTGCTGGCGGGCTGGCTGCTCGAATCGCACGGATGGGGCTCGACGTTCCTCATCAACGTCCCGATCGCCGCCGCCGCAGCGATCGCCGCGGTTGCGCTCGTCCCGGCGTCCAGAGCGGCGGATCTCGAGCGCACCGACTGGGTCGGTGGCGCCCTGTCCATCGTCACGGTGGGCGGTCTCGTCTACGCCATCATCGAGGGCGCCCACGCCGGTCTGCACCCCACGGTGCTGGTCGCGTTCTTCGCTGCATCCATCGCCGCCGCGGTGTTCGTCGCCTGGGAACTCCGGCACCCCCAGCCGCTGCTCGACCTGCGACGGGTCGCCGACCGCGCAGTCGGAGGCGCGAGTATCTCCGTGCTGCTGCTCTTCTTCGCCACGTTCGGTGCGATCTACTTCGTGGCGCAGCAATTCCAGTTCGTCTTCGGATACGGACCACTCGAGACGGGGCTTCGGCTGCTTCCCCTCGCCGTGGCGGTATCGCTGGGCGCCGCGCTGAGCAGCCGGGTGGCTCCCCGCTGCGGAGAACGTGTCGCCGTGGGCGGCGGCCTGCTCCTGGCCGCGGCAGGTGTTCTCGTCCTGGCCGTCTTCGACCCGGCGTCCGGATACGGCCCGTTCCTTGCCTCGCTGCTGTTGCTCGGCGTGGGCATCGGAGTTGCCACGCCGCCGGCCACCGACCTCATCATGGGCGGCTTCCCGGAGTCGGAACTCGGTGCGGCGGGAGGCCTGAACGACACGGCCGTCGAGTTCGGCGGCTCGCTGGGTATCGCGCTGCTCGGATCCGTGCTCGCCGCCTCGTACCACCGCGGCATCTCCGAGTTCCTCGACGGTCTGCCGCTGAGCGAGGTCACGGGCCCGATGGCCGCGCGCGCCGCCGAGGCCGTCGAGGCCGCGGGCGATTCCGTCGGTGGCGCTGCGATTGTCGCGGAGGAACTGGCGAAGAACCCGTTCACGTCGTCGTACACCGAGCCGCTGCTCGAGGCGTCGGGAGCGGCGTTCTCCCATGCGGTCGGGGTGGGCAGCCTGGTCAGCGGTGTCGTCCTCGCGATCGGGGCGGCTCTGGTGATCGCGCTTCTTCCCCGCCGAGCAGAACCGGCCGGACCGGATCAGGCCGTGAGCAGTTCCCGCGACAACGCCCAGGATCGCGAGGTCTTGTCCAGAAACGCGTAATGATCCTCGCCGTCGACGACGTGCAAGGTCACGTCGTCTCCGGCGGCACGGGCAGCCTTCTCGTAGCGAGTCGCAACGGAAACGGGAACCTGGGCGTCCTCGCTTCCGTGCACGACGGCGACCGGCACACCGATCGGAACGCAGTGCATCGGCGACGCCGACCGGTACAGCGCGGGATCCTCGTCGTACTGCATCCCGAAGAGGTCCTCGATGTAGTCGATCCTGCGCCCGCGTTCCCCCGCCGACGCCAGGTCGAGCGCACCTGCCTGCGCGACCACCAGTTGCGGTCGCGGGGTGACGGGCTGGGCCGCGAGCCAGACGGCGAGTTGCCCGCCGGCCGAGTGTCCGACGATGCGCACGCGGTCCAAGTCGACTGCGACACCCGATTTTTCGGCACACTCCGCGACCAGGGTGGGTATGGCGTGGTACGCGGCAAGGATGTCGGCGGACATCTCCGGCCAGCGGCCACCCGCCCCGATCCGGCGGTACTCCACGTTCCACGCGACCACCCCGTGGCGGGACAGATCCAGTGCGATCGGCGTACCGAGATTGAGCCCGTACCGGCCGCTCCAGTACCCGCCGTGCACGACCATCACCACGGGCACGGGGCCGTTCGCGGCCTCGGGGAGATAGAGATGACCGAACTGTTCGGGGCCGGGACCGTAAGGGATTCGCGTGCGGGACATGGCGAAAACGCTAGTGCAGCGGTTGATCGTGCCAGCGGCCGGTGAGGACCCCGATGGCGCCGAGCGCGACCGCCGCGGCCGTCGAGGTGCGCAGCACAGTCGGGCCGAGCGACACCGCGACCGCACCTGCCTCGACCAGTGCCCGCACTTCCGTGTCGTCGAGTCCGCCTTCCGGACCGACCACCAGGATCACATCGCCGGCATCGCGCAGGGGCAGGTCCGCGAACGGGGTGGTCGCCGACTCGTGGAGAACGGCCACCACACCCCCGCTCGCGACGGTCTCCCGCACCCGCTCGAGCACGTCCGCGGTCCGGTGCAGAGCCGCCACCTGCGGCACGTAAGCACGACGGGACTGTTTCGCAGCCGCCACCGCGACAGCCTGCCACCGGGCAACACCCTTGTCCGCCTTGGCATCCCACCGAGCGACACAGCGCGCCGATTGCCACGGCACGATCGCGTCGACACCGGCTTCCGTCGCGAGTTCGACAGCAAGTTCGGAACGGTCCGATTTCGGCAGCGCCTGGACGACGGTCACAGCGGGCCGCGACGCGGGAACCGTGCGCCGTGCGCGCACAACCGCTTCGAGCCTGTCCTTCGCCGCGGCGGTGACTTCTACCTCGGCGACGCCGCCCCGCCCGTCGGAGAACACGAGTGGCTCCCCGACGGAGATGCGGCGAACCGTCGCGGCATGCCGACCCTCCTTGCCGTCGAGCACGGCGATCTCACCGGGCTCGGGCAGCGGATCGAGATAGAACAGGGTGGCGGCCACGGCGGCTAGCGGGCGCTGAACGCGTCGCGCAGGCGGGAGAACAACCCACCGGAGTGCTGCGAACCGTTGGTCACCACTTCGGCGTGGTCACGCTCGTTGTTCCGGCGCAGTTCTTCGAGCAGCTTGGTCTGCTTGCTGTCGAGCCGCGACGGTACGACCACCTCGAGGTGAGCGTGCAGGTCACCGCGTGTGCCGGACCGGAGTTTCGGCATGCCGTGCCCGCGCAGCACCGTGACGGAGCCGGGCTGGGTTCCCGGGGCGACCGCGATCTCGGTGGGCCCGTCGAGAATGGTCTCGAGAGTCACCGACGTGCCGAGTGCCGCGTCGACCATCGGCACACGAACGGTGCAGTGCAGATCGTCGCCGTCGCGCACGAACACCTCGTGCTGCTGCTCGATGACCTCGACGTACAGGTCACCCGCGGGGCCGCCGCCCGGGCCGACCTCGCCCTGCGCCGCGAGGCGGATGCGCATTCCGTTGCCGACGCCCGCCGGCACCTTGACCGTGATCTCGCGACGAGCCCGGACCCGGCCGTCGCCACCGCACTTGCGGCACGGATCCGGGATGGTCTCACCCGCTCCGCGGCAGGTCGGGCACGGGCGCGAGGTCATGACCTGCCCGAGGAAGGACCGTTGCACCGACTGGACCTCGCCGGCGCCACCACACGTCTCGCATCGCACGGGCTTCGAATCGCCGTGGGTGCCGGAACCGGTGCACTCGTCACACAGGATGGCCGTGTCGACCGTGACGCTCTTGGTGACACCGCGCGCGCATTCCTCGAGGGTCAGACGCGTACGCAGCAGGGAGTCGGCGCCGGGCTGCACACGGCCGCGGGGTCCACGGCTGCCGCCGGCCCCGCCACCGAAGAACGCCTCGAACACGTCGCCCAGGCCACCACCGAAGCCGGCAGCTCCGAAGCCGCCGCCACCGCCGCCACTCGTCTCGAGGGGGTCGCCGCCGAGATCCACGATCCGGCGTTTGTCGGGGTCGGACAGCACCTCGTACGCCGCTGAGATCTCCTGGAACCGCACCTGGGCGGATTCGTCGGGGTTCACGTCGGGGTGATGTTCCCGCGCCAACTTGCGGTACGCCCGTTTGATCTCCTGGTCGGTCGCGCCTTTGGACACGCCGAGCGTCCCGTAGTAATCCCGTGCCACGTTGAGTTCTCGTCCTTACTTCTCTACACAGATGAACAATGTCCGGCGTCGAACCGTGCTCAGCGCTCGCCGAGTACTTCGCCGATATATCTCGCGACGGTCGCGACCGACGCGATGGTTCCCGGATAGTCCATCCGGGTGGGGCCGAGCACCCCGAGCCCGCCGAAGACCGTGCCTGCCGCACCGTATCCGGTGGAGACGACCGAGGCGGTGCGCATCTCCTCGACCTGCGTTTCTTCCCCGATGCGGACGGTCACCCGGCCCGCGTCCTGGCTGGCGGCGAGCAACTTGAGCACCACCACCTGCTCCTCGAGGGCTTCGAGGACCGCGCGCAGCGATCCCGGCACCCCGTGACCGTGACCCTCGAAGTCTGCGGCGTTGCGGGTGAGGTTGACGGTGCCGCCCAGCACGAGGCGTTCCTCGGGATGTTCGACCAGGGTCTCCACGAGAATCGTGGCGCACCGGATGACGGCGTCGCGCAGGTCCTCGGGCGCATCGTCGGCGAGTTCGGTGACGGCGATCGACGCCGCCGCGAGGCGCTTGCCCGCGAGTGCGGCACCGAGCAGATCGCGCAGTCGCGCGAGATCCTCGTCGCCGATGACATCCCCGAGTTCCACGATGCGCTGATCGACCCGCCCGGAGTCGGTGATGAGCACGAGCAGCAACCGCGCCGGCGTGAGTGCGACCACCTCGAGGTGACGCACCGACGACGCCGACAGCGTCGGGTACTGCACGATCGCGACCTGCCGGGTCAGCTGTGCCAGCAGCCGTACGCCGCGTCGCAGCACGTCGTCGAGGTCGACTCCGGATTCGAGGAATTGCAGGATCGCCCGTCGTTCGGCCGCCGACAGCGGTTTGACCTCCGCGATGCGGTCGACGAACTGGCGGTATCCCTTGTCCGTGGGAACCCGGCCCGAACTCGTGTGCGTCTGGGTGATGTACCCCTCCGCCTCCAACGCCGCCATGTCGTTGCGCACCGTCGCGCTGGACACACCGAGATTGTGGCGATCGACAAGCGTCTTCGAGCCGATGGGCTCCTTGGTGGACACGTAATCCGCCACGATCGCGCGCAAGACCTGAAATCGTCGTTCCTCGGTGCTCGACAACCCGCCCACCTCCGTTTCCACATGTGCGTGCTACATGTCCCGTACCGGACCAGTCTAATCGTGTCCGAAATGTGCAGGCACGTGCCACACCGGGCCGGCCGTTCGCCCGGAGCACAGCGCCTACCGCCGTGAGGGCCGGGCGGGGGTCACCCGTACTGTGTGCGCATGATTTTCAAGGGCGTCCGGGACGGGAAGCCGTACCCCGATCACGGGTTGTCGCTGCGTGACTGGTCGCGAATCCCACCGCGGCAGGTGCGTCTCGACGAAATCGTCACCACAACCAAGGTTCTCGAACTCGACCGGTTGCTGTCCGAGGACTCGACCTTCTACGGCGACCTGTTCCCGCACGCGGTGCAGTGGCAGGGCGTGCTGTATCTCGAGGACGGGTTGCACCGCGCGGTGCGGTCGGCGCTGCGCAACCGCCCGGTGCTGCACGCCCGCGTCTTCGACTACGACGCGCTCGCACCCGCGCCGGACGCGCCGGCCGAACTCCCGCCGTCGGAGCCGTTCCCCGCGCCGGGTGAGGCGTTGGGCGGCGAGCCGGACTCGCCGCCGAATCCGCCCGGGGTCGGGCGCCACCGGAGCGACGACGCCGGCGACGAATAGCGCCGCGCTCGGCGCCGGGCGGGATCAGCCCTCGGCGCCGAGCAGGATCGTCCGGACCACCGCGTCGGCGAGGAGCCGCCCGCGGTCGGTGAGGACGAGATGTTCGTCGGAGATCTCCGCGAGACCGTCGGCGACCACCGAGTCGGCGGCGACGCGCTCCCCGGCGTCGAGGACGCCGAGGGGCAACCCGGTCCTCAACCGGACCGCGAGCATCACGACTTCGGTGTGCACGTCCTCGGCGCTCAGGCGCTCGCTTCCGCCGACCGGCAGACGTCCGTCCGCGAGGATGCCTGCGTACCGCGCGGGATGCTTGACGTTCCACCACCGGGTTCCGCCGACGTGACTGTGCGCGCCGGGACCCGCTCCCCACCAGTCGCCGCCGTCCCAGTAGCCGAGGTTGTGGGCACAGCGCGCCGAAGGGTCTTGCGCGGCAGCCCAGTTCGATACCTCGTACCAGGTCATGCCTGCATCCCGGAGACGTGCGTCGATCCGCTCGTACCGTGTGGCGAGCACGTCGTCGTCGGGGGCGGGAAGCTCTCCCCGGCGCACCCGCCGGGCGAGCGCGGTGCCGTCCTCGACGATGAGCGCGTACGCGGACACATGATCGACGCCGGCGTCGAGCACCGCGTCGAGAGATGCCTCGAGGTCCGAGTCACGCTCCCCCGGTGTGCCGTAGATGATGTCGAGATTCACGTGGTCGAAGCCCGCTGCGCGGGCCTCCCGCGCCGCCGCGACCGGGCGGCCCGGAGTGTGGGTGCGGTCGAGTACGGCCAGCACGTGCGGCGCGGCGGACTGCATGCCCAGCGAGACCCGGGTGTATCCCGCGGCGCGGATGCGGTCGAAGAATTCGGGCGAGGTCGACTCCGGATTCGATTCGGTGGTCACTTCCGCACCGGGAGCGAGACCGAACGACTCCCGGACGGCGCCGAGGACATCTGCCAGCCCGTCCGCACCGAGGAGCGACGGTGTGCCACCCCCGACGAACACCGTCTGCGCGGCCGGCGCGCCCCGGCCGGTGCCGCCGAGCATCTCCGCGCCGGCGGCGAGTTCCCTGCGCAGGCCCTCGAGCCACGATGCCGGCGAGGCAGCGCTGCCGAGTTCACCCGCCGTGTAAGTGTTGAAGTCGCAGTAGCCGCAGCGCGTCGCGCAGAAGGGGACGTGGACGTACACCCCGAACGGCCGGGTGCCCACTCCCTCGAGGGCGTGCTCGGACAGCGCGAAGCCGTCCTCGGCATCGGCGACACCTGATTTTCCCGCGGTGCGTTCACCGATTTCCGTCGTACTCACACCCCCAGTGTCCCAGACACGCGCGGGCCCGCGACCACGGCCGGGGCGCCTACCTCGACATTTCCCCCGAATTCGGTGGAAATAGCCGCCGAGTTTCGGAATCGCGCCGATGACATGGCACAATTGGCGACATGACCGGACCCGGAGTGCGACTCGTGGCTCGCCGCCACGTCGACCTCAAGCGCGTCTGTGCGTCATGCTGTCTGCCTTGCGCCGCCTGTTTCTGCGCCGACTGTCTGTAGTCGGCACCACCCGGCAATCCCCAGATCCCGCCGGGTCGAGGCGTGCTCGCAACGAGGTACAGCTCCCTCCTGCGCACTCGGCCCGTCAACGCACACTCCAGGAGACCCCGCATGACGTCGTCCACCGACGCCACTCCCACCGACGGTTCGGCAGCCCCAACCCGGCGTGCGGGGCGGCCCACCAAGACTCGCGCCGAAGGCCAGTGGGCTCTCGGCTACCGCGAGCCGCTCAACGCCAACGAGCAGACGAAGAAGGACGACAACCCTCTCAACGTCCGCCGGCGGATCGAAGAGATCTACGCGCACCAGGGCTTCGACAGCATCGACAAGTCCGACCTGCGCGGCCGCTTCCGCTGGTGGGGCCTCTACACGCAGCGCGAACAGGGCTACGACGGTACGTACACCGGTGACGAGAACCTCGACCTGCTCGAGGCCAAGTACTTCATGATGCGGGTGCGATGCGACGGAGGCGCGCTCAGCGCCGCGCAACTGCGCACCGTCGGCGAACTCTCCACCGAGTTCGCCCGCGACACCGCCGACCTGTCCGACCGCGAGAACGTGCAGTACCACTGGATCGAGGTCGAGAACGTTCCCGAGATCTGGCGCCGTCTCGAAGCGGTCGGATTGCAGACCACCGAGGCGTGCGGCGACTGCCCCCGCGTCGTGCTCGGGTCGCCCCTCGCCGGAGAGTCCCTCGACGAGGTCATCGACGGCACCCCGGCCATCGACGAGATCGTCCGCCGCTACATCGGCGACCCGAAATACTCCAACCTGCCGCGCAAGTTCAAGACCGCGATCTCCGGTCAGCAGGACGTCGTGCACGAGATCAACGATGTCGCGTTCGTCGGCGTCGAACATCCCGAGCACGGGCCCGGGTTCGATCTGTGGGTGGGCGGTGGCCTGTCCACCAACCCGATGCTCGCCCAGCGCGTCGGCGCCTGGATCCCGCGCGACGAGGTTCCGGACGTGTGGGAAGCGGTCGTCTCCGTCTTCCGCGACTACGGCTACCGCCGCCTGCGGGCGAAGGCGCGCCTGAAGTTCCTCATCAAGGACTGGGGCATCGAGAAGTTCCGCGAGGTGCTCGAACAGGAGTACCTGAAGCGTCCGCTGATCGACGGTCCCGCGCCCGAGAAACCGGCCCGGCCGATCGACCACATCGGCGTGCAGAAGATTCGCAACGGCCTCAACGCCGTCGGCTTCTCCCCGATCGCGGGACGGGTGTCGGGCACGGTCCTGACGAAGGTCGCGGACGCCGCCGAACGAATCGGTTCCGACCGTATCCGGTTCACCCCGTACCAGAAGCTGGTGATCCTCGACGTCGCCGACGACAAGGTCGAGGAGCTGATCGCCGAACTCGAGCCGCTCGGGCTGCGTGCCCGGCCGTCGCACTGGCGGCGCAACCTGCTGGCGTGCAGCGGAATCGAATTCTGCAAGTTGTCGTTCGTCGAGACCCGCAAGCGCTCGCAGGCACTCGCGCCGGAGCTCGAGCAGCGACTCGCCGACATCAACGCCGACCTCGACGTGCCGATCACGATCAACATCAACGGTTGCCCGAACTCCTGTGGCCGGTCGCAGATCGCGGACATCGGATTCAAAGGCCAGCTCGTCGACGACGGCGACGGGAAACAGGTCGAAGGCTTCCAGGTCCATCTCGGCGGCAGCCTCGGCCTGGACTCCGCATTCGGCCGGAAGCTGCGGCAGCACAAGGTGACCAGCGACGAGCTCGGTGACTACATCGAGCGCGTCGTGCGCAATTTCATGAAGCACCGCACCGAGGGCGAACGTTTCGCGCAGTGGGCCGTACGCGCGGAAGAAGCCGACCTGCGATGACCGAGACAACCGACGAGCGGACGGGGCAGATGACGATCGACACCGCGACAGCCGACGAGCTGCGAGCGATAGCCGCGCGAGGTGCGGAAGAACTGGAAGGCGCGTCCACTCAGGAACTTCTGCGGTGGACCGACGAGACATTCGGGGCGCCCGTCGAAGGCGCACGCAGCGGATACATCGTCGCCTCCAACATGCAGGACGGCGTCCTGGTCCATCTCGCGGCGCAGCAGCGCCCCGGCGTGGACGTGCTGTTCCTCGACACCGGCTACCACTTCGCCGAGACCCTCGGGACCCGCGACGCCGTGGAACAGGTGTACGGCGTCAATATCGTGAACGCCCGCGCCGCGGCCACCGTCGCCGAGCAGGACGCACTGCTCGGCAAGGATCTGTTCGCCCGCGATCCCAACGAGTGCTGCCGCCTGCGCAAAGTGGTGCCGCTGACCGAGTCCCTCCGGGGCTATCGCGCATGGGTCACCGGTATCCGCCGGGTGGAGGCACCCACTCGCGCGAATGCGCCGCTGATCTCCTTCGACGATGCGTTCGGCCTCGTGAAGATCAACCCGATCGCCGCGTGGTCCGACGAGGACATGCAGAACTACATCGACGAGCACGGAATTCTGGTCAACCCGCTCGTCGACGAGGGTTACCCGTCCATCGGGTGTGCCCCGTGCACTTCCAAACCACTTCCCGGGGCCGATCCGCGCAGCGGACGCTGGGCCGGCCGAGCCAAGACCGAATGCGGGTTGCACGCCTCATGACACTCACCGATCCGACTCCCACCACTGCCCGCGCCACGCTGGACGGCACCAAGTTCGACACTCTCGACGCGCTCGAGTCCGAAGCGATCCACGTCTTCCGTGAGGTCGCCGGGGAGTTCGAGCGGCCGGTGATCCTGTTCTCCGGCGGCAAGGACTCCACCGTCCTGCTGCACCTGGCGATCAAGGCGTTCTGGCCCGCACCGCTGCCGTTCGCACTGCTGCACGTCGACACCGGGCACAACCTGCCCGAGGTTCTCGACTTCCGCGACCACATCGTCGAGAAGTACAACTTGCGTCTGCACGTCGCGAGTGTCGAGGACTACATCGCCGACGGGCGGCTCACCGAGCGGCCCGACGGTATCCGCAACCCGCTGCAGACCGTCCCGCTGCTCGACGCGATCACCGAGAACCGTTTCGACGCGGTCTTCGGCGGTGGCCGGCGCGACGAGGAACGCTCGCGCGCCAAGGAGCGGATCTTCTCGCTGCGCAACGCATTCGGCCAGTGGGATCCGAAGCGGCAGCGCCCCGAGTTGTGGAACCTCTACAACGGCCGCCACTCCCCCGGAGAGCACGTCCGGGTGTTCCCGCTGAGCAACTTCACCGAACTCGACATCTGGCGCTACATCGCCCGCGAGGACGTCGAACTCGCGAGCATCTACTACGCGCACCAGCGCCCGGTCTACCGGCGCGACGGCATGTGGATGACGCCCGGCGTGTGGGGCGGCCCAGCCGACGGGGAGACCCTCGAAACCCGCTCGGTGCGCTACCGCACCGTCGGCGACGGCTCGACGACCGGCGCGATCCTGTCCGAGGCGGTCACCAACGAAGACATCCTCGACGAGGTCGCCGCGTCGCGGCTGACCGAACGGGGCGCCACCCGGGGCGACGACCGTGTTTCCGAAGCGGCCATGGAAGACCGCAAGCGAGAGGGCTACTTCTGATCATGAGCGACCTCCACGAGCCCGGCCTGCAGAGCGAGACGCAACTGCTGCGCCTCGCCACCGCGGGCAGCGTCGACGACGGTAAGTCCACCCTCGTCGGCCGGCTCCTGTACGACACCAAGTCGGTGCTCGCCGATCAGATCGACGCTGTGACACGAGCTTCGGTCGACAAAGGCCTCGACACCCCGGACCTCTCGCTGCTCGTCGACGGTCTGCGTGCCGAACGCGAACAGGGCATCACCATCGACGTCGCCTACCGGTACTTCGCGACCCCGAAGCGCAGCTTCGTGCTCGCCGACACCCCGGGGCACGTCCAGTACACCCGCAACACCGTCTCCGGCGCCTCGACCGCCCAGCTCGTGGTGCTGCTCGTCGATGCGCGCAAGGGGGTCATCTCTCAGACCCGTAAGCACGCCGCGGTGCTCGCGCTGCTCGGTGTGCCGAAGCTGGTACTCGCGGTCAACAAGATCGACCTCGTCGACGACCCCGCCGAGGTCTTCGGCCGGATCAGTGCGGAGTTCAACGAACTGACGGGTTCGCTGGGCTGGTCTCCCGACGACGTGCAGGAGATTCCGGTCTCGGCGCTGCACGGCGACAACATCGCGATCCGGAGCGAGAACACGCCGTACTACGACGGCCCGACGCTGATCGAGCACCTCGAGTCGGTGCCCGTCGACGCCGACGTGCACGGACGGCACGAGGTGGGTCTGCGCTTCGCGGTCCAGTACGTGATCCGGCCCCGTACCGCGGAGTTCCCGGACTACCGCGGGTACGCCGGTCAGATCGCCGCCGGATCGGTCCGGCCCGGCGACGAGATCGTCGTCCTGCCTTCGGGGGTCCGGTCCACGGTGCAGCGCATCGACACCGCCGACGGTGAACTCGACGTCGCACACGCCGGTCGCTCGGTCACTCTCGTTCTCACCGACGACGTCGACATCTCCCGCGGCGACCTGCTCGCCTCGCCCGGGGATGCACCCGAACCGCTCTCGGAGTTCGAGGCCACCGTGTGCTGGCTCGCCGAGAAGCCTCTGCGGCCCGGCGCGCGTCTGCTCCTCAAGCACGGCACTCGCACCACCCAGGCGATCGTCGGCACGCTCGAGGAACGATTCGACGAGCAGACCCTCACCTCGGAAGATCACCCGGAGTCCTTGGAGCTCAACGAGATCGCGCGTATCACGGTGCGTGTCGCGGAGCCGATCGCGGCGGACGACTACAAGGTCAACCGGCGTACCGGCAGTTTCCTGCTGATCGACCCGGCCGGCGGCAACACGCTCGCCGCCGGACTGGTGGGCAACGGTCTCGCGGACATCGAACTCGGAGATCGCGTCCCCGCATGATCCCGCTGATCGCCGTCGCGCACGGCAGCCGCGACCCCCGCTCTGCGCGGGCCGTGGCTGCCGCGCTCGCGGTGCTGCGGACAGAGCACCCCGAATGGGATGTGCGCCTCGCATTCCTCGATCTGAACACGCCGTCGGTGCCGCAGGTTCTCGACGCCGTCGCCGCCGACGGGCACCGCCGCGCGGTCGTCGTACCGTTGCTGCTCGGCAGCGCGTTCCACGCCCGCGTCGACCTGCCCGCGATCCTCGCCGACGCACGCACCCGCACCCCCCCGCTCGAGGTGATGCGCGCCGACATTCTCGGCGACGACGCGCTCCTCGTCGCCGCCGCCCGCGACAGCATCGCGTCGACGGGTGTCGCGCTGGACGACCCGTCCGTCGGGGTTGCGTTCTGTGCCGTCGGCTCGCGCCGAGACGAGGCGAATACCGCCACGGCGCGCGTCGTTCCGCGGGTCGCCGACGGCACCGCATGGGCAGCCGTCCCGTGCTACGCCACGGCTGCCGAGCCGACTGCCGCCTCGGCGCTGGGACTGCTGGCCCGGTCCGGGTGCCGCACCCTCGTGGTCGCACCCTGGATGCTCGCTCCGGGGCTTTTGTGGGACCGGGCGTGTGCCGCTGCCGTCGAGGCGCATCCCGGCGTACGTATCGCCCCGACCCTCACCACGCATGCCGCCGTCGGGCACGTCGTCGCGGAGCGTTATCTCGCGGCGGTTCGGCGCGCCACCGTTCGCGCCGCCGCCTGACACGGCC
>JADGMW010000493.1_pt1 | contig 15716 bp, 12 predicted proteins | sample 8641801 | NCBI WGS metagenome assembly JADGMW01 (sample SAMN16272018, study PRJNA661076) | feces metagenome | isolation source: fecal sample from diarrhoea affected cattle A | host: Bos taurus | place: South Africa: Lokaleng Village, Mahikeng | collected 2019-09
GCGATATGGCGCAGGATGGTGCCGATGCCGCCATAGTGGCGCAGCAGCAGGAACAGGCCGGCGAGCGCCGCCACAGCCTGGGCGATCACCGTGCCGATAGCCGCGCCCGGCACGCCCCAGCCCAGGCCATGCACGAACCAGATGGACAGCACGATGTCGATGCCATGCAGCAGCAATTGCAGCGCCATGCCGGTCTTGGCCGAGGCCCGGCCATAGAACCAGCCGAGCAGCGCATAGTTGATCAGCGAGAAGGGCGCGGACCAGATGCGATAATGGAAGTAGTCGGCCAGGGCGGCAGATGCGCCGGCCTCGGGCGCCAGCAGGCTGGTGGCCAGCCACAGGATCGGTCCGCTGAGGGCAATCATCAATATGCCGATGCCGATGCCCAGCAGGATGGCACGGGTGACATGGAGCAGGCCATCGCGCGGATCGCGGGCGCCCACCGCCTGGGCCACCAGCCCGGCAGTGCCGATGCGCAGGAAATAGGCCAGTGAAAAGACGATGTCGAACAGCAGCGATCCCAGCACCAGCCCGCCTAGAAGCCCGGCATCGCCGAGCCGACCGATGACCGCAATGTCGACCAGCCCCACCATCGGCTCGGTGATGAAGGCGATCGATGCGGGCAGCGCGATCTTCCACACATCGACATGACGCACGGTGAAGGGATGCTGGGGACGAGGCTGGGAGGACATGGGAACTCGGGAATCGGCGAGGCAACCCGCTTTCCATACCTCTCCCACCCTCCCCCTGATAGAGGGAGGCTGACGCGGCGGCCTTTACCGCTCCACGTCCAGTTCGATCACCACGTCGGCCCGGTCCCGCGACTGGAGGACGAGGTTATAGTTCGGCAGGTCGTTGCGCTCGATATGGGCGCGGTTGCGCTCTTCGGTGAAGAGGCCCTCCTCGGCATGGCGCCGGAGCAGCCGGGCCTTGACCAGTTCGCGGGGCACATCGATGAAAACCGCGTAGTCGAGCGCCGGCTTGACCGCCGCCCACGGCCCCTCGGTGAGCAGCAGGTAATTGCCCTCGACGATGAGGATGCGCACCTCGGGCTGGACGGTGAAGGCGTCATCCACCGTATCCTCGATCTTGCGCGAATAGCCCGGTCCGCTGACAGGCACGCGGGCGCTCTTGAGGTGGTGGAGGAAGGTGACGAAGTCGGCGCCTTCGAAGGTATGGGGTGCACCCTTGTAGTCGACCTGCCCCATGGCCTCGAGCTTGACGTGCCGCATATGGAAGCCATCCATCGGCACCAATGCCGCGATGCCGGGATGGGTGGCGTTGAGCATGGTCACGAGTTCATCGGCCAGCGTCGACTTGCCGGTGCCGGGCCCGCCGGCAAGACCGATGGCGATGCGCCGGCCCTGCGCGTGGCTGGCCATGTCGAGGATATGCGGCAGCAGCCGCGACAGCGCCGCCTGTGGGGTCAGGTGCAGGCGCTCCGGTGCCATCAGCGGCTCCGCGACAGCCGCATCAGCAGCCAGATCGGCACGACCAGCGCCGCCCCGGTCAGGATGTAGCCACCAATGCTGCGGAACAGGCCGGCACTGTCGCGCAAGGCCTCGCGCAGCAGCTCGACCGTGCCGCGCACCACGCCCTCCACGTTGAGCCCGAAGACGCTCATGGCAAAGCCGACCAGCAGCGAGACAAAGGCGAGCTTGAGGATGACATTGAGCGGGTGGCCACCCAGCAGGCGCTCCAGCGGGGAACGCGGCATCTCGGTCTGGGGTTGTTCGGTCATGATGGCCTCCCTGTTATGCGCCTGGGGGATCATATAGGCTCGAATGTGATTTGAAGAAGGTGGAAGCGTTGCTTTTGTGTCCCAGAAAGACCCCCACCCGACCTCCCCCTGGCAGGGGGAGGGGTTGCATCGGGAATTGGGCAGCATCTCGTGCCCCCCACCGGCCGGATTCGTCCCCCTGTCAGGGGGAGGCTAGGTGGGGGTACCCCCGTGCAAATTCCCCGGTACGGGGTCGATATTGACTACCACGCTCCCTCCCATCATCGCCGACTGGTTCACCGCCAAGGGCTGGGCGCCGCGCCAGCATCAGCTGGATGTGCTGGCCAGTTGGCAGGCAGGCGCTTCCGCACTGCTGATCGCGCCCACCGGGGCCGGCAAGACTCTGGCCGGCTTCCTGCCGACCCTGGTTGATCTGGCAGACGGCAAGCATGAGGGGCTGCATACGCTCTACATCTCTCCGCTCAAGGCACTGGCGGTGGACGTGCAGCGCAACCTCAATGCCCCAATCCTCGAAATGGGCCTCAAGATCACCGCCGAGACGCGTACCGGAGATACACCGGCATCCAAGCGCGCCCGGCAGCGGTCCAGGCCGCCCAATATCCTGCTGACTACGCCGGAACAGCTGTGCCTGCTCATCAGCCATCCCCATGCCGACCTGTTCTTCGGCTCGCTCCGCCGTATCGTGCTCGACGAGCTCCATGCGCTGGTGACGTCCAAGCGTGGGGAACTGCTGTCCTTGGCTCTGGCGCGGATCGCCCGGCTCACGCCCAACCTGCAGATCACCGCGCTCAGCGCCACGGTGGCGCGGCCGGACCTGCTGCGCGACTGGATCGCCCGGCCCCTGCCCGGGCGGGAAACGCAACTGCTCACGACCTCGGGCGGGGCGGCGCCGGTGCTCGAAATCCTCGAAACCGAGGAGCGACTGCCCTGGGCCGGACATTCGGCCAACTACGCCCATCGCGACCTCTACGAGACCATCAGGAAGCACAAGACCACCCTGCTCTTCGTCAACACGCGCAGCCAGGCCGAAATGCTGTTCCAAGGCCTCTGGGCCGTCAATGACGACCTGCTGCCGATTGCCCTGCATCACGGCTCGCTGTCGGTCGAGCAGCGGCGCAAGGTCGAAAGCGCCATGGTGGCCGGCACGCTCCGGGCCGTGGTCTGCACCTCGACGCTCGACCTGGGCATCGACTGGGGCGATGTCGATCTCGTGGTGCAGGTGGGCGCGCCCAAGGGCAGCTCACGCATGCTGCAACGCATCGGCCGGGCCAACCACCGGCTCGATGAACCATCCAAGGCCATGCTCGTCCCGTCCAACCGTTTCGAGGTGCTCGAATGCGAAGCGGCCCTGGAAGCGGTCGCCGAGCGCCAGCAGGACAGCGAAGACCCGGTCAATGGCGGCTATGACGTGCTGGCCCAGCACGTGCTCGGCATGGCCTGCGCCGCGCCATTTGCGGCCGATGACCTCTATGACGAGGTTCGCCACGCCTGGCCCTATCGCGACCTGCCCCGCGGCCAGTTCGATCGCGTACTCGAATTCGTTGCCACGGGCGGCTATGCGCTCAAGGCCTATGAGCGCTATGCCCGGCTCAAGCGCACCGAGGACGGCAAGTGGCGGGTGGCCAATCCGCAGGTGGTCCAGCAATACCGGCTCAACATCGGCACCATCATCGAAGAGCCTATGGTCAAGGTGCGCCTTATTCGCCAGCGCGGCCTCAAGAAGAACCAGAGCCAGAGCCCGGTCGGCCATGGCGGGCGCGTGCTGGGCGAGATGGAGGAGTATTTCTTCGGGACACTGCTGGTCGGCGACACCTTCATGTTCGGCGGCGAGATCGTCGCCTTCGAGGGCATGAAGGACAACGAGGCCTTCGTGTCGCGGGCGCAGTCGGCCAATCCCAAGATCCCGAGCTATATGGGCGGCAAGTTTCCGCTCTCGACCTATCTGGCCGAGCGGGTGCGCAACATGCTCGATGCGCCGGAAAGTTGGGGCGTCCTGCCGGACCAGGTCAGCGACTGGCTGCGCCTGCAGCGCGATGTTTCCGTGCTGCCCAAGCGCGATAGCCTCCTGGTCGAGACCTTTCCGCGCGGCACGCAGAACTATCTCATCTGCTATCCCTTCGAGGGACGGCTGGCGCATCAGACGCTGGGCATGCTGCTGACCCGGCGGCTGGAACGGGCACGCGCCCGCCCGCTGGGCTTCGTTGCTTCCGAATATGCGCTGGCCATCTGGGGCTTGGGCGACCTCTCGGCGCTGATCCGCACCGACAGGCTTTCGCTCGATGACCTCTTCTCCGAGGACATGCTGGGCGATGACCTCGAGGACTGGCTCGATGAATCGGCGCTGATGAAGCGTACCTTCCGCAACTGCGCCATCATTGCCGGGCTGATCGAGCGCCGCCATCCGGGCAAGGAAAAGACCGGGCGGCAGATCACCATGAGCAGCGACCTCATCTATGACGTGCTCTACCAGCACGAGCCCGACCATATCCTGATCCAGGCGACCCGGCGCGACGCCGCACGGGGGCTGCTCGATATCGGTCGGCTGGGCGACATGCTCCGGCGCATCCGCAGCCATATCGTGCACAAGCCGCTCGAGCGCGTCTCCCCGCTCGCCGTGCCCATCCTGCTCGATATCGGCCGAGAGCCGATTTTCGGCGAGGGCCGCGAATCAGCTATGGCAGATGCTGCCGATGAATTGATGAAAGAGGCCCTCGGGCAGTCTTGAGCCAGCCACTATCTGTAGCCGAGATCACGGAGACGCCGATCTTGCGCTTTGCCGGACAGAATTTCGAACCGCTCCCCTCGGGTGGGCTCTATTGGCACGCCCAGCGCACGCTGCTGGTGGCCGATCTGCATTTCGAAAAGATGGCAAGCTTCGCCCGTCGCGGACAGATGCTGCCGCCCTATGATACGGGTCTGACCCTGGCCCGGCTCGAAGCAGACCTGCGACGCACCGGGGCGCAGCGGCTGGTGTCACTTGGTGACAGTTTCCATCGCGTCGATGCTAGCAGTCTGTTAACGAATTCCGACCGAATGCGCCTCGATATGCTGACCGATATGGTCGATTGCATCTGGCTTTCCGGCAACCACGATCCGGCTCCCCACGCCATCGGCGGCACCTGCCTGAACGAACTCGACCTGGCCGGATTGCGCCTCGCGCACGAGCCAAAGCGCGGCCACACGGGCCTTGTAGCCGGGCATCTCCACCCCGCGGCGCACATCTACCTGGCCGGCCGCTCCACCCGCCGCCCCTGCTTCGTGCATGACAATCGCCTGATGATCCTGCCGGCCTACGGCGCCTCGACCGGCTCCCTCAACATCCTGTCGTCAGCCTTTGCCGGCCTCTTCCACTGGCCGGGCCTCGAAGTCACGATGCTGGGCAAGGACCGCACTTATCCGGTCAGCCCCAAGAGGTTAGTCCGCAGCTAGCGCCGGAAAATCACCCCGCCCAGCCAGCCGGTGAACAGCGCCAGAACCACGCAGACCAGGCCATAGAGCAGCGGCTGCTGCACGGCCGAAAGCGCTAGGAACCGCTCGAAACCGATCTTGCGCACGGCAAAGCCTTCCGAGCGTCGCGCAATGATCTCGCCATCCCGGAACACATAGGTGAGCGCCAGATAGGGACCGGGCGGGGCATTGCTGGGCAGCGTCAGGCGTGCCGAATAAATGTTGTCCGTCAGGAAGTTGACGCCGTTTTCCTGCACGCCGAACAGGCCTTGTTCCGTCATCAGCCGCACCAGTTGTCGGCCGAAGATCGCGCTCTGCCACCAGTCGCTGCTATTGGTGATCAGCGTATGGGCTTCGGGCAGGATGTAGTTGGTGGTGAGGGTCGTGATGTCGGTGATGTCGGCCAGCCGGCCGCTGGACAGCACATGGAAATAGCTCGGGAAATTGCGGAACTCGACCTGCCCGGTATTGATCCAGATCCCGAAATTGTTGGTCTTCTGCCGCGCCACGCGGTTCTGGGTCGGACCCAGGACGACCACGACGACCTGGAAAGGTCCATCGACATGGCGCTGCTCGGACCCCGCCTCCGGCACGATGGCGCCAAAGAAGTTCATGCGCTCGCCATCGAAGCTCGAGGTGATCTCGATCATGTCGTTGGACACCTGCGAGATCAGCCGCTCGGCATGGGCAGGCGCCAGCATGCTGCAGGCGAAAAGCAGGAAAGCTGCAAGAAACCTCACCGCATGCCTCCGATCACCGCCATGGAGAACGGGTCGGCGGGCGCGATGACCAGCGACAGGCCAAAGCGGATGGCAACGGCAAGGACCAGCAGGGCCAAGAGGCCTCTCAACTGTTCGCCACGCAGGTACTTGCCGGCCGAAGCGCCGAACTGGGCACCGGCCGTGCCACCCACCATCAGGCAGAAAGCCAGCAGGATATCGACGCTCTGGCTCTGAACGGCATGCAGAACCGTGGTCGCCGCCATCATCGCAACGACCTGAGCCAGCGACGTGCCGATGACCACATTGCCGGGCACGCGCAGCAGATAGACCAGCGCCGGCACCATGATGAAGCCGCCGCCAATGCCCAGAAGCGAGCCGACGAAACCGATGAAAAGGCCAATGATTAGCACTGGCAGGACGCTGATATACAGCCGCGACTTCTTGAAACGGACGCGCAGCGGCAGGCCATGAATCCAGTTGTGCTGATTGGGCAGGCGCTCGCGCACCACCACGCCCTTGCGGCGCTTGAGAATGGCCTGGCTGGATTCTATCAGCATCAGCGTGCCCACCGATCCGAGCAGCACCAGAAAGCCGAGCGAGATGACCAGGTCGAGCTGGCCGGCATCGCGCAGCAGAGCGAACATGGCGACGCCCCCGAACGCTCCGATCACGCCTGAAAGCACAAGATAGAGCGCCAGATGCAGATCAATGGCGCCGCGCCGGTAGTGGGCGAGCGCGCCCGAAGTGGAGGCGGCGACTACCTGTCCGGTCACCGAGGCCACTGCGACTGGGGCAGGCACGCCGGAAAAGATCAGCAACGGGGTGAGCAGGAAACCGCCGCCGACGCCGAACAGCCCGGACAAAAAGCCGACCGCCCCTCCGATCCCGATGAGAAAGAAGAGGTTCACGGACATTTCTGCGATCGGCAGATAGACCTGCAAGACCCGATCCGTTCGAAAGTTGACTACGCCGCACGAGCTTACAAGACCGTACGTCAACAATAGGTCAAAGGCTCCCGCCGTTTGGCGAAAACCCCTTTATGCGATTAGGACCGTGGCGGGCGCGGTGTCAAACCACAGTTTGACGTCAGACGGGCTGGCTGCCCAGAACGGCCAGCAGGCGTGGATTGACGACGCCGGTCTGGCTCATGCCGGTGGCCTGCTCAAAGGCCTTGATTGCCTCGGCCGTCTTGGGACCGGCAAGGCCGTCGGGGGCGCCGATATCGAAGCCCAGCTTGGCAAGGGCATGCTGCACCTTGGACACAACATCCTTGGCCGCAATCGCGGCGCCCGGGTCGAAATCGGACGACCACGTGCCGATCGGCGCAAAATTGGCCGCAAGGTCCAGGGGCTCGGCTTTCCACGCCGCGATTTCTTCGGTCAGGCGGCGAACTGCCTCGGCGCTCAGCGACTTGGCGATGTCGTCGCGCGCCTGGCCGGCGTCGGAGTCGCCATTGCGCGCCGCAAGGGAGAACCACTTGTAGGACTGCTCGAAATCCTGCTCGACGCCGAGACCACGGGCATAGAGCATGCCAAGGTTGAACTGGCTGTCGGTCATGCCACGTGCGGCAGCCTGGGCGAACCACTCTGCAGCAGTCTCGAATTCCTGGTCGCCCAGAACGCCACCGGCATAGAGCGCGGCAAGGTTGTGCATAGCCATGCGATTGCCGGCCTCGGCAGCGCGCTGGTACCAGAGCTTGGCGACCTCGATATCCTTGTCGAGGCCCTGGCCGGCCTCATAGAGATTGCCCAGCCGATACTGGGCGGGAGCAAAGCCCTGGGCCGCGGCGCGTTCATACCACTTGGCGGCCTCGGCATGGTCCTGATCGACGGCCCGCCCTTCGGCATAGATGGCGGCGACCTCGAACTGGGAACGAGGGTCCCCATCAGCCGCAGCCTGGCGCAAAGCCAGGGGGCCAATGGCTTCGGGCGGCATTTCGAAGGTGTCGGGAGTATCCGCATCCGCCAGCGGAATGCTGCCGGTGACTTCAGGTGCAACTTCGGCCGGCGCGCCTGTGGCTGGATTGCTGACCGGGAGCGCCTGCAGGGTTGCCGGCATCGCCGTTGCAACCACCGGCTTGGTGAAGCTCATTGCTTCGCTGGGATTGATGGAAGCCGTCGTGGTGTTGTCGAGCATGTCGATCACGCGCGGCTCTGGCCGCGTCAACGACACCTCGTCAGTGACCGGGTCGAGCGATGGTGCGTCGACAGCGGCCTCGGGCGAAGCGACCTGTGGCTCCATGCGCTGGATGACCAGGTTGAGGGCCAGCATCGAAACGGCGATCAGGGTTGCGGCGAGCAGCAGCGGACGGCGGTGCCGGGTGAGAAAGCTCTGGCGTTCGGCGGGCGCTTCGGCATCAGGACCGAATACCGGTGCGACGTCCGGTGCTTCTGCACGGGCCGACGCCTTGTCTTTGGACTTGCCCACTTTGCTCGGGGCTTCTGCCACGGCTTCGGCAGCGGCCGATGCTGCTGCCTGACCCGGCAGGAAGCGGGCCAGGGCCCGGCCGATTGGCGAATTGGCTCCGGCGGGGACCGCCTGTGCAGCTTCCTGGCGGGCGCGCTGGGCGCGGCGCGCGGCGGCGACAAAGGTGCTGGTTCCGTTCAGGCTTGGCGCAGGCGCCTCGGTTGCTGCCGCAGCAGTCGTGGGCGCCGCCTGGAATGGGTCGGATGCCGCCTTGGCAAAACTGGACTGCGGTTGAGGCGGGCGCTCCGCCGTCGCCGGATCGAAGGCAGGTCGCTGGGGGGCAGCTGGCTCGCTGACAGGTTTAGGCCGATGGCCGACCTTGGCATCCAGTGCCGCGCGCACCGGACCGCTTTCCTTGAAACCGGGATCGATCAGCGGCACGTCATCGGCCGGATTGGCCGGCATGGCATCGCTCTTGGTCGACGCGCGGGGTTCCGAAAGGGCGGTCAGCACCGCATCAAATCGCGCGCGCTCGGTGCCCGAGGATTCCCCACCTGCCAATGGCAGCTTGGGCGCAGCGGGGCGAACGGCGATGGTGGCGTCGGAATGTTCTCGGTTGCCTGCCAGGGCAGCTTCGAGCCGCGTGAGGCGCTCGGCGGTATCGCGACCTGCCGTGTTGAACAGGGCGGCCATGCGCTGCTCGAGTTCGCCAATGGTGTCGTCGCTGATGCCGCCGGGAGGAGCCAGTGTTGCCGACTTGGCAACCGCTTCCGATGTCCGCTCCGCGACCATGGCCGCAAGCGTCTCATAGTCCGGGGTCTTGCCCGCTGACTTGATGAGCCCGGTGATCCGGTCCTCGATGCTCTTGAGGCTGTCGGCACCGAACATGGCGACGGGGGCCGGGGCCTTGCGGCTCAGCGCATCCGTTGTGCGCTCGGCCACGAGAGTTGCCATCGCTTCCATGTCGGCCGGATCGGACTGGCTGGAATAGAGCTTGGCCAGACCGTTGAGCTGGTTGCCGGTATCGTCCATGCGCTGCATCAGCAGCTTGAGCTGTGCTTCGATCTGGGCGCTGTTGCCGGCCGGGCCCATGCGGCCGGAAAGTGCCTCGATCTGGCTTTCGATCTGCAGGAACCGCGGCTCCATGCCCGCCAACACTGCGTCGCGCAACGAAGCGACGTCCTGCTTGAGGCCGGCCACGTCGCCATTGGCCGCATCGAAGCCACCGATCCGGGATGCCAGGGCATCAACCTTTGCAACAAGACTGGCAGGGGCAGCCTCGCCGTCCCGCATGGCCTTGGTAAAGGCGGCCATCTCGGCAGTCAGGCGCTCGAAATCGCCGGACGACAGCGTGACGTTCTTTTCGATCGAGTCGATGCGGTCGTAGACGTTGCGGACGCTCTTTTCGATCGCCTGCATGGCCGGCGCCAGGGTGTCTGCGCTCTTGGCTTTCTTGCCCTCGCGCTCGACCTCGCGCTCCATCTGTTTCGCCTGCAGTTCGGCGAGCTTGCCAACAGTGGTCGAAACGTCGTCGAGCCGCTTGTTGATTGTGGAAAGATCGACGCGCGGCCCCTCTTCGATCACCGCCGCGAGTGCCGCAATCTGGGCTTCAAGCCGCTTGACCTGGCCAGTCTCACCAACAGCACCCGCGAGCAACTCCACGACATGGGTCAGTTGTTCGACCTGGTTAGCGACTTCCCTGACACTGCCATTGCTGGCGCGCTGGGATTTCAAGTCGCCCTCGAGATGCTCGAGCCGCTCGGAAAGTCCTCGCACCAGGGCACTGAGCTGGCGGAATTCGGGCATGTCGCTGGCGCGGCGCCCCAGGGCGGCAGCGGGCGCCGACATCTGGCGACCGCGGATTTCCGCAATGGCGCTGCTCAGCGCGTCATGTTCGTCGCCCATGGCCAGTTCGTCGCGCTCGCTGAAACGGTCCACAGCGCGCTTGACGGTGCGCAGGGCTTCGCGACGACGGATGGCGGGCTCGGGACCCACGACCTGATCGCGCAGGTTGCGGACCCGGCGGGTAATGCCGGTCAGTGCGGGCTCAGCCTGTTCGACATGGGAATAGCGACCCTCGACCTGATCGAGCAACGCGACCAACTCGCCCCGCAAGGCATGCCACTCACCCGGCTGAGGTTCGTCAGCCGGATCGGACATATCCGAATTTGGGAAGGCGCGGGCCATATTTAGTCCCTGTCACTGGAAGGCGGCCCCTCGCGATTCAACACGAAGGTATGACGGTCACTCTTGGGAAAACATGGTAAAGATCCCGTTAAGTATCTCCGCAATAAGCCAGAGCCAGTGTGCTGGTGACCTGATTTTGTGAGCCAATAAGCGGTCGATTCGGGAAGCCGGATTGCCCGCCGCATGACGAGGAGCCTGACAGCCAATGACCCGCCGCCGCATCATCATCGTGGACGATCATCCGCTGTTTCGCGCAGCCCTGCGGCAGACGCTTTCGGGTGGTGACGCCACGGTCAGCGTCGAGGAAGCGGGCGATCTCAATGGCCTCAGCGGGGCGCTCGATGCGGACCGCGATTGCGATCTGGTGCTGCTCGATCTCAACATGCCGGGGGTGCGGGGCTTTTCCGGCCTGCTGCTGCTGCGCGCGCAGTATCCGGACATTCCGGTCATGATCATATCGGCGGTGGAGGACAGCACGGTCGTGCGTCGGGCCTTCGAGCTTGGTGCGGCCGGCTACCTTCACAAATCCGTGGGCCCGACCGAAATTCGCCGGGCCATCGAAACGGTGCTGTCAGGCGAGGTCTTCGTACCCGAGGGAACGGCGCTTGGCAGCGAGGATGCGCATACGGCGCTGATGCGACGGCTCGCCACGCTGACGCCGCAACAGGTGCGCGTGCTCATGATGCTGAGCGACGGACTGATGAACAAGCAGATCGCCTATGAGCTCTCCATCTCGGAGGCCACGGTGAAGGCGCATGTGTCAGCCATCCTGCAGAAGCTCGATGTCGACAGCCGCACGCAGGCCGTGATCGCCGCGGCGCGCATCGAGGACGGGCAGTTCGAGGCGCTGTTTTCGACCGGGGCGGAGAAGGTCTAGCGGCAAGACCGCTAGAGGCTGGCCCGACCAGAAGCCCAGTCGTCCACTCTTGCGCCGACCAGTTCAGCCAGATTGGTCTTGCTCTGGGCTCGCACGGCCGCGACGAGGCCGCGCTTGATCCGATCGAGCATATCGAGACCACCAAAAACCATGGCGGAATAGAGCTGGACGGCATTGGCGCCGGCCTCGATCTTGGCGAGAGCCGATTGCGGCGAGTGGATGCCACCGACCCCGACAATGGGCAGGGTGCCAACGCGCTGGCGCATCTGGGCGAGGCGCCGGGTAGACAGATCAAAAAGCGGGCGACCAGACAGCCCGCCGGCCTCCTCGGAATTCTCCAGCCCTGCCACAGCATCGCGGGTGATGGTGGTGTTGGAAATTATGAGCCCATCGAGGTCGGTCGCCAGCACGACCTTGGCAATGGCATCGAGCGCAGCTTCGTCCAGATCCGGCGCGATCTTGAGAAAGACCGGTACACGCGTCCTGGCCTTGGCGCGGGCGGTGAGGACTTCCCCCAATAGGCGCCGGAGGGCCTCGTCGGCTTGCAGATTGCGCAGCCCGGGGGTGTTGGGCGACGAGACATTGACCGTCAGGTAATCGGCGAGATCGGCAAAGCGCTTCACACCCAAAACGTAGTCGGCAACAAAGTCCTCGCTGTCCTTGTTGGCACCGATATTGACTCCGAGTGCGGCCGGCACGCGCAGGCCCTTGAGGCGCGCGAAGACGGCGTCATGGCCCTCATTGTTGAAGCCCATCCGATTGATCACGCCCTCAGCGGCTCCAACGCGGAACAGCCGGGGCCTGGCATTGCCGGCCTGCGGTCGCGGCGTCACCGTGCCGATTTCGACCAGCCCGAAACCCAGCTGGGCCAGTGGACGCGGCACTTCAGCATTCTTGTCGAAGCCAGCCGCCATGCCGATCGGATTGGCTAGGTCCAGTCCGCACAGCGACGTGCGTAGTTCCGGACCATCCGGATAGTCCTGCTTGGGTGCAAGGCCCAGGCGGAGCGCTGTGATCGTAGCGCCATGGGCCGTTTCCGGATCCATCTTGAGCAGCGTCTCGCGCGTCACGCCGGACAGTGCCGGAATGCGCAGCAGCGGCGAAAATGCCGAAAGGATCATCGAACAGCCTCTGGCAGGGCGCAGCTGCCGTCGGCTGCGACGCTGAGCGGCGCCTCCCATGCTACAGCAGAGAGGGGAAGCGGACCGCCATAGAGATGGGGAAAGAGCGCGCCACCACGGGAAGGCTCCCATACCAGGCGATCACCCAGATCGGCACTGCGCACGGCGAGCAGCACGAGGTCGTCCTGACCGGCAAAGTGCAGGCGCAGCGTCTCGCCCAACTGTGCAGCAGTCGAAAAATGCATGTAGCCGTCGGCGGCGTCTATCGGCATGCCTGAAAACGACGTCGAGCCCCGGGCGGGGGCAAACGCGGCTTCGGTGGCAATCTTGTAAACGAGGTCTGCGCTGTTCATGGCGCGAACCTAGAGGCAGGGCAGGCTTGCCGCAAGCAGGCGGAGCAGGCTTTACAACGCCCATGCGGGAGTTTATTGCTAGGACTTAATTCCAACAATAAGACACATTTCCTGCACCGGGATTGCTGCAATGCTCTCACATAGGGCCCTCTGGGACGGAATTGACGCGCTTGCCCGTCGTCACGGTCTTTCGGTGTCTGCCCTGGCCAAGCTCGCCGGGCTCGATGCCACCGCGTTCAACGTCTCCAAGCGCATCAACAAGGACGGCCGCGAGCGCTGGCCATCCACCGAGAGCATTGCCAAAGTCCTCGATGCCACCGGGGAGAACTTCGACACCTTCCTCGCCGGCATGGGGGCGTTCCTGCAGGCAGGCAACCTGTCCAACCACACCGTGCCACTGCTGGGCCTCGCCCAGGCGGGCACCGGCGGGTTTTTTGACAGCGCGGGTTTTCCGGCTGGACAGGGCTGGGACGAGATCGACCTGCCCACGCCCGGCGAAGGGGGCATCTACGCGCTCGAAGTGCAGGGCGATTCCATGGAGCCGCTCTATCGGGAGGGGGATCGCATCGTGGTGTCGCCTACCGAACAGGTGCGGCGGGGAGACCGGGTGGTGGTCAAGACCCGTGACGGTGAAGTAATGGCCAAAATCCTCCACCGCCAGACCGGCAAGCAGATCGAACTGCATTCCCTCAACCCGGCCTACGAGCCACGCATCTTCGAGCTCAGCGAGATCGAGTGGATCGCGCGGATCATCTGGGCGAGCCAATGAGCGGGCGGATAGCCCAGATGACGGCCGCCGATGTGGCCGACTGGACGAGACTGCGCCTGGCATTGTGGCCGGGGACGAGCCGCGCCGCACACGAGGTCGATATTGCCGCTGCCTTGACCCGGGCTGGCCTGAACCTGATGGCGCGCGGCGACGATGGCCGCCCCCTGGGCTTTGCAGAGGCCAGCATGCGGCATGACTACGTCAATGGCACCAAGACCTCACCGGTGGCATTTCTCGAAGGCATCTATGTTGAGCCGAGCCACAGCGGCAGGGGCATAGCGCGGATGCTGGTAATGGGTGTGGAAGCCTGGGCAGGGCAGCAAGGGTGCAGCGAGCTGGCGTCGGATACCGGGATCGGCAATGTGGCCAGCCAGCAGATGCACGAGGCGCTGGGATTTAGCGAAACCCAGCGCGTGGTGTTTTTCAGGAAGGTTCTGAAGCCGGAATGAGCGAGCCCGCCACCCGACAGGGGCGGCGAACACCGAAACAGTTCTAGCTAGGCCATGAGCTTGCCGGCCAAGGCGTCCTGGATCAGCCTGCGGGTGTTTTCGATGCCATAGAGGGCCGCGAAGGAGCCGAAGCGCGGGCCGCGTTCCTGCCCGATCAGCACCTGATAGAGCATCTGGAAGAAGTCGCCAGAGACACCGGGACCGCCCGTGGGGCTCTTTTTGGTGTGGTCCTGGTAGCGCTCGATGGTGCGCGCCACGTCGAGGGCAGCATTCTGGATGGTCTCGTTGCTGGCATCGCCCGGGAGCTCGGCAAAGGCGGCAGAGAGCGCCTCGAGCGCGGCCCGTTCGACACCGTCCGGCGCGCGATAGCTCTTCTTCACGAAGTCGCGGAAGTAGCGCATGGCGTAGCCGACCAGCGCATCGAGATGCGGATGGGTCCTGGCCGAGACGCCCGGCGCATAGGCCGAGATATAGCCCCACATGACTTCGGGCGTTTCCGGGTTCGACGCGGTTGCAAGGTTGAGCAGCAGCGCGAAGGTGACCGGCATGTCGACCTTGGGCACATTGCCGAAGTGAACATGGAAGGCCGGGTTTTCGAGCCGCGCCGCGGGTTCCTGCTTCTCATAGGAAGCGACATGGGCGAAATATTCGTCCACAGCGCGCGGGATGACGTCGAAGTGCAGGCGCTTGGCGACGCGCGGCTTCTGGAACATGTAGAGGCCAAGGCTCTCGGTCGGCGCATAGGTCAACCACTCGTCGATGGTCAGGCCATTGCCCTTGGACTTGGAAATCTTCTGGCCCTCGGCGTCGAGGAAGAGCTCATAGACGTAGTGCTCTGGCGCCTTGCCGCCGAGGATTTCGCAGATTCTGTCATAGATCGGCGCATTGGTCTGGTGGTCCTTGCCGAACATCTCGAAATCGACGCCCAGCGCCGCCCAGCGCATGCCGAAATCGGGCTTCCACTGGAGCTTCACATGCCCGCCGGTGACCGGCACCGTGGTGTCGCGACCGTCCTCATCAGCGAAGGTGATCGTGCCGTTCTTGGCGTTGACTTCTTTCATCGGCACGTAGAGGACGCGGCCCGATATCGGGGAAATCGGCAGGAAAGGTGAATAGGTCGCCTGCCGCTCGGCGCCAAGCGTTGGCAGCATCACCTTCATGATGTCGTCATAGCGTTCTGCGGCCCGCAGCAGCACGCTGTCGAACTTGCCGGAGCGATAATATTCGGTGGCGCTGGCAAACTCGTAGTCGAACCCGAAAGTGTCGAGGAACCGGCGCAGCATGGCGTTGTTGTGGTCGCCAAAGCTGGGATATTCATTGGTCCACGGATCGGGAACCGCAGTCAGCGGCTTCTGCAGGTGCGGCTCCATGGCCTGCTTGCTCGGCACGTTGTCGGGGATCTTGCGCATGCCGTCGAGGTCATCGGAAAAGCACAGCAGGCGCGTCGGGATCTGGTCGCGGGTCAGCAGGCGAAAGGCCGTGCGCACCATGGTGGTGCGGGCCACTTCGCCGAAAGTGCCGATATGGGGCAGGCCCGAAGGGCCATAGCCGGTCTCGAACAGGGCTTCCCCCTTGCCCGATTTCTCCAGCCGCTTGACCAGCTTCCTCGCCTCCTCGAACGGCCAGGCGCGGGCAGTCTGAGCG
>JADGMW010000204.1_pt2 | contig 15691 bp, 17 predicted proteins | sample 8641801 | NCBI WGS metagenome assembly JADGMW01 (sample SAMN16272018, study PRJNA661076) | feces metagenome | isolation source: fecal sample from diarrhoea affected cattle A | host: Bos taurus | place: South Africa: Lokaleng Village, Mahikeng | collected 2019-09
TCGGCCTGCCTCGTCGCGCGCTCGTCACCTCGTCCATTCCGGATCTGAAGATGACGTTCGGGGACGCCACCCGGGTGACTTCGTAGACCCCCGCCCTTCCGGGACCCCGCCCTTCCGGGACCCCGCCCTTCCGGGACCCCCGCCTTTCTGGAACCGCTGCCTTCCTAGAGCACGACTCCGTCCCCGGCGCCCTGGAGTCCGCGGAGACGGCGCACGGCGTCGTCGAGGTGCTCGTCGAGCATGCGGTGCACATGGTCGGCCGGCGCGGACCGGATGGCGGTGCGCAACACGACGTGCTCGTCGACCTGCTCGCCGAGGACGGGATAGGTGGTCTGCAGCGCACCCAGGCACATGCGGGTCTCGACCAGAAGGGTGCGCGCCGCCCGGATGAGCCGCGGGCTCGACGAACTCGCCACCAGAATTTCGTGGAAGCGCTGATCGCCGTCGGACACACCGGCCGGGTCGTCGCGCTCGGCGGCAGCGCGCATCGCGTCGACCGCGGGGCCGAGATCGTGCCACGCCTGCTCCCGGCGGCCTTCGAGGATCAGGTCGAGGGCGCCACCCTCGATGACCCGGCGGCTGCGGTAGATGTCGACGACGTCGTCGAAAGTCAGTTCCGTGACGAAGATTCCGCGATTCCGGATGCTGTAGAGCAGCCCTTCCGAGAGCAAACGCTGCATTGCTTCGCGAAGCGGTCCACGCGACACTGCGAAATGCGTCGCGAGTTCGGCTTCCCCCAATTGGGTGCCCGGCGCAAGCGCGCCCTTGACGATGGCGGACCGAAGCTGTTCCGCGATGAGTTCCGCTGTCGACGGTCGCGCGACAGGCCGGAGATCGTCGAGATCACCGAGCGCCATGATCGATACCTTCCTCGAACAAAGTGCCCAGTTCCGGGCGTATCACTGTACATCCGGCCAGTCGCAAGCCCTGCCACAGCGTGACCTGATTTGCGGTGAGAACCGGTTTCCCGACGTGCTTTTCGAGTTCTCGGAGAATGCGCAGGGTGTGCATCGCGGTATCGGGGACGAGGATCGCGTCGGCATCCGGATGGTCACCGGCCGCAGCGAGGTCCAGCACGTCGTCCGCGGAGAGCGTGCCCACCTCGGCGGCCGTGTCGATCCCCGCGACACCGAACGACACCACGTCGCTCCCTGTCGCGGTGAGAAACTCGACGAACAGTGCGCCGACATCGCGGGGATAGCTCGCGGCCACCGCGACGCGCGTCGAACCCAGAGCGGTCAATGCGTCGACGAACGCGAAGCTCGTACTCGATGCGGGCACGCCCCCGGCCGCGACAGACAGGTCGTCGACTTGCGTGCGCGCACCCTCCAGCCCGTAGACGAAACTGCCCGATGTGCACGCCCACATCACCGAATCCGGGTTTTCCGGTGCCAAGAGGGCTGCACCGGCCGCGAGTTTCCGCGGACCGCCCAGGTCGAGCAGCTCGGGTACCGCGTGCAGATCGGTGCCGTAGATATGCGCGACGGGCAAAGCGGCGCCTACGAGTTCCGCGGCGAACACGAAGTCGTCTTCTGCGGCATGGCCGGGATAGATGATCCCCACCTTCGAGGAACGGTCCTGCTGCATCAGAAAACTCCTCTCAGCCATTTCCCCGGTCCGGTCATCGGCAATCTCATCCGACCGAGACATGCCCAGATGGTGAGCTGGTTCGCTGTGAGCACGGGCTTGCCGAGTTCTTGCTCGAGCGGGGCGATGAGGTCATAGGTGGGCAGATTGGTGCAGCTGACGAAGATCGCTTCGGAATCGGGACTGTCCGCGGCGATGATTCGCTCGGCGATGGTGCGGTAGTTGACTTTCCAGATGCCGCCGCCGAGTCCCAGGTGGGTCGACCGGACCACCTCGGTCCCGGCTTCGGCGAGAAAGCTGTGCAGGAGTTTGGTCAGCTGCTCGTCGTACGGGGTGATCACCGAGATCCGCGTGAGCTCGAGGTCGTGCAGTGCTTCGAGTAGCGCCCCGGACGTGGTGACCGCGCAGGCGGCGCCGGCTTCGCAGATGGCGTCACACAAGGTCTTCTCGTAGCCGATACCTTTGATGAAGCTGCCGGAGGTGCACAGATAGGCGACCACTTCCGGTTCCACGTGCAGCACGTCGCGGGTAGCGGTGACGAGGTGTCTTCGCTCCGAAACCAATTCGGCCATCTCCAGACTGACCGGGACCGGTTCGTAGGGTGTCCGCGCCAGATGCAGACTCACCTCGAGCGGTGCCCAGCGCCATAGTTCGCGCTCGAGAGCGAGATCGAAAGGCGCGATGATGCCCACTCCGCGCTGTGCCAGAGGCCCCTCGAATTCGGGGATGTCCAGTTCCATGCAGTCCCCCGAACGACGTCCATTCCGGCAATCCCCCGGCAGGTAAGATTGTTGACAATCATACGATGCGCTCATACGGTGTCAACGTGAACGCGAACCCGGTCGTGGCAGTGCTTCATGCCGAAGCCCTGCCCTCCGCGGTGCGGATGGCTCCGGTCGCCGAGCACGCGACCCTTCGCTACACGAAGCGCGAAGGACTGGCAGGCGCTCTCGACGGCGCCGATGTCCTGTTCGTCTACGATTTCCAGTCCGACGCGCTCCCTGACGCGTGGTACGCGGCGAACGCACTCTCCTGGGTTCACGCGGCCTCGGCCGGTGTCGATCCGCTGATGTTTCCCGAGTTGGTCGACAGCGATGTCACGGTCACCAACTCACGCGGAATCTTCGACGTTCCGATCGCGGAATACGTTCTGGCTCAAATACTGTCGTTCACCAAAGACATCCCGGAATCGCTGCGCCTGCAACGAGACCACACCTGGAGACACCGCGACTCCGAGCGCATCGCCGGCCGCAGCGTCCTGGTTGTGGGCACCGGGCCGATCGGGCGGGCCATCGCGCGACTCCTCACCGCCGCGGGAATGAACGTCAGCGGGTCGGGCCGCCGCAGCAGGACCGGCGACCCGGACTTCGGCACCGTCACCGCAACCGAGGATCTTCCGTCGGCGCTGGCCGCAGCCGACTTCGTCGTACTCGCAGCCCCTCTCACCGACAGCACCCACGGACTGTTCGATGCCGAATTGTTCGGGCACGTGAAGCGCGGTGCACGGCTGGTCAACGTCGGTCGCGGTGAACTCGTGCGCACCGACGACCTCGTCGACGCACTCCGCTCGGGCGTGCTCGCGGGCGCCGCGCTCGATGTCGTCGATCCCGAACCGCTACCGCGCGACCACCCCCTGTGGGATCTTCCCCGTGTAGTCGTCACCCCGCACAACGCGGGTGACTTCGTCGGGTGGCAGGACACGCTCGTCGACGCATTCGCCGACAATTTCCGCCGCTGGAGAGCAGGATTGCCACTCGAGAATGTCGTGGACAAGCGACTCGGTTACGTGCCGAGTTCGTGAGGGCCGGTGTGCCCGGGCAGAACCCGGCACACCACCCGGACAAGGAGAACACGATGAACCCGACCGACATGACCGCCGTCGAACTCGTCACCTCGTTCTCCTCCGGTGAGCTGTCGCCGGTCGAAGCCGCGCGGGCGGTGTTCGACGAGATCGCCGCACGCGACGGTGAGATCAACGCCTATTGCCTCGTCGACGAAGAGAAGGCCCTCGCTCAGGCGCGGCGTTCCGAGGAGCGCTGGCGCACCGGATATTCCAAGGGTCTCCTGGACGGTGTGCCGATCTCGATCAAAGATGTGTTCCTCACCGCGGGATGGCCGACGTTGCGGGGTTCCCAAGCCGTCGACGAACATCAGCCGTGGCACGTGGACAGCCCGGTGACCGCGAGGCTGCGTGAGGACGGCATGGTATTCGTCGGCAAGACCACGACGCCCGAAATTGCCTGGAAGGCCGTCACCGATTCCGCGTTGTACGGGATCACCCGCAATCCGGCAGATACGACGAAGACCGCGGGTGGATCGTCGGGCGGGAGCGCCGCGGCGGTCGCAGCCGGATTCGGCCCGTGCTCCGTCGGCACCGACGGCGGCGGGAGCATTCGGATTCCCGCCGCGTTCTGCGGAGTCGTGGGATTCAAACCCACCCACGGACGGATCCCGCTGTTTCCGGCGAGCCCGTTCGGCCCACTCGCCCACGCCGGACCGATCACCCGGACGGTCGAGGACGCGGCGCTGCTCACCGACATCCTGTCGCTTCCCGATCACCGCGATCCCACGGCGCTCGCGCCCCCGATCATGACCTTCAGGGGCGCACTCCAGCGGGAGGTACTGGGCATGGGCGTCGCGTATTCGAAGACCCTCGGATACGTGACGGTCGATCCGGAAGTCGGTGAGATCGTCGACGCGGCGGTGCGAACACTCGACGAGGCCGGACTCCCGGTGACCGAGGCCGATCCCGGTTTCGGCGACCCCCTCGAGGCCTTCGAGATCATGTGGGCCGCGGGCGCGGCCGCAATGCTGGCGTCCTTCCCCGAAGGCACCCGGAACAAGGTCGACCCGGGCCTGGGCGCCGTCTGGGAGCGCGGCGAGCACCTGCGCGCCGTGGACTATCTCGATGCGCGGGCGGTCGCAGCGAGCCTCGGAATCGCGATGGGCCACTTCCACCAGACGCACAACATGCTCCTCACCCCCACGGTGCCGATCACCGCGTTCGACGCGGGTCACGACGTTCCGCCGGGATCCTCGGCAAGCAGTTGGCCGCAATGGACGCCGTTCAGCTACCCCTTCAACCTCACCCAGCAACCGGCGATCAGCATTCCGGTCGGCACGACGGCCGCCGGCCTGCCGGTGGGCCTGCAGATCGTCGGACCGCGCCACTCCGACGACCTGCTGCTGGCGGTCGCCCGATTCGCCGAATACGCGCTGAGCTAGTGCGACGTCACGGCGCGAGCACGTAACGGCCGCGCACCCCGCCCGCAGCGACCGCGCGGTGGGCATCGGAGGCCGAATCGAGCGGTACGACGGAATGCACCCGCGCCGGCAGCCCACCCGACGCGGCGCGCACGAGCAGATCACTCAGCCTGGCACCGTCGGGGCGCGTTTCCACGGCTGATACCGAGATTCCGCGCTCGGTGGCCGGAACCGCGTTCGGCTTGACGCCGACGAATCTCCCCCCGTCACGGACCACCTCGAGCGCCCGTTCCTGCAGTGACGCAGCGTCGGCGACCGCGTCCCAGCCCGGCTCTGCGTGCGAAGCGAACCGGACGCCCAGACTCCGCACGAACTCCTCGTCCTCGGGCCGAGCAAGACCTGTTACCTCCCATCCCCGTTCGGGCGCGAGTGCGAGAAGATAGCCGCCCACCGCGCCCGCTGCCCCGGTCACGAGGAGTCGGTGCCCGTCCGCGGGTGCGTCACCGAGCAGGTCGAGCATCTGCACGGCCGCCAACCCGTTGACCGGCAATGTCGATGCCGTGATCAGATCCAGTCCGTCCGGGACGACGGCCAGACCCGCGACCGGTACGACGACTTGTTCGGCATACGTGCCGTAGTCGCGATCGAAGCCGCCCACCATGCCGGCGACACGGGTGCCGATCTCCAGGTCCACACCGGGGCCGGCATCGAGCACCGTGCCGGCGAACTCCCACCCCAGCCCTGTGTATTCGGGCTGGTCGATCAGGCCGATCGTGTGGAAGAACCCGTCCGCGACCCCGAGATCGACCGGATTGACGGGCGCGCCGGCGATCCCGACGCGAACCTGCCCGGGTCCCGGTCGCACGACGGGAACGCTGATGATCTCGATCGAGCCGGGCCCGTTCGGAGTGTGCACCACGGCGGTGCGGAAAGTCGATGTGTTCATCGGTTGCTCCTCGGCACTTGTATCGAATGACCCTCCGCTTCATCATGGGTAGGTAGCTCTCCAAAGGGAAGTACGCACTTCGAAGTGCGTAAGGCACCCGCCGGTAGGAAGGAGCACTCATGCCGACCATGACTGCGGCCCAGAAGCGAGCGCACGTACAGGCGGAGTACGACGCATTCCTGGCGGAGTGCCCCAGCCGTCAGCTGCTCGCGCGTATCTCGGACAAGTGGGTGGCGTTGATTCTCGCCGCGCTCGGGAGTGACGGGCCCTCCCGCCCCGGCAACGATTGCAGCGGTGAACCACGAGCGATGCGCTACTCGGAACTGTCCCGCAGGCTCGCGGGGGTCAGTCAGAAGATGCTCACGCAGACACTGCGGTCGCTCGAGCGCGACGGCCTGGTGACGCGCACCGTCACCCCGACCGTGCCGGTCACGGTCACATACGAACTCACCGAACTCGGGCTGTCGCTCCACCAGGTGATACGCGGGATCAAGGCGTGGGCCGAGGCACACATGGACGAGGTGCTCGCGCACCGCGCACGGTACGACGCGGAGTGACGAGTGACGGGGACCGATCAGTCGCGGGCGAACGTCAGCGTCTCCCCCGCTGCGCCCTCCATCCACAGGTCGTTGCACGCCACCGCGAGGTCGGTCAGGCCCTCCTCGATGGTCGCGAACACGTTGCCCGGCACCCACCCCACATCGCCGTTGAGGAGCAGGTTGTTCCGCCCGTAGAAGAGCGCCAGATCGGTAGCTCCCTGCGCCGCATGCGCTTCCGATCCCGGCTCGTATCCGTATGCGGAGTTCCCGATCTCCCACGGTTCGAAATCGAACAGGCACACGTCTCCGGGGATCGGGGTCACCGTCGGGTTCTCCCGATGCGGAGCACCCGTGATGCGGGGAACGAGGGTGTACACCTCGTTGCGCGCGTACTTGGCATGGAATGCGGACCCGTTCTGCGGCAGAGCGTTCCATACCGCTTCACAGGTCAGGGGTGCCTCTGTGTCCAGCAGTCGTGCGCGACAGGAGACGCCGCGCTTGTCGAGGGAAATGGTGATGAACCGGGCCACAGGATCTCCTTCGTACGCGGGACAGTTCAGATCTCGGCGAGAACCTCCGACCAGATATCGAGTGCCTCCTCGACCTGTTCTCCGGTCACGACCAGCGGAGGGATCATGCGTACCACGTTCATATAGGCGCCGCAGGTCAACAGCAACAACCCTTTTCGTGCTGCTGCGCGCTGTGCTGCTGTGGCGCCGTCGCGGTCGGGCGCACCGTCGGCATCGGTGAATTCGGATCCCACCATGAGCCCGAGCCCACGAACGTCACCGACGGCGGGTGTCGCCCGCGACTGCGCACCCGCCAGCAACTCGTCTCCACGCAGCGCCGCGTTCGTCACGAGTCCTTCCTTCCGGATCACCTCGAGTGTGGCTACCGCCGCCGCACACGACACCGCGTTGGCACCGTAGGTTCCACCCTGCGATCCCGGCCGGGCACGAGACATGAGTTCCTCGGAGGCCGCGATACCGGACAACGGAAATCCGCTCGCGAGCCCCTTTGCCATCGTGATCACATCCGGGCGCACGTCGAAGTGCTGGTGCCCGAAGAACTTTCCGGTTCGCCCGAATCCCGTCTGGATCTCGTCGAACACGAGGAGGATGCCGTACCTGTCGGCACGCTCCCGCAGGCCCTGGAAGAAGCGAACGTTGCCCGGGACATAGCCGCCCTCGCCGAGCACGGGTTCGACGAAGAATGCCGCCGTTTCGTCGGGTGCGGTGACGGTGGCGAAGAGGTAATCCAATTCTCGGAGCGCGAAATCCGTTGCCTCGTCTTCGCTCCACCCGTACCGGTAGGCGGTGGGGAACGGCGCGACATGCACGCCTCCCATCAACGGGGAGAAGCCTGCGGAGAAGCGGGTGCCCGACGTCGTCATCGATGCGGCGGCGACCGTCCGGCCGTGGAATCCGCCGTGGAAGACGACCACGTTGGGACGGCCTGTCGCCTGCCGTACGAGACGCAGCGCTGCTTCGACAGCCTCGCTGCCGGAGTTCGCAAAGAACAGTGAATCGAGACCTTCGGGTAATACCGGACCCAGTGCCTCGACGAGTTCGAGGAGCGGCCGGTGCATCACGGTCGTGTACTGGCCGTGGATCAGGGTGGCGACCTGCCGCTGCGCCGCCTCGACCACATGCGGATGACAGTGCCCGGTGCCGGTGACACCGATACCGGCGGTGAAGTCGAGGTAGCGACGCCCGTCGCTGCCGTACAGATAACAACCCGACGCGTGGTCCACGGTGACCGGGGTGGCTTGCAGGAGAAGTGGTGACAGTCGTGCCATGAGGGCCCTCCCGGGATGCACCTACCGAATTCGGGCACTTGCTCTTGTCGGATTGTTGACAATATGCATAACATGGGCCCACGCCGAAGGCAACGGCACGCGGGGAGAACCGCACCCGAAGCGGGCCGGCCGAACTCGACCGAGATCGAGCCGGGCCGACCGTCCCGTCCGCGGCAGGCGGCTTCGCCGCGCCCGGGGAGTTTCATCGGTCCGCGAGCAGGGAATGCCCTCAGCGACAACAGCGCCGACCGATGAGGCAATGATGATTACGAACAACGAACTCGATACCCTCGCTCGTGCCACCGCGTACGGTCCGGACGGCACCAAATTAGGAAAAGTAGGCGAGGTATATCTCGACAACAGAACCGGGGAGCCGGGCTGGATCACGGTGGTGACCGGACTGTTCGGTACCCGCCGTCACTTCGTCCCCGTCGACGACGCCACCCTCGACGACTCGGGTGTGCATGTGCCGTTCGGCAAGGACACGGTGACAGGCGCGCCGAACGTCGAGGAGAACGGCGAACTCACGCCCCTCGAAGAAGACGAACTGTACCGCTACTACAGCCGCGCTCACGAGGGCGATTCCGCGTCCACCGACGCACATCGGAACCCGGACGCCGGGCGATCCGGTGATACGGACCGAATCGGTGGCACGGACCGGATCGGTCATTCCGATCGACCGGGTGACACCGGCGGGACGGGCACGCTGCCCCCCGACGCGGCACGCGAAGGCATTGCTGGGAACTACCGCCCGTCGCACGACACCCAGCGCGACGATCCGCTGCAGCACTCGGTCCCCGGTGACACCGCCTCCACCCCGTCGTCCCCCTCGGGCACGGCACGTGGGGTCTCCGAGTCCGGAGACCGGACCACCGGGTCGCCGTCGCAGGGCTTCGGCGATCCGGGATCGTCCGGGCACTCCCACAACCCGACTCCGGGCACCCTGTCCACCCCGACCCCCGGCACGCATTCCATCCCGTCCACGGCGAACACGCACACGGGGTCGGATACGCACACGGGGTCGGATACGCACACAAGTCACCGCGCCCCCGGCAATCTCCCGGGTAACGCGACCCCGGATGCCCGTATCGGCGAGAGTTCCGACACTCACCGTACCGGCACTCCGGACGTCCGCACCGGCGGTGACCGCGACCGGAACAAGGAAGACAAGGGTCACGGCGACGAGCCGCGCAAGCCGCGCCTGGTGAAGCGCGTGGTGACCACGGAGTACTACGAAGAGGATCCGGACGGCTCCACGCAGTCCTGATACCCGCCTGACCGTCGAAACTCCAGACGAAAAAGGGCGCCGGCTCCGGGGTTCGTCCCCGGGTCCGGCGCCCTCTTCTGTGCCCTACAGCCAGGTGTCTTCCGACGCGGTGGTGAGAAACGCTTCGAGATCATCACGCCACGGGGCGGGCACCGTCTTGTCGGGTTCGATGCCGGTGTACTGACCGCGGTAGAAGAGCAACGGACGCTCGGCCTCGTCGCGTACCTCGCTGAGCGACGCGACCCGGCCGAACACCACCCAGTGGTCACCGCCGTCGTGAACGGTCTCGACGGTGCAGTCGATATGAGCGAGTGAACCGGTCAGGATCGGCGAACCCAGATCCGAAGGGCTCCAGTCGATTCCAGCGAACTTGTCGGGTTCGCGAGAGCCGAAGCGCGCACACGTCTCCTGCTGTTCCTCGGCGAGCACATTGACACAGAAGCGGCCCGACCGCTCGATCGCTCCCCACGAGCGGGATTGCTTGGTGGGACAGAACAACACGAGCGGCGGGTCGAGAGACAACGCCGCGAACGACTGGCACGCGAAGCCGACGGGCTCATCGCCGTCCATGGTGGTGATGATCGTGACTCCGGTGCAGAACTGACCTAGAACGGTACGGAACGACTTGGGATCGATCGCACCGCCGGTATCACCGACCGGCACGGTCACGGCTGCATCCCCACCGAGAAATCGTGACCCCAGAGGCTCACCGCGGTGGATTCACGAGCGATCCAGCCCTCGTCCTCCACCTGCAGTCCCTCACAACCGAATTCGACGTCGAAACCGCCCGGCGTCTTCATGTAGAACGACAACATCTTGTCGTTGACATGCCGGCCGAGTGTCGCCGACATCTTGACGTTCTTGCGCAGTGCGCGATCGAGTGCGAGTCCGACGTCGTCGGAGTTCTCCACCTCGAGCATGAGGTGGACGATGCCGCTCGGGGTCGGCATCGGCATGAAGGCGAGGCTGTGGTGGCGCGGGTTGCACCCGAAGAACCGGAGCCACGCCGGATCGCCGTCCGCGGGCCGACCCACGATCTGCGGGGGCAGGCGCATGGAGTCGCGGAGACGGAATCCGAGCACATCGCGGTAGAAGCGCAGCGATTCCTCGTCGTCGCGGGTGGAGAGCACCACGTGACCGAGGCCCTGTTCTCCGGTGACGAACCGGTGACCGTACGGGCTGACGATTCGGCGGTGTTCGAGCGCCGCACCGTGGAACACCTCGAGGGTGTTGTCCGACGGATCCTGGAAGGTGATCAGTTCGACCACACGGCGATCCGCGAGTTGTTCGGCGGTACCTTCCTTGAACGGAACGCCCGCAGCCGAGAGGTTGTCGCGAACCTCCTGGAGTTCGGCAGCATTCGCGGTCTCCCAGCCGGATACGAGGAGTTGATCGGACTCGTGGGGCTCGATGACCAGACGCGCGGGGAAATCGTCCATCCTCAGATACAGCGCGTCGGAGACCGAACCCTTGCCCTCGACCATGCCGAGGACCTTGAGTCCGTACTCGCGCCACGCGCCCATATCGGTCGCACCGATGCGAAGGTATGCCAGGGATCGGATACTCATGAATTGTCTCCGTCCGTCAGAAAGTCCACGGTCAGCTTGTTGAATTCGTCGAACTTCTCGAGTTGCGCCCAGTGGCCGCAGCCGCCGAACACGTGCAGTTGCGCGCGGGGAATCATCTTCAGTGCGACCAGCGCGCCGTCGAGCGGGTTGACCCGGTCTTCCCGGCCCCAGATGAGAAGGACGCGCTGGCGCAGCCTGTAGGCGTCGCGCCACAGCATGCCCTTCTCGAACTCTCCGCTGGAGAAGGACTTGCCCATGGCTTTCGCAGCGGCCAGCGATTCCGGTGTGCTCGCGGCAGCGAATCGCTCCTCGACGAGTTCGGGTGTGATCAACGACTGGTCGAACACCATGATCCGCAGGAAGGCTTCGAGGTTCTCGCGGGTGGGCTGGTAGCCGAACTTGCCGAGGTTCTTCACGCCCTCGGTGGGATCGGGCGCGAACAGGTTGACGCTCAGGCCCCCGGGGCCCATCAGCACGAGCCTCCCGGCGCGATCGGGATAGTCGAGTGCGAACCGCACCGCCGCGCCGCCGCCGAGCGAATTGCCCAGCAGGTGCACTCGATCGGTGATGCCGAGGGTGTCGAGCAGATCGGCCAGCGCCGACGCGCTGTGCACGAAGTACTGCGGATGCTCGGTGGGCTTGTCCGAACGTCCGTAACCCGGCTGGTCGACGGCGATTACGTGAAATCGCCGCGCGAGTACCGGAATGTTCTTGGCGAAGTTCGACCACGAGGACGCGCCCGGGCCGCCACCGTGCAGCAACACGATCGTGGTGTCGTGACCGACGCCCGCCTCGTGATAGTGCAGGCGCAGATCGTCGCGCACCTGCGCGAAACGGGAGGTGGACTCGTAGGTGAGCTCTTCTGTTGCAGTCACAGGCGTTCCTAGACCATCGTGTCGGTGAGCGGGAGACCGAACTCGGCGGCGCCGAACATCACGTACGCGCGCTCGGCGTCGTTGGCGGCATGCACCCGGCCGGCGTGGGCGTCGCGCCAGAAACGCTGAATCGGCGTCCCGTTGGCGAGCGCGGTGGCGCCGGAGTTCTCGAAGAGCCGGTCGATCGAGGCGATGGCCCGGCCGGTCGCGCGGACCTGGTCGCGGCGTGCCCGCAGGCGGATCTCCATCGGAACGTCTTCGCCGCGCAGGAGGCACGCGTATTCGTCCGCGACGTTGCCCGAGAGCTGACGCCACGCCGCATCGATGTCGCTCGACGCCTCGGCGATACGGATCTTCGCGAACGGATCGTCCTTCGCCTTTTCACCCGCGTAGGCGGCGCGGACACGCTTGCCCTGGTGCTCGACGTGCGCGTCGTACGCTCCGTACGCCATGCCGACGATCGGCGCCGAAATGGTTGTGGGATGAATTGTGCCCCACGGCATCTTGTAGACGGGAGCCGTATTCTGCTCGAGACCGGGTGAGGCGAGTTCGTTCATCGCCCTGAAGCTCAGGAATCGATGGCGGGGCACCACGACGTCCTTGACGACGATGGTGTTCGAACCCGTGCCACGCAGGCCCACCACGTTCCACACGTCGTCGATCTCGTACTCGGATCGCGGGATCAGGAAGCTGCCGAAGTCGACGGGACGCCCGTCCTTGATCACGGGACCGCCGACGACCACCCAGCTCGCGTGGTCGCAGCCGGACGACCAGGCCCACGCACCGTTGACCTTGTAACCACCGTCGACCACTTCACCCGCGCCCATCGGGGCGTAGGACGAGGAGATCCGGACGTCGGGATCGTCGCCCCACACCTCTTCCTGCGCCTCCTGGCCGAACAACGCCAGGTGCCAGTTGTGCACGCCGATGATGCCGGAAACCCACCCGGTGGAACCGCACGCACTCGCGATGTTGCGTACCGCGGTGTAGAAGGTCACCGGGTCTGCTTCGTACCCGCCCCACTGCGCCGGTTGCAGCAACCGGAAGAAGCCGGCTTCCTGAAGTGCCTTGACCGAATCATCCGGGACGCGGCGCAGATCCTCGGCCTCCTGCGCGCGTTCGCGCAGGGTGGGCAGCAGTGCGTCGATCCGCTGCAGTACCTCGTGACTGTCGTGGTCACCCACTGGACGCTCCCGTCTGTTCAGGAATTGATCGCTTGTACCAAGACTAGAACATGTTCCTATTCGTGTCGAGGATCGGGAGATCAGCGCATACACCCCCAAACACTCAGGACCAAAGTCCCGGTTCACTTCCCCTCGAGACCAGAATTCTATAACGTGTTCTAACAGGAGATTGCGGAAGGAAGTGAGCTGACATGGCGCAGATTCGCGAGATCGACATCGGAGAAGCCCGGACACGGTTCGCCCGGGGCTGGCATTGCCTCGGGCTCAGCAGGACGTTCGCCGACGGGCGTCCTCACGCCGTCGAAGCCTTCGGCACCAAACTGGTGGTCTGGGCCGACAGCAAGGGCGAACTGAACGTGCTCGACGGCTACTGCCGCCACATGGGCGGTGACCTCACCCAGGGCGAGATCAAGGGCGACTCGGTGGCGTGCCCGTTCCACGACTGGCGCTGGGGTGGCAACGGCAAGTGCACCGAGATCCCGTATTCGCGCCGAGTTCCCCCGCTGGCACGCACCCGCGCCTGGACCACGATGGTCAAGCACGGCCAGTTGTTCGTGTGGAACGACCCCGAGGGTAATCCGCCGCCCACCGAGGTCACGATTCCCGACATCGAGCACCACGGCACGGGCGAATGGACGGACTGGACCTGGAACCAGATCCTCATCGAGGGCGCCAACTGCCGGGAGATCATCGACAACGTCGTGGATATGGCGCACTTCTACTACATCCACTTCGCGTTCCCGACCTTCTTCAAGAACGTGTTCGAAGGCCATATCGCGGAGCAGTACCTCAACACGCGCGGCCGGCCCGACAAGGGGATGTCGACGCAATACGGGCTCGAATCGACGCTCGAGTCGTACGCCGCGTACTACGGCCCCTCGTACATGATCAACCCGATGACCAACAGCTACGGCGGATACAACGTCGAGTCGGTACTGATCAACTGCCACTACCCCGTGACGCACGACTCGTTCATGCTGCAGTACGGCATCATCGTGAAGAAGCCGACCGGGATGTCCGACGAGCAGTCGGACAAGCTGGCGGCAAAGTTCACCGAGGGGATCGGCGAAGGTTTCCTCCAGGACGTGGAGATCTGGAAGAACAAGACCAAGATCGAGAACCCCTTGCTGTGCGACGAGGACGGCCCCGTTTACCAGCTCCGTCGCTGGTATGAGCAGTTCTATGTCGACGTCGCCGATGTCACCGAAAAGATGACGGGCCGTTTCGAATTCGAGGTCGACACCGCCAAGGCCAACGAGTCCTGGGAAAAAGAGGTCGCCGAGAATCTGGCGCGCAAGTCGGCAGAAGAGAAGTCCGGCAAGCAGGAAGCCGAGGTCTGACGATGAGTTCCTCGACCCGGCAGAGAAGATGGGCGAAGTCACCGGATTTCGCCGATCGGCCCGATCGGGTCGAGGCCATCGCCACCCAGACCGCAATCGACAAGATCAACTATCTCGACTCCGGTCAGCACGAGGTGAGATGTCGCCGGTGCGGCACGTGTGTGCTGGTGCGTAAGAACAGCTACAAACACACCAGCGTGCAGTGGCAGGAGAATCCCGACGCGGTGTGCCCCACCTTCCGCGACTCCGGCGTGGTCCCCGGTGCGTCGATCAGCCCCCGCGAAGGGTGCCCGCAGTTGCAGGCTTCCATCGATCAGGCCGTGCTCGACGGAACGATCAACGTTCCCGACGCGTCGTAGAAGGCGTCACTCTCGCGCGACGGGCACGCACTCGTCGAGCAGGGCCACGATGTCGCGCCACGCCCGGTCCGCGTGGCGCGCATGGTAACCGACGCCGGGAAGTACGACCTGCCCGTCCGTCGGGTGGTGGAAGGCATGCAACGCACCGCCGTAGACCACCAGGCGCCAGTCGACGCCCGCGTCCTGCATCTCGGCCGCGAACGCATCCCGCTGCGCCGGCGGCATGATCGGATCCTCCGATCCCACCCCGGCCCACACCGGGCACCGAATGCGCGTGGCCCCGCCGGGCCTTCCGGTGGTCAGCGCGTTGATCGTTCCGATCGCGCGCAGGTCCGCGCCGTCACGCCCCAGTTCCAGCGCGATCGCACCGCCGGTGCCGTAGCCGACCGCCGCGATCCGCTCCGGATCGGTCCGTGGCTCCGCGCGCACCACATCCAGCGCCGCCCGGCCCATGGCCAGCATCCGGCCGGGGTCCGCGAGCAAGGGTGTCAGGTACGCGAGCATCTCCGCCGGGTCGGAGAACCAGCGCCCACCGTTGTGATCGAAAGCGAAAGCGACGTAGCCGAGTTCGGCGAGGGCGTCGGCCCGCCGCCGCTGGAAGTCGTTCAGCCCGGGCCCTTCCGGTCCGATCAGGACCGCAGGCCGGAGGTCGGCACCGCTCGGCAGAGCCAGGTGTCCGACCATCGTCAGGCCGTCCGCCGGATACTCGACCGTACGCGTGGCGATCGTCATGAATTCGGACTGTAGCGAGCGCCCGGCCCGATCGTGCGGTATTCAGCCCGGCAAAGATAAAGGGCCCCTCGCCGTCCCCCGCCCGCATCTTGTCCTGGGGCACAACCCAACGCACACATCCCCGGCGAAAGAGTTCGCCGGGGATGTGTCGAGATATCACTTCACAGTGGCTGTTCGGAACAGTGACCGTTCGGAACAGTGGACGGGCAGAACACGTCGTTCGGTCGCCGTCCCCCACCGGCCTACTGGCTGGGCTCGGGCATTCCCTCGCACTGGACCTGCGGGTTCACAC
>JADGMW010000247.1_pt3 | contig 15670 bp, 14 predicted proteins | sample 8641801 | NCBI WGS metagenome assembly JADGMW01 (sample SAMN16272018, study PRJNA661076) | feces metagenome | isolation source: fecal sample from diarrhoea affected cattle A | host: Bos taurus | place: South Africa: Lokaleng Village, Mahikeng | collected 2019-09
CCGGCCATCGAGGGCTTTTTCGACCAAGCCACCAACACCATCACCTATCTGGTCAGCGACCCGGCGACGGGCGCGGCGGCGATCATCGATCCGGTGCTGGACTACGACCCAGCGACCGGCGAGGCGGCGACCGTCTCGGCCGACAGCCTGGTGGAACTGGCGCGGAGCCGCGGCCTCGACATCGTCTGGTTGCTGGAGACTCACGCCCACGCCGATCACCTGTCGGCGGCGGACTATCTGCGGTCCCGGACGGGGGCGTCGGTCGGGGTCGGGGCACGCGTGGTCGAGACGCAGAAGACCTTTGCGCAGCGCTTCGCCATGGAGACGCCGCCGCGGACCGTGTTCGACCGCCTGTTCGCCGACGGCGAACGGTTCGCCCTGGGCGAGCTTGAGATCGAGGTGCTGCACACGCCCGGGCATACGCCGGCCTGCGTGAGCTACCGGACCGGCGACGCGGTATTCGTCGGCGACACCCTGTTCATGCCGGACTTCGGCACGGCGCGGGCGGACTTTCCGGGCGGAGACGCGGAGGCCCTGTACCGGTCGATCCAGCGGCTGCTGTCATTGCCGCCGGAGACGCGGGTGTTCGTCGGCCATGACTACCTGCCCAAGGACGGCCGCAAGGACTTCCGCTGGGAGACCACGGTGGCGGCGGAGCGCGACGGCAACATCCACGTCGGCGGCGGGACGACGGAAGCGGCGTTCGTGGCCATGCGTCAGGCCCGCGACGCCACCCTGCCGCCGCCCAAGCTGCTGGAGCCGGCGCTGAGGGCGAACATCCGGGCGGGGGCGACGGGGTAGCAATCCCTCCCTGTCATCCCGGCCGAAGCGAAGCGAAGAGCCGGGACGGGACGCACTACCCGCTGACCCTCCCGGAAATCGCAGCGCGATTGTCCGGGAGACAGGAGAGGTCCGCCCCTTACCTGACCCGTCTCCCGGCTCGCTGCTGGCGCAGCGTCCGGGAGGGTGGGGTTGGAGGAGCGTCCCGTCCCGGATCGCCTGCGGCGTCCGGGATGACAAGGGACCGAATGTTCCCGTTCCGTTTCCGCTCCGGAGCCGCTATCTACAGCCGGTGTCCGTCTCCACCCTCTCCTCCTCCGCCGCCGTGACCGGCGCCGAGCCGTGGCTCGTGCTGCCGGCGGCGCTGGCCGTGCCGCCGGGGGCGGGGGCGATCTGCGATGACGCGGGGCCGCGGAAGATCGGGCGGGGGGCGGCCGAGGGGGCGTTCACGACCGGGCCGGTGATGGTGGCGCATGCGTCGCTGACGGCCCGACGACTGGGGATCGCGCCGCCGGCGCGATCGGGCGATCTGCTGGATGTGCTGGAGCTGTTTGCCTTCGTGCGGCCGGCGCGGTTCTGCGCGCCGTCGCCCACCGGCCTGGCGCTGGCCATGGGTCAGGCCGAGCCGAAGGGGGCGGAGGCGCAGGCGGAGGCGCTGCGCAGGGCGGCCGATGGATTACTGCGGGAGCTGGCCGAGCCGGGCTATGCGGGGCGGGAGGACGCCTTCACCCTGGCGGAGACGCTGGGGCGCGCGGGTTGGAGCTGGGGCTGGCGGGTGATGGGGGCGCTGCAGCATCAGCCGGTGCGGGAGCGGCAGCATCGAGGGTCCGGGCTGGACGCCTGGTCGCGGCTGGCCGAGTGGGAGGACGAGGCGCCGCGCGGCGAGGCCGGGTCGGCCCCGGTCGATTCCGAGAGCGCCCGCATCCGGCTGGACAAGCTGCTGCAGGCCTCGGGGCTGGACGAGACGCGGCCGACGCAGAGCGATTACGCCGCCGAGGCCGCCTTCGCCTTTTCGCCGCGTAACGAGGAGGGACGACCGCGGGTGTTGCTGGCCGAGGCGGGGACCGGGACGGGCAAGACGCTGGGCTATCTGGCGCCCGCGTCGCTGTGGGCCGAGCGCAATTCGGGGGCGGCCTGGGTGTCGACCTACACCCGGGCGCTGCAGCGCCAAATCGACCGCGAGAGCGCGGCGCTGTGGCCGGACGCGGCGGAGCGCAAGAAGAAGACGGTCGTGCGCAAGGGGCGGGAGAACTACCTGTGCCTGCTGAACCTGCAGGACATGGTGCAGGCGGCGCAGCTGGGGAATGGCGACCTGATCGGCATGGCGCTGGCCAGCCGCTGGGCCATGCACACGCGCGACGGCGACATGACCGGCGGCGACTATCCGGGCTGGCTGCCGGGGCTGTTCGCGGTCGGGACCAGCCAGCAGGCCAGCGCGGCCAATCTGGTCGACCGGCGCGGCGAATGCGTCCACGCCGCCTGTCCGCATTACCGCACCTGTTTCGTCGAGAAGACCATCCGGGCCAGCCGCCGCGCCGATCTGGTGGTGGCCAACCATGCGCTGGTCATGACCCAGGCGGCCTTCGACGGGGCGCGATCGGCGCGGGGGTTGAAGCAGGACGGCGAGACGGCGGCGCTCAAGCGGATCGTGTTCGACGAGGGCCACCATCTGTTCGACGCGGCGGACAGCGCCTTTTCGGCCTGTCTGTCGGGGCAGGAGGCGGCGGAGCTGCGGCGCTGGATCCGGGGGCCGGAGGGGCGCGGGCGGCGCGGGCGCGGGCTTGAACAGCGGCTGGGCGACCTGTGCGCCGACAATGAGGCGGCGACGAAGGCGCTGCAGGATGCGGTGCGGGCGGCGGCGCAGCTGCCCGGCGAAGGGGTATCGGGACGGATCGCGCCGGCCTCGGGCGAGGTCAATCCGGTGGGGCCGATCGAACGGTTTCTGCTGGCCGGGCTGGAGCAGCTGAGGGCGCGGACCAGCGAGAACGCCTCCGGCAGCGGGGTCGAGTTCGGGATGGAGTGCGCGCTGCGGCCGGTGACCGATCCAGTGCTCGAGACGGCGCGGGAGGCGGCGCAGGCGCTGGCGGCGGTGGAGGCGCCGCTGCTGGCGCTGGCGCGGCATCTGGAGGACATTCTCGACGACGAGGCGGCCGAGCTGGACGGCTCGCAGCGGTCGCGGATCGAGGGGGCGCTGCGCGGGCTGGACCGGCGGGCGCGGATGACCCTGCCGGGGTGGCGGTCGATGCTGGCGGCGCTGGAGGTCGCGTCGGACGAGCCGGACCCGGACTTCGTCGACTGGCTGTCGGCCGAGGCGGCGTTCGGGCGGATCATGGACGTGGCGCTGCGGCGGCACTGGATCGATCCGACGGTGCCGCTGGAGGCGGCGGTGATCATGCCGGCGCACGGGGTGCTGGTGACCAGCGCGACGCTGTCCGATCCGAACTCGGACGATCCGTTCGACATGGCGCGGCTGAGGACCGGCTCGGCGCGGCTGATCGAGCCGGCGCGGACGCTGAAGGTGGAGAGCCCCTTCGACTATGCGGCCAACGCCCGGGTTATCGTGGTCAACGACCTGGTCAAGGACGATGCGCGCCAGACGGCGGCGGCGATGCGGGAGCTGTTCCTGGTGGCGGGCGGCGGCGGCCTGGGGCTGTTCACGGCCATCCGGCGGCTGAAGGCGGTCTATGAGCGGCTGGGGCCGGACCTCGCGAAGTCAGGCATTCCACTCTACGCCCAGCACGTCGATCCGCTGGAGGTCGGGGCCCTGGTCGACGTGTTCCGGGCGGAACAGGACAGCTGCCTGCTGGGCACCGATGCGGTGCGGGACGGGGTCGATGTGCCCGGGCGGAGCCTGCGCATCCTCGCCTTTGACCGGGTGCCGTGGCCGCGGCCGGACCTGCTGCACAAGGCGCGGCGGGCGCGCTTCGGCGGCGAGGGCGCGGGCGGGCGCAATTTCGACGATGCGCTGGCGCGGGCGAAGATGGCGCAGGCCTTCGGGCGGTTGATCCGGCGGGCGGACGACAGGGGGGTGTTCGTGATGCTCGACGCGGCGGCGCCGACCCGGCTGTTCGCCAGCCTGCCGCCGGGGACCGAGGTGCAGCGGATGGGTCTGGCGGAGGCGGTGGAATTGGTGGGCGGATTCCTGGCCTGAGGTCAGGCCTCGAACGTCACCATTACGCTGTCGGCGTTCTTGCGGGCCTCGCCATGGTAGACGGCCTCGACGTTGTTGCCGTCGGGGTCGATCAGGAAGGCGGCGTAGTAGCCGGGGTGGTAAGACCGTTCCCCCGGCCCGCCGTTGTCCTGGCCGCCGGCCTGCAGGCCGGCCCTGTGCCAGGCCTCGACCATGGCGCGGTCCCTGGCCTGGAAGGCGAGGTGGTGGCGGCCGGTCAGCTGGCCCGCCGCGGCCTCGCTGTCGGCGGTGGAGACGAACAGCTCGTCGACCCAGAAATAGTCGTCGCCCGAGCCGCTGAGGGGGAGTTCGAGGACCTCGAAGAGGGCGCTGTAGAATCTGTGGCTGGCCTCGAGGTCGCGCACCACCAGCTGGATGTGGTCGATCAGGCGGCCGCGGTGCAGGGTCTGGGTTTCCATCGACGATCTCCCTGTGCGCCCTGTCGAACGGACCGGCCGCGAGGGCGTTCCAGACGGGCCCCGCGACGCGGCTTGACGCCGTCGGCCTTCGGGGCTTCACACGTCAGCCAGACCCGGAGCCGCCATGCCCCCTGCCCGCCACTCCCGACGCGGCCTCGTGATCCCCTTCCTGATCGTCGGGATGCTGCTGGCCGTCTGGACGGGCTGGTGGTTCTGGCTGGCCGGCGAGGTGGAGACGCGGCTGGAGACGCAGACGGAGAGCCTGCGCGAGGCGGGCTGGCAGGTGACGCACGAGCCCGTCTCGGTGAGCGGCTGGCCGTTCCGGACGCGGGTCGCCTTTCCCGCGGCCAATGTCGTGGCCCCGTCCGGGCATGGCGTGGCGGCCCCCGAGCTGGTGGCCGAGGCCAACGCCTGGAACCCGGGACGATGGATGATGATCGCGCCCGACGGCCTGGTGCTGACCCGCGCCGGCAAGGGCCAGGTGGCGGTCGAGGGCGACGGCCTGAGGATGAGCGTCAGCCATCTGCGCGAGCGCTTCCCGGACCTGCGCATCGAACTGGTCCGGCCGACCTTCACGCCGGTCGCCGGGGCGGACCCCTTCCCGCTGGCCTCAGCGGAGCGGATCGAGCTCTACACCCGGCCGCATCTGACCGACGGCGAGGCGGCCACCGACGAGATGGACGTGCTGTTCCGGCTGAGCGACGGCCGCGGGCGGCCCGGCGGACCGGTCGAGGGCGCGACGCGGGAGGGGCGGCTGTCGGCCGAGGTGGAGGCGACCATCGAACAGGCCAGCCGCCTGCGCGGCGTCGACAGCGCCGGGGTGTTCGCCAACTGGACCGAAGCCGGCGGCCGCTTCACCGCCGTCCAGGGCCGGCTGCAGGCGGGTGAAAGCAGCGCGCGGATCAGCAGCGAGGCGCTGTGGGCGCGCGAGGACGGGCGGCTGGAGGGCCGGCTGGCGCTGACCGCAGAACGGCCGGGCGAGGCCATCGCCGGACTGGCGGGCTCGCGCTCCGGGGCGGTGGATCGGGCCGGCGCGGCCGGCGCCGCCGCCGCGGCGAGCGTGCAGGGCGACCGGCCGATCGACCTGGTGCTGCTGTTCCGCAACGGACGCACCTGGCTGGGCCCCTTCGCCCTGGCCCCCGCGCCGAAGCTGTTCTGATGCTGGTCGAACCTCCCGAGGATCCGGCGCGGCTGGCGCAGGACGAGGCCGTGATCCGCGCCGTGCGGGGCCGTCTGGCCGGCGGCCGGCGGCCGGGGCCGGACGCCGAGGCCATCGCCCTGAGAGCGCTGCTGAAGGGTCTGTCGGCCGCGGAGACGGCCGCGGTGCGGGCGGTGCTGGGGCGGATCGACGCCGCCCAAGGGGCGCCGCTGATCGTCTGGGGGCCGGCCAGCCAGGTCATCGCCGCCGACCGCTACGGCCTGGTCGCGCGGGTCGCCGCCAGGCCGGAGGCGGCCCTGAAGGCGGCCCATGAGGGCGGCAGGGCCCTGATGGACCTGACCACCGCCTCGGCGTGGTGGGGGCGGCTGCTGGCCGAGCCGGAGCTGCGCGTCGTGGCGGCCCTGCCCGACCACCGGGCCAGGCATCCGCGGGCGCTGATGGTGCAACAGGGTCCGACGGGTCCGACCGGCGAGGACCGCACCTTCTGGGTCACCGACAGCCCGCTGGCGCCGGGGCGGATCGTCTCGGCGCTGGGCGAGAGCGGTCTCGCCGCGAGTCCGCTGATCGAGTCCGGCGGCTTGAAGCTGTTCGCCCTGGCGGGGTATGTGCAGGCCCAGGACGGGCGGCTGAGCGAGGCTCCCGGCTCGCTCCAGGGCGTCATCGGCGCCGCTCCCGTATTCTGATCACCGAGGATTCCCATGACCGACGCCCCCGCGCCCGCGCCCAAGCCCGGCATCCTCGACATCGCGCCCTACGTCGGCGGCAAGTCGCGCATCGACGGCGTGGCCGAGCCGATGAAGCTGTCGTCCAATGAGAACATGCTGGGGGCCGGACCGAAGGCGCGCGAGGCCTTCGAGGCGGCGGTCCGCAACATCCACATCTATCCCGACGGCCGGGCCAGCAAACTGCGCGACGCGGTGGCGGAGCACCACAAGCTGGAGCCCGAGCGGCTGATCTTCGGCAACGGTTCGGACGAGGTCTTCGCCCTGCTGAACCAGTGCTACCTGACGCCGGGGGACAATATCGTCACCGGCCAGTACGGCTTCCTGGCCTACCGGATTTCGGCCAAGGCCAACCAGGCCGAGGTCAAGCTGGCCCCCGAGCCGCAGTTCAAGGCGACGCCCGAGGCCCTGCTGGAGCAGGTCGATGAGCGGACCCGCATCGTCTACGTGTCCAGTCCCTCGAACCCGACCGGCAGCTACAACACCGCCGAGGAGATCCGCCGCCTGCACGAGGGCCTGCGCCCGGACGTCCTGCTGGTCATCGACGAGGCCTATGCCGAATACGTCACCGAGCCGGATTGGGAGACCAGCCTCGGCCTGGCCCGCGACAGCCAGAACATCGTGGTGACGCGCACCTTCTCGAAGATCCACGGACTGGGCGGGCTGCGCATCGGCTTCGGCTATGCGCCAGTGAAGGTGGCCGAGGCGGTGGACCGCATCCGCCTGCCGTTCAACGTCTCGGTGCCCGGCATCGAGGCGGCCGTGGCGGCGCTGGGCGACGAGGCGCACCAGCAGGCCTCGCGCGACCTGATCCACACCTGGCGTCCGCGCATGACCCAGGCCATCCGCGGCTTCGGCTTCGAGGTGCTGCCTTCGGCCGGCAATTTCGTGCTGGTCCGCTTCAAGGACGCGGACCATGCGCAGCGGGCCAACGACTATCTGAACTCCAAGGGCGTGATCGTGCGGCCGGTGGGCGGCTACGGCCTGCCCGAGGCGCTGCGCATCACCATCGGAACCGAGGACCAGAACCGCGCGGTGCTGGACGCCCTGAGCGAGTTCGCGGCGGCCTGACCGTCAGCCCTACTGGCACATCGTCTGGCCGCAGGTGATGTAGCACTGCCGCCAGTCGGGTCCGCCGCCCGGGTGCTGGATGTAGCAGCGGTACTGGCACTCGAGGTAGCAGAAGTCATTCCGCTGGACCGGTCCGTCTGGGGCCTGGGCTGCGGTGGCCGTCGCCATGGCGGCGGCGAGAACGGTGACGCTGAACAGCTTGCGCATTCGAAATCCCTCCATGCCGTGGAGGTAAGCGGCGCCGCGACGGCGGGTTCCCGGCCAGGATGGTTAACTCAGCCGCGGCGGAAGATGCGGCTGGCGCCCCAGCCGGTGAAGGCGGCGAGGATCACGCACAGGACGCCGTAGCTCCACGGCCGGCGGTGGGCGAATTCGAAGATCTCGCGCTCGATCCCGACCTTTTCGACGGTCAGGGTGAGATTGGAGACCGATACCGGATCGCCGTCCTGGAACAGCCAGACCTCGGCGAAATACTGGCCGGTGGGGGCGACCGCGGGCAGCTCGATCTCGGCCCGGAACAGGCCGCGGTCGACGAAGCGGACCCCGTCGGGATCGGTGTTGTAGAGGGCGGCGGCCTCGCGCAGCCGGATCACCGCGCGGCGCCAGTCGAGGTAGTCCTCGCCGAGGCGGCTGACGACCACGTCGCGCACCCCGTAGCGGGTGACGGTGCGGCTTTCCTCCGGCGCATTGATGCGCAGGTGGTCGACGCCGACGCCGAGGCGGCGCAGCTGGCCGAAGTCGGCGATGTCCGCCAGCTCGCGGGTCGAGGCGGTCATGTAGAATCCGGGCGCGCCCTCGAACACCACCGGGCGGCTGTTCAGCCATACGCCGAGGCTGCGGGTCTTCTTGACCAGGCGGACCGGGGCGTCGGGACCGCGGACCACGACGACCACGTCGGTAGGTTCGTCGCCCGGATTGAAGACCGCGCCGTAGAGCACGATCGAAGCGCCGCGGAAGCTGGAATCGACGCTGACCCGGGCGTCGGTCAGGGCGGCGGCGACGCGCAGCTCTCCCTCGGTCGCGACGGACCGTTCCGGGGCCGGGGCCTCGACGGCGGGCGGCGGCGGCGGCAGGGCTTGCATCATTCGGCCACCCCCGGTGCGAAGCCGAACAGATCCGAGGGCCGGACGAACAGCTCGAGCCCCATCTGGATGCCGACCAGCAGGACGATCAGGCCGAGCACGGCGCGCAGCTCCTCGGCCCGGAAACGCCCGGACCAGCGCGCCCCGTACTGGGCCCCGACGACGCCGCCGAGCAGCAGGATGGTCGACAGCACGATGTCGACGGTCTGGTTGCGGCCCGCCTGGAGGATGGTGGTCATGGCGGTCGTGATGATGATCTGGAACAGGCTGGTGCCGACCACCACGCTGGCCTTCATCCGCAGCACATAGAGCATGGCGGGCACCAGGATGAAGCCGCCGCCGACGCCCATGATCGCCGACAGCACGCCGGCGAAGGCGCCGAGGGCGAAGGGCGGGATGGCGCTGATGTAGAGACCCGAGCGCGGGAAGCGCATCCGCAGCGGCAGGCCGTACAGCCACAGCGGCCGGCGCCGCTCCTTGTGGGGAACGACCTCGCCCCGCACCCGGCGCAGGATCTGGCCGAGGCTCTCGTACAGCATCAACATGCCGATGGCGCCGAGGAAGATCAGGTAGGACAGGGCCACGGCGAGGTCGGCCTGGCCCAGCAGGCGGAGGTAGCGGAACAGCTCCACGCCCAGCAGGGCGCCGAGCACGCCGCCGCCGGCCATGACCCCGCCGATACGGTAATCGACGGCCTTCTGGCTGGTGTAGCTGATGACGCCCGAGGTCGAGGAGGCGACGACGTGGCTGGCCTGGCTGGCCACCGCCACCGACGGCGGGATACCGAGGAAGATCAGGATCGGAGCCATCAGGAAGCCGCCGCCGATGCCGAAGAGGCCCGAGACGAATCCGACCATGGCTCCCAGCATCACCAGGATCGGCCAGTTCACCGAAACCTCGGCGATCGGCAGGTAGATATCCAAAGGACCCGCCTTCGGCTGGAACTGAGGCAAGGCGCCGGAGAGGCGACGGTGAAAGTGTCCTAGACGCTCGCCGCGGCCACCGCCACCGCAAGAGCCCGAAGGGCTAGCCGAACCGCCGGATCAGGCCAGCGGTTCCACCTGGAAGGCGTCCGCGGCGGCCCGGGCCGTTCCCCGATCGGCGGCTGGCAGGGCGGCCTGCAGCCGCTCGACCGCCGCCTCGGCGTCGCCATCCCCGGCGCGCGCGGCGATCAGGTACCATTTGTAGGCCTCGGGCAGATCCGCCTGGATGCCCTCGTCGCCGGTCTCGTAGAGCTTGGCGACGTTGAACTGGCTGTCGACCATGCCGCTCTTGGCCGCCTTGCGAAGCCAGTTCAGGGCCTCGGCGCGGTTGCGGGCGCCGCCGACCCCTTCGAACAGATACATGCCGTAGTTGTGCATGGCGCGGGCGTCGCCGGCGTCGGCGGCGCGACGCACCCAGACGCGCGCCTCGGCCGGGCTGGCGGTCAGGCCCGCGGCGCCGTTTTCGTAGAGGCTGGCGAGATGCAGCTGGGCGGGGGTGAAGCCGAGGCCGGCGGCCTGCTTCAGCGTCTCGACGCCGGCCGCCTCTCCGGCGTCGAGCTGTTCCACCGCCTGGCGGTAGAGTTGGCCGCCGCGCGCGCGGTCCTCTGGCGACGCCGCGACCGGCGTGGCGGCGAGGGCGGCGATCGGCGGGGTTTCGGCGCCCGCGCCGCCGAAGCCGGGAATGTCGAGGCCGGCGCCGGTGAGCTCGCCGAAGGCCGCCGCGCCGCCCGCCGTCAGCAGAACCGCCACGGCCGAGGCCCCGAGCGCCTTGCGCACCGTGTCGCCGCCCTTGGACGCCTGCTTGTCCAGCCGCTCCTGCAGCTTGGACTTGCCGCCGCGCTTGAGGCCGAAGCCGGAGCGGGCGGGCGGCTCTTCGGGCGTGGTCATGGCCGCGCGGGCGGCGTCGATGGTCTTCTGCGTCGAGGAGGCGCGGCCCTGGGCGGCGGCGGCGCGAAGGGCGCGGGGATCGACGAAATCAGTCTCGGCGGCGAACTCGCCGGCGCCCGGGTCGAAAGCCTCGGGCGCGGTCGCGGCCAGGGCGTCCGAGACGTCGGCGCCGCCGAAGCCCTGTCCGAACGACGCCTGGGCGCCGGCCGGCGGCGCCGGCTGGGCGGCGGTGGGGGTGGCGAACGCCGGGGCCTGCGGCGCCGGTGCGGCCTCCGAGGGCGCCGAAGCCTCGGGCGCGCGGCTGCCGAAGGGGGCGGAGGTCGCCGGCTCGGCCAGCGGCCCGGCCATCACGGCGTCGAAGACGGTGTCGGCGGTCAGGGCCTCGCTGCGGGCCTGCGGCGCCGGATCGGAGTCGGGCGGGGCGAGGTCGGCCGACCAGGCCTGCTGTTCGGCGAAATCCGGGTCTTCGAAACCATTGTCGAAGGTCGCAGCCGGGAAGCCGGCGTCGGGGAAGGCCGCATCGGGGAAGGCGGCGGCGCGCCAGTCGGGCTGGACCGTTTCGGCGGGTGCAGCCGGCTCGGCCCGGCGGCCGATGTTCTCGCGGGCCTCGGCGATGAGGGCGGCGGTGCGCTCTTCCGACAGGCGCATGCGCTCGGCCAGCTCGCCCGAGGCGCGGTCGTAGCGCTGCTCGATCTTGCTGGAGCTGTCGACGAGACGGCGGCCGATGTCCTCGAGGGCCTGCTGCGAGCGCCGCTCCGACTGGGCGATGCGTTCGCTCAGGCGATCGGAGATGCGGGTGATCTCGCCGCCCAGCTTCTCCAGGGCCATGGCGTGCCGGTCGTCGGCGGCGATGAGGCGCTGCTCCAGGCCCTGGGCGAAGCGGCCCATGTCGGTCTCGACCTTGCGGGTCAGGACTTCGCCGAGCTTCTCGAGACCGGGCGCATCGGCCTCGATCCGGCCGACGCGGCCGTTGAGGTTCTGGGCGATGCGCAGCACCTCGCGGCCCATGGCCTCGACGGCCCGGGCGGAACGCTCCTCGGACGCCTGGACCTGGTCGCCGATGGCGAGGACGGCGCGCTCGATGCGGTCCATCCGGCCTTCGGTCTCGGCCGTGTCCATGCGGCGCATCATCTCGGCGCGGTTGGCCTCGACCTGACGACTGAGGGTCTCGGCCAGCTTTTCGAAGCGGGCCGCCTCGCGGGCGCCTTCGGGCTCGACGCGGGCCTCGGCGGCGCGCAGGCGGCGGTCGAGGTCGGCGAAGGATCGCTCCAGTCCGCGCAGGGCCTCGGTGGTGCGGCCCTGGGCCTGGTCGAGGCGCTGGCCGACCTGGGCGAGCAGGTCGGCGCCGACGCCGGGTCCGGCGGACTTCTCGACCGCGTCCATGCGCTGGCGCAGTTCGTTGACGCCGCTGCGCTGGCGCTCCTCGATGTCGTAGAGGCGGCCGGCGAGGGCGCCGAGAGTGGTCTCGACCTTGCCGAAGGTTTCGGCGGTCTGCGGCCCGACCTCGCTTTCGAACTTGCGCAGTCGGCGGTGGCCCTCGCGCAGCTCCTCTGCGATGTCGTCGATGCGGCGGCCGTACGAGCGACCGGCCTCATCCTGGCTGTCGAGCCGGCGGACGAGGCCCGAGACGGCCTGGTCGACGCCCTGGATGGCGACGGTGGAGCGGCGCTCGGCGGCCTCGAGTCGGCCGGCGATGGCGTCGATCGAGGCGCTCAGCCGTTGCCACGGCTCCTCGCCCGGGCCGTAGGCGTCGTCGACGCGGCGGCTGCGGGAGCGGCGTTCATAGCTGTCGGCGGCGTGGGGGCGGCGGGACAGGGGAACGACGCCTTCGTCGTCGCCGTCCTCCATGATCATGGTGTTGAGCCACTCGCCCAGCGTCATGCCGGAGCGACGGGCGAGATCCTTGGCGATCTCGCGCGCCCGGGGTTCGATCCCCTTTACGCTCCACGGCGCGGCTGCGCTCACTGATTCGCCTCCCGACCTTTGACTCGACGCTACTCATCCAGATCAGGGGTGTAAACGCGTGGTTAACCCCAAGATGTAGGGGCTGGCCCAAGTTCCTGTGGAAAGCCCGCACACCGGCGGCGAGTCTCGCGCCGCATCCGTTAACGGCTCGTGAAGATTAACGGCCCGGAAAGGACTCCGGCCCCTTGCCTGGGGCCCGCGCGCAGGCCACTTGGCGCCAATGTCCATGACCGTGACCCTCGCCCTGCTGGCGGCCGTGATCGCCCTGGCGGTCTTCGCCGGCTGGCGCGGCGCCCGCCCGTCGCAACCGCATCGGGGCGTGCGGATGATTCCGTGGCGGCTGATCATGGTCACCTCGGCGTTCGCGGCCTTCGTGCTGCTGGTCCATCTCGCGGCCCTGCTGGGACTGCCGCAGCGGTCGCCGGTCTAGGGAACCGGGCGGGGCGGCGGCGCCTTACCTGATCGACCTTCCCCGAAATCAGGAGACCCGACATGTCCGACAAGACACTGACCGCCAGCGAGGCCGAGAGCGCCTTCTGGGACAGCCTGAAGTCATCCAACACCGGCATGCTGGGCCTGGACCAGCCCGGCTACCACGCCCAGCCGATGACCGCCTTCCGCGAGGAGGAGACCGGAACGATCTGGTTCTTCACCCGCGACGAGACCGATCTGGCGCGGGATGCGGCGGTGGGCGGCGGCCAGAGCGCCATGTTTCACTACATGTCGAAGGACCAGAAGGTCTGGGCCTGCATCCATGGCCAGCTAACCCAGGTGCATGACCGGGAACGGATCGACCGCTACTGGAACCCGGTGGTCAGCGCCTGGTACCCGGACGGCAAGGACGACGCCCACCTGACCCTGCTGCGCTTCGATCCCGACCACGGCCGGGTGTGGGTGTCGGACAAGGGCGCGCTGGGCTTCGGCTATGAGATCCTCAAGGCCAATCTGACGAAGTCGATGCCGGACGAGGGCGGGGTGGCGGACGTGAACCTGCAGTAGGCCGGGAGCCAGGGTCCAACTAGCAGAACCTGGAACCTATCCGCCGAAACACCACGCCAGCACGGCCTTCTGGGCGTGGATGCGATTTTCGGCCTCGTCCCAGACGAGGGAGCGGGGACCGTCGATGACGGCGTCGGTGACCTCCTCGCCGCGGTGGGCGGGGAGGCAGTGCAGGAAGACGGCGTCGGAGGCGGCGGCCTCCATCAGGACGTCGTCGACGCCGTAGCCCTCGAAGGCCTCGAGCCGGGCCTCATAGTCCTGGTCGCCCATCGACACCCAGGTGTCGGTGACCACCACGTCGGCCCCGGCGACGGCCTCGCGCGGGTCGCCGGTCAGGGTGACGTGGTTCCCGCCCTTCGCCAGGTCGTGCAGGTTCGGGTGATAGTCGGCCGGGCAGGCCACGTTGAGGTGGAAGCCGAACTTCGGGGCCGCGTGCATGAAGCTGTGGCAGACGTTGTTGCCGTCGCCGACCCAGGCGATGGTCTGGCCGCCGACCGGGCCGCGATGCTCCTCGATGGTCAGCAGGTCGGCGAGGATCTGGCAGGGGTGCGAGCGGTCGGTCAGGCCGTTGATCACCGGCACGGTCGAGACGCGGGCGAAGCGCTCGACGTCCTCGTGGCTGTTGGCGCGGATCATCACCGCGTCGACCATGCGCGACAGGACGCGGGCGGTGTCCTCGACCGGCTCGCCGCGGCCCAGCTGCATGTCGCCGGCGTTGGCGATGATCGATGAGCCGCCCAGCTGGCGGATGGCGGCGTCGAAACTGAAGCGGGTGCGGGTGGAGTTCTTCTCGAAGATCATCGCCAGCACGCGATCCTTCGCCGGAGCGTCGGCGTCGACGCGGCCCTTCGGCCAGCCCTTGCGCGCCTGTTTGCGGGCGTGGGCGTCGTCGAGGATGGCGCGCAGGTCTTCGGCTTCGAGCCGGTGCAGGTCGAGGAAGTGGCGGACCATCGGCCCCTCCGATGTTGTCAGGCCGCAGCCAGCTTGCCGCGTGCGAACTCGCAGGCCTTTTCGAAGCGTTCGACCGCCTCGCGGGCCTCGTCGAGGGTCATGTTCAGCGGCGGCAGGATGCGGACCAGATTGTCGCCGCCGCCGGCCACCAGAAGCTTCGCCTCGTCACGGGCCCAGCCCATGAATTCGCGGTTGTTGGGGATCAGCTTGACGCCCAGCAGCAGCCCCTTGCCCCGCACCTCGACGATCACGTCCGGGAAGCGCTGGGCGAGGCCGTGCAGCTGCTGCTTCAGATAGCCGGCGATCTCGTTGACGTTGGCCAGGGTCTCTGGCTTCGAGATCTCGGCGAAGGCGGCGCCGCCGACAGCCATGGCCAGCGGGTTGCCGCCGAAGGTCGAGCCGTGCACGCCGACGGTCATGCCCGAGGCCGCTTTCGTCGTGGCGAGGCAGGCGCCGATCGGGAAGCCGCCGCCCAGCGCCTTGGCCACGGCCATGATGTCGGGGGTCATGCCGGCCCATTCATGGGCCCACAGCTTGCCGGTGCGGCCCATGCCGCACTGGACCTCGTCGAAGATGATCAGCACGCCGGTCTCGTCGGCCATCTGGCGCATCCAGCGCAGGTCCTCGTCGGGCGTGGCGCGGCAGCCGCCCTCGCCCTGCACCGGCTCGAGGATGATCGCCGCCGTGGTCGGGTTGCGGAAGGCGGCTTCCAGCGCCTCCCGGTCGCCCCAGACCAGCTGGTGGAAGCCCTCCATCGGCGGACCGAAGCCGTTGGTGTAGTTCGGATTGGCGGCGGCGTTGATGGCGCCGTAGGTGCGGCCGTGGAACGAGCCGTCGAAGCCGTAGATGTCGATCCGCTCGGGCTGGCCGTTGGCGGAGTGGTATTTGCGCGCCGTCTTCAGGGCGCACTCGACCGCTTCCGTGCCCGAGTTGGTGAAGAAGACCACGTCCGCGAACGACTTCTCACAGAGGGCGTCGGCGAGGGCTTCCTGACCGGGGATCTTGAAGATGTTGGAGACGTGCCAGAGCTTTTCGGCCTGGTCCTTGACCGCCTGGACGAGGACCGGATTGGCGTGGCCGAGGGCGTTGGTCGAGATGCCCATGACGCAGTCGAGGTATTCGGTCCCGTCCCTGGCCCACAGACGGACGCCCTGCCCGCGCTCCACTTCCAGCGGCGCACGGTTGTAGACACCCATCAGATGGTCAGTGGACACGGGAACAACCTCCAAAAGCGAGACGGCCCCGGCGCCGGAGAGCGTCGGGACCGCTTGAAAAAAGGGTCAGGCCTTGTCGGACGGGGGACGGGGTTAGTCAACACCACCACCCTTCCCTCTCCCCTTGCGGGAGAGGGAGACCGCGCACCGCGGCGGAGCCGGCGGTCGTGCGCGGTCGGGTGAGGGGTGGCGCAGGCGCATGAAAGACTGGCGCGACCCCTCATCCGACCTCGCTGCGCTCGGCCACCTTCTCCCCCTGCGGGAGAAG
>JADGMW010000495.1_pt1 | contig 15646 bp, 13 predicted proteins | sample 8641801 | NCBI WGS metagenome assembly JADGMW01 (sample SAMN16272018, study PRJNA661076) | feces metagenome | isolation source: fecal sample from diarrhoea affected cattle A | host: Bos taurus | place: South Africa: Lokaleng Village, Mahikeng | collected 2019-09
CCTCGAGGTGATCCACGTCGCCCGCGTCGAGGACCGCCGGCCGCTGCCGGACTCGGTCCGCGTGGGCAACCGGCTGCCCGCGCACGCCACGGCGATCGGCAAGGTGCTGCTGGCGCAGCTGAGCGAGCCGGAGCTGACCACGCTGCTCGCCTCGACGACCCTCGAGACCTATACGCCGCGGACGGTCTCCGATCCGGCGAGGTTGCGGGAGCGGTTGGCGCGCGTGCGGGAACGCGGGTTCGACGTGTCACTGGAGGAGCTGAACCCCGGGCAGGTCGCCGTCGCCGTGCCGATCATCGCGGCCGGACACGCCGTCGGCGCGATCGCGGCGTCGTCGACCACGGTGCGCGAGACGGAGCAGAGCCTCACCGACACCGTCATGCCGGTGCTGCGCACCGCGGCCGAGGAGATCGCGCGCGCCTACCGCAACGCCAACCCGCAGGGCTTCCGCGCAGACCGCTGAGCGTCAGCCCACCGGTGCGGCCACATCATCCGGCAGGCGCGTCCCGAGGAACGCGCCGTCGGCTTCCAGGCGCGCCTGCAGGCGCGCCACATCCACGCCGGAGCCGGTGCCGTCCCCGGCCAGCGCGAGGTCGGCGGCCGTGCCGGCCGCCTGCCCCATCACGAAGCACGGCCCGGTGACGCGTCCGGAGGACTGCCCGCGCTGGGTCATCGACGCGCACCGGCCGGCGACGAGGAGGTTCCGCACGACCTGCGGCACCAGCATGCGGTAGGGCAGCTGGTTGTACCCGCGGGAATCCACCGGCGGGAAGCGGAATTCGACGTCACCGGGCACGTGCGCCTCGACGGGCCAGCCGTTGACCCCGATCGTGTCGTCGAAGTCGGCGCAGCCGAGCACGTCCTGCTCGGTGAGCTGGTATTCCCCGACGATGCGGCGCGTCTCGCGGATGCCGATCTGCGGGGCGATGTCGACGACGTACGCGTCCTCGAACCCGGGGGTGTTCTCCCGGATGAACGCGAAGGTGTCCTTGACCTGCCGGCGGCCCTGGATCTCGCCGCGCGTGAGCTGACGCACATCCGTGCCGTCGATGGCGGAGCCGTCCTCGTTGCTGAGCTGAGTGAGGTTCGAGCGCCACTCGAGCGGATTGCGCTGCGGCCGGACGATCGGCTTCTTCCGGGGGAAGTGGTGGGTTCCGGCCGCCTCGGCCTCCTCCATCCGGCGCCGGATCGTCTTCCATGCCTCGCCGGCGCGCTGGGGGTCGACGCCGTTGATGCGGAACATCAGGGACGGGTACAGCAGGTGCTCGGCCCGTTCGAACGGGGCACCCGCCCACGCGGCGATGTCGGCGTCTCCCGACCCGTCGATGAAGAATTTCCCCCGCACGGCCGCGCGCCCGGACTTGGATTCGATGACGACCGCGTCGATCGTGTCATCGCCTGACATCACGACATCCACCGCCACGGCGTGGAAGAGCACCTCCGCCCCGCCGGCCAGGAGCAGTTCGTCGGCGGCGATCTTGTACGCCGAGATGTCGAAGGCGACGGCCTGGATGCGGTCGTCGACGGAGAGGTGCGGCTCGTTCAGGCCGTCGAGGGCGTGCAGACGGTCGTACAGTTCGTCCGCGAATCCGTGCACCACGAGGCGGTCCTGTCCGTACACGCGGGCGTGCAGGCCGCAGAAGGTGCTGAGCCCGCCCATCGTCCCGGCTCCGCCGAGGAAGCCGTACCGCTCGATGAGCAGCGTCGAACGCCCCGCGCGGGAGGCTGCGGTGGCCGCGAGGAGGCCGGCGGGTCCGCCGCCGACGACGACGACGTCGTACTCCCCGATCACGGGGACGCGGGCGGCGGGCAGGGCGATGGTCGGATCGGTCATGCGTGCTCCGTGTGCTCGGGGGTGGATGCGGCGACCTCCGCCGCGGGCTGACAGGGGCCGTTCGGGCGGGCGCACAGCACAGCGCCGCAGCCGAGAGGCTGCACGAGCTGCTCGTACTGGTCGAGCATCCCGCCGCCGCTGTCGCGGTCGGCCGGCGGGGAATAGGGCGGTCGCGTGGCGAGCTCGGCGGGCTCCACCAGCAGATCGATGCGGCCGTCGGCCAGGTCGATGTCGATGACGTCGTCGTCCTGCACGAGTCCCAGCGGGGCGCCGGGGGTGGCCGCCTCGGGGGAGACCTCCCCGACGGTCATGCCCTGGTTCACGAGGCCGCTGAACTGTCCGTCGGTCACGAGGGCGACCGAGTGGGCGAGGCCGCGGGCGTGCAGGGCGAAGATGAACGCGCTCGTCAGTCCCATCCCCGGTGCCCCGCTGACCCCGATGCCGCGGATCACCGCGACGTCGCCCGGGCGCAGCCGCCCGTCCGAGATGCCGGCGATGGCGTCCTCGCGGCTGGTGAAGATCCGCGCCGGGCCGGTGAACCGGCGCGGTCCGGGGTCGGGGACGGGACGTTTTGCCACTGCTCCGCTCGGGGCGAGCGAACCGCGCAGCACGGCGATGGCCGGATCCGTCCCGAAGGGGTCGGTGATGGTGCGGATGATCTCGCCGTCGCCGGGACGGGCCTCCTCGAGGCACTGGGCCAGGGTCCTGCCCTCCACGGTGAGGGCCGTGCCCTCCAGCAGCGGCAGCAGCTCGCGCAGCAGAGTGGCGCCGCCTCCGGCGTCTTCGAACTGCTCCGTGAGCCACGGGCCGTTCGGGCGCACCGAAGCCAGGAGCGGCGTGCTGCGCCCCAGGGTGCGGAACTCCTCCCACACATCGATGTCCAGACCGCTCTCCACGGCGATGGCCTGCAGGTGCTTGATGGTGTTGATGGATCCACCCACCGCGAGCATCGCCCGCACGGCGTTGCGCACCGACGCGTCGGTGATGATCTCGCGGGGACGCAGGTCGCGCTCGATCGCGGCGACGAGAACCTCGGCGCTGCGCCGTACGGAGTGCCACATGCGCTCGCTGTTGGCGCGTACGGGAGCGGCCCCGGTCACGGCCATCCCCAGCGCCTCGGCGACGACGTGCATGGAGTTGGCGGTGGCCATGCCCGCGCACACGCCCGGACCCAGGATGGCGTCGTCCGCGAGCTCCTCCAGATCGTCGGTGGGCTCGCCGGTGACCGCCGCCATCGCCGCGAGGAGGAACACCTCCTCCACGTCCGCTTCGCGGCCCTCCGCCAGTCCGCTGTGCTGATACCCGCAGGGCACGACGACGGCGGGGATGTTCAGCCGTCCCGCCGCCATGAGGTGCGCGGGCGTGGTCTTGTCGCACGAGGAGAGGCAGATCATCGCGTCGAGCTTGGCGCCCTCGACCGCCGCCTCGATGTCGTCGACGATGAGGTCGCGGCTGGGCAGGATGTAACGCCCCGCCCGCCCGGCACTCGTGACGAAGTCGCTCGGGGCGGTGGTCCGGATCTCGAAGGGCAGCACCCCGAGCTCGCGCAGGTGCCCCTTGAGCGCGTCGGCGATCTCATCCAGGTGGGCGTAGCAGGCAGCCAGCTCGGACGAGGTGTTCACGATCGCGACCTTGGGCTTGGTCAGGTCGGCCGCAGCGATCCCGAGCGAGCGCCACTGTGCGCGCCGCGCGATGCCGAGGGCGGAGGTGGGGGGCAGATTGCTGCGCAGCGTGGGCATCGTCGTCCTTGTCTCGCGTCGTGACCCCGGAGGGCGTACGCATTGCGTTCAACATGTCGCAATGCGTACGCTGAGCATACGACGTGGGGGGAAGCGGGTAAAGGTGAGCGCAGCGCGTCGATCCGCGGCATCCGCCTCGCCCGTGCTGGGGGTGGGGCTGCTCACCGTGCTCGGGCTGCTCATGACCGTCAACCCGATCGCCTCGAACATCTATCTGCCGGGTCTCGGTGACATGGCGGCCGACCTCGGGGTCACCGTCGCCGGTGCGCAGTTCGCCCTCACCGGGTTCTTCCTCGGCGTGGCCGTGGGCCAGCTCGTGGTCGGTGCGATGACCGACAGCCTCGGCCGCCGCCGCGTGCTGCTCATCGGACTGGGGCTGCTCACCGCCGCAAGCGCCCTCGTTGTGATCGCCCCGACGCTGGACGTCCTCATCCTCGGCCGCGTCCTGCAGGGATTCGGGTCGTCGGCGGCCGTGGTGGTCACGCGCGCCGTGGTCTCCGACACCGCGCGCGGCGCGCAGGCGGCCCGGGCGTACAGCGTGCTCATGGGCATGCTCGCGGCCGGCCCGCTCGTGGGGCCCTTGCTGGGGACCCTCCTCCTGCCGCTCGGGGGGTGGCGCGTGACGTTCCTCGCGCTTCTCGTGATGAGCGTGCTGTATTTCGTCGTGGCGGCCCTCACGGTCCCGGAGACCCTCGCGCCCGCCGATCGCACCCCCGTGCGCATCGGGCGGCTGCTGAACAACTACGCGCGCCTCGCGCGCGACCGCGGCTACGTCGGCAACGCCCTCGCGATGGCGTTCGCCTTCGGCGCCCTGGCCACGCATGTGAGCGCGTCGTCGTTCGTCGCGCAGGACGTGCTGGGTACCGACGAATGGGGCTTCACGTTCCTGTACATGACCTACGCGCTGGCCGTGCTGGCCGGCAGCGCCCTCAACGCGCCGCTGTCGGGGCGGTTCGGGGCGCGCCGCATGCTCCTGATCAGCCAGGCGATCGCCATCGCGTCGACGGGGGCGATGGCGATCTTCGCCCTCACCGGCGCCTTCACGATCGCGACGTTCCTCGCCACCGTCATCCCCGGCTGCGCGGCCGGATCCGCACTCCTGGCCAATGCCACCACACTGACCCTTGCGCGGGCCGCGTTCGCCGCCGGCTCGGGCGCCGCGCTCATGGGGTTCACGCAGTTCACCCTCGGCTCGCTCATCTCCCCGCTCGGCGGCATCCTCGGACCCGCCACCGCCGCCCCGATGGCGCTCACGATGATGGGGGCGTACGTGCTGAGCGCGGCCGCGGGGGAGTTGGGTCGCCGGGGGGAGCTGCGGGATGCGGCGGAGCCGAGCCTGCGCGGCGGGCAGCGATAGTCGTGCCGCGCGCGGTGCGGCGATGGCGGCGTGCGACGGTGCGGGGGCCGTCCCCGCAGATCAGGGCCGCGTGGGCACCACGAGGGACTTGATCGTCGTCGGGTCCACCGTGGAGCGCAGCGCCGCGCGCACCTCACCGAGGCCGTAGGTGCCCGTCACCATGCGGTCGAGGTCGACCATCCCCGTGGCGACGAGCGAGATCGCGGTCGGCCACGTGTTCGCGTACCGGAACACCCCCGTCACCACGAGCTCCCGATTCTGGATCGTGGTGAGCGGCAGGGGCGCCTCGGCCAGTCCCATGCCCACCAGCACGGCGCGACCGGCCGGTCGCAGCGCCCGGATGCCCTCACGCACGGCGGAGAGGGCGCCGGATGCGTCCGCGAAGGCGTCGACCCCGGCCACCCGGTCAGCGAAGTCGGGGGCGCTCGGATCCAGCACCGAGGTGGCGCCGAAGGAGAGTGCCGATGCACGGCGGTCCTCGGCGATGTCCGAGACGATGACCTCGGCCGCGCCGTATGCGCGGGCGACCTGCGCGATCGCGATCCCGACGGGGCCGGCGCCGGTCACCAGCACGCGGTCGCCGGGCCCGAAGCGGGCCTTGCGGGCGGACGCGATCGCCACGGACAGCGGCTCCATGAGGGCGGCCGCGGCGTCGCTGACGCTGTCGGGAACCGCGTGGGCGAAGTGGCTCTGGATCGTGACGTACTCCTGGAAGGCGCCGTCCGTCCCCGGCACCGCGTAGAACTCCATGTGCGGGTCGAGGTTGTAGTCGCCGCGCAGGGTCTCGGGCGATGCCGGCGAGGGGTGCTGCGGCTCGATGGAGACGCGCTGTCCGATCCGGGCCGGATCGACGTCCGCGCCGACCGCCACGATCGTTCCGCCGGACTCGTGTCCGAGCACCAGCGGCTCGGTCACCTCCCAATCGCCCAGGTGCCCGTCGGTGAAGAAGTGCACGTCGCTGCCGCACACGCCCACGGCCGTCACCTGCACGAGCACCTCGTCGGCGCGCGGCACCGGCACCGGCCGCTCCTGCACCTCGATCTCACCCGCGCGCAGCAGCACAGCCGCACTCATCCGAGGCGGGATCACGGGGGCGCCGGTGGGCGTGCTCATGGGGGTCTCCTTCGACGTGCGCGTCACCGTTCCCGCGACGGATCGCGGTCCGAATTGACACTGATATGTGATGTTCTTATGGTTTATCTCACGTGATCACATGACAAGATCACAGGAAAGATAACACAGGGCCCTCCGGCCCTGACCTGCACGACGTCCCGGGCCGACGAGGGCCGGGGGCCGCGCAGACAGCCAGAACGCCACCGTCGCCGTGGCCCAAACGGGAGCAATGATGCGCGCAGTTGTATTCACGTCGGAAGGTGAGTTGGCCCTCGAGGAGCGCCCGATGCCTACCCCGGGTTACAAGGAGATCCTCATCCAGACAGCCGCCGTCGGGATCTGCGGCACCGACACCCACGTGTTCGACGGGGAGTTCGAGGGAACGGTGTTCCCGTTGGTCCCCGGACACGAGGCGACCGGCACGATCGTCGCCCTCGGCGAGGGCGTGAACGACGGCGTGTTCGACTTCCAGGTCGGTGACCACGTGGCCGTCAACCCCAGCACCACGTGCGGCGAGTGCGAGTTCTGCCAGAACGGCCACCAGAACCTGTGCCGTTTCTGGAACGGGCTGGGCGTCGTGGCGTCGGACGGTGCTTCGCAGGAGTACTTCACCGCTCCGGCCGGGAACGTCTACAAGCTCAAGCCGGACACCGACCTCTACGAGGCGGCGCTCATCGAACCGCTCGCCTGCGCGATCCGCGGATGGGATGTGCTGCCGCGGCGCCTCGGCGACCACGTGCTGGTCTACGGCGCGGGCACCATGGGCCTCCTGATGGCGCAGCTGGCCCGCAAGGCCGGTGCGGCCACCGTCACGATCGTGGACCTCAACGAGGCACGGCTGCAGACGGCCGCCGAGTGTGGCATCGAGCTGCGCTACACCAGCGCCGACGACGCCGACCGCGAGAAGTGGGATGTCGTCATCGACTGCACCGGGAACATCCGTGCGATCGAGGACGCGCTGACCCGCGTCAAGCCCGCCGGGTACTTCCAGGACTTCGGCGTCGCGCCGGCCGACAAGACGGCGCAGTTCTCGCCGTTCCGCATCTACCGCGACGAGATCACCGTGGTCGGGACGATGGCCGTCCTCAACTCGTTCGGCCGCGCCGTCGAGCTCTTCGAAGCAGGGGCGATCAACGCCACCGCGATGATCAGCCACTCGTTCACCCTGGACGACTACGCCGAGGCGCTCGAGATGTTCCGCCGCGGCGAAGGCCGCAAGCTCCAGATCCGCCCGCACGACACCCAGTCGCGGGTCCTCCTGTGAGCCGCTCGACCGCTGCGGCCCCGCGCAAGAAGCTCTCCGCGGGGGCACGGCGCGGCGTGTGGATCGGCGTGATCGCCCTCGTCGTGGTCGGGATGATCCTGGGTACGAAGGTCGTCGGCAACGACGACGAGGTGCTGGCAGGCGCGGAGGAGTTCGACCCCGCGACGTTCGGAGCGGACAACTTCCCGGGGATCCAGGAGGCGGTGGCCGATCGCGCCACGGATGCCGCAACGCTCGCCGCGGCCATCGCGGCCGACCCCGACGCCGCCGCCGAGGAGTACGCCGTCGCCAGCTCCGGCGGGCCGGTGTACAGCGTCACGTTCACCGGCGTGGTGGGCGAAGGACAGTCCGGCATCTACGAGGTCGACATCGAGGGTGTGCCCGACGACGTGCTCGTTCGCGTTCAGACCGGTCCGGCGATCAACGGCACCGAGCTGCGCGACGCGACCGGCGAGGTCACGTTCGGTCAGTTCACGAACCAGATCGACTACCAGAACGCCGCCGCGGCCCTCAACGAGGAGCTGAAGACGCAGGTCCTCGCCGACATCGACGTGGCCGCACTGCAGGGCAAGACGATCACGGTGACGGGCGCGTTCACGCTCATCAACCCCGCGTCCTGGCTGGTCACCCCGACCGAGATCGACCTGTCATGAGCGAGACCATGCGCGATGGCGACGTCGTGCTGCAGGCGCAGAACATCGTCAAGACGTACGGAGGCACGCGGGCGCTCAAGGGCGTCAACTTCGAGATCCGGCGGGGCACCGTGACGACCCTGTTCGGCGAGAACGGTGCCGGCAAGTCCACGCTCATGAAGATCCTCTCGGGCGTGGAGCAGCCCACCTCGGGCACGATCGTCCTGGACGGCGAACCCGTGGTGTTCTCCTCCACCACCGATGCGCAGGCGCGGGGCATCTCGATCATCCACCAGGAGCTGAGCCTCGCTCCGAACCTCTCGGTGCGCGACAACATCTTCATGGGGCGGGAGCTGTCCGGCCCGTTCGGCGTGGACTACGCCGAGGAAGCGCGGCAGACCAAGGCCCTCCTGGAGGAGCTCCAGCTCCCGATCGACCCGGAGACCCTCGTGGCGGACCTCCGGGTCGGCCAGCAGCAGATCATCGAGATCGCCCGCGCGCTGTCGGTGAACTCGCGGATCCTCATCATGGATGAGCCGACCTCCGCGCTCGCCGCCGCAGAGGTGGAGGTGCTCTTCGGCATCATCCGGGAGCTGCTCGCCCGGGGCGTGGCGATCGTGTACATCTCCCACCACCTGGAGGAGGCCCTCGAGCTGACCGATCATGCCGTCGTCCTGCGCGACGGCACGATCACCGCTCACGGAGAGCGCGCGGAGATCGACCTCGAGTGGATCGTGCGGAACATGGTGGGCGACAACTTCGATCTCGGCTCCCCGCCCACCGGCTACGACTTCGGCGAGACCGTCCTCAGCATCCGCAACCTCACCGTGGTCGACCGGGAGAACCCCACGCGTGCGGTCGTCAACGGCCTCGATCTCGACGTGCGCACCGGTGAGGTCGTCTGCATCTACGGCCTCATGGGCGCAGGGCGCACGGAACTGCTCGAAGCGGTCGCGGGGAGGGAACCCGTGGCCGGCGGCGACGTGCTGCTGGACGGCCGGTCCATCCTCACCGCGAGCATCGCCGAACGGATCGCGGACGGCGTCGGGCTGGTCCCCGAGGACCGCCAGCGGGACGGACTCGTGCAGACGTTCGACGTGGGCACGAACCTGACGCTGGCGAGCCTGGACCAGAGCCTCACGCGCGGCGCGATCTCCCGCCGGGTCGAGAAGCGACGTGCGATGGATCTGATCCGCGCGGTCACCGTCAAGACCCCCGGGCCGGAGCTTCCCATCGGAGCGCTGTCCGGCGGCAACCAGCAGAAGGTCGTCATCGGCAAGATCGTCGCGACGAACCCGCGCGTGATGCTGCTGGACGAGCCGAGCCGGGGCATCGACGTCGGGGCGAAGGGAGAGGTCTTCCGTCTCCTCGCCGATCGGGCGCGCGAGGGCCTCGCCGTCATCTACTCCACGTCGGAGGTCGGCGAGTGCTTCAGCATCGCCCACCGCATCGTCGTGATGCGCCGCGGCCGGATCTCCGCCGAGTTCGGTCCGGACGCCACCAAAGACATGATCATGGCCGCTTCCGGCGAAGCCGTGGCCGCCTGACGCCCAGAACGGATCGCACAATGACGACGACAACAACGACTACCGTCCTCGAGGACAAGAAGAGATTCTCGATCGCGAAGCTTCTGCTGGAGGGGCGCGCATTCCTCGCGCTCATCCTCATCATCGTGATCTTCTCGTTCCTGTCGCCGAACTACCTGACGACCGAGAACGTGCTCATCATGGCCTCGCACGTCGCCATCTACGCACTGCTGGGCATGGGCATGCTCATGGTGATCCTCAACGGAGGCATCGACCTGTCGGTCGGGTCCACGCTGGGCTTCTCCGCCGTGATCGCCGGATTCCTCCTGCAGGGGGTGCCGATCAACATCTTCGGCATCACGCTCTTCCCGAGCGTCCCCGTCGTCGTGCTGCTCTCGTGCGGCGTCGGTGCGCTCGTCGGCCTGGTGAACGGCATCCTCGTCTCGAGATTCAATGTGGCCCCCTTCGTGGCCACGCTCGGCATGCTGTACGTCGTCCGCGGCCTGGCCCTGCTCATGACCAACGGCCTGACGATCAACGACCTCGCCGGCGAGCCCGAGCTCGGCAACACCGGCTTCGACTGGCTCGGGTTCAACCGCATCTTCAACATCCCCATCGGCGTGATCATCATGGGCGTCGTCGCGATCGTGCTGGGCTTCCTCCTCGGGCGGACCAAGTTCGGCCGGTGGCTGTACGCGTCCGGCGGCAACGAGCGCGCCGCGGATCTGTCCGGCGTGCCGGTCAAGCGCGTGAAGGTGCAGGTGTACGTCATCTCCGGCGTGTGCGCCGCCATCGCCGGGCTCATCCTGGCCTCCACGCTCACCAGCGCCAGCCCGACGGCCGGCAACACGTACGAACTCACCGCCATCGCCGCCGTCGTCATCGGAGGCGCGGCCCTCAGCGGTGGGCGCGGCAACGTCCGCGGCACGCTGCTGGGAGCCTTCGTCATCGGCTTCCTCTCCGACGGTCTGGTCATCGTGGGTGTCTCGGCCTACTGGCAGATGGTGTTCATGGGCGGCGTGATCGTCGTGGCGGTCCTGCTCAACACCGTCCAGTACGGGCGCCGCCCCCGCCGCGCTCAGGCGACCTCCTCCGGAACTGCGGCCCCCACTCCCGTAGCGACGCAGGGATCCTCCACGTCGCGATCCGGGGCATAGCGCTCACGCGCTCGCCCCCACCCGAAGTCGGCATCGAAGAACGCTGCCGAGTCATCAAGAAAGGACACATCACATGCTGCGCAAGAAAGCGCTTGTCGCCCTCGCCGCCGCGGGCGCGCTGGTTCTGGGCTTGACCGCCTGCTCCAGCGACGACACGGCAGGTGCCGGCGAGGGCTCCGGCGGTTCGGGTGAGGCCGGCGGCCTCATCACGATCATCGTCAACGACCCGGCGAACCCCTACTGGAAGACCGAAGGCGACATCGCCGCGGCGACGGCGGAGGAGCTCGGCTACGAAACCTCGGTCGGCGCCCACAAGGGCGACACCAACACCGAGAACACGCTGATCGACACGGCGATCTCGAACAAGTCCGTCGCCATCATCCTCGACCCCGCGAACGCGGACGGCTCGGTGGCCGCGGTCAAGAAGGCCGATGCCGCCGGCATCCCGGTCTTCCTCGTCAACGCCGAGATCAACGAGTCGGGCCTGGCCAAGGCGCAGCTCGTGTCGAACAACGCACAGGGCGCCGCCCTGGGCGCCCAGGAGTGGGTCCGGCTCATGGGCGAGAAGGGCACGTACGTCGAGCTGTTCGGGGCACCCTCGGACAACAACGCCCAGACCCGCTCGAACGGCTTCACGACGGTCATCAGCCAGTACCCCGAGCTCACGCAGGCGGGTATGGAGGTCGCCGACTGGGACCGCACCAAGGGGCACACCAAGATGCAGTCGCTGCTGCAGGCCAACTCGACCCTCAACGGCGTCATCGCCGGCAACGACGAGATGGCCCTCGGCGCGATCGCTGCGCTGAAGGAGGCCGGACGCCTGCAGGACATCGTCGTGGGCGGGTTCGACGGCTCGCCGGACGCCGTCGACGCCATCAAGGCGGGCGAGCTGGCGTACACCGTGCTGCAGCCGGTCGCGGTCTTCTCGGAGGAGGCCGTCCGCATGGCCGACGAGTTCATCCGCACGGGTAAGGCTCCGGAGACGGAGAAGCAGTCCTTCGACTGCATCCTCATCACCGCGGAGAACGTCGAGAGCATGACGGCCCCCTTCACGTTCGAAGGCTGACGTCGGCAGGCCGCGCACCCTCGCGCGGCCGAACGGGGGCGGGTGCCGCTCGCATCCGCCCCCGTCCCCCCACCTAGTGCAAGAGGCATCATGAGCTACGTTCTGAACGCCCCCTCCGACTTCGCCGAGGAGGCGACGGCGGGATTCGTCGCAGCCCACCGGGACCTCGTGCGACGGGTCCCCGGAGGGGTCGCCCGCGCGGCGGCCACGCCGGCCGGGCAGGTCGCCCTGGTGATCGGAGGAGGGTCCGGACACTACCCGGCCTTCGCCGGTCTGGTCGGACCGGGCCTGGCGCACGCAGCGGCCCTGGGCAACGTCTTCGCGTCCCCCAGCGCGCAGCAGATCTACAGCGTTGCGAAGTCGGTGGCGACGGACGCGGGCGTGCTCCTGAGCTACGGCAACTACGCCGGCGACGTGCTGAACTTCGACCAGGCGCAGGAACGGCTCATCGCCGACGGCATCCCCTGCCGCACCGTGCGCGTGACGGACGACATCTACAGCGCCTCGCGCGACGAGCGCGACAAGCGCCGCGGGATCGCCGGCGACCTCGCGGTGTTCCGCGCCGCCGGCTGGGCGGCGGAGCAGGGGTACGACCTCGACGGCGTGTACGAACTGGCCGCGCGGGCCAACGACCGCACGCGGTCCTTCGGCGTCGCCTTCACCGGGTGCACTCTGCCGGGCGCCGATGCACCACTGTTCACGGTGCCGGCCGGGCAGATGGCCGTCGGCATGGGCATCCACGGCGAGCCCGGTATCGGCGTGCGGCCGTTGGCCACCGCCGCCGAACTCTCGCGCCTCTTCGTCGCGGCGCTGCGGGACGAGCGTCCCGACGACATCCCCGCGGAGCAGGACGCCCGCGTCGCGGTCATCGTCAACGGTCTGGGCTCGGTCAAGTCGGAGGAGCTGTTCGTCCTGTACGGCGCCGTCGCCGCCGAGCTCGAGGCGGCGGGCATGACGCCGGTGCAGCCGGAGGTCGGCGAGTACGCGACAAGCTTCGAGATGGCGGGCGTCTCACTGACGCTCATGTGGCTGGACGACGAGCTCGAGGCGGCGTGGGCGTCCCCGACCTACACGCCCGCGTACCGCAAGGGCGCGCGGGATCTCGACACCCAGGCCGCCGCGGGTCCCGACATCCTCGACGAGTCGGGCGCGATCCCGCCGGCGGGCGAGGAGTCGGCGGCCGTGGCGCACACCGTCCAGGCCGTCGTGGAGGCGATCCGCGACGTCATCGACGCGGAGGCCGATGAGCTCGGCCGCCTCGACGCCGTCGCCGGCGACGGTGACCACGGCATCGGGATGCAGCGCGGCGCGCGGGCGGCTGCGGAGGAGGCGGCACGCGTCGTCGCTCTCGGCGCCGGAGCAGGCACCGCCCTCGCACTCGCGGGGGACGCGTGGGCCCACAGGGCCGGCGGAACCTCGGGCGCCCTGTGGGGCGCAGGGCTTCGTGCCGCCGGAGAGCGGATCGGCGACGACCGCGCCCCGGATGCCCGGGTGGTGGCGGAGGCCGTCGACGCGGCGCGGGCCGTGGTGCAGAAGCACGGCAAGGCGCAGATCGGGGACAAGACCCTCGTCGACGCGCTCGTGCCGTTCGCCGAGTCACTGCAGCGGCGCGTGTCGGAGGGCGCGCTCCCCGAAGCGTGGCGGGCCGCCGCGGCGGACGCGACGGCAGCCGCCGAGGACACCGCATCCCTCCTTCCGCGTCTGGGACGCGCGCGGCCGCACATGGAGAAGAGCGTCGGAACCCCCGATCCGGGAGCGATCTCGTTCGCTCTCGCGATGACCGCGGCAGCCGCGGTCCTGGCGGGCGAGTAGGAGAAGGAGACACGCATGAGCCGTCAATGGCGGGTCGTCGTCGGAAGCGATGACGCCGGATACCAGTACAAGGAAGCACTCAAGGCCGATCTGGAGGCCGACCCGCGGGTGTCCGAGGTGCTCGACGTCGGCGTGGACGCCGACGGCCACACGGCCTATCCGCGCGTCGCCATCGCCGCGGCCGAGAAGGTCCGCGACGGTGAAGCCGACCGCGCGCTCCTGGTGTGCGGCACGGGACTGGGCGTGGCGATCGCCGCGAACAAGGTGCCGGGGATCCGCGCCGTCACCGCGCACGACAGCTTCAGCGTCGAACGCTCTGTGCTCAGCAACAACGCCCAGGTGCTCACCTTCGGTCAGCGCGTCGTCGGACTGGAGCTGGCACGGCGCCTGGCGCGGGAATGGCTGGGATACGAGTTCGACGAGGGCTCCGCGTCGGCCGAGAAGGTCGCGGTCCTGTCGGAGTACGAACAGACCGGCAGCTGTGGCTGACGGCGCGCCTGCGCGTCGGTCCTCCCCGGTCATCCTCGGCATCAGCCTCAAGCTCTATCTCGACGTCGCAGCGACGGTGGAGTGGGCCCGCAAGGTCGCCACCATCGCCCGCGGTCACCGCGCCGTGCGCGACGGCGACGTGCGCCTGTTCGTCATGCCGTCCTTCCCGGCGCTGGCAGAGGTGCGCGCGGCCACGGCCGACAGCCCCGTCGAGGTCGGCGCACAGAACCTGCACTGGGCGGACCGGGGGCCGTACACCGGCGAGGTGAGCGGTGCGGATCTCCGGCAGGTCGGGTGCACGCTCGTCGAGGTCGGGCACGCCGAGCGCCGCTCTCTGTTCGGCGAGAGTGACGACACGGTCGCCCGCAAGCTCGTCGCGGCGGTGCGCAACGGTCTCACGCCCGTGCTGTGCCTGGGCGAGGGCGAGCAGGCGACGGCGGAGGATGCGGCGGCGCAGTGCGTCGCCGAACTCGACGCCCTCCTGGCCGGTCTCGACGGGATGCGCCTGCCGGACCTCATCGTCGCCTACGAGCCGGTGTGGGCGATCGGAAAGCCCACGCCCGCTCCCGCCGAGCACATCGCCGTCGTCACGTCTGCCCTGCGCGAGCGTCTTGCCCGGGATGGCCGAGTCGAGGGTTCGTCGGTAATCTACGGAGGAAGCGCGCAGCGGGGGGTTCTGACGGAGCTGGGCGGGGCGATCGACGGGCTCTTCCTCGGACGGTTCGCCCACGACACCACGAGTCTGGCGCACATCGTCGACGAAGCGGCAGCGCTTCGGTAGACCGAGGGGGACGGATGGATTCGCGGGAGGTGTCGCCCACGGACGGGGCGAGCGGATCACGGCAGAACCGCCAGGCCGCCCGGCAGCGCGCCATCACCGAGGCCGTCATGGCGGAGGGTGCGGTCCGGATCGAGGTGCTCGCCGAGCGCTACGGCATCAGCCACATGACGGTGCACCGGGACCTGGACGAGCTCGAGGCGCGGGGGCTGCTCCGCAAGAGCCGGGGCGTGGCCACGGCGCTGTCGACCGCGCTCGTGGAATCCAGCGACGTGTACCGGTCGAGCCGCGAACTGCCCGAGAAGGAGGCCATCGCGCACGCCGCCCTGGAGTTCATCGAGCCCGGCCAGGCGATCATGCTCGATGACTCCACCACCACGCTTCACCTCGTGTCGCACCTGCACGCCAAGAAGCCGCTCACGGTCATCACCAACACCCTCACGATCATGAACGAGCTGAAGGCCACCAACGGCATCACGCTCCTGGGCCTCGGCGGGCAGTACTACAACTGGTGCAGCGCGTACATGGGCCGCATGACCACGACCGCCATCAGCGCGCTGCGTGCAGACCTGCTCGTGATGTCGACCTCGGCGATCACCGACGACATCGCCTTCCACCAGACCCTGGAGACGGTCGACGTGAAGCGCGCGATGTTCGACGCGGCGAGCACGCGCATCCTCCTGGCCGACCGCACGAAGTTCGCCAAGCGTGCGCTGCACGCGATGCTGCCCCTGGCGGAGTTCGACGCGATCATCGTCGACTATGCGACCGATCGCGACCACGTCGCGCGTCTGCGCAGGGCGGGCGTGAATGTCGTGGTCGCCCGCCGGCTGAGCCCCGCGCGCTGAGCCCCGCGCGCTGAGCACGGTGCGGCCGAGC
>JADGMW010000496.1_pt1 | contig 15645 bp, 17 predicted proteins | sample 8641801 | NCBI WGS metagenome assembly JADGMW01 (sample SAMN16272018, study PRJNA661076) | feces metagenome | isolation source: fecal sample from diarrhoea affected cattle A | host: Bos taurus | place: South Africa: Lokaleng Village, Mahikeng | collected 2019-09
GCTCGCTGGGCTCATAACCCAGAGGTCGCAGGTTCAAATCCTGCCCCCGCTACAACGAACAGACCAGAGGCCCTTCTCGCCGGCAGGCGGGGAGGGCCTCTGGCGTTTGTCCGGCGGCGCCGGCGCCGCTGTAATGCGGGGTTATGGTCGCTGCGCACGTCGCGTACGGCGTGCGCAGCGACCACAGCACCGCAGCAGACTCGCTCAGGGCCGCCCGGAACGTGTCGACCGAGGCCCGCCGCGGACCGCAGCCGGTCCGCACGGTAGGGTGGTCACACCGACGCGGGGTGGAGCAGCTCGGTAGCTCGCTGGGCTCATAACCCAGAGGTCGCAGGTTCAAATCCTGCCCCCGCTACCCATCGGACCAGGCTCGGAGATCATCGATCTCCGAGCCTGATCTGCATCTCGGGCCGAGATCGAGCCGGCGGACGTCCGCGCCGGTGCCGGTCCGGTCCGGTTCGGGGAGCGGGACGTGGCCCGGCCCTAGTGTTGTCTCCCGTGAGTGACGACGCGCCGAGGTCAGCAGCTGCGGCCGATGGCGCCGCGGCACGGGGGTCTCGCCGGCGCGAACGCACCCGCGCCGCGCTGCTCGATGCGGCCGAGCTGCTGCTCTCCCGGCGCGCCCCGGAGGAGATCCGCATCGAGGACGTCGCCGCCGAGGCGGGGGTCTCGCCCGCCTCGGTCTACGTGCACTTCGGGACCAAGGACGGGCTCCTCGCCGCGGTCACCGAGCGGGTGATGGCGGTGGCCACCGACGCGCTGCGCTCGGCGTACGCCGCGCAGACCACGCCGCTCGAGCGCTTCGCCGGCGTCGGTGCCGCCTACCTGCGGCTCCTCCTCGACCACCCGGTGGTGGTGAAGTACCTGAGTGTCACCGGTGAACGGGGGCCCCGGACGCCGGTGGAGGGCGAGGTGGTCGAGCGCTTCGGCGAGCTGCGCCGGGAGTTCGAGCAGAGCATCCGCGACGCCGTGGAGGCCGGCGCCATCCGCCCGGTGGACCCGGAGCTGATGTCGTACTTCCTCTTCGGCGCCTGGAACGGGGTCGCCGCGCTGGCGCTGCGCCGCGACGCCCTGGAGGTGCCGCCCGAGCGCGTCGAGGCGGCCGTGATCGAGGCCGGGCTGACCCTCCTCGACGGCCTCCTGCTGCGTCCGCCGTCGGCGTGAGGCATGCATGGCCGACGCCGCCGGAGTGATCTAGAGTCGGACTCCAGGTTTCTCTGCGCCGAAAGCGATCCGCCATGACCCAGACCACGACGCCCCCGACCGCGGCCCCCCAGGACGCCGGCAGCGGCCCCGGGAACGATCTCGAGACCTGGGACGCCGTGGTGGTGGGCGCCGGGCCGGGCGGCCTGACGACCGCGGCCTACCTGGCGGCCAACGGCAAGCGGGTGCTGGTGCTCGAGGCCAACCAGGTGGTCGGCGGCAGCACCCAGGTCTTCCGCCGGGCCGGCAACAAGTTCGAGTTCGACGTCGGCACCCACTACGTCGGCGAGTGCGGCCCCGGCGGCCGGATGCAGACCGCGCTGTCCGGCCTGGCGCTGACCGAGCGGATCACGTGGCTGCGCCAGCGCCCGGAGGGCCACTGCCAGATCATGGTCCCGGGCACCACGTTCCAGACGCCGACCGGCTGGGACACCTATCTGGACCGCCTGGTCGCGGCCTTCCCCGAGGAGGAGGCGGGCCTGCGCCGGTGCGTCACGATCATGCGCACCATCGCCACCCGCGAGCGCCCGCGCCGCCGTCCGTTCGCGCTGCTGCGCTGGGGTGTCCGCCCGATCACGACCCTGATGGCCGCGTGCGGCCTCAGCGCCGACGCGCAGGCGGTGATCCTGGCGGAGAACGGCGACTACACCTGGCCTCCGCACCGGACACCGACCGCGATGCACGCCGGCTTCCTCCACCACTACCTGCAGGCCGGCGCCTACTACCCCCGCGGCGGGGGCCAGGTGATCGGCGCCCACCTCACCGACGTCGTCTCGACGCACGGCGGTCGGGTCCGCACCAAGGCCCGGGTCGAGAAGATCCTGATCGAGGACGGCCGCGCCGTCGGCGTCCGCCTGCGCGGCGGTGAGGAGATCCGCGCCGAGGTCGTGGTCTCCGCCGCCGACTTCAAGAAGACCTGGGCCGAGCTGGTCGGCGACGAGCACCTGACCCGGCGGCTGCGGCGCAGGCTGGCGAGGCTGGAGATGACGCTGCCGATGTTCGCGGTGTACGTCGCGCTCGACGTCGACCTGCGCGAGCGGGACACCCCGCCGCTGGCCTGGGTGTGGCCGACCAACGACGTCGACGGGTACTACCGCGAGGTCGCCGCCGGCCGCTGCCCCGAGCAGATGCCGGTGGGGATCAGCTGCCCGACGGCCAAGGACCCCGAGGGCACGCACTCGGCGCCGCCGGGCTACTCGACGCTCGAGCTGGTGAGCTGGGCGCCTGCGGACCACGAGTTCTGGCACGTGAGCAGCGACCCGACCGCGGACGGCGGCTACGGCCGCGACGAGCGCTACCGGGCGCTCAAGGAGGAGCTCACCCAGCGCGTGCTCGACACCGCGGAGGTGATGATCCCGGACCTGCGCGAGCGGATGGTCTTCTGCGAGGCGTCCACCCCGATCACCCAGGAGCGCTTCACCCTCACCACCGACGGCTCCTGCTACGGCATCGCCCCGCTGCTGAGGAACCTCGGCCCGTTCCGGCCGCGGGTCACCACCCACATCCCCGGTCTCTTCCTCGCCGGCGGCAGCACCGAGCACATGTTCGGCATCAACGCGACGATCTACGGCGGGATGGGGACGGCCGGCGCCGTGCTCGGCCGCGACCTCGTCCAGGAGGTGCGCGACGGTGCGGTCTTCGTGGACGAGGCGCGGCTGACGCCGGTCACCGACGACTTCGACCCGCTCCTCGCCTCGAAGCCCGGGTCGGTGATCCGCCGACAGGCGCGGCGCCGGCCCCGGGCGAGCGCCTGAGCGGCGACGCGCTCCTCGGCGTGGTCCGCCGGCGCCACCGCCCCGGCTGCGTGGCGCACCTGCGCGAGACCGTGCCCGCGGCGGGTCAGCGCCCTGCCGCCTCCAGGTCGTCGAGGACCCGCTGCGGCTCACCGTCGAGGGGCAGGTTGGCCTCGTCCTGGACGCCGTCCAGGGCGCCCGGCCGGTCCGGCTCGAGTGCGGCGAACAGCGGGGCCAGGTCCGCGGGTGCGACGCCCGGCTCGGCGATCAGCTCGAAGGTGGTGCTCCGGCCGGGATCGTCGGCGAGCGCGGCCACCAGGACCCGGGCGAGCAGCCCGCGCGAGACCGCGCCGTCGCGGGGCTCGCCGGTGCGGCGCCGGTCGCCCTGGAGGAACAGCGGGCGGTTCTCGTCGGGCGCCTGGTAGTCGAACCAGCCCGGCCGGACGATGGTGAAGGGGTTGCCGCTGGCGCGGACCAGCCGCTCGGAGCGCCGCTTCCAGTCCAGCCCGTGGGTGGACCGGTTGTAGGCGGAGTCGCGGTTGGTGATGCCGATCGCGGTCATCAGCACGAGGCGAGCGGGCTCGTCGAGGGCGGCGAGCAGGTCGCGCACCCCGCCGTAGTCGACCGCCTCCAGGTCGGCCTCGGTGCCCTGGGCGCCGTGGGTGAGGACCACGGCGTCCACGCCGGCCGCGGCCGGACGCAGACTCTCGGGCCGGGTGAGGTCGCCGAGGACCGGCTCGGCTCCGGGTGGGAGCAGCTCGCCACGGGCCTCGTCGCGGACCAGGCCCCGGACCCGGTAGTCGCGCGCGAGGGCCTCGGCGACCACGCGACGGCCGACGCTGCCGGTGGCGCCGACCACCAGGACGTCGCGGACGGCGGGGGTGGCGTTCATGGCCTCCACGCTACGCACGATCGGCCGGTTGGCCAGGGCTGCGCGGTCCTCACCCTGGGGCCCCGGCTCGCCGAGCTAGGCCCCGCGGGCGTCGAACGCCTGCTGGCTCCGCTCGATCTCGGGGTCGTGCTCGACCGCCCACTGCGCCAGCGTCACCGCCGGTGCGATCAGGGTCCGCCCGGTGGGCGTCAGCTCGTACTCGACCCGCGGCGGCACCTCGGCGTACGCCGTGCGGACGACGAGCCCGTCGCGCTCGAGGTGGCGCAGCGTCCGGGTCAGCATCCGCTGGGAGATCCCCGGGATGCGCTGCTGCAGCTCGGTGAACCGGAGCCGCTCGCCGTCCAGGGTGGCCACCACGAGCAGCGTCCACTTGTCGCCGATGCGGTCCAGGATCCGGCGGATCGTCCGGCCGCCGTCGCCCCGGATCAGGCACGAGCGCTGGTACGTCGACATGGGCCTCCTGCCGGTTCGGGGCACGGTCAGGCACACCGATGTGCCTTTTGCAGACCCTCCGATAGTGCCCCAGGATGCGGTTGCGGACAACAAGTAACCAATGGAGGTCGACGTGGAGATCGCGTACTGGGTCGTGGCCGGACCGCTGAGCCTGCTCTACCTCTTCGCGGGCGGGAAGAAGCTCACCCAGAGCCAGCAGCAGCTGGCGCCGATGATGGCCTGGGCCGGCAGCACGGTGCCGATGCGGGGGGTCCGGGCGATCGGGGCGGTGGAGGTGCTGGGCGCCATCGGCCTGATCCTGCCGCCGCTGACCGGCATCGCGCCGGTGCTCGCGCTGCTCGCCGCGCTCGGCCTGCTGGTGCTGCAGGTGCTGGCCGCCGGGTTCCACCTCTCCCGTCGCGAGACCGCCGACCTGTGGCTGAACGCGGTGCTGGTGCTGCTGGGCGGGGCGGCGGTCTGGCTGGCCACTGCCGTCTGAGGTCGCGGCCCGGCCCCTCGGCTCGCTCAGAGCGCGAGCGGCCGGGTGTGGGTGAAGAGCCCGCTGTAGGCGTTCAGTGCGGGCTGCCCGCCGAGGTGCGCGTAGAGCACGGTGGCGTCGCGCGGGATCTCCGCGGAGGTGACCAGGTCGACCAGGCCGGCCATCGACTTGCCCTCGTAGACGGGGTCCAGGATGACGCCCTCGAGCTGGCCGGTGAGCCGGATCGCTTCGAGGGTGGACTCGACCGGGACGCCGTACTCCTCGCCGGCCCAGCCCTCCAGCACGGTGATCTCGTCGGGGCGCAGCGGCCGGCCGACCTCGATCAGCTCGGCGGTGGCGTGGGCGATGCGGGCGACCTGGTCGCGGGTCTCGGCGATCTTCGCGCTGGCGTCGATGCCGAGCACCCGGCGCGGCCGGCCGCCGGCCTCCTCGAGCGCCGCGAAGCCGGCGATCATCCCGGCGTGCGTGGACCCGGTGACCGAGCAGACCACGATGGTGTCGAAGAAGACGCCCTGCTCCTCCTCCTGGCGTGCCACCTCGGAGGCCCAGCCGGCGAATCCCAGGCCGCCGAGCCGGTGGTCGGAGGCGCCCGCCGGGATCGGGTACGGCGTGCCGCCGCGCTCCTCGACCTCGGCGACGGCCCGGTGCCAGGAGTCCTTGAAGCCGATCCCGAACCCGGCCGGGTCGATCCGGACCTCGGCGCCCATCACCCGGCTGAGCAGGATGTTGCCGACCCGGTCGTTGACGGCGTCCGGCCAGTCGACCCAGTTCTCCTGCACCAGCACCGCCTTCAGGCCCAGCCGCGCGGCGACGGCGGCGACCTGGCGGGTGTGGTTCGACTGGTAGCCGCCGATCGAGACCAGGGTGTCCGCGCCGCTGGCCAGCACGTCGGGGATCAGGTACTCCAGCTTGCGGGTCTTGTTGCCGCCGTAGGCCAGCCCGGAGTTGCAGTCCTCCCGCTTGGCCCAGATCGTCGCGCCGCCCAGGTGCGCGGTGAGCCGGGGGAGCGGGTGGATCGGGCTCGGCCCGAAGGTCAGCGGGTGCCGCGGGAAGTCGCTCAGTGCCATCATCGCTCCTGGGTCTCGGTCTGGGTCTGGGTGTCGGGCTGGGCGCTCGCGGGCAGCGAGTGCCAGGTGTCGAAGGCGACGGCGGCGGCGCCGTCCACGTCGCCGCCGGCGCACAGGTCGATCAGCGAGTCGTGGCGGCCCACCGAGGCCCGCCCGCCGAGCGAGGAGAACCGGAGCCGCTCGGCGCGCCGTACGACCGGGGTGAACTGGTCGAGCACCGCGCCGAGGGCGGCGTTCGCGGCGACCCGGACGGGCACCCGGTGCAGCTCGTCGTCGGCGGCCAGCGCCCCCTCGAGGTCGCCCGCGGCCACCGCCCGGGCGAACCGCTGGTTCGCGGTGCGCATCTCGGCCAGGTCGTCGTCGGTGAGCTGGCGCACGGCCTCGCGCACCGCGAGCTCGTGCATCGCCGCGACCACGTCGCGGGCCTCGCGGACGGCGCGGACGTCGAGCGGGCTGACGATCGTCGAGCGCCCCGGCTGGGCGACGACCAGGCCGGCGTCGGCCAGCCGCAGCAGCGCCTCGCGCACCGGGGTCCGGCTCACCCCGAGCCAGGCCGCGAGCTCGAGGTCGCGCAGCTGCTCACCCGGCGCGAAGGTGCCGTCGACGATCGCGGCTCGCAGCCTGCCGAAGACGTCCTCGCGCAGCAGGCGGCGGTCGATCGGGCCCTGCTCCGGGATCGGCATGCAATATATCGCAGCGGAGCGAGGGGGATCTGTCAAGGGAACATCGGGTGATCGCGGACAGCGCCCGGGCTCTGGGGGACCCGCGGCTAGGCTCGCCGCTCGTGACCGCCGAGCCCGCGACCTACGCCCACGTGACCCTCGACCCCCGCGCCAACGTCTACTTCGACGGCGCCTGCGTCAGCCACACCTTCTTCCTCGCCGACGGGACCCGGAAGACGGCCGGCGTCATCCTCCCGGGCCGGCTGGAGTTCGGCACCGAGGCGCCGGAGGTGATGGAGCTCAACGGCGGCCGCTGCCGGGTCCGACTGGCCGGCCGCGAGGAGTGGGTGGAGCACGCGGCGGGGGAGTCGTTCTCGGTTCCCGGTGACTCGTCGTTCGCGATCGAGGTGCTCGAGCCACTGAGCTACGTCTGCCACTACGGCTGAGCGGAACGCCGTCTGGACGGCTGCCGCGACCAGGCGCGGACTCGCTGCGCGAGGCGGGTCGCCGGCGGTAGGTTGACCGATCGTGCAGACCCCCGGAGTCGTCGCGATCAACCATGTCGGCGTCAGCGTCGCCGACCTCGAGGCCGCCCGCGGCTTCTGGGTCGACGGGCTGGGCGCGAGCGAGCACGGCGGCTTCGGCTGGCCGGTCGGCACCGCGCCCGCCGACGAGTCGCTGGCCACCGAGGGCACCGCGGCCGAGGTGGTGCTGCTGCGCACCGACGCGGCGTTCCTGGAGCTCTTCGCCTTCTCCGCCCCGACCCCGGCCGAGCGCCCCGACGGCGTACCGGGGGTGATCGGCCTGGACTGGGCGGTCGCCGACCCGGCCGCCGCTCGGGACCGGGCGCTGGCGGCCGGCGCTCGCACCCACGGGCCCGACGAGGTCCGCTGCCCCGACGGCACCGAGGTGCGACTGGTGGCGGCGGGCGACGGCCCGCGCGGGCTGGTCGGCGTTCGGCTGCGCGTCGCCGACCCGGCCGCGCACGTGCTGGACGCGGTGCCGGGCCCGGTGGCCCACACCCTCCTCGGCGGGGCCACCCGGCCCCCGGCCCGGCCGGTCGACCTGGGCGTGAACCACCTGTGCCTCGACGTCACCGGGATCGCCGCCCTGCGCGCCGACCTGGACGGCGTGCGCTGGCACCACGAGGTCACCGAGTCGAGCGGCGGGATCGCCGCGGTCTGCTACGGCACCACCGCGGACGGCGTCCTGGTCGAGCTGCTGGAGAGCCGCAGCCCGGAGGCGTTCTTGTCCCGGTGCCGGCTCAGCCACCCCGGCACCGCCTGAGCCATCCTCAGGCGGTGGCCGGCTGCGGCGCCGCGGCCGCGCCGGCGGCCACCCGCCGGCGCAGCGGGCGCTGGCCCAGCGCGGCGAGCAGCAGCGCCGCCACCGTCGCGGTCACCGTCACCGAGAACGCCGGGGTGTGTCCGGCCAGGTCGGCGAGGCGCCCGGCCAGCCCGGAGCCGACGGCGTACCCGATCCCGGTGGCACCGCCGAGCAGCGTCATCGCCAGCCCGACCCGACCCGGCGGCACCAGCCGCTCGCCGAGGGAGAAGATCCCGATCATGTACGGCGCCACGCCGAACCCGAGCACCAGCACCACCGCGATCAGCGCGCCGATCGAGTCGACCAGCAGCAGCGGCGCGGCGAAGACGACCAGGAACGCGGCGGCGACCAGCACCCGCCGCTCGTGACCGATCCGCTCGGGCAGGACCACGGTGGCCAGCCCGGCCAGCGCACTGCCCACCCCGAGCAGGGCGTGCACCATGCCGGCCAGGTCCGGGCGACCCTCGGTCGCGGTCAGCGACGCCGCGCCGGTCTGGATCGAGCCGAACAGCACGCCGACCAGGAGCTGGGCGAGCAGCAGGCCGACGAAGAGCCCGCTCAGCACCCGGCCGGCGCCGTGGCGCACACCGCCGCCGCCGGTGAGCCGGGCGGTGGGATGCAGGGCGAAGGCGCAGCCGAAGACCAGCAGCAGGGCGGCGGCGAGCAGGATCGCGCCGGCGGGCGAGACCAGGGCGACCAGCAGGCCGACCAGGGCCGGGCCGAGCACGAACGAGGCCTCGTCGGCCGCGCCCTCGTAGGAGAACGCGGCGTTCATCAGCCGGCCCTGGCGCGGCCCGGCGCCGGCGGTGATCGGGCGCCAGCGGACCCGGGCGAGCGGGCCCACCTGCGGCAGCACCAGCCCGGTCAGCGCCGCGGCCAGCACCAGCACGCCGCTGGCGGCGCCGGAGCTGGTCAGCAGCACCAGCACGCTCATCCCGGCGGCGCCGAGCAGGGACTGGGCGAGGACGACCGGGCGCTGGCCGATCCGGTCGGCCAGGGCGCCGGCGAACGGCGAGCCGACGGCGTTCGCCACCGCGAGCGCGCCGGCGGCGAGACCACCGGTGCCGTAGCTGTCGGTGGCCGAGGAGACCAGCAGCATGGTGCCGATCTGCGACATGCTCAGCGGCAGCCGGCCGACGAAGGCGACCAGCACGTAGAGCGGTCCGGCCAGGCCGAAGAGGTTCCGGTAGGCGGCAAGGGGTGACACAGGGGTTCTCCGGGTTCGCGCGAGCTGCGCGCCGAACCCACCACCAAGACGCGCCGAACCCTGAGCTCGCCGCCATGCTAGCCGGTGCGGTGGCGAAGCGAGCAGTCGCGGCCGGCCGCGCCGGGGGCCGTCGGTGGGTGGCCTCGGGCACACTGACCCGCATGCATCTCGGGCAGCCCACCGCGCACCGTCCCTCCCGACCGAGCCCCGGCGCGTCGCGCCTGCGCGCGGCGGTCCTCGCCGTGGTCCTCGCGCTGAGCGTCGGCCTGGGGCTGGCCGCGGCTCCCGGGACGGCGCAGGCCGCGCCGGCACCGACCGCGCTGACGCTCTCCGCCGCGGCCGGGTACGCCGGCGCGTCCACCACCCTCGGCGTCGAGCTGACCAGCGCCGGCGCCGCGGTGGCCGGCGCCGAGGTGCGCCTGGAGCGCCGGCAGGGCAGCGGCTGGGTCCCGGCGGCGACGCTGACCACCGGCGCCGACGGCCGGGCCGCGCTCGCGGTGACCGTGGGCCGCAGCGCCGCGGAGAACACCTTCCGGGCCTTCTACGACGGCGACCCGGTCAGCTACGCCCCGTCGTCGACCAGCACCACCGTCGGCCTGCTGCGCCGCGCCAGCCGGCTCACCCTGACCGGCCCGCGCCGGGTCGCCGACGGTCGCGCGGTCACCCTGGAGGTGCGCTGGCGCACCACCGACGGCCAGGCGGTCTCCGGCCCGGTGGCGCTCTACCGCCGGGTGCCCGGCGCCCGCCGCTTCCGGCTGGTGCGCACCGTGAGCACCGACGCCGCCGGGCGCACCCGGCTGCGGGTCGCGCCGCGCACCGACACCCGGTGGCGGGCCCGCGCCCGGGCCACCGCGTGGGCGGGCGCCGCGCGCAGCGGCGTCCACCGCCTCGACAACCGGCCGCCGGGCAGCCGGGTCCGGCTGCCGCGCAGCGCGCCCAGCCCACGGGTCCGGCTGCCCCGCCAGCGGCGGGCGGTCGGGGCCGGGGCGAACCTCTCGGTGACCCGCCTCTCGGATGCGGTGTGGCGCCAGATGGTCGGGCGCAGCTGGCACCGCGGCTGCCCGGTCGGTCGCGACGGGCTGCGCCTGGTCCGGGTCAACTACTGGGGCTACGACGGCTACCGCTACCGCGGCGAGCTGGTCGCCAGCGCCCGCGCGGCCGGCGCGATGGGTGCGGCACTGGCCGAGATGCACGCCCGGCGGTTCCCGATCCGGTCGATGTACCGGGTCGACCGGTTCGGCTGGTCCTCGCGGCTGGGCGGCGCCGACGACTACCGCTCGATGGCCGCCGGGAACACCTCCGCGTTCAACTGCCGCGGGGTGGTCGGCCGGCCCCGGGTCCGCTCGCCGCACTCCTGGGGCACCGCGCTCGACGTGAACACCTGGGAGAACCCCTACCGCTCCTCGCACGGACTGGTGCCGAACACCTACTGGGCGAGCCGCTCCCACCCGCGGGTCGCCTGGCGCTCCGGGAGCCACCCGGTGGTCCGGCTGATGGCCCGCCACGGGCTGCGCTGGACCTACGGCCGCTCCGACAACCACCACTTCGACTACGTCGGGACCGGCCGGGCCTCGCGCCCGGTCGCCGAGCTGCACCCGCAGTGCCCCGGCTTCGTCTGCGAGTGAGCCGGTGAGCGCCGCGGCGGGGTGCGTCTTCTGTGCGGTCGTCGCGGGGGAGACCCCGGCGGAGACGGTCCTCGCCGAGACGGACCTGGTCGGGTTCCTGGACCGGCGTCCGGTCTTCAAGGGGCACGTCCTGCTGGTGCCGCGGGTCCACGTCGAGACGCTGCCGGACCTGCCCGCCGACCTGCGCGACGGCTTCCTCGCCGCCGCCCAGCGGCTGGCCGCGGCGATGGTCACCGGGCTCGGCGCGCAGGGCAGCTTCGTGGCGGTCAACAACACCGTCAGCCAGTCGGTGCCGCACCTGCACCTGCACGTGGTGCCGCGGACCAAGGGCGACGGGCTGCGCGGGTTCTTCTGGCCGCGCACCGGCTACGCCGACGACGCCGAGCGCGCGGCGTACGGCGACCGGTTGCGCGCCGCTCTAGAGTGAGCGCGGCCCGCCGGCGCCCGACCGGGCGGCGTGAGCGCGGCCGACGCAGACGAGGAGGCATCACCATGGGTCGTTTCGACGGACGGGTCGCCGTGGTCACCGGCGCGGCACGCGGCATCGGCTTCGGCACCGCCACCCGGCTCGCCGAGGAGGGCGCCTCGGTCGCGATCCTCGACCTCGACGAGTCCGCGGCCGCCGACGCCGCCGGCCGGCTGCCGCTCACCGAGGGTGCCCGCGCCGTCGGGATCGGTGCCGACGTCAGTGACGCCGCGTCCGCCGAGGCCGCCGTGGAGCGCGTCGTCGCCGAGCTGGGCGGCCTGCACGTGCTGGTCAACAACGCCGGCATCACCCGCGACAACCTGCTGTTCAAGATGACCGAGCAGGACTGGGACCTGGTCATGGGGGTGCACCTCAAGGGCGCGTTCCTGATGACGAAGGCCGCCCAGAAGCACTTCGTGGAGCAGCGCTACGGCAAGATCCTCAACCTCTCCAGCGTCTCCGCGCTGGGCAACCGGGGCCAGGCCAACTACTCGGCCGCGAAGATGGGCATCCAGGGCTTCACCCGGACCCTCGGCATCGAGCTCGGCCCGTTCGGCATCAACGCCAACGCGGTCGCCCCGGGCTTCATCGCCACCGAGATGACCGACGCCACCGCGGCCCGCCTCGGCCTGGACGTCGAGGAGTTCCGCCGGCTCAACGCCGAGGCGAACCCGGTACGCCGGGTCGGCCACCCCGAGGACATCGCCGCCGCCGTCGCGTTCCTGTGCAGCGACGAGGCCGGCTACATCACCGGGCAGACGCTCTACGTCGACGGCGGTGCCAAGCTCGGCTAGACCCCTCACCCGCCCCGCTCTCCGCCGGCCCGGGCCTCGGGCGCGCCTGCGTGTCTGCGCCAGAACCGCGCAGCACAATGGAGAGAGAAGCACATCCGCAGTCGAACGAAACGGAGCCACTCACCGTGCGCCGTACCCGCATGCTTGTCACCACCGTCCTCGCCGCCAGCCTCGTCCTCACCGGATGCGGTGGCGGCGACGAGGCGAAGGACGACCCCGAGTCGCAGAAGGTCGCCGAGGGGTCGGTGCTCGACTCGACCTGGCCGCTGACCGGGCTGCCCGTCTCCGGTGACGAGAGCTCCGCCCAGAAGCACCCGGTGATGGTCGTGAAGATCGACAACACCGGCTCCAGCGCCCCGCAGGTCGGGCTCGGCAAGGCGGACCTGGTCGTCGAGGAGCTCGTCGAGGGCGGGATGACCCGGCTGGCCACGTTCTTCTACTCCCAGCTGCCGGACAAGGTCGGGCCGGTCCGCTCGATGCGGGCCAGCGACATCGGCATCGTCGCCCCCGCCGACGGTGCGATGGTGACCAGCGGCGCCGCCGGGGTGACCATCGACCGGATCAAGAAGGCCGGCATCGAGTTCTTCGCCGAGGGCGCCAAGGGGATCTTCCGCGACAACAGCCGCAGCGCGCCGTACAACGTGTTCAGCGACCTGGCGGAGACCGCCACCCTCGCCGAGAGCGACGAGGAGCAGCGGCCCGAGGACTACCTGCCCTTCGGCTCCGCCGAGGACCTGCCGCAGGGCCAGCCGGCGACCTCGCTGGCCGCGAGCTTCGGCAACCACACCACCACCTGGCGCTACGAGGGCAAGACCTACACCAACGTGGACTCCTTCGCCGGCAAGGGCGACGAGTTCAAGGCCGACAACGTGCTGGTGCTCCGGGTCAAGGTCGGCGACGCCGGCTACAAGGACCCGGCCGGCAACCCGGTCCCGGAGACCAAGCTGCGCGGCAAGGGCCGGGCGATGCTCTTCTCGGGCGGCCGGCTTGTCCGCGGCACCTGGGAGAAGTCCGCGCTGGACGCGCCGCTGAAGCTGAGCACCCGCGAGGGCGAGCTGACGGTGCCCGCCGGCAAGACCTGGATCGAGCTGGTCCCGGCCGACGGCGGGGACGTCACCTTCGCCCGGTAGCAGGCACGCGTCGGGTCCCGACCCGACACACGCACGCAGGCGCGGGGCGCCTCGCGGCTGACCACCCACGGGTGGCTCAGGCGCGGGGCGCCCTCGCGGTTCCGGCGCCGGGAGCCTCCTCGAGGCCGGCGGTCTCCAGTGCCTGGAAGCCGCGCAGGATGAGGGTGAGCGCCGCCTCGACCCGCTGGGCGGCGGCGACCGGGTCCTCAGCCTCGGCCACCGACTCGCCGGCCGAGGAGAGCGCACCGAAGAAGATCCGGGAGAAGGTCAGCAGCAGCTCCTCCTCGAGATCCCAGGCGCCGGCGCTGAGCACCGAGCGGACGATCTCCAGCACGGTCGCGAAGGTGGAGCGCTCCTCCCGGTCGCGATAGCGCGCGTGGCCGAGGACCGCCGGGCCGTCGAGCACCACGATCCGGCGGTAGCGCGGCTCCTGGACCACCTCCAGGAACGCCCGCAGCCCGGCGTCCGCCTTCTCCCACGGGTCACGGTGGCGGCGCAGGGCCTCGGCGACGCCGGCCGAGGCGTCGGCCTCGACGCGGGCGAAGACGGCCTCGAAGAGCGCCTGCTTGCCGCTGAAGTGGTGGTAGAGCGCGCCCTTGGTGACGCGGGCGCCGGAGACGATGGAGTCCAGCGAGGTGGCCGCGTAACCCTGCTCGGTGAAGAGCCTCTCGGCGACGTCGACCAGGGCCCGCTTGGTCGTCGCGGAGTACTGCTGGCGCCGGCTCACCCCGGTCGCGGCCTCGGCGTCGACGGGGTGCGGCGTTCGCTCGGACATTCCGTCAGCATAGGACCGACCGACGGTAGGTATGTGAGCGTTCGCGGCCGCAGCGTGCCCCGGGTCGGGCACAGGATCGCGGCGCACGGTGGGGGCGCATGGCGGGGCGGTGCGAGGATGGCGTCATGGCAGCGCAACGACCGTCCTCGGGGCCGGAGCCGGGGCCCGGCGTGCTGCTGGTCGCCTCGCCGCTGCTCCTCGACCCGCACTTCGCGGACGCGGTGGTGCTGCTGCTGGACGCCGACGCCTCCGGGGCGCTCGGGGTGATCCTCAACCGGCCCTCCCCGGTGCCGGTGGCCGAGGTGCTCACCGAGTGGCACGAGGTGGTCAGCAGCCCCGAGGTGCTCTTCGCCGGCGGCCCGGTCTCGCCCGAGGGCGCGCTGGCGGTCGGCCTGCTGCGCCCCGGGGTGGAGTCGCCGCTCGGCTTCCGGCCGGTCCACGAGATGCTCGGCGTGCTCGACCTGGACACCCCCGTCGAGCTGGTCGCCGACGGCCTCGCCGACCTGCGGGTCTTCGCCGGGTACGCCGGCTGGGGCGTCGGCCAGCTGGAGGCGGAGATCGACGAGGGCAGCTGGTACGTCGTCCCGGCGCAGGCCGCCGACGCGTTCCGCGCCGACCCCACCGAGCTGTGGCGCGAGGTGTTGCGCCGTCAGCCCGGCGAGCTGGCCTGGGCCTCCACCCGGCCGGTCGACCCGGAGCTGAACTGACGCAGCCCGGCCCGGCCGGGCCGCGTGGGGGATGGGGCCGGCCGGCCCCGGCTCGCGTATCCTGGGCCGCGTGACCAGCATCGGATTCGGGACCGGCACGGCCGTCGACGAGCGGGTGCGCGAGGACCGGCGCACCCTGCCCACCGACGACGGCGACCACGAGCGGTTCTCCCACTACGTGGAGAAGGACAAGCTCACCGAGGCGATGGTGATGGGCACCCCGGTGGTCGCGCTGTGCGGCAAGGTCTGGGTCCCCAGCCGGTCGCCGGAGAAGTACCCGGTCTGCCCCGAGTGCAAGGAAGTCTGGGAGAGCCTGAACGGCGACGAGGGCGAGGAGTGACCGCGGCCGACGAGCCGCTCCCCGAACCCAACGCCCTCACTCCGGCCTGGCCGGAGCGTGCGGCCTGGGGCACGGCGCCCTCGCTGCGGGCGTGGCAGTCCGCGGCGATGCAGAAGTACTTCACCGAGCACCCGCGCGACTTCCTCGCCGTCGCCACCCCGGGGGCCGGCAAGACCACCTTCGCGCTCTCGGTGGCTGCCGAGCTGCTGGGGCGCCGGGTGGTGGACCGGATCACCATCGTGGCGCCGACCGAGCACCTGAAGACGCAGTGGGCCGAGGCGGCCGCCCGCGCCGGGATCCCGGTCGACCCGACGTACTCGGCCGGCAAGGGCCGCACCTCCGGCGACTACGTCGGGGTCGCGGTGACCTACGCCGGCGTCGCGGTCAACCCGCTGGCGATGCGGATCCGCACCGAGCGGTTCAAGACGCTGGTGATCCTCGACGAGGTGCACCACGCCGGCGACGCGCTGTCGTGGGGCGAGGGCGTCCGCGAGGCGTTCGACCCGGCCACCCGCCGGCTGGCGCTCACCGGCACCCCGTTCCGCTCCGACATCAACCCGATCCCGTTCGTCACCTACGCGCCGGGCCCGGACGGCGTCCCGCGCTCGGTGGCCGACTACTCCTACGGCTACGGCGACGCGCTGGCCGACCACGTCGTCCGGCCGGTGCTGTTCATGGCGTACTCCGGCGACATGACCTGGCGCACCCGGGCCGGCGACGAGATCGTGGCCCGGCTCGGCGAGCCGCTGACCAAGGACCTCACCAACCAGGCGCTGCGCACCGCGCT
>JADGMW010000499.1_pt1 | contig 15535 bp, 16 predicted proteins | sample 8641801 | NCBI WGS metagenome assembly JADGMW01 (sample SAMN16272018, study PRJNA661076) | feces metagenome | isolation source: fecal sample from diarrhoea affected cattle A | host: Bos taurus | place: South Africa: Lokaleng Village, Mahikeng | collected 2019-09
GGCGATCGGTGAAACCGGATGCAGTCGACTCATCGAAATCTCGGAACGTCTTTCCGGTGAAGTGATCGATGCAGATCTCGGATTCCCGGCCGCTCTGGCAGCGCGGCGCCGATTGCGTGCGTGACTGCAGGCGGTGAGTGTCGAACGTGGCTGGTGGTGATACGACGAGGGCATCACCGCCAGCCCGTTCACTGTTTGATCACCGAAAGTGGGTGCGCCCGAACCTGCACAGCGGGTCGTCATCCGAATGAGACTGCCGTTGTGCCGAATTCCCGCCCCGCTTAGGTGATGATTGCGTGATGTGGAAACAGGCACTCGGGTTTTCTTTGTTCGGTGCTGCCGTTGCCTTGATCGCTACAGCGCTGACACAGGGTTCGTCACAGGTACCGGCCACGATCACACTCTTTTCTGGCGGCACGACAATCTCGAGCGTTGGAGGCGAATCGCACTGGGCCTGGCCGATTCGGGCTGCACTGACCGGCGCTGTTCTGGGCGCGATGACCGGGTTCGTACTCCGACTCGCGGGCGTGCGAATGTCGGCAGGCCAAGACAACCGAGTGGTACGAACTGTGGTGGCAGGCCTCGCAGGAGTCACTCTTGGGTTGACGCCTCTGTTGGTCGTGATCAGCATGGCATTCACCGGGTCGGTTGACATCGGATGGTCCCCGCTCGCGGTCTACGCCGTCAGCGGTCTCGTGGCCTATGGTCTGTCGGTCGCCGCCGTGTTCGGAGTGCTTCGCGCTGCCGGAGATCGACTGACTACTCGCACGACGCGAGCGGTCGCGGCGATGCTCCCGGTCGGGGCATTGGTCGCGATTGCCGTGGGTGTCGGAACTGCATGGAAGCTGGGCTTCTCCACCGCCGCTCCTACATGGATCGCGGTCGTACTACTGGTGGTACTGGTATTGGCCACGACGCTCGTTGCGGCACGAGCGTGGGCTCTCCGGACTCAGCCTCGTGACTTACCAGAAGTCGCATAGGCAGTGGGACGTGTGATTCGGACGGGTGCATCGCGATGAGGGGCGAACGAATCTTCGCGGGACTCGTCGTTGGCGTCCTGCTGGGGCTGTTCGGCTACCTGCCATTGGTACTCCTGTGGCAACACTTCGCTGATGTCCCGCAGCCGCAGCTGTATCCGAACCGTTCATTCACTTCGTTCGGCCCCAACCCGCCACCACTCACCTACTGGATAAGTTGGGCGGCGCCTGCCGCCGTCTTCGTCTTGCTCGGACTCATGACTATTCCTAGCCGCACCGGTCGGCAATTTGCATTGCCATTGGTTCTCGCGTTTCTTCCGGTCGCGGCAATGGTGGCGTGGTTCTGGATGTCGATGGAACTGTTCTTCAGCCCCGACTGATCACCCACCCGATCGCAGATCGCGGACCCCACCGCGAGCCCTGACAATGGCGCCGTTGCGCAGAGCGATCGCCTGATGCACCGCCGCAAGTGCCAATGCCAGCACTGCCGCAGGGAGGCTCCCCACGATCGACATCAGGGACGGCATATCAGAGCCGAAAGCCGTAAAGAAACCCAGCACTGCAGCACAAAGCATTGTCGCCGAGACGATCCAGGACACGAATGGTCGCGGGATAACAGCTGGAATGACGCACAGAGCCACCGGCAATGCGAGCACCAAGAAGAGATCTCGTCCGAAGTAGTCGTGAATCGAGCGGTAACAATCTGCCGAACTGAGTGGGCCGAGACCTATTTCGCAATTGGTGATCTCATACAGCGGCCACTGTGCCGTCGCGGATCCCAGAATCCCGGTGGCGACCGCCAATACAACCCACGCGATCCGAATCCCCGTCATACGAAGAGATCATGCCAGGACCGAAAAAACGCCCAGGAGCAGAAAGCAATCAAGAACACGAGCTGGGCGGAACTACCTCTCGCGTCGCGCCAATTCTCGACGCGAGAGCACAACAAGCTCGGCGTGCTCAGCTCGCGGGCTGGGTATTGAGCTTGCTCGGAGCATCCGCCATCGTGAACGACTATTGGGAGACAGCACCTCTTTTGAGTGCAGGTATTGCGGTCGCGGTACTCGGAGCAGTTAACGGCCTGCCGAGTTTGATTGTCACCGTGATGCACATACGCAGGTCGCAACAGGCTTGAAGTTTTCGGCCGTAATTTGTGGGAGGGTCCTTGCATGGACACACAACCGCAGGCACAGTCGATCACCCCGGCTTGGAAAGTGTTCACAGCCATCGGTTTTGCAGGTGTTGTAGGCGCTGCCGTGACGTACTTCCGAGACGGGTCCACCGCGGCAGTGATTGCCGGGATGATCGTCCTCGCGATTGGTCTGCCGCTTACTGTCTGGTCCATCCTGCGAATGCTGCGCGAGAATCGAGAGCATCGCCTTCATTGGTGGAGAACGCCGCCGGTCAATCCGAGGAACGTCGACCTGGCTCGTGCTGTCGGCATTACGACTACAATTTTCGGTGCACTGACCATCTGGCTGAATACAACAGGTTCGGCGCCGTGGTGGTTGGCAGCAATCTTTACCGCCATTCTGATCGTGCTCTTCGGAGCAACCGTTGCCGTCCACAATATTCGCCTCCGTCGGCGAACCTGAGCTGGCCTTCCGCACATGCCGGTTTCGGCGAATATTCGCGAGCGCCTTCGGTCTCACTTGGATCCAGATGACGAGATCCGGTACGTATTTCCGGCTGACGTTCTGATGAGCGCGAAACCGAGTGTGTTTGTCGTGGTGAGCCAAAAGGCCATCACAGTGTTCTCGACAAGCTTTCGTTCGAGAAAAGTGCCGAGGTCGATCCTCACCCAGTTTCCGAGAATGACCGTTCTCGGCCCGGTCGATACTGCGTCCACGCCGCATTTCGTCGTTGCGGGCATTACGTACGAGATCGACGAAGAATATGTTGCAGTCGTGAATGCTGCCGACGCGGAGATCACGTCGCCACAGGACTTCCCGCATGATCCGTTGCCGAACCTCTGAGGCACAAACAAAAAGGCAGTTTCTCATTTCTGAGAAACTGCCTTTTCGATCTATCTTCGGTCGGGCTGACAGGATTTGAACCTGCGACCACTTGACCCCCAGTCAAGTGCGCTACCAAGCTGCGCCACAGCCCGTCCCACGCCCTTGTTTCGGGCGCTTGGAAAGATTACATCAGGGACGGGCCGAAGTACCAATCGGCTGGTCAGAGCCGTTTCAGTACCGAATTGGACGCAGAATCAGCGGCCCTTACGGTCACGCTTCTCGCGCACTCGTACGGATACGCGGATCGGGCTGCCGTCGAAGTTGAACTCTTCACGCAGACGCCGCTCGATGAAGCGGCGGTAGCCGGCCTCGAGGAAGCCCGTGGTGAAGAGAACGAATGTCGGCGGGCGTGTGCTTGCCTGAGTCGCGAACATGATGCGAGGCAGGCGACCACCACGCATCGGAGGCGGCGTGGCCGCCACAACTTCCTTGAGCCAGGTGTTCAGGCGACCCGTGGGGATGCGCTTGTCCCAGGACTCCAGAGCCGTGTCGAGAGCCGGCACGAGCTTCGCCACGGCGCGACCGGTGTGGGCGGAGATGTTGACTCGCTGAGCCCACGGAACGCGGACCAGATCGCGGTCCACTTCCTTGTCCAGCATGAGTCGACGGTCCTCGTCCACGAGGTCCCACTTGTTGAATGCGATCACCAATGCACGACCCGTGTCGGCAACCATGCTCAGAACACGCAAGTCCTGCTCGGTGATCGGCTCGTGCGCGTCGATGAGCAGGATCGCGACCTCAGCGGCCTCGATTGCACTCTTCGTACGCAGCGACGCATAGAACTCGGCGCCGCTGGCATGGCTGACGCGCTTGCGCAGACCAGCCGTGTCGACGAAACGCCAAGGGCGCCCGCCGAGTTCGACGATGGAGTCGACCGGGTCGACGGTGGTGCCGGCAACATTGTGCACGACGGACCGCTCGTCACCGGACAGCTTGTTGAGCAAGCTGGACTTTCCGACGTTGGGCTTTCCGACCAGCGCAACGCGACGCGGACCGCCGCCGGGGATACCTTCACGCGGGGTTTCCGGCAGCTTCTCCAGAACCTCGTCGAGCAGGTCTCCGGTGCCGCGGCCGTGCGTCGCACTCACCGAGTACGGCTGACCAAGGCCCAAGGACCACAGCGCGGCAACCTCGGACTCGGTGCGTCCGTCGTCCACCTTGTTGGCAACGAGGATGACCGGAGTCTTCGAGCGGCGAAGCACACGAGCCACAGCTTCGTCCGTCGCCGTAGCGCCGACAACGGCGTCGACGACCAGGAGGATGGCGTCAGCAGTTCCCATGGCCAGCTCGGCCTGACGGGCAACGGCCTGCTGGAGGCCCTTTGCGTCGGGTTCCCATCCGCCGGTGTCCTGGACGAGGAAGCGTCGTCCGGCCCAGTTCGCCTCGTACGAGACGCGGTCACGGGTAACGCCGGGGATGTCCTCGACTACCGCTTCACGACGGCCGATGATGCGGTTGACGAGCGTCGACTTGCCTACGTTCGGTCGACCGACAACAGCCAAGGTCGGGACGGCAATGTGCGCTTCGCCTTCGCCGTCCGCTTCGAGATCGGCGTAATCCCACTCCGATTCCTCGGACCAAGTTCCGTCACCGGCATATTCGGTTACCAGATCGTCGCTCACTGCACTGCTCCAGTTCTGTCGCTGACCACCAACAGCAACTTGGCGATCACATCTTCAATTCCCAATTCGCTCGTATCCACCAGGATGGAATCCTCGGCAGGGCGCAACGGCGACACTGCCCGGGTCGAATCGAGATGGTCACGGCGCTGCACATCAGCCAGCACCGCTTCGTAATTGTCTTCACGGCCTTGGCCGACGTTCTGCGTATTGCGCCGTGCCGCACGAGTTTCCGCCGATGCGGTCAAGAAAATCTTGACGTCGGCATCGGGAAGCACAACTGTTCCGATGTCGCGACCTTCCACGACGATCCGCTCTGCGCCCGCCGCCAACTCACGCTGAGTGGCGACCAGCAGGTCGCGAACCTCGGGTACGGCCGACACTGCGGAGACAGCCTTGGTGACCGCGTCGCCGCGGATCTCCTCGCTGACGTCTGCACCGTCGAGATGCACCTGCTCGCTGCTCGGATCGGTACCGATGGACCACGGCAGTGCCGCGACGGCAGCGGTGATCGCGGCAGAATCAGCCAGATCGATTCCCTGACGAAGCACGTGCAGCGTCGCGATCCGGTAGATGGCGCCGGTGTCGAGGTAGCGAGCACCCAAACGCTGCGCCAACGCGCGAGAGACGCTGGACTTGCCGGTTCCGGACGGTCCGTCCATAGCGACTACCAGCGGCATGGACGAATCGGTCACAGGCCGACCGCCTCGTACAGTCCACCGACCTCGCTACGTCCGAGGACGCGCTGCGTTCCCGGACGCTGATCACCGAGAGCGACAACTCCGACGTTGGTGCGAACCAGACGGACAACGGGGTGACCGACGGCATCGAGGAGGCGACGCACGATGTGCTTACGGCCCTCGTGCAGGACGAGCTTGACGAGCGTCTTGCCCTCGTTGATCTCGAGCACGGTGAACGCGTCCACCTTGGCCGGACCGTCATCGAGAGTGACACCGTCACGCAGCTGCTTGCCGGTGCTGCGCTCGACAACGCCGTGAACCGTGGCGAGGTACGTCTTCGGAACCTCGAACGACGGGTGCATCAGGCGGTGAGCCAGATCGCCGTCGTTGGTGAAGAGAAGCAAGCCTTCAGTGTCGGCGTCGAGACGGCCGACGTGGAAGAGCCGCTGACCCGACTGAACGCGCTCGGAGACGATGTCACCGACACACGGACGACCGAGATCGTCGGACATGGTGCACTGCCAGCCACGCGGCTTGTTCATCGCGAGGTAGACGAGGTCCTTCTGCACGACGACGCGGACGCCGTCGACACGAACCACTGCGTTCTCGGGGTCGACACGCAGACCCTGTTCGACCACGATGCGGCCGTCGACCTCGACGCGCCCCTGGTCGATCAGCTCTTCAGCTGCACGACGTGATGCGACGCCGGCCTGAGCCAGCACCTTCTGCAAGCGGACGCCGTCACCCTTCGGCGGGCCGTCGTGCTTGGTGATCTCGGCATGCTGGTGACGTGCCGGCTTGGCGTTGGAGACCAACGGGTTCTGAGAAACGACGCGCTGCGGCTTCTCGGTCTTCGGCTTGCCACGCTTGTTGGTCGCCGGCGGTGTCGGGGCTGCCGGGCGCTTGCGCGGAGGTCCGTCGAACTTGGATCCACGAGGTGCGTTCGACCATGCGCCGCCGCGAGGAGCGTCGGGGCGTGCGCCGCGCTGATCGTCACTACGACGGTCAGCGCCGCCACGCGGTGCGCGACGGGCGTCGACGTGGGGGGTACGGCGGTCGTCGCTGCGGGGTCCGCGGCGATCGTCAGTGCGGGGTCCGCGCCGGTCGTCGTTGTAACCACCACGGCGGTCGTCGGTGCGTGCGGGGCGACGGTCGTCACTGCGCGGAGGGCGACGGTCGTCACTGCGCGGAGGGCGACGGTCGTCGCTGCGCGGGGGGCGACGGTCATCGTTGAATCCACCGCGACGGTCGTCCGTGCGGGGACGGTCGGATCCGGCGTTGCGGTCGTATCCGGAGGTACTGCGGGAAGTGTTGCTTCGTCCACCACGGGGCGCTTCGCTGCGTGCGCCGCGGGGGGTGTCGCTGCGACCACCACGGGGGGCATCGCTTCGTGCGCCGCGGTTGTCGCGGGAGTTGTTACGGTCCGGTGTGCCATCTCGGCGAGCGGGATTGTTCACTTTTTTCCTGTCAGTTTTCTACTGTTTCCCGAGCGTGGTCGGGTCTTTCTCGGTGCTGACGACGGCCGGTATTCCGGTCAGTCGTCGACTTCGGTGTCCACTACGTCAGTGGGCACGTCTGCCTTGTTCATTCTCGCAAATCGCGGATCGGATTCCAGGCTTTCGCTGATGTCGTCGATGAGATCGACATCAGGCAAGAGCGGGGCCAACTCCGGGAGCTCGCTCAGCGAGGCCAGCCCGAGCCGTTCGAGGAACAGTTCGGTCGTGGAGTACCGTGTCGCGTTGGTGTCCGGGTCCGGCCCGGCTTCCGCGATCAGTCCGCGGGCAAGGAGGGTGCGTACCACCCCGTCCACGTTGACGCCTCGTACCGCACTGATCCGCGCACGAGTCAACGGTTGACGGTATGCGACTACGGCCAAAGTTTCCAATGCCGCCCTGGTCAATTTGGTGCGTGCGCCGTCCAATAGCAGCTTTTCCACGTACGGGGCAAACTCTTGTCGCGTGTACAGACGCCATCCGTCGCCCGCGTAGCGAAGGTCCATTCCGCTGCCGCGAGCGGTCAATGCGGCCGACATCGACGTCAGACGTTCTTCGACTCGTTCCGGTGCGGTGCCGGTGACCGATGCGAGCTGGTTCACTTCGGCCGGCGAATCCACGACGAGCAGAAGCGACTCCAGTACTGCGTCGAGCTGATCGTCGTCGAGCTCGAAGTCGGGGGCGGAATCCTCGGACTCCACGGCGTCGTCAGCAGGCTCGATCATCTGGTTCAGCTGCGGAGATTCCGATTCCGTCGGCTCGGCGTTCATCCGTAGTCCTCCTCTGTGACCGGCGCGGCCGGGTCGTCTCCGGTCCAACTCACCATCAGTGGTCCGAGGGCCTCGGGTTGCTCGAACACGATGACCTGCCGGCGATACAGCTCGAGCAATGCGAGAAACCTCGCGACTATCTCGACGGTGATCTCACACTCGGCGACGAGGTCCCCGAAGGGCGTCCACTCCCCTATGCCTCGCTCGCGCAGCAACTCGAGAATTCGCTCGGCTTGTTCGGGTATCGAGATATTGGACACATGGAGGTGATCGAGGCCCACCGTGGGCACCGGACGCGGCGTGAACACCGTCGCCGCTATCTCCGCAAAACGCTGCGGATCGACGCCCAACAGCACCTCCGGCAGAAGTTCGGTGAACTGATCCTCGACGGCCACCGAACGCGGATAGCGCCGCAGCGCCGCTTCCTCGAGCTCACCGAACAGCGCCGCAACTTGTTTGTACGCCCGGTACTGCAGCAGGCGCGCAAAGAGAAGATCGCGGGCTTCGAGAAGTGCCAGATCCTCGGCGTCCTCGACCTGCCCGGCAGGCAACAGCCTGGCGGCTTTCAGGTCCAGAAGAGTGGCAGCGACGACCAGGAATTCCGTCGTCTGATCGAGGCCCATCGCGCTGCCGAGTTCCTTGGTGTACGCGATGAAATCGTCCGTGACGGTGTGCAGGGCAACTTCGGTGACGTCGAGTTGCCGTTGATTGATCAGGTTCAACAGCAGATCGAACGGGCCTTCGAAGTTCCGGAGAGTGACTCGGAAACCGGCAGCTTTGGCGGCGGTCTGAGCGTCGGTCGGCACGTTCGGGTCGATCGAATCCGGCGCGACTTCGACCGGATCTTCTTGCGATGCAATCAGTTCCACTAACGACCAGACCGGTGAATGACCTCGCGGGCCAATGCTCGATATGCCTCGGCGCCAGCCGATTTCGGCGCCCACGTTGTGATCGGCTCACCGGCGACGCTGGTTTCGGGGAATCGAACGGTACGGTTGATCACCGTGTCGTAGACGACGTCGCCGAACACCTCGACGACGCGCGCCATCACCTCCCGTGCGTGCAGGGTCCGGGCGTCGAACATCGTGACGACGATGCCGGCCAACTCGAGCTTGGGATTGAGACGATCGTGCACCTTTTCGACAGTGTCGTTGAGGAGTGCCAGGCCGCGCAGACTGAAGTACTCGCATTCCATCGGAATGATGACCGAATCGGCGCACGCCAGAGCATTCACCGTGAGCAAGCCCAGCGACGGCTGGCAGTCGATGAGCACGTAGTCGTACCGATCGAGAACCGGGTGGAGCACGCGTCCCAAAGTCTGCTCACGTCCGACCTCGGTGACCAATTGAATCTCGGCGGCCGAAAGGTCGATGTTGCTGGGGAGCAGGTCCAGACCGTCCACCCGAGTGCGCATCAACACGTCGTCGATGGACACACGCGGTTCGACCAGGAGATTGTGGACGGTCAGTTCGAGGTCGTGATGCTGAACGCCCAGTCCGGCAGACAACGCGCCTTGGGGATCGAGATCCACCAGGAGCACTCGACGACCGTATTCGGCCAACGACGCGCCCAGGTTGATGGTCGACGTCGTCTTGCCGACGCCGCCCTTCTGGTTGCACATCGCGATGATCATCGCTGGTCCGTGATGCGCCAACGGTGTCGGTTGAGGCACCTCGCGGACCGGCCGGCCCGTCGGGCCGAGTTCTTCCGCGGAAACGGTAAGTGTTTCCGCAGGTGGAGAGGCTACTGGCGTCGTATCTATTTCGAACATCGCCTCTGGTTCGGAGGGTACAGCTGGTGCTGATTCGTTCACGCGCTCGAAGAGTTGGGCATTGACATGCGGCGGCGCGGACTCCGCCGCTGGTGGCTGCGATGTCGACACGGTCCGATGCTCCCCTACTCTTTCGGCGGTTGCTCTCGGCGCCGGCAAACCCCCGAAACTGCGGTGGAGGCCGCTCGCGCTCCTTGAACGCTACCGCTTACATCACCGAATGGTCTCGCAGACACGCATGAGCCAACCAACCCCTAACGGGCACGCGGGTGTGCCTGAGCCCACACTTCGCGCAGCGCGGTGACGGTGACCAGCGTGTAGATCTGCGTCGTGGTTACCGAAGCGTGACCCAGGAGTTCCTGCACGACACGTACGTCCGCGCCGCCGTCGAGCAGGTGTGTGGCAAACGAGTGCCTGAGCGTGTGGGGTGAGACGTCCGCCTTGATTCCGGCGGACGCGGCCGCATCCTGAAGTATCTGCCACGCACTCTGACGCGAGAGTCGTCCACCGCGAGCGTTGAGAAACAGGGCAGGAACACCGCGCGTCGCCAGGCTGGGGCGCCCACGGACGAGATACGCGTCGACGGCGGCGATCGCCGGCCTGCCGACGGGTACGATCCGCTGCTTGCCGCCCTTGCCCTTGAGCAGCACGGAACGGGTTTCGGTGTCGATGTCGTCGACGTCCAGATCGATCGCTTCGGTGATGCGTGCTCCGGTCGAGTACAGAAGCTCGAGCAGAGCGCGATCCCTCAGGTCGCGGGGCCCGTCACCGGCCGCACCGCCACCCGAAGCGTCGAGTAGGGCTATGACGTCGTCGAGCGGCAGAGCCTTGGGCAACTTGCGTCCGGGCGTCGGTGGCTTGACCGTCCGAGCCACATCGACACCGACCAGGCCCTCGGCGGCAGAGAACTTGTGGAATCCGCGGACCGCGATCAGGGTGCGCGCTGCCGAACTGGCCGCCAACGGTACGACTCCGGAATCTTTGTCACCCAGGCGCAGATGCGTCACGAATTCGGTGACGTCGTTTTCTGTGACGGCCGCGACGTCGTCGATGCCGCGTCCGTTCAGATAGTCCGCATAGCGACTCAGGTCACGGCGGTACGAAAGAAGAGTGTTGCGCGCCGATCCTCGCTCGACCGCTAGATGGTCGAGATACGAGTCCACCTGTCGGGCAAGCACTTCAGGCTCGCGACTTGCGTTCTCCGAATGCGCGAGGACGATCGGGCCACGGTGCGTCGGCCGGGCGTAGCGGCTTTCCCGTCGAGCGTGCGGTAGCGATCGCGAGAATGCCCGATACCGCGGTGGCATTGACGATGTCGCCGCGCAGCGCCATGTCGACGGCGTCGGCGAGCGGAACTCGCGAAATCTCGAGATCGGCTTCCTCGTGTTCGGGATCGTCGCGCTCCACCTCGTGCAACCCCTCGGCGAGGAAGACGCGAACCGCCTCGTCCGTGAACCCGGGTGAGAGAGCTACATCGACCAGCACCGACCATCGATCGGCGCCGAGTCCGGTTTCTTCGCCCAGCTCACGCGCTGCTGCCTCGACCGGGCTCTCCCCCGCAGCGTCGAGCAGACCGGCGGGGATTTCCCACAACCGGTGCCCGAGCGGGTGACGGTACTGGCGAATCAGCACCAGGTTGTCGTGCTCGTCCAGTGCCACGACGGCAACGGCGCCGTGATGCTCGACGACTTCCCGATCGGCACGCTGACCACCAGGCATCGCAACGGTGTCGACGCGCAACGCGATGATCGCGCCGGTGTAGACCGTCTTGGAGCCGAGGGTGTCGAATTCGTGCCGACCGGGATCGCTCATCTGTGGCTAGACCTTTTCCACGTTCTCGACTGCAGCGTCGAGCGCCGTCTCGGTGGCGGCGGTGTCGATCTTCTCGTCACCGTGGACGTCGACGGGCAGTCGCTCTTCGAGCTTGTACGTCAACGCTGCTTCGACGAAGGCGGCGAACAGCGGGTGCGGGCGGGTCGGGCGGCTCTTGAGCTCCGGGTGTGCCTGAGTCGCAACGAAGAACGGATGCTGCTCACGCGGGTACTCGACGAACTCGACCAGGTGGCCGTCCGGTGAGGTTCCGCTGAACTGCAAGCCGGACTTGGCAATCCGATCGCGGTAGGTGTTGTTGACCTCGTAGCGGTGACGGTGACGCTCGGAAACGTCCTCGGTTCCGTAGGCCTGAGCGACGACGGAACCCTTGGTCAGCACGGCCGGGTAAGCACCCAGACGCATGGTGCCACCGAGGTCGGCGTCACCGGCGATGACGTCTTCCTGATCAGCCATCGTGGAGATGACCGGATGCTTGGTGTCCGGCTCGAACTCGGCCGAGTTGGCATCGTCGAGGCCGACGCTGCGAGCAGCTTCGATGACGACGCACTGCAGACCCAGGCACAGACCCAGCAGCGGCAGCTTGCGCGAACGTGCGAAACGGATCGCGCCGAGCTTGCCTTCGATGCCGCGGATGCCGAAGCCGCCCGGGATCAGAACACCGTCGACGTCACCGAGAGCGGCCTGCGCTCCAGCTTCGGTCTCACAGGCGTCCGACGGGACCCAGGAGATCTCGACCTTGGACCGGTTCGCGAATCCACCGGCGCGCAGAGCCTCGGTGACGGAGAGGTATGCGTCGGGCAGGTCGACGTACTTGCCGACCAATGCGACGCGCACGGTCTCACGCGGCTGGTGAACACGATCGAGGAGGTTGCCCCACACGGTCCAGTCGACGTCGCGGAACGGAAGACCGAGCTGGCGAACGACGTAAGCGTCGAGGCCCTCACGGTGCAGAACCTTCGGGATGTCGTAGATCGAGGGAGCGTCGGGCGTCGAGATGCAGGCGTCGACGTCCACGTCGCACATCAGCGCGATCTTGTTCTTGAGGCCCTGCGGAACGTCACGATCGCAACGAAGGATCAGCGCGTCGGGCTGAATGCCGATGCTGCGCAACGACGCAACCGAGTGCTGCGTGGGCTTGGTCTTGAGTTCTCCGGAAGGGCCGAGGTACGGCACGAGGGAGACGTGCAGGAAGAAGACGTTGTCGCGGCCGACGTCGTGGCGGACCTGGCGAGCGGCTTCGAGGAAGGGCTGCGATTCGATGTCGCCGACGGTTCCACCGATTTCGGTGATCACGACATCCGGGCGGTGGCCCTGCAGATCCGGGCCGCTCATCTCGAGGATGCGACGCTTGATCTCGTCGGTGATGTGCGGGATGACCTGAACGGTGTCACCGAGGTACTCGCCGCGGCGTTCCTTGGCGATGACCGTCGAGTACACCTGGCCGGTGGTGACGTTGGCCTGACCGGAGAGATCACGGTCGAGGAACCGCTCGTAGTGTCCGACGTCGAGGTCGGTCTCGGCACCGTCTTCGGTGACGAAGACCTCGCCGTGCTGGAAGGGGTTCATGGTGCCCGGATCCACATTGAGATAGGGATCGAGCTTCTGCATGGTCACGCGCATTCCCCGCGCGGTCAACAACTGTCCCAGGCTCGAGGCGGTCAAACCTTTGCCGAGCGAGGAAGCTACACCTCCGCTGACGAAGATGTGCTTGGTGGCGGTACGCGTGTTAGTGCGTGACTGTGGCAAAGGGGCTCCCGTGACGACTGTGCAGGGCTTGGTCTGATGAAGCATGCTGGGGCCTGCCGACCCACGGGATTTCACGGTAACACCTATCGGGGGTCGGTGCCTACAACGCGCCGACTTTCCACCCCCGATGTGACCGGCGTATCAATACCGGGGTGTCAGTTGGTGGGTGCGCCGACGGTAACCGCCGCCGCTCCCGGTCCCGTGCCGTAGCGACCGGCGCCGCCGTTCAGCTGTTCCTGCAGCGCCAACGGCGTCGTGATCTTCCCCGACTCCCGATCGATGTTGTCGATGGTCGTCAATCCCGCTGAGAGCGCCGCATCCGCACGTGCGACGGCAACCGGACCACTACCCTCCGCCGAGCCGGGTCGGCCCGCGAGAATCGTTCCTGCCCCGCGTCCGTCGAGAGCGCCGGCAAACCGGGCGATGACCGCGCCGCGGTTACCGGTGGCTGCGTCGGATTCGCTCTTGTTGTCGCCGGTGAGAACCACAGCGAGCTGAGCCGGCTTGACCGCTCCGTCGTCGTAGCTGATGAAGCCGGCACTGCGCAGCGAGTCGAGCGCGAGATTCATCTCGTCGGGAGTGCTCTGCGGTTCGCTGTTCTGCCCGTTGAGAAGCAGAACCGACCCGAGAAGATCGCCCGCAAGGCTTCCCTGATCGACCGCACCGGTCTTGAGGGTGATGCCCGCAGGGATGACATTGGTGACGACGGTCCGCAAGCGGTCGCCGCCCGTGGCGTCGACAAACGAATCGGTGAGCGAGACGCGTCCGGTCACGGCGCCGCCGGCGGCAGTGACGAGTCGGTTGACACCGTCGAGATCACTGGGATCCGCGTCCGGTGCCGTGATCACGACGACCGTGCGACCAGCGAGACTGTCGCGCACGACGCGGCCACCCACGGCAGCATCGAAGCCGTCCGCGGAATTGAGTTGCTGCTGAAGCTGATTGGACTGTTGATTGAGGTCTTCGATCTCGTTCTGCAGGTCCGCCTTGTCGTCACGCAGACCGGACAGCAATCCACTGGACAGCATTCCCGAACCGAGCACCACGCCGATCGCGAGTGCCAGAAAGATTGCCGCTATGGAAATTGCATGTTGACGCATCGAAATCACTTGAAGAGCCCCTGAACCCACAGCGCGAAGCTGTTCCACGTTGCGATTGCCCAGTCGAGAACTTCACTACCGGCATTGGACACGACCAGGGCGACGATCACTGCCACCAGGGCGGCGAGCACCAGGAGCGCGATCGCGCCGCCAGACACTCGACTTCGATACAGCGTTGCGACGGCTTTGGCGTCGACCAGTTTCGGTCCCACCTTGAGCCGTGTCATGAACGCCGACGGATTGCTTTCACGGCGTCCGCGGTCGAAGAACTCGTCCAGGGACACCACGTTGCCGACCGTCACGATCAGTGAGGCTCCGTGGTGATCGGCGAGCAGCAGTGCAAGGTCGGTCGGTGAGCAGGTCGCCGGGAACGTCATCGCCCCGATACCGAGATCCTGGATTCGCGAAAGGCCCGCCGCATGTCCGTCCTGGTCGGCGGGCAGAACAACCTCCGCGCCGGACTTGAGGGTGGAACTGGTGATTTCCTCCGGGTCGCCCACGATCAGATCGGGGCGGTATCCGGCCTTGCTCAATACGTCCGCACCTGCGCCGACACCGATCAGGATCGGCGAATACTCCTTGATGAAGGGTTTGAGGTTCTTCAGATCTGCCTCGTGTTCGGGGCCGTCGGAGACGACCACGACATGGCGATCCTTCAAGTCGATGTCGATGTCCGGAACACCGATTCCGTCAATCAGCAAAGGGCTTTCGGTGCGGATGAACTCGATGGTGTTACCCGAGAACGCTTCCAGGTGATCGACCAGTCCGGTCTTGGCCTCGATCATCCGGTCGGAGATCTCGGCCTCGGTCTGCTCTTCACCCTTGACGAGGCTCTTCTCGCCGTTGAAGATCTCACCCTCGTGCAGGCGGATCTTGCTGCCGTCCTTGACGTTCTTGAAGACGTCACCGTCGACGGCATCGATCAGAACGATGTCGTTGGCGACGATCACTTCCGGGCCGAGGTTGGGGTAGCGCCCGGAAATCGACGGCGACGCGTTGACCACGGCCATGACTCCGGCTTTCACCAGAGCGTCGGCGGTCCGGCGATCGATGTCGACTTCGTCGAGGATCACGATGTCTCCAGGACCGACACGGCGCAGAAGCTTCGCCGTGTTCCGATCGGCCCTGGCGATGCCACTGATCCCAGGCAAGGATTCGGTGTTACGTGAGAGCAATCCGGGCATCTTCATGGCTTCGATGATGAACCTGAAACCGCGTTGACCGGTGGAGGCGCGCCGACAACTACCACATCAGTCACACCAACACCACAGAACCTTCAATCTGTGACGCGGGCCGCATTCGCGATCTCGAGCAGTTCTTCGGCGTGCGCACGACCGGTCTCGGTGTCGTCCAGCCCTGCCAACATACGGGCCAATTCGACCACCCGATCCGAATCCGACAGAGTCCGCACACCACTGCTCACCACTCCGCCTTTGTCGTCGACCTTGTCCACCACGAGGTGGGTGTCGGCAAACGCAGCAACCTGCGGAAGGTGGGTGACGACGATCACCTGATGCGTGCGAGCAAG
>JADGMW010000034.1_pt2 | contig 15489 bp, 13 predicted proteins | sample 8641801 | NCBI WGS metagenome assembly JADGMW01 (sample SAMN16272018, study PRJNA661076) | feces metagenome | isolation source: fecal sample from diarrhoea affected cattle A | host: Bos taurus | place: South Africa: Lokaleng Village, Mahikeng | collected 2019-09
GCCCGTGGACCCGCAGCGCCGGCCTCCCATGCCGACGCCTGTGCCTGTGCCCGACCGCGACCCGTCGTCCGGGCCCGTTCCGTTCGTCGATCCGGCACCGCCGACCCGGCCCATCGCGGCGCTCTCGAAGTCGCTCTTCGAGCCCCAGGAAAACACCCCTCATCCCCGCTACCGGAGCGGGGAGGGGCAGGTCGACACGCCGCAGGGGCACCCGCCGCATGCGGAGGAGACATATGCTCCGGTGAGCGAGTCGGTCAACCGCGAGTACGCCCAGGAGATCGTCCGGAACCGAGACGACCAGGGAAATCGGCCGCCGTCCAGCGATTCGGCTCCCGCACCGGACTCCACACCCCGAGCTTCGGACTAGGCCGAGTTGTATCCTCGCGGTCTCGCTATATAGTGATGGCGGTCACTCCGGGGGTGTGGGGTGGCCTGCGAGCCGAGCAACGTCGGCACATTACCTCGAAGGACTGCCTTGACTACCCGCATCGCCGGTACAACGCATGAGCACGTCGCGACACCGGGAAGTACAGAATGGATCAAAGCTCACCTTGCGCGCATGGACGATCTCTCGCCTGCCGATACCCGGAGTGACACCGAGCGCAAAGAAGTGAATCATCAGCCTGTGTAGAACGTGGGGGGACGGGCATTCAGCTTGTGGTGGCACCCACCGCAGCAGAATGGGACTTCCGCACGCTACCGAGAGGAGTGCTGCATGAGGGAAGTGTTCAAGGGCGAACTGAACGAACTGCTCGAACGGCTGGGGGAACTCGGCGCTGTGGCCGCGGAGGGCCTCTCGTCGGCGACCGAGGCGCTGTTCCGCGGTGACCTGCTGGCGGCGCAGAGCACGCTCGACCTCGACGCCCGCCTCGACGAGCTGACCACGGACTGCGCCCATCGGGCCATGAAGATCCTCGCCTTGCAGGGGCCTGTCGCCGCGGACCTCCGACTCGTGTTCTCTGCAGTCAGGATCAGCGGTGATCTGAGCCGGATGGGGCAACTCACGCTCCACATCGCGCGGGTTGCACGCCGTCGCTTCCCGGACCTGCTCGTGCGAGGTGCCCTGCACGACGACCTCGCTGTGATGGCTGACGTCGCAGCCCGGATCGCAGCCGTGCTGCGCGATGTGTTCACTCATCTCGACCTCGAGGCGATTCAGAGTGTCCGTGCGCTCCAGCGCGAGTTGGACGCGGTGCACTCGCGGATCCTCGCCACCGTCGAAGGCAAGAACTGGGACGGTGACGTTCCGACGGCCGTGGACACCGTTCTCGTCGCGCGCTTCTACGGGCGGTTCGGAGACCAGGCCGCCGACGTGGCCGATCGGCTCATCTTCTTCGTCACCGGCGAAAGACCCGCGGAAGTCGCCTGAGTTCGCCGCGCGGATTCCCCCGAACCGTGTCATTCTCAGCTCACTCGAACATGAGGATGAACGGCGGTAGGGCGATGAAAACCGACGAGTACCTCTACTTCGTCGATCGTGCTTTCGACGGGATGCTGTCCGCGTCGACAAAGCTCGGCGACGCCGGCGCGAACACGGCACCGCCGCTGCCGGGCGCCAACTCGGTGTGGGCGATCACCTATCACTGCTGCGCGCTCGTCGAGTTCTGGGTGGGCCACATCGTCCTCGGCCGTGAGAGCAACCGCGACCGCGAGTCGGAGTTCGGTGCATCGGGCACCGTCGCGGAGTTGGCGCGGATGGTCGCCGAGCAGCGCACCCGGCTGGCCGAGGATCTCGCTGCGGTGGACCCGGCCGCCCGGCTGGCGCATGCTGTACCGGAGAAGTACCGGGGTGACGTGGTGTCGGTCGACGGGGTCCTGCTCCACGTCCTCGAAGAGCTTGCGCAGCATCACGGTCAGATCGAGATCACGCGCGATCTGCTGCTCTCCGCATCCGAGGAGGCCCGATGAGCAGGATTTCTTTCCCAGGATTCGACGACCTGGACATCGCCGAGTTGTCGGCTCGCGCGGGGGCGAAGTGGGCTCGAGCCGTCGACGAAGGGCTGTTGCCCGCGTGGGTCGCCGACATGGACTTCCCCGTTGCGCCGGTCATCCGCAGTGCGCTCCACGAACAGATCGAGACCGACCTCGGCTACCCGAATTGGGTGCACGGCACTCCGCTGCGTGAAGAATTCGCGACGCGGATGCGCGACCGGTACGGATGGGAACCGGACCCGGGCTCGGTCCGCGAGCAAACGGACTTGATCCAGGCCCTGCAACTGATCCTCCACTTGAGCACGCGACGCGGTGACTCGGTCGTCGTTCAGACCCCGAACTATCCGCCGTTTCTCGCCTCCATCCGCCGGATGGGCCTGCAGCAGCTCGATTTCCCCTTCGTCGATCGGGGCGACGGGTGGGTGCTGGACATGGAAGCCTTCGAGCAGCGGGTTGCGCGCCACCGCCCCCGCGTACTGGTGCTCGTCAACCCGCACAATCCCACCGGCCGTGTTCACACCCGCGCGGAGCTCGAGCAGATCGCAGACATCGCCGAACGGTTCGACCTGCTGGTGGTCAGCGACGAAATCCACGCCGAAATAGTCTTCGAGCCCCACGTGCACATCCCGTTCGCATCACTCGGCCCGGACGCGGCGAAACGCACTGTCACGATCACATCCGCGGGAAAGTCTTTCAATCTCGCCGGGTTACGGTGCGCGGTGGTGCATTACGGATCGGAACGGCTGCTGAGACGGCGTGACGCCGAACCGTTCGACCTGTACGGCGCGGTGTCCGTGCCCGGAGTGGTCGCCACGCTCGCCGCGTGGCGGCACGGTGACGCATGGCAGCGCGACCTCATGCAGGTCCTGGAACGGAATCGCAGGCACGTCGACGCCGTGCTTCGAGAAAGAATCCCCGCTGCGCGGCACCACCTCCCGGAGGGAACGTATCTCACCTGGATCGACGTCGGTCCGCTCGGATTCGATGATCCGGTCGAACGGGTGCGGGAGCGCGGCAGGATCCTCGTCGAGGGCGGGTTGCGGTTCGGCAGCGGATGCCGCAACTACGTGCGCATCAACTTCGCGACATCGGCCGAGCTTCTCGACATGATCCTCGAGGGCGTCATCTCCGCGCTCGGCAGCGGAGCCGATGTACCCGCGGCACCGTTCGCGGCGCCCCGAGTCCGGTAGACGCGTCGACTCGGCCGGGAGCCGAGAGGTGTAGCTCGGTGCGGACGCCGTAACGGTGAGTCGTCCGCCTACGATCGTTCTCGGGGGGCGCGACACGGCGCGTCCCGTGCGGCCGGTTTCGCGTCGCGCACTCCCGAGAAGGAGCTGGGTACATGCGAGGCCGGCACACAGAGCACCGGCGGTCCGAGCCGGAGCGCGGACGCCGCCCCGGACAATGACCTTCGACATCGTCGAGGGCAGTGCAGTCGACGCCCTCGTCCCGGAATGGTCCGACCTCACGCGGGACGTGGGCACACGTGTCGCCGCGCGACCGTCGTACGCGCTGAACTGGCACCGGAACCTCGGGCGGGGACGACTGGCAGTGGGTACGGCACGCCGCGGTGGCCGGCTCGTGGCGGTGGCTCCGCTCCACCGGCGCAATCGACTCGGCGTACAGACCCTCCGCTTTCCGGGGCACGGCCTCGGCACGATCGGCACGTTCGTCGCAACCGACGGTGCTGCCCTCGCCGAGTTGGTGGACGGGATCGCCGAAACCGGGATGTCGCTGCAACTCACCCACATCGACGTAGCGGATCCCCTGGTGGAGGTGTTGCGTACGTCGCCGCTGTGGAACGTCGGCGTCGAGGTGGACGATCGATGCCTCACCATCGATCTGCCGAGCGGCGCCGGTGCGACGACGCTGCGCGGCAGTCGTACGCTCAAGACACTGCGCCGGGCCGAACGAGCACTCGAGGGTGCCGGTACACCCGCGCGAGTCGAGGTGATCCGCGATCCGGAACACCTGGAGCGACGCTGGGACGACATCGTCGCCGTCGCGGCGGCAGCCGACGAGCACACCGACCGCGACAATTTCTTCGGACCACCGTTCGCGGCGTTCACCAAACCTCTGCTCGAGGCCGAAGCGCGGGCGGGAACTCTGCTCGTGGTGGGCTTGGTCGTCGGAACACGGTGGTGCGCACACGAAATCATGTTCCGCACCGGCGACGTGGCCGAGATGTGGATGGCCCGCTTTCATCCCGATGTGCGCCGGTACCAACCCGGTCAGCTGTTGCAGCGATGGCTCGCCGACCATCACGACGCCCTCGGCATCGCGAGATTCGACTACATGGTCGGCGTCTCGGAATTCAAATCGCATTGGGCGAACGGCGAATACCGGGTCGGAACCGTCGTTGCCACACCCGTCCGCCGCCGCCGCGCCCGATGGATGCTCCAGCTCGCCGAGCGCGGCAGCGACTGGGTGCGGCCGGTGCGTCGCGCCGCACGCGACGTGCTCCGGCCCGCAGGTGAATCCGTCTGATCAGAGGCATCCGGGTGTCGTTGCCGCCGTGCGCATCACGTGCCAGGCGGGTTTCGGTGCAAGGGCATGGTCGACGACACCGAAATTCTGTTCGCGATCGGATTCGTCGGTGCCGCGATCGACGAGGCTGTACACGAACAGCTTGTCCACGAAACCGAGGCGCCGCTGCTCGGTGATGCCGTCGCGCAGTATCTCTGCCTGCCGCTCCGCATCCACCGCATCGGTGCCGGTTCCGGTAGGAGATCCGAATTCGGTTGCCCATATCGGCTTTCCGTCGTCACCGTGCCCGATCATGATGTCGCGCATGTCGCGCATCCGGTAGAAGGAGTTCCAGCTCTCGGTCGAGGCGTCGGAGGGCAAGGCGGGGTAGCTGTACGGATGCATGCCCACCACATCGAAACTCTCCGCCACACCCAGTTCGTAGAGTTCCGAGAGGAAGGTCGTCGGAGCGATATCCGTCCCGTTGTCGGTCGCCGGGGACAATCCGCCGCTCACGACCACGGCGCCGGGCACCGCCGCACGGATACGACTCGAGGCGGACTCCAGTAGGGCCGCATACGCCACCGGGTCCGGCTGCGGTCCGAAGAACACCGCGAGGTTCGGCTCGTTCCAGATCTCCCAGTGGGAGACCCGGTCCCGGTACCGCTGCGCGACATCCGCGCCGAACCGCCCGAACTCGTCCGGATCGGCGGGCCGGCCGTGCGTATCGTCTGCGTCACCGGCGCGTGCCCACTCCGGGGTGTGGGTGAGCAATCCGAGGATCTGCAGTCCGTGCGCGCGGGCCGCATCGACGACCCGGTCGGTTCCGGACCAGTCGAATTCTCCCCGGCTCGGCTCGAGAATCGACCAGTCGAAGTCGAACCGGACCCACGCCGCACCGCTGTCCGCGGCGGCGCCGAAGTACCGGTCGAGATCCGCATCCCCGAGAGTGTCGAGCCCCGAACCCGTGGCCACACCGAGGCTGTCGGCCGACAGATCGGTGCGGCACCCGGCGGGCTCGGTGCTTCCGCACGCGACTGTACCGAGCACGACCAGCACCGCCACTGCGCTCAGCAGTCGTCTCCGTAGCACCGTTCTCCGTCTCACTGTTTCTCCGTACTGCTGTGCCCGGCGCGGACTCACCGAGACTTCACGAGCCCGACGAGTCCCAGCCCACCGGTGATGGGAAGGAAATGAACACCTGCGAACACACACAGGGGAGCAACGACGGCGGTGATCGGCCACGGCACGTCGAACTGCTCGGCGAGCAGCGACGCCCATACGGTCACTGCTACACCCAGCATGGCGATGGCCGACGCCTGGGCGAACGGGAACAGCCGCCGGACCGCAACCGTCCGGGCGACCACGACCCAGATCGCCACCACCATCACCGCCTCGGTGAGGACCGTCGCGAGGGCCGCGCCCTCGAACGACATCCGGGGGATCAGCACCAGGTTCGTGGCGACGTTCGCGGCGAGCGCGGCGAGCGCGACCCAGGGGTAGACGCGGTGCCGGCCGGTCGCGACGAGAACCATCAGGCCCAGTTCGGTGAGCATCGACAGTGCGCTGCCGGCCACGAGCATTCGGGAGGCATCGGCACCTTCGGCGAATCGCTCTCCGTAGAGCAGCGCCAGCACACCGTCCGCGGTCGGCCAGAATGCGGCGGTCGCCGCCGCGCCGAGGACTGCGAGCAGCATCGCCGCTTCACGCGTCCGCTGCCGGAACTGCTCGCTCTGCGCCGGCCACGTCGCGACGAGCAGCGTGGTGACGGGCCCGACGACCGTGGAGGCGACCATCGACAACAGGTCGGCGAATTTGTACCCCACCGTGTAGAGGCCGACGGAGTCGAAGGTGTCCATCCGGCCGAGCATCAGCACGTCGACTTTCGACAGGACGGTGAGCAGCGCGAAACCGATCGTCAGCGGCACCGCCTCGATCAGCATTTCGCGCCAGCGCCACAACTGGGCACGCGCGGCCGGTAGCGGTCCGGCTTTGCCGGCGCGGACGCCACGAATCTTGAGTGCGGCCGCGACGACTTCGTTGATCACCGCGGGTGCGACGACCACCAGCAGGACCGGATGCCACAGGACAGCCGCAATGGTGCAGACCAATTGCGCGAGCTGGCCGAGTGTTTCGGCCGCGGCCACCGACGCCATACGCAGACGGCTCTGGTACATCACCGACAAGGCGTTGCTGGGGGTCGCCACCACCACGACCAGCCCTGCCACGACCGTTGCCCACACCACGTCCGACGAATAGCCCAGCAGCACCACGTATCCGACCGCGAGGGCGTAGCCGATGAAGCCGAGCACCCCGCGCAGCGCGATGAATGCCGTCGTGACGTAGGAGACCTCCCACGGATTGCATTCGACGAGTTTGGCGAGCACGACGCGGCCCACGCCCAGATCCGTGACCACCGACAGCACTCCGAGCAAACCGAACACGAACGAGAACTTGCCGAAGTCGTCGGGGGCGAGCACCCGTGCCAAAATCATCGATCCGGCCCAGCCCATCGACGCGATGGCCAGACGGCTCCCGAGCATCGCCACGGTATTGCGCCGCGCCGCGCGTCCGTCCAGTTGCGGCTGTCGCGGTTCGTGCAGGGTGCCGTCGCGGTCTTCGTGGACCTTGGCGACGATCCGTTCCATCAGGACGGTTTCGGCGACGAGGTCGATGTGCAGTTGCCCCGTGTTGGTCATCGAGGGATGCGCGTAGCCCGACAGTGACGGGGAATCCCAGATCTTCGCGTGGCGACCCGAGGGAGCGAGGTCGGCGGGAATGTGGATGCTCTCGTCGTCGTCCACGTCGTCCGGACGTGAATGCCTACCCACCGGGAGTCACCTTCACAGTCGGAGGCCGGCGGTGCGGTAGGCGCCGACGGTGAGTTCCGCCGTCCGAGTCCACGTGAGGGTCGAGGCGACCTCCGGGGCGCGTCGCCTCAGTGCCTGGGCGGTGTCGAGGTCGAGGAGAGTGGCGCGCAACGCCGCCGTCCATGCCGGCACGGTGTGCTCGGTGACGAGCAGTGCCCCGTCGTCGGCGAAATCCGGCAATGCGCCGACGGCACTCGAGACGACAGCACCGCCGCACGCCATCGCTTCGAGGGGTGGGAGACCGAAGCCCTCGTAGCGCGAGGCGTATGCGACGACACTCGCGGCAGCGTAGAGGGCAGGCAGGTCCGCGGTGGCGACATAACCGAGTCCGTGGGCCCCGGACGGTGCGTCGCGTCCGGTCGAACCGGCGCCCGCGAGGACGAACGGCACGTCGAGGTTCCGGCACGCTTCGGCCACCAGCGCGACGGACTTGCGCGGTTCGACGGTGCCGACCTGCAGTACGAAGCGGTCGGGCAGTCCGTAGCGGGCGCGCACCTCGGCAACCTGGCCGGGCGACGGGGGCGTGGCCCACGGGGCCGGCGCCAGCGGGGTGACAACGGCATCGCGGCCCGACAACGCGTGGATGCGTTCGGCGGTGAACTCGGAGACGGCCACGAGGACATCGGCCCGGCGCATCGCGTCGCGCAGCAACCGGCGTTCCCCTGTCGCCCGGAACCGGCTGAACGCCCACGGTGCGTCGAAGACGGCCAGATCGTGAAACGTCGACACCGTCAGACTGCGCTGACCGAGAGGGAGATCGACGTCGAGGCTGTGGAACAGGTCTGTGGAGGGGAGGGGCACCGCGTTCCACAGGGCGCGTCGCACACCGCGTGCCACGGGGCGTCGCGAGGCAGAGACCTGTGGCGGCAACTCTGCCACCGCGTCGCGCTGAACTGTCGCGCACAACTCGGTCCCGGGGAGAAGCGCGGGCAGCGCCCTCAGCAGTTCACGGGCGTAGGTCTGGACTCCGCTGCCGGCAGGGCGGAGCGCCATGGCTCCGAACCCGATTCGGTATCCGGTCGATGAAGCTGCGAACGGTGCTGTGTGAGCGCACATCCCACGATTCCTAAGAGTAACCAGAAGTAGACGTCGAGCGGGAAGATCTCCAGATAGGTCGACACGGTGGACGCGACCGCCACCGCCACCACCGACGCACTCACACCGAGCGCGAGCGCGGCGTCCTGGCCGCGCATGATCCGCGAGGCGCGAAGGGTCGACACGGCGGCGCAGACCAGAACGAGGACGAACAACCACACTCCGATCGGTCCGAGTTCGACGGCGAGTTTGATGTAGTAGTTGTCGGGTTGGTACGGCATGAATCCGAAGGTCACCGCAGCCTGCAACGACATTTCCGAGAGCATGGGGTTGGTTTCGGAAGCGGCCTTGGCGGCGGCGGAACCGGTTGCGCCCAGTCCCTGACCGAACGGATGCACCCACAGCGAGGCAAGGGTCTCCGACCACCCGTCGCCGCGTTCACCGAGGCTCGACGACGACAAGAGCGGAGCAAGCAACGAGCCCGGTACGACGAGGAGAGCGATCGGCGCGGCGAGGGCGGCGGCACCGAATCCCAGCAGCAGCGCGCGGTGGCGGTGGACAGCGAGCCACAGCAGTGCGACCGCAAGACCGATATAACTGGCACGAACGATCGTCACGCCCATGCCCAGCAGCATGATCGGTGTCGCGCAGAGAAACAACCGGTTGCGGAGCCGGGTGGGATCGGCGAGGGCGATCGCGCCGCCGACGACGAGGCTGATCATCACGAACAACCCGAATGCGAACGGGGTCGTGAAGGTGCTGAAGCTACGGAGGATCCCGCCTGTGGTGCGGAGATGGTCGTCCCAGCGGTATCCGAGTGCCGCGAGGCGCTCACCACCGATCACCTGCTGCGCCAATCCGACGACCGCTGTGAACACCCCCATGCCCATCAGGATCGTGACGAAGGTGTCGCGGTCGCGGGCGTCGAACGGTGCGCGCCACAGGATCACGGGAATGATGAGATAGAAGAAGGTGATCTTCAGCGGGGTAACGGCTCCCGGTCCCGACACGAGTATCGCCGACACGACACCCAGGACCACCCATGCCGCCACTGCCGGCCACCACGGAAACGCCGGCGCGGGAGTGCGTCTGCGGTAAGGGCTGACGAAGGTCGCCGCCAGGGTCAGCAGGAGGACCCCCTCTTTCCAGGGGGACAGCGCCGAACCGCCGGGCACGATCACGAGCAACCCGTGCAGAGGTGTGAGCGCGGCGATGAGAAGCAGTCCACGCTGCGGCCGCCGATAGAGAGCAAAACCCAGTGCGGCCGCGCACGGCAGCGCCAGGACGAGCAAGGCCGTCATGACACGCCCGGCTCGGCAACGGGTTCGCGTACCGGGTCGGTCCGGCCGAACGACGAGAGCACGGCCGCGGTGATCTCGGCGCGAAGGAACTCGCGCCCGTCACGCTGGTACGCGCCGTGGTCCCCGGTCGCACCGGCGCGGATGCGTCCCGTGAATCCTCGTCGCTCGACTCGCCGCAGTCCTTCGTCGCCCCGCTGGTAGCGGAACGACGCGTAGTCCTGTGCGGAGAGCACGACGGTGACATCGACACCTGCGCGGCGCAGCGCTTCGAGGATCACCTCGGGGACCTGGGTGACGCCGAGCCGGCCCAGCAATCGCCATGCGGGGTAAGGCAAATGCTTCTGTGCGAACGGTTTGATGCGCGCGCGCAACGGAACCGAGGCGGGTCCCGGCTCGCGATCTCCGCCGCCGGGTGCAGCAGGTACCGGCGGGCGAAGCTGTTCACGCAGAGACTTACGCCGGTGGGTGGACCACAGGATCATGTTCACCAGGACCACTGCGCGGGTGCGTAACCGGAGAGCGACGTACGAGGAGTACCACGCACCGGAGCACAGTCCCGTCACGATCAGGTCGCCCGGGTCGGTCCCCAGCGCAGTGGCGGCGTCGATCGCGTCCCGGTCGGATACCTCGGAGTAGAGCGACGCGGGCCGGCCGGCGTCCACGGTTCCGGTGTCACCGACCCCGCTGCGGTCGAAACGGACGGAGGAGACGCCGTGCGCGGCCAGGCTGCGGGCGAGTTCCACCCAGAGCCGGCTCGGGCCGATGCGGTGCTCGTAGGCGGTCCCGAAGAACAGCACGGTGGGTCGATGATCGTCGCTGCCCGCCGATTCGACCGCATGGGTGCGCACCGCGAACAGCGCATTGGGTCCGAGCGATTCCACCGATTCGTAGACGGGAGAGCCGTCGGTCGTGGTGGCCACCGCCGCGCGATGCCGGAGCGACAGCACCACATCGTGGGTGTCGGTGGGCGACCCTCCGGCGATCCAGTCGGCGATCTCCCGGATACCGCCGAACGGGATGTCGGCGTACAGAGCTGCGGGGGCGGTGAACGCCTCGTGGTCGACGAGGGGCAGTTCGTCGCACACCAGCGCGTCGGCGAGCGCGGACAGTGCCGGGGTGTCGCGCGCCGCGGGGCGCGTCGCGAGCATGGTCCTGATGCCGGTGAACACACTCGCGTCGATGCGCAGCGTGCTCAGCGCGTGCGCGGCGTCGGGGGAGAGGGCCCCGCCGATGATCGAGATGCGGGGATCGGCCGGATCGTCGGTCCCCTGGGTTACCCGGTACAGGGCGCGTTGTTCGCGCAGGGCGCTGCGGCCGGAAAGGAGGGGATCCCACAGCACCACGGCGTCGACCGGTCCGCAGCCGGGAAGCGCGGTGGCCGCGAGAAGTGCTCCGGCGCGCAGACCGACCACGGTGATGTGCGCTGCTCCGCATGCGCGCGCGAGTGCGGTCGCCGCAACGACGCTGCGCTGCCAGGCCGCTACCGCGTCAGGGGAATCCTGGTCGCCCGACGAGTCACCGGCACCGGAATAGTCGAACCGCACCGACGTCAGGCCGCGGTCCGCGAGCTGCTCGGCGAGTGCTTTCATGCCGCGGTAGGTGTCGAGGTGTTCCTTGCCCAGCGGTGGACAGAGCACCACGGCGCCGCGGGACCGGCCGTCGTCGGGAACGTGAATGTGCGCGAGGAGTGGTGCGTCGGCGGGCCCGAACCACGACGAGTGCTGCACGCCCACGTTCGAACCTCCAGATCATGCGGGTGACCCAAGGCGGCGGACGGCGCACCACGCGCCACCTCTTGAATCGGGTTGTTGCTACGACACATTCGAATCGGGCCGTCGACACCCGGCGGTACCGGTGCGCAACCTGTGCCATAAACTACCGTGCCCTACTGCTCGGGCGTTCGGAGGGATGGTCATGCCGGGAGTGCTCGTGCACGAGTGGATCGCACGTGACGGCGGTTCGGAGAAGGTGCTCGACGAGTTCGTGCGGTGCTATCCCGATGCCGACGTCCTCTGTTTGTGGGACGACGCCGAGCGTTACCCGACGCGGACGGTGCGCGAGAGCGGACTTGCGCGCACCCCCCTGCGGCGCCACAAGGCGCTCGCGCTCCCCGCGATGCCCTACGTGTGGCGGCGGAGGACCGGGGACTACGACTTCGCGCTGGTCAGTTCGCATTGCTTCGCCCACCACGTGTCGTTCCGCGGTGCCGCACGCGACTTCCGCAAGTTCGTCTACGTGCACACCCCCGCCCGCTACCTGTGGAACCCCGAACTCGACGATCGAGGTGCGTCGACGGCGGTCAAACTGGCATCGCCGCCGCTCCGGCGTCTCGACCGCCGGCGGGCGGCAGAAGGGGCACAGTTCGCTGCGAACAGCGATTTCGTTCGACGCCGGGTGGAACGGGCCTGGGGCGTGGAGGCCCGCGTGATCTTTCCTCCGGTCGACACGACACGGATCTCGTCGGTCCCGGAGTGGAGTGCGGAACTCTCGGAGCCGGAATCGGCGCTCCTCGAGAGCCTTCCGGACACGTTCGTCCTCGGGGCGTCGAGGTTCGTTCCGTACAAGCGGCTGGACTGGGTCATCCGTGCCGCTGATCTCGCGGGTCTGCCCGTCGTCGTCGCGGGGTCGGGTCCGGAGGAAGCGCGGCTGCGGAAGCTGGCCGACGAGGCCCGTGTGCCCGTGCGTGTGCTTGCGCGTCCGTCGGACGAGATGCTGTACGCCCTGTATCAGCGCGCGCATGTCTACGTCTTTCCCGCGATCGAGGACTTCGGGATCATGCCGGTCGAAGCGCGCGCTGCCGGCGCGCGGGTGATCGTCAACGAACTCGGCGGAGCTGGGGAGACCGTGGTGGAAGGGGTGGACGGCTTGCACTTTCGGGACGATTCCGTGGAGTCGCTCGCGGAGTGCATCGCGGCCGTCGACACGGTTCCCCGACGGGGCCGGAATTCGGTGGCGGAGTTGTCGTCGGAGAGATTCCGTGCGGACATCCGGAACTGGGTCTCCTCGTGAGCCGGAAACGGTGACGTACGACGGCTCCCGCCCTCGCTGAGTCGATCTTGTCTCGCTTCGTGCCCTGAGGTAGGTTCCACGCGGGTCGCGGGCCTGTTCGATGGGGGACAAGTGGGGGTTCGGCATGCACTTCGGTACGACGGTTGGCCTTCTTGTGGACCCGCTCCGGATGTTGGCGTCGCCCGAATCCTCTGCGCCCCTGGCACCGGAACGGCTGTAGGGTCGCCGGCCGTTCTACGGACGGAACCGGGTGTCGCCGCGGTTACGAGGGCCGAAACACGCCGCACGTGCACTCAACGGATCGCACGCTTCCGGACGGTGCTGTCACCCCGCGGCCGGACATTCTCGCACGGACAGGCTTCCGTTCCGGTGTGACTTAGAGCACTGAAACACTTCTCGGCAGGAAAACGGTAATAGCGGCATAACGGTCATAGCAGTCGGGCAGGGCGAAACGGTCGGGACCGACCGAGCCGTCACACGGTCGGGGGGCGAGGGGTAAGCCGAAGCATGGGGCGTAAATGAGCATCGAAGCCGGGCGAGCGCGAAGACTGCGCGCCCTACCCGCCCCGAGCCCGGACACGACGCGGGAATCCACCGAGAGGCACGGCACCCGCAGGCAATGGCAGACCATCCATACCCGGCTGTTGTGCCTGACCGACGCCGCAGTCGTGTGTGCGGTTCTTGCACTTGCACAGTGGGTTCGGTTCGCTTTCGGTGAAGTTCCGGAGGCCGGAGTTCCGAGCTCGATGCTGCTGGCGGTCGCCGTTGCCGGCTGCTGGCTCGCCGCGTTGTCGCTGGCTCGCACCCGCAAACCCACGGTAATCGGCAGGGGCGAAGAGGAATACCGTCTGGTCACCAGGGCGACGCTCCAGTGTTTCGGATTCATCGCGATCCTGTCGTTCCTGATCGAGTCGTTCGTGATCGACCTCGACGCGGTCCGCATCTATCTCGGAGTCGCCCTGCCCCTCGGGCTCGCCGGCCTTCTCCTCGGGCGGCATCGGTGGCGCCGGGAGATCGGCCGCAGGCGTGAACGCGGCGAGTTCCGCACCTCGGTACTCGTGATCGGCGGTGACCAGGCGGTCAAGGCGATGGTCGAATCCTTCACTCGTGACGCCGATTCCGGTTACCGGGTGGTGGGGGTGTGCACCCCGGGATACACCGGTGAGCAGATCCGGACGCTCACCGCGGGCGGGCTCGACATTCCGGTCCTCGGTGGCGAGAAGGATGTGCTGCACGCCGTCAAGCTCACGGGCGCGGACACCGTGGCGGTGGCCACGAATGCGCAGTGGGGCAATTCCGATCTCGCAGACCTCGCGTGGGACCTCGAGCCGTACCGGGTGGACCTTGTGGTCGCGCCGGGTGTCACCGAGATCGCGTCACCCCGGCTGTCGATGTACCCGGTGGGCGGTCTCCCTCTCGTCCACGTCGAGGAACCCCAGTACCGCGGGTCCAACCGGATGGCCAAGACCGTCTTCGACCTCGTGAGCGCGACTCTCGCTCTCCTCGCCTTCGCACCCGTCATGCTGTGTGTCGCGGCTCTGATCAAAGTTCAGGATCGGGGGCCCGTCTTTTATCGCCAGGAACGCGTCGGGCTGAACGGAGCGACCTTCCGCATGTGGAAGTTCCGGTCCATGGTGACGGACGCGGACACGATGATCGATGAGATGCGACGCGAAACGGACAGCAGTCGCTCGGTGTTCTACAAGTCGTCGTCCGACCCGCGGATCACCCCGGTCGGACGGTTCATTCGCCGAACCAGCATCGACGAACTGCCGCAGTTGTTCAACGTTCTGACGCGCGATATGAGTCTGGTCGGTCCGCGCCCCCTCACGGTGGGGGAAGGCCGGGAGATTCCGCGCTTCGTCGACCGCCGAATGCTGGTGCGCCCGGGCATGACCGGGCTGTGGCAGGTGTCGGGACGGTCGAATCTCTCGGAGGCCGACCGTGTTCGGCTCGACCTGTTCTATGTGGCGAACTGGTCGATGGTGCAGGATCTGCTGATCGTCGCGAAGACGGTGCGCGCTGTCCTCGCGAGCGACGGCGCCTACTGAGGCGCGTTTCGGCCCGCCGGCTCAGGCTCCTCGCACCGCGTGTGCGAACGCCGTCATCAACTCCGGACTCTTGATCCCGCGACCGGACTCGATGCCGCTCGAGACGTCGACGCCCCAGGCTCCCGACGTGGCGACCGCTCGCGCCACATTGTCCGGGGTCAAGCCGCCGGCGAGGATCCAGCGCCCGTCGGGGACAGCGCTGCGATCCTGCCAGTCCCACGTGACCCCGGCGCCCGCAACCGCACCGTCGACGAGCAGCAGATCGGCGCCCAAATCCTCGGACACCGACGCGGCGCCGCTCTTGTTCACCGCACGGACGACAGTCAGTCCCGCCTCGTGGAGCACCCGGACGTCGTCCGCCGAACGCAAGTCGTGCACCTGGACGTGGTCGAGGCCGGCCGCACGGGCTGTCGCGACGATCTCGTCGAGAGCCATCTTCACGTAGACCCCCACCGCGAGTGTTCCGTCGGGCACCCGCGACCGCAGTCGCGTCGCCTCTTCGGCAGACACCCGGCGCGGACTGTCGGCGAAGACGAAGCCCACCGCGTCGACACCCAGTTCGACGGCCAGGTCGACCGTGGCCTCGTCTCGAAGCCCGCACATCTTGATGAACGTCATCGCCTGCCTTCCGTCCTCGTTCCCTACGAGGATATGGGTACGGCAGGGAGGCTTTTCGACCCGCTATGCGGCGAGGGAGAGGGCGACGCTGGCGCACCCGGGGCACAGCGCGGTGGGGTCCACGACCCAGCCGTTGGCGCGGGCTGCGAGAGCGGCGACGGTGTAGGTGTGTGCGACAGTCCGGTAGGAGTGGTCACATCGCTCGCA
>JADGMW010000500.1_pt1 | contig 15425 bp, 12 predicted proteins | sample 8641801 | NCBI WGS metagenome assembly JADGMW01 (sample SAMN16272018, study PRJNA661076) | feces metagenome | isolation source: fecal sample from diarrhoea affected cattle A | host: Bos taurus | place: South Africa: Lokaleng Village, Mahikeng | collected 2019-09
CCCAGACCTCGAGGTCCATCGCCTCGTCGGCGCGGACCCCGCGCAGCACCTCGATGCGGTTGCGCACGTGCACCAGCCCCAGCAGCGCCAGCGGGAACGAGCGGTCGCTCATGAGCACCATCTGCAGCGGGAAGGCGAGCATGTGCGGATAGGTCGCCGGCAGGACGTCGCCCAGCGGCAGCCGGCAGACCCGCGCGTAGGCCGCGAGGTGGTCCCGGTCGACCGACACACCACGCCGCGCCACGTGCGTGCCGGGCAGGTCGCCGCCGCGACCGCGGGCGGTGAGCGCGGCCCGGGCGTAGAGCTGACCCAGGCTCGGCGCGGCGTCCAGCACCGTCACCTCCGGCCCGGTCACGTCAGGCACCCAGCAGCGACTGGCCGCAGACCCGCACGGTCTGGCCGTTGACGCCGGCACTGGTCGGCTGCGCGAGCCAGGCGATCGTCTCGGCGACGTCGACCGGGAGCCCGCCCTGCTGCAGCGAGTTCAGCCGGGCGCCGACCTCGCGGGTGCCGAAGGGCATCTTCGCCGTCATCTCGGTGACGATGAACCCCGGGGCGACGGCGTTGATCGTCGCGCCGCGCTCGGCGAAAGTGGGCGCCCAGGCGCGCACCATGCCGATGACGCCGGCCTTGGACGCCGCGTAGTTGGTCTGCCCGCGGTTGCCGGCGATGCCGGACTGCGAGGAGACGCAGACGACCCGCGCGCCCGGGTTCAGCACGTCGCTGTCCAGCAGCGCCTGGGTGATGTCCAGCTGCGCCTGCAGGTTCACGGCCATGACCGAGTTCCAGCGCGCGGCGTCCATGTTGACCAGCAGCTTGTCCCGGGTGATCCCGGCGTTGTGCACGATCACGTCCACGCCGCCGGTGCCGTCCGCGGAGTGCCGCTCGCGCAGGTGCTCGATCAGCCGCTGACCGGCGTCCGGAGCGGTGATGTCCAGCTGCAGCGCGGTGCCGCCGACGCGGTTGGCCACCGCGGCCAGGCTGTCCCCGGCGGCCGGGATGTCGACGGCGACGACGTGCGCGCCGTCCCGGGCCAGGACGTCGGCGATGGAGGCACCGATGCCCCGGGCGGCGCCGGTGACGACGGCGACCTTCCCGGCCAGCGGCTTCTCCTCGTCCTGCGCGGCGGGCACGTCGGCGGCGGCCAGCGTGACGCCCTGGCCGTCCACGTACGCCGAACGGCCGGAGAGGAAGAAGGTCAGCGGACCCGCGACGCCGGACTCCGCGCCCTCGGGCACGTAGATCGCGTTGGCCGTGGAGCCGTCCCGGAGCTCCTTGCCGATCGACCGGGTGAGCCCGTCGACGGCCTGCCGCGCGGCGGCCTGCGCCGGGGAGTCGGCGGCGGCCGGCGGGTCGGTGAGGATCACCACGCGCCCGTTGGCCCGCAGCCGCTTGAGGGCGGGGGCGAGGAAGTCGTGCGCCGCGACCAGGTCGGCCGGGCCGGTCACGCCGGTCGCGTCCAGGATCACCGCGCCGAGCTTCTCGCCGCCCGCGTCGCCGTCGGCGACGACCGGGGACAGCACGGTCACCCCGGCGTCCCGGAGGGTGGCGGTGATCGTCTCGTGCAGCCGGCCGCTCCCGGCCGAGCCGACGACCGCCGGGCCGTCCAGCAGCGGGTCGCCCGGCTCGTAGCGGCGCAGCACGCCGGGGCGCGGCAGCCCGAGCTGCTTGGTGACGGTGGTGCCGAAGCCGGAGTTGGCGAAGTTGCTGTACCAGTCAGCCACTGGAGGGGTTCCTTCCGAGAGGGGTCGCGAGGGGCCGGGGCAGCCGCGCGGTGGGACGTCCGGCCGGTCCGTACCGCGGCCGGACGTCGTCCCGCGCGGCCGGAGCCGGGCAGCGGGTGGGGGTCAGGACTCGAGGATGGCGACGACGCCCTGGCCGCCGGCCGCGCAGATCGAGATCAGGCCGCGCTTGCCGGGGCCGGCCTGGTGCAGCATCTTCGCCAGCGAGGCCACGATCCGGCCGCCGGTCGCGGCGAACGGGTGGCCGGCCGCCAGGGACGAGCCGTTGACGTTGAGCTTGGCGCGGTCGATCGGGCCCAGGGGGGCGTCGAGGCCCAGCTTGTCCTTGCAGAACGCCGGGTCCTCCCACGCCTTCATCGTCGAGAGCACGGTGGAGGCGAACGCCTCGTGGATCTCGTAGAAGTCGAAGTCCTGCAGGGTGAGCCCGTTGCGGGCCAGCATCACCGGGACGGCGTAGGCCGGCGCCATGAGCAGGCCCTCGCCGCCGTGGACGTAGTCGACGGCGGCGGTCTGCGCGTCGACGAGGTGGGCGAGCACCGGCAGGCCCTTGGCGGCGGCCCACTCGTCGGAGGCGAGCAGCACGGCCGAGGCGCCGTCGGTCAGCGGCGTGGAGTTGCCCGCCGTCATCGTGGCGCCCTCGCCCTTGCCGAAGACCGGCTTGAGCTTCGCCAGCTTCTCGACGCTGGAGTCCGGCCGCAGGTTGTTGTCACGCGCCAGGCCGAGGAACGGCGTCACCAGGTCGTCGAAGAAGCCGCGGTCGTAGGCGGCGGCCATGTTCCGGTGCGAGCGGGCGGCGAGCTCGTCCTGCTCCTCGCGGCCGATCTCCCACTCCTTCGCGGTGATCGCGGCGTGGTCACCCATGGCCAGGCCGGTGCGCGGCTCGGAGTTGCGCGGCATGTCGGGCACGAGCTGCCCGGGGCGGATCTTCGCCAGCGCCTTGAGCCGGTCACCCATGGTCCGGGCGTTGTTCAGCGAGATGAGCACCCGGCGCAGGTCGTCGCCCACGGCCAGCGGGGCGTCGGAGGTGGTGTCGACGCCACCGGCGATGCCGGACTCGATCTGGCCCAGGGCAATCTTGTTGGCGACGAGGATCGCGGCCTCGAGGCCGGTGCCGCACGCCTGCTGCACGTCGTAGGCCGGGGTGGTCGGGGACAGCGCGGAACCCAGCACCGACTCCCGGGTCAGGTTGAAGTCGCGCGCGTGCTTGAGGACGGCGCCGGCGACGACCTCACCCACCTGCTCGCCCTGCAGCCCGAAGCGGGCGACCAGCCCGTCGAGGGTGGCGGTGAGCATGTCCTGGTTGGACGCCTGCGCGTAGGCGCTGTTGGACCGCGCGAACGGGATCCGGTTCCCGCCGACGATCGCCGCCTTGCGGGTCGCGGGCTTCGAGGTGTCAGCCATGGGGACCTCCGTGGTCGGGGTGAGTGGCAGGTACCGAGAGTACGCGGTACCGTCGTTCACATGAAAGCCGAGGCGGTGAGACGCTCCTCGCAGCCGGCCCGTGCGCTGGGCGGGGAACCCCCGCGCGCACCGGAGAATGTGGCCCAGGCCCGGGACCGCCGCGACTCGAGGTGGGACGAGCACCGCCGCGCGCGCCGGGAACAACTCGTCCAGGCGACCCTCACCGCCGTCGGCCGGCACGGCGCCGGCGTCGGCATGGAGGAGATCGCCGCGGCCGCGGGCACCAGCAAGACCGTCGTCTACCGGCACTTCGCCGACCGCTCCGAGCTGCACGACGCGGTCTGCAACGAGGTCGCGGGACGGCTGCTGGCCCAGCTGCGGACGGCGATCGCCGGCAGCGAGCACCCGCGCGGGATGACCGCCGCGGCGATCGGCTGCTACCTCGCGTTCCTGGAGGCCGAGCCCGAGGTCTACCGCTTCGTCGTCACCCGGGCCCCGGCCGGTGGTGCCGACCCCATCGCCTCCCTGGCCGACCTGGTCGGTGACGAGGCCGCCGACCTGATGGCCCTCGCCCTGGAGCAGGCCGGGCGCGACACCGCCGCCGCCGGCCCCTGGGGGCACGGCCTGGTGGGCCTGGTCCGCTCGGCCGCCGACTGGTGGCTCCGCGCCGGCCGCCCGATGCTGCGCACCGAGCTCGCCGCACACCTGACCGATCTCGCCTGGGCCGGACTCTCCGGCGTCGTGGCACCCGCACCGAACAGCAACGAGGAGACGCGACCGTGACGACCAGCACCCAGCCCGCAGCAGCCGGCACCGGTCCGGTGGACCCGACGGCCATCCGCGAGGTCCTGGACGGCCGGTGGAGCCACATCCGCCGGGACGCCCGGGAGAACCTGGCCGACGCGGACTTCCTCCCGGTCTACGGCGAGTCGATGACCGAGGCCCGCGAGCGGGTCACCCGGGCCGCCAAGAAGCTGGCCGACTCCGGCCAGGTCGGCTTCGGCTTCCCCAAGGAGTTCGGCGGCGAGGCCGACTCCGGTGCCTCGGTGACCTCGATCGAGATGCTGGCCTTCGCCGACCTCTCCCTGATGGTCAAGGCCGGCGTCCAGTGGGGGTTGTTCGGCGGCGCCCTGGAGCTGCTCGGCACCCGCCGCCACCACGAGACCTACCTGCCCGCCGTCATGAGCTTCGAGCTGCCCGGCTGCTTCGCGATGACGGAGACCGGCCACGGCTCCGACGTCCAGCAGCTGCGCACCACGTGCACCTACGACCCGGCGACGCAGACCTTCGACCTGCACACGCCGCACCAGGCCGCGCGCAAGGACTACATCGGCAACGCGGCCAAGGACGGCCGGATGGCGGTCGTCTTCGCCCAGCTGATCAGCCAGGGCACCAACCACGGCGTGCACGCCTGGTTGGTGCCGATCCGCGACGAGCAGGGCAACGCGCTGCCCGGCGTCACCATCGAGGACGACGGCCCCAAGGCCGGCCTGCTCGGCGTGGACAACGGCCGGCTCACCTTCGACCACGTCAGCGTGCCGCGCGACATGCTCCTGGACCGCTACGGCCAGGTCGCCGAGGACGGCACCTACACCAGCTCGATCGAGAACGAGACCCGCCGCTTCTTCACCATGCTCGGCACGCTGGTGCGCGGGCGGGTGAGCGTGGGCGGCTCGGCCGGCTCGGCGACCAAGCTGGCCCTGGACATCGCCGTCCGCTACGGCGACGTGCGCCGCCAGTTCGCCGCCCCCGGCGAGGAGCGCGAGATCGTCATCAACGACTACCTCGTGCACCAGCGCAAGCTGCTCCCGGCGCTGGCCAAGACCTACGCGCTGCACTTCGCCCAGGGCGAGCTGGTCTCCACGATGCACGACGTCCAGACGGCGGTGCACGTGCACGGCCAGGAGATCGACGAGCAGGCGCAGCGGGAACTGGAGTCCCGGGCCGCCGGGCTCAAGGTCGCCCAGACCGCGCACGCCACGCAGACCATCCAGATGTGCCGCGAGGCCTGCGGAGGTGCGGGCTACCTGCAGGAGAACCGGCTGCCGCACCTCAAGGCCGACACCGACGTGTTCACCACCTTCGAGGGCGACAACACCGTCCTGCTGCAGCTGGTGGCCAAGGGGCTGCTCACCGGCTACCGGGACAACTTCGGTTCGCTGGACGGCTGGGGCCGCGTCGGCTTCGTCGCCGACATGGTCCGCGAGACGGTGCTCGAGCGGACCGCGGCGCGGGCGCTGATCGCCCGTCTCGTGGACGCCGTCCCCGGGGTGGACGACGTGCCGATGCTCGAGCGCGGCTGGCAGCTCAAGATGTTCGAGTTCCGCGAGAAGCACTCGCTGGAGGGCGCCACCCGCCGGCTGCGGAAGAACTCGACGACCGACGGCATGGCCCCGTTCGACATGTTCAACGACGTCCAGGACCACGTGCTCAAGGCCGCCCAGGCGCACATCGACCGGGTGGTGCTGGAGTCCTTCGTCGCCGGCGTCGACCGCACCGAGGACCCGGCCACGGCCCGGCTGCTGGACACCGTCTGCGATCTCTACGCGCTGTCGACCATCGAGGCCGACAAGGCGTGGTTCATGGAGCACGGGCAGCTCACCCCGGCCCGCGCCAAGCTGCTCACCTCCACGGTGAACCAGCTCCTCCGCGAGCTGCGCCCGCACGTGATCACGCTGGTCGACGGCTTCGCCATCCCGGACGCGTGGAAGGCCGCGGCGATCCTCGCCGAGGAGCCGGGCCGCCAGGAGGCGATGGCCGCCCGGGACGCCGAGCTGCGCGCGCAGAACGGCGAGGACACCCCGGAGGGCACCGCCACCGACCTGGACGTCCCGCCGGCCCAGTAGCAGGAGAGCCCCGTGCCACCCCCCGGGCATGGGAAGCGATACATGCGGTTCTGGACGCGAGAACGGGTGTACCGCTTCCCATGCCTGGGGCCGGTCAGCACAGCCGGACGGCGAGGACGGCGACGTCGTCCTCGGCGTCCGGCAGGAACATCCGGCGCAGCACCTCGTCGCACAACTGCTCCAGCGGGAGGTCGGCGGCGTCGCGCAGGGCCGTGAGCAGCTCCTCGGTGCCGGTGTCGATGTCCCGGTCGCGCCGCTCCACCAGCCCGTCGGTGTAGAGGAACACCGTGGCGCCGCAGTCCAGCGCCTCGGTGTGGTCCCGCCGGTCCGAGCGCGGATCCACGCCCAGCAGCAGGTCCGCCGTCCCGCCCTCCAGCAGCCGGACGCTCCCGTCGGCGTCGAGCACCGCCGCGGGCGGGTGCCCGGCGCTCGACCAGCGCAGCAGCATCCCGTCGGGCCCCTGCCGCTCGAGGTGCGCGACCAGGGCCGTGGCCATCGTGTCCAGCGCCAGCCCGGCCAGCGCGCGGTCCAGCCCGGCGAGCACCCCGGCCGGCGAGCCGCCGCTGGCGTAGCTGATGCCGCGCAGCAGCCCGCGCACCTGACCCATGGCCGCGGCCGCGCGGGTGTCGTGGCCGACGACGTCGCCGATGGCCAGCACCGTCGCGCCGGTGGGCTGGGCGAACGCGTCGTACCAGTCGCCGCCGATCTCCGCGCCCTCGGCCGCCGGCACGTAGCGCACCACGATCTGGCAGTCCGGGATGTGCGGCGGTGCGGTGAGCATGCTCCGCTGCAACGCGTCGGCCAGCGCCCGCTGCTGCCCGTACAGGCGGGCGTGCCGCAGGGCCATCCCCGCGCGGCGGCCGATCTCGATGGCGGTCTCGACGTCGGCCGGTGAGTGCGCGCCGCGCTCGGCCACGTTGAGCAGGCACAGCACGCCGACGGTCTGCCCGCGGATGGTCAGCGGCACCGCCGCGACCGACGACGGCGCCAGCTCCAGCAGGGTCTCCCGCGCCTGCGGATCGGTCAGCGACCGGGCCATCCGCTCCGGGGTGAGCTCGGCGATCACCAGCGGCTGCCCGGTCCGGAAGACCATCCGCGGGGCGCCGTCGTCGGTGACCGACTGCACCATCATCCGCACGTAGCGGGCCACCAGTCCCCGGCGCGACGGATCCCGGTGCGCGCTGGCGGACTCCTGCAACCGGCCGTGCTCGTCGGTGGTGACGATCCAGCACCAGTCCGCGAGCCCCGGGACGACGAGGTCGGCCAGGCGCTGGAGCTGCTCGTCGATGTCGAGCGTGCTGGACAGCACCCGCCCCGCCTCGGCCAGCAGCTCCAGCCGCTGGTTGGCCTGCGTCATCGCCGAGACCGCGCTGTCCCGGGCGGCGTCGGCCTGGAGCTTGGAGATGCTCAGCGCGATCTGCGCGGCCAGGCCGTCGAGCAGCCGCAGCTCCTCCTGGTCGAACACGTGCTCGGTGGTCCAGTAGGCGGTCAGGCTGCCCAGCAGCCGGCCCTCGACGAGCAGCGGCAGGGAGGCCAGCGCGCGCAGCCCGAGCCGGTCGGCGAAGCCGGACAGCATGGGGAACCGGGCCGCCCCCTCCGCCGGATCGGAGAGGAGCACCCGCTCGCCGGTGCGCGCGGTGAGCTGCGGCGGCAGCGCGTCGTCGAGGTCGACCAGCACGCCGTCGGCGAGCTGCCGGGTGACGTCGTGCTCGTCGAACAGCTCCATGATCCGGCTGCCCACGTGCAGCCGGGCCTGCCGGCCGCCGGGCGCGCGCACGGCGACCCCACCGGACACCGCGCCGAGCGCCTCGGCACCGCGCAGCGCGATGTCGGCCAGCTCGGCGATGCCGGTCGCGTTGGCCGCCGCGGCCGCCACGGCGGCGATCGCCGCGGTCCGCTGGACGGCCACGAGCCGTGCGTCGGCCTGTTCCCGCGCCTCGGTGACGTCCAGGACGGTGCCGAGGATCCGCTCGGGTTCGCCGTCGGCGTCGGTGAGCACCCGCCCGCGGGTGACGATCCAGCGGAGTTCGGCGTCGTCGCCGCGCACGATCCGCATCTCCAGCGTGTAGCGCGCCCGCGCGGCGATCGCATCACCCATGACCTGCCGCGCCGGCAGCCGGTCGTCGGGGTGGACCTGCTCGTCCAGGATGCGCTCGACCGGCCGCTCCTCCGGCCCCTCGTGCCCGAAGATGGCGGCGCTGCGCTCGTCCCAGACCATCACGCCGCGTCGCAGGTCGATCTCCCAGATGCCCACGGAGCTGGCGTCCAGCGCCACTCCCAGGCGCCGCAGGGACCCGGTGACGTCGGCGTTGGCCGCCGCGAGCTCCAGCTCGGCCACGACGGAGCTCGCCAGCTGCCGCAGCAGCTCCGTCGCGTCCTGGGCCCAGGCCCGCGGCTCGGCGTCGTAGAGCGCCAGCACCCCGACCACGTGCCCGGAGGCCGTGACCAGGGGGTAGCCCAGGTAGGCGCCGACCTGGCCCTGGGTCACGGCCGGCAGATCGGCGACCCGCGGATCCGCCCGCGCGTCCTCCACGGCCAGCGGGGCGCCGCTGGTCACGACCATCGCCGACAGCGCGCCGGTGAGGACGGCGGGGCCGCCCACCACCACGCCGGGCGGAAGACCGTGCCCGCCCACCACGAGGTCCTCGTCGGTGACGAGGGTGACCTTGGCGTGGCCGGCGCCGACCAGCCGGGCCGCGAGGCCGGACAACCGGTCGTAGGCCGCCGGACCGGCGACCTCGGAGAGCAGCCGGCGGGCCGCCGCGACGCGCAGGGGATCGGTCAGCGCTCCCCCGACCGACGGCAGCGAGCCGGACACGCTGGCCCCCTCCGGCAGGTACGACGGCACCCGGGCGGGTGCCGCGGAGCCACATGCTCGCACGGTCCCGGGAACGGACCGGGAGGCTCCGCGCCGCGCAGCCCGGCGCGGAACTCTCCCCCGGGAGGGTGACGCAGGACACCTCCGGTCAAGCAGGGACCGGAATCGTCCGATTTCCACTCCATGCCCGGCACCCGCACCCACCACCTGCCGGACTGCCGACCTCTGCTCGCGGACCCGGACGACCTGACGCTGGCCTTCCAGCCGATCGTCGGGCTGGAGACCGGGGCGGTCGCCGGCTACGAGGCGCTGGCCCGCTTCCCCGGCGCGTCCGGACCGGACGTCTGGTTCGCCGCCGCGGCCGAGGCCGGGATCGCCGCGGAGCTCGAGGCGCTCGCCATCCACAAGGCCCTGGCGGTGGTCCCCGAGCTGCCCGCGGACACCTTCCTCACGGTCAACGTCAGCCCCCACCTGCTCGGCGAGGCGCCGGTCCGGGCCGCGCTGGCCACCCGCCCCGACCTGCACCGCGTCGTCATCGAGCTGACCGAGCACACCCCGGTCGACGACCTCCGGGCGCTGCGCTCCCAGACCGACGCCCTCCGGGCGCGCGGCGCGCTCATCGCCCTCGACGACGCCGGCAGCGGCTACTCGGGCCTCCAGCAGATGGCCGCCCTGCGCCCCCAGCTGGTCAAGCTCGACCGCGCGCTGGTCGCCGACGCCGATGCCGACCCCGTCCGCATGGCGCTGGCCGAGATGGTCGGCGAGTTCGCCGGCCGGATCGACGCCTGGCTGCTCGCCGAGGGCGTGGAGACCGCCGCCGAGCTGGCCGCCTTCGCCCAGCTCGGCGTCCCCCTGGCGCAGGGCTGGCTGCTCGGCCGCCCCGGACCCACGTTCGCTCCCCTGACCCCCGAGGTCACCTCGCTGGTGCGCGCCCAGGTGGCGCGGGCCCGGCTCACCGAGAGCGTGGCCAGCCTGCTGCGCCCGGTGCGCCAGTGCGCCTACGGGGCGGAGGTCCTCGGCCTGCCGCCGGCGGTCCTGGTCGGCCAGCACGGCGAGCCCGCCGGACTGCTGCTCAGCGATCCCCGGACCGCGGAGATCTACACCGCGCCGGTGTCCCTGCGCGTGCACCCGTCCACCGACATCCAGGAGACCCTCCAGCGCGCGCTGACCCGCGCGCCGGCGCGCCGCTGGGAGCCCGTGGTGTGCACCGACCCGACCGGGCACGTCCTCGGGATCCTCCGGGTCGAGGACCTGATCGCTGCCACCCGCACGGCCCGCTGAACCCCCCAGACCCCGGTCCCGCACGGCGGCCGGTCGCACCACCGCCCACCGATGAGGAGTCCACGACCATGAAGCGATTCGCCTGCGGCGACGTCATCCCCGGATGCAGCGCCACCTTCACCGCCGACGACGAGGCCGGCATCTTCGCCCAGTGCGTGCCGCACGCCGCCGGGCACCACGGCATCGACGAGGTGACCCCGGAGCTCGAGGCCACCGTCCGCAGCCTCATCACCACGGTCTGAGCGGGTCCTCCTCCGCACTCCCGCCGGGCTCGCATCGAGCTCCGGCGGGGACCGGTCCAGGTGCCGGCGCCCGCTTCCCGGGTGCCGGCACCTTGCCGTCCGGCGCCCTAGCCGGCGCTGGCCTCGTCCAGTGCCGCGCGCTGCCCGGGAGTGAGCACCAGGTCGCGCATCGGCAGCAGGTCGGCCAGCTGCCCGACGTCCCGCCCCGACGCGATCGGCGCCACGACCGTGGGCTGGTCGGCCAGCCAGCGCAGGGCCACCGCGGCCATCGGGACGTCCTGCTCCCGGGCGACGTCCGCCAGCGCCGCGAGCACCCGGTCGCCGCGCTCCCCCGCATAGGCCGACGCGCCCTTGGCCCGCGGGGAATCGATCTGCTCACCGGCCCGGTACTTGCCGGTGAGGAAGCCCTTGGCCAGCGCGAAGTAGGGCAGCGTGCCGATCCCCTGCGCCTGGACCACCTCGCGCAAGCCGCCCTCGAAGGCCGCGCGCTCCATCAGGTTGTAGTGCGTCTGCAGGGCCGCGTACCCACCGACGCCGAGCCGCTCGGCGGTCTCCCGCGCCTCGGTCAGCCGGGCCGCGGAGTAGTTCGAGGCCGCCACGTACCGGACCTTGCCCGCCTGCACCAGCTCGTCGAACGCCGTGAGCGTCTCCTCCAGCGGCGTCGTCGGGTCGTCGTAGTGGGCGTAGTAGAGATCGATGTGGTCGGTCTGCAGCAGCCGCAGCGACCGCTCGGCGGCGGTCCGGATCTCCGCCGCGGACAGTGGGTGCTCCTTCTTGCCCGGCGAGGCCTTGGTGGCCAGCACCACCCGGTCGCGGACGCCGCGGGCGGCCATCCAGTCGCCGAGGATCTGCTCGGAGGCGCCGTTGCCGTACATCTCGGCGGTGTCGACGAACGCCGGCTGCGGATCGACCGCATCCAGGAAGCGGTCCAGCACCGCGAAGGACGTCGGGGCGTCCGCCGTCCAGCCGAAGACGTTGCCGCCCAGGCACAGGTCGCTCACGGTCAGGTCCGTCCCGGGCAGCTGCGGCATCCCCCCACGCTAGCGAAGAAGCCCCGGTCGCTCCGGCGCGCGCCCGGGCCGACGGGGCGCCCGCCCCACCTCCAGGGGTGGGGCAGATGTGACCTGCGAGCCACTCCACGCCCCGGAAATGCCCGTCCACTGGCGGATTGTCAGGGCGACGTGGCACCGTGCCCCCGGTCCGGCTCTCGTCTGGCCGGATGCGGACTGCCGCGCTCTCTGCGCGGATCCGGTCACCCCGGCGGCGCAGATCGCGCTCCGGGGCGCCGGCAGGGTGCCGCCACCAGGCACCCGCCACACCAACGGAAAGGGAACTCGATGAACAAGGCTGAACTGGTCTCCGCCATCGCCAAGCGCGCCGACGTGCCGGCCTCCACCGTGGACGCCGTCCTCGGCGGTCTCCAGGAGGAGCTCGTCGACGCCATCACCCGCGGCGACAAGGTCGCCGTCTCCGGCCTGCTGACCGTCGAGCGCACGCAGCGCTCCGCTCGCACGGGCCGCAACCCGCAGACCGGTGAGGCGATCGAGATCGCGGCCGCGAACACCGTCAAGGTGACCGCCGGCTCGAACCTCAAGAAGGCAGCCAGCGCCGTTCCGGTCAGCTGACCTCTCCGCGTGGAGCCGCCGCCGTCGGGCGTCGCGCCGTACCCGTGTGGTCCAGCCCACAGTGGCATGGGCCAGGATGCGGGTGCAGGTGCCGCCCGACGGCGGACGGCGCCCCGGGCAGCGGAGGTCCACCGTGGGCAGTGATCTGACCGTCAGCACCGATCCGGCAGAGGTCGGCTTCGACGCCGGCCGCCTGGAACGGCTCGACCGACGCCTGTCCCGCTGGGTCGACGACGGCCAGCTGCCCGGCTTCCTGGTCACCGTCGCCCGGCACGGCAAGCTCGTGCACGTCGGCCGCGGGGGTCACCGCGACATGGACGCGGGTCTCCCCGTCGAGGACGACACCCGCTGGCGGATCTTCTCGATGACCAAGCCCATCACCTCGGTCGCGGCGATGATGCTGTACGAGGAGGGGGCCTTCGAGCTCACCGACCCGATCAGCCGGTGGCTGCCGGAGTTCGCCGAGACCCGCGTGTACGTCGCCGGTTCCGCGCAGAAGCCGGTGACAGTCCCGCAGATCGAGCCGATCCGCGTCTGGCACCTGCTCAGCCACACCTCCGGGCTCACCTACGGCTTCCACCACGCCCACCCGGTCGACGCGATCTACCGCGCCATGGGCCACGAGTGGGGCAGCCCCCGCGGCGCGGACTCCGCCGAGGTCTGCCGGCAGTGGGCGTCGGCCCCCCTGGTCTTCCAGCCCGGCAGCGAGTGGAACTACGGCGTCTCCACCGACGTCCTCGGCCGGCTCGTCGAGGTGATCTCCGGGCAGCCGCTGGACGAGTTCTTCGAGTCCCGCATCTTCGCCCCGCTGGGCATGCGGGACACCTCCTTCGGCCTGCGGCCCGGGGACGACCCGGAGAGCCTGGCCCGCCTGTACCTGGCCACGCCGGGCAAGCCGGGCGGCCCGTCCTCGGGCATGACCTACAGCGAGGCGATGGACCGGGGCGCGCACTCCAAGCCCACGTTCCTGTCCGGCGGTGGCGGCCTGGTCTCCACCGCGGGTGACTACCTGCGGTTCGTCGAGATGCTGCGCCGCGGCGGCTCCTACGACGGCGGACGACTGCTCGGCCCGCGCACGATCGCGCACATGGCCAGCAACCACCTGCCCGGCAACGCCGACCTGGAGACCTACGGCCGGCCGCTGTTCGCCGAGACCCCGATGCGCGGCGTCGGCTTCGGGCTGGGCTTCTCCATGGTCCTGGACCCGGCGGCCTACGGCGTGGTGTCCAGCGTCGGTGACTACAGCTGGGGCGGTGCGGCGTCCACGGCGTTCTACGTGGACCCGGTCGAGGACGTGACCGTGCAGTTCTTCACCCAGCTGCTGCCCTCGAGCACGCTGCCGATCCGCACCTACCTGCGCCAGCTGGTCAACCAGGCCCTCGTCGACTGAGCCGCGCCCCCGCTGGGATCAGGTTCCCTGATCGTGGCGCGTCCTCCCTCACCTCCCACGGTGAGGGAGGACGCTCGGGGATCAGGGACCCTGATCCCCGAGCGGGCTCAGACGTAGCGGCGGTAGACGACGGTCGCGACCATCGCCGGCTTGCTGCCGCCCTCGATCTCCATCGTCACACCGAGATTCATCGCGACGCCGCCGGCGAAGGCGGTCGCGGACTCCATCGTCGCGCCGGCCCGGACGCGGGCGCCCACGGGCACCGGCGAGGGGAAGCGCACCTTCTCGGTGCCGTAGTTCACGCCCATGCTGAACCCGGTGATCGTGACGATCTGCGGGATCAGCGAGGGCAGCAGCGACAGCGTCAGGTAGCCGTGCGCGATCGGCCCGCCGAACGGGCTCTCCTTCGCGGCGCGCTCCGGGTCGACGTGGATCCACTGCTGGTCACCGGTGGCATCGGCGAACTGCTGCACCTGCTCCTGGGTGATCGTCACCCAGTCGCTGTGGCCGAGGTGCCGGCCGACCAGGCCCTGCACGCCCTCGACGCCGTCGACGGTGGTCTGCGTCATTGCTCGTCCCCTCCTCGTGGTCTGGTTGGCTGACTCCACCACACCGGCCGGACGCGCGGAGGAACGAGTTGTTGCGACTGGGCGCACTGGACGTGCCGGACGGCGCCTCCGTGCTGATGGCGATCGTGAACCGGACGCCCGACTCGTTCTACGACCGCGGCGCCACCTACGGGCTGGACGCCGCGCTCGCCCGGGTGGACGCGGTGGTCGCCGAGGGCGCGGACATGGTGGACGTCGGGGGCGTGAAGGCCGCGCCGGGCGAGGAGGTGGACGCCGCCGAGGAGATCCGCCGCACCGTCGACCTGGTCGCCTCGATCCGGGCCGCGCACCCGACGCTGCCGATCTCGATCGACACCTGGCGCGCCGAGGTGGCCCGCGAGGCGCTGGCCGCGGGCGCCGACGTCGTCAACGACGCCTGGGGCGGGGTGGACCCGGAGCTGGCGCACGTCGCGGCCGAGGCCGGCGCGGGGATCGTCTGCACGCACGCCGGCGGGCTGCCGCCGCGCACGCGACCGCACCGGGTGACCTACGACGACGTCGTCGCCGACATCGTCACCCGGACGACGGCGCTGGCCGAGGCCGCGGTCGCTGCGGGCGTGGACCGCGAGCGCGTGCTCATCGACCCCGGGCACGACTTCGGCAAGAACACCCGGCACTCGCTCGAGGCGACCCGGCGCCTCGGCGAGCTGGTGGACACCGGCTGGCCGGTGCTGGTGGCGCTGTCGAACAAGGACTTCGTCGGGGAGACCCTCGGCGTCCCGCTGGAGGAGCGGCTCACCGGCACGCTGGCGGCCACCGCGGTGAGCGCCTGGCTCGGCGCCCGGGTGTTCCGCGCCCACGACGTCGCCGCCACCCGCCAGACGCTGGACATGGTCGACTCGATCCGGGGCACGCGCCCGCCGCTGCGCACCGTCCGCGGCCTGGCCTGAGCGGTTTCACCGCGCGAGAGCCGCCGCGCAGCACCGCAGCCGCGGTGTGCAGCGGCTCCCGCCCTGCACGGCGGCTCTCGCTCCACACCGCGATCTCGGCCCGCACCGCGATCCCGCCCTGCACGGCGGCTCTCGCTCCGCACCGCGGCTCCGACGCGCCCGGCCACCGCTCGATAGGTTGCCCGACATGGCCGCCACGGGATTCCACACCGCCGACGAGCTCAACGCCCTGCTCCCGGGCACCTTCCCGGGGCTCCTCGGCATCGTCGTCGACAGCCACGAGCCGGGCCGGCTGACCTCGCACCTGGACATCCGCCCCGAGCTGCTGGCCCCCAACGGCTACCTGCACGCCGGCACCGTGGTCACCCTCGCCGACACCAGCTGCGGCCTGCCCACCCGCGCCCTGCTGCCCGAGGGCTCGTCCGGCTTCACCACCATCGAGCTCAAGAGCAACCACCTGAGCACCGCGCGGGAGGGCCGGATCACCTGCGAGGCCACGAACGCCCACGCCGGGCGGACGACGCAGGTGTGGGACGCCGTGGTCCGCAACGCCGCGTCCGGGAAGACCATCGCGCTCTTCCG
>JADGMW010000444.1_pt1 | contig 15385 bp, 17 predicted proteins | sample 8641801 | NCBI WGS metagenome assembly JADGMW01 (sample SAMN16272018, study PRJNA661076) | feces metagenome | isolation source: fecal sample from diarrhoea affected cattle A | host: Bos taurus | place: South Africa: Lokaleng Village, Mahikeng | collected 2019-09
AGATCCCGATCGTGGCGAACGACAGCACCTGTGCCAGCCCCGGATTGGAGGCGGCGAGCGGCGCGAGGAACAGCGGCGCGAGGACGAGTCCTGCCGCCTGCGCGTAGATGAAGAAGTCGTACCACTCGATGGATGTGCCCACGAGGGTGCCGGCCAGGACCTTGCGCTCCTCGCGGGTCACCGCGGCCGAGGGCATGCGGTCGTGCGTCGTTGACGCCATGTGAACTCCATTGTTCGGGTGGGATCGGCGAGATTCCTGACCGATCGGTGAGTAAAGCACAACATAGCCGACGCGACCGCGGCGCGGGAAGTGTCCCGGCGAGGGGGGTCAGTCGGGGTCGACGAGGAGGTTGCTGATCCGGGCGGTGGCCAGGAGCGCGCCATCCTCCCCGGTGACGCGGATGTCGTAGGTGGCCATCCGCCGGCCGCGATGCAGTGCCGTCGCGGTGCCGGTGATGACGCCCGAGCGGGCGCCCCGGTGGTGCGTGATGTTCAGGTCCACGCCGACGCACACCTTGCCCAGCGTGCTGGCGTGGATCATCGCGGCCCACGATCCGATGGCTTCGGCCAGGGCGGCCGTGGCGCCGCCGTGGAGGCGCCCGAGCGACTGCGTGTTGCCCGCCACCGGCATGGTCGCCACGACGCGCTCGGGCGACTGCTCGTGCACCTCGATGCCGAGCTTGACGTCGAGATCGCCCGGGGTGATCCGCCAGGGTATGCCGGTCATCGCTGCCTCTCTCCACCGTCGGCGCCTTGCCGAGTCGGCTGTCCTCTGACACTATTACTGAACGATCGGTCTGCAAAGATGTGGATCCTGCGACGGCGCACGAGAGGATGACGATGTCCGAGCCTTCCTCGTCGGCGGCGTGGAGCGCATCGATGGCTGACCCCCTCCTCATCGAGCGGCATGACGACCGCGTCGTGGCGACGCTGAACCGCCCGCAGGTGCGCAACGCGATCGACCAGGCGATGATCGACCGGCTGCACGTCCTGTGCGCCGAACTGGAGGCCGCGCCCCGCGTGCTCATCCTCACCGGCGCCGGCGGCGTCTTCGCCTCGGGGGCCGACATCGCCCAGCTCCGCGCACGGCGCGCCGACGACGCGCGCGCGGGAATCAACACGCTCGCCTTCCGTCGCATCCGCGACCTGCCGATGCCGGTGATCGCCGCCATCGACGGCTACGCGCTGGGCGGGGGCGCGGAACTGGCCTACGCTGCCGACCTCCGTCTCGGCAGCCCCGCCGCGCGCATCGGGAACCCCGAGACGGGGCTGGGCATCATCGCCGCCGCGGGGGCGACGTGGCGGCTGCCGCAGATCGTGGGGGAGGCCAGGGCGGCGGAGCTGCTGCTGACCGGACGCATCCTCGATGCCGAAGAGGCGCTCTCGTGGGGCCTGCTGAACGCCGTTCATCCCGCCGAATCCCTCCTGCCGGCCGCGCACGCGATCGCCGACCGCATCGCCGCGAACGATCCCCTCGCCACCCGCTCCACCAAGCGCGCCCTCCTCGCACCACCCGAGGCCCACCCCGCGATCGAACTCGACCTGCAGGCCGAGCTGTTCGAGAGCCCGGAGAAGGAGCGGCGCATGACGGCGTTCCTGGAACGGGGCAGGGCATGACCGCGCCGATCCCCGCACGCGTCGGGGTGCTGGGCGGGGGCCGCATGGGGGCGGGTATCGCCCACGCGTTCGCGCTGGCAGGCGCCCACGTGGCCGTGGTCGAGCGCGACGAGCCGTCGGCGGATGCGGCGACCCGGCGCATCCGCGAGAGCCTGCGCTCGTCGGTCGAGCGCGGAGCCACCTCCCGCGGCCTCGCCGAGCTCGAAGCCTTGATCTCTTCCGGCACCGACCTCGCCGCCTTCACCGGTGCCGGGCTGGTGGTCGAGGCGGTGCCGGAGGACAGCGCACTCAAGCTCGACGCCCTGCGGCGGGCCGAGTCCGCGCTGTCGCCCGAGGGGGTGCTCGCCTCGAACACGTCGTCGATCTCGATCGACGGGCTCGCCGCGTCGCTGGAGCGGCCGGGCCGCTTCCTCGGGCTCCACTTCTTCAACCCCGTGCCCGCGTCCGGCCTCGTCGAGGTCGTCCTCGGCGCCGCGACCGACCCGGTCGTGGGCGCGGCTGCCGTGGACTGGGTCGACGCCCTCGGCAAGCGCGCCGTCGTCGTCCGCGATTCGCCCGGCTTCGCCTCCAGCCGCCTGGGCGTGGCCCTCGCCCTCGAAGCGATCCGGATGCTCGAGGAGGGCGTCGCCTCGGCGTCAGACATCGACGCGGCGATGGAGCTGGGCTACCGGCATCCGGTCGGCCCGCTGCGCACGACGGACCTCGTGGGCCTGGACGTGCGCCTGGGCATCGCGGAGGAGCTCTCCGCGCAGCTGGGCGACCGGTTCACGCCGCCCCGGCTGCTGCGCGACCTCGTCGCGGACGGACATCTGGGCCGCAAGAGCGGCCGCGGCTTCTACGAATGGAGTGATCGATGAGCATCATCCTGCCCAGCTATCTGCGCGACGCCTGGTGGACCCCCGACGACGCCTCCGGCGCCACGACGGTGCACGACGCCTCCACGGGTGAAGCGGTCGCCGCCGTCAGCGCGCGCGGCGCCGACCTGGGAGCGGTGCTCGGCCACGCGCGCACCGTGGGGCAGGCGAGCCTGGGCGAACTGACCTTCCATCAGCGCGCGATGCTGCTCAAGCAGTTCGCGCTGGCGCTGGGGGAGCGCAAAGAGGAGCTCTACGAGCTGTCCCGCCACTCCGGCTCCACCGTGCGCGACTCGCTGAGCGACATCGACGGCGGGATCGGGGTGCTCTTCACGTACTCCTCCAAGGCGCGGCGCGAACTGCCCAACGCGAAGGTCTACCTCGACGGCCCGGTCGAGTCGCTGTCGAAGGACGGGTCCTTCCTCGGCCGGCACGTGTACACGCGTCTTCCCGGCGCGGCCGTGCAGGTCAACGCCTTCAACTTCCCCACGTGGGGGGCGCTGGAGAAGTTCGCCCCCGCGTTCCTGGCCGGAATGCCCTCCGTGATCAAGCCCGCGACGCCGACGGCCTACGTCGCCGAGGCGTGGGTGCGCATCCTCGTCGACACCGGCCTCCTCCCGGCCGGATCGCTGCAGCTGATCAGCGGCACCGTGCCCGACCTCCTGGACCACCTCGAACTCGGAGACATCGTGGGGTTCACCGGCAGCGCCGCCACGGCCGACCGGCTGCGCCGCCACGACAACGTGCAGTCCGGCCGCGTGCGGTTCACGAGCGAGACCGACTCGATCAACGCGTCGGTGCTGGGTCCGGATGCCACCGCCGGTACGCCCGAATTCGATGCATACGTCACGCAGCTCCTGGTGGAGCTGACGACCAAGGCGGGGCAGAAGTGCACCGCGATCCGCCGGGCGATCGTGCCGGCGGATGCGGTGACCGACGTCGTCGGGGCGCTCCGGGCGAAGATCGACGAGCGCGTCGTGATCGGCGACCCGCACGCCGAGTCGGTCACGATGGGACCGGTGGTCTCCCGCGCCCAGCGCGACGAGGTGCTGCGTCAGGTGGAGGTCCTCCGCGACGCCGGCGGAGAACTCCTGCTGGGTTCGACGGAGGCGCCGGAGGTCGTGCGCGCCGACGGCACGGTCGGTCGCGCGGATCAGGGTGCCTTCCTCTCGCCCATGATCATCGGCTTCACCGATGCCACGACCCCCGCCGCGCACGAGATCGAGGCGTTCGGGCCGGTGGCCACGGTGCTGCCCTACCGCACGGTCGCCGAGGCCGCCGATCTCGTCACGCGCGGCGGCGGATCGCTCGTCACGAGCGTCGCGACCCACGACGACGAGGTCGCGCGAGAGCTGATGACCCGGATCGGCGCGTACAACGGCCGGGTCCTCTTCCTCAGCCGCGACAACGCGCGCACCTCCACCGGTCACGGATCGCCCGTGCCGCACCTCGTCCACGGCGGACCCGGACGGGCAGGCGGCGGTGAGGAGCTCGGCGGCATCCGCGCCGTGCTGCACCACATGCAGCGCACCGCCCTCCAGGGTTCCCCCGAGACCCTGACGGCGCTGACCGGCGTGTGGCACGCCGGCGCCGCATCCGTCGCCGGCGGCCGCCACCCCTTCCGCAAAGCGCTGACCGAGCTGCGGATCGGCGACCAGGTGGCATCGGCCTCGCGCGTCGTGACCCTGGACGACATCGAGACCTTCGCCCGCTTCACCGGCGACACCTTCTACGCGCACATGGACGAGGCCTCCGCCGCGGCGAATCCGTTCTTCCCCGGGCGCGTGGCCCACGGCTACCTGCTGGTGTCGTGGGCGGCCGGGCTGTTCGTCGACCCCGAACCCGGTCCCGTGCTCGCCAACTACGGGCTCGAGAACCTCCGCTTCGTCACGCCGGTCTCGCCCGGCGATGAGATCCGGGTCGTGCTCACGGCCAAGCAGATCACCCCTCGCGAGACCGACGACTACGGCGAGGTCCGCTGGGATGCGGTCATCCTCAACCAGAACGACGAGCTGGTGGCCTCGTACGACGTCCTGACCCTCGTCGCCAAGACCGATGGCGAACGCGTCGATGCCGGCACCGTGCGCGAGGAGGTCGGCGCCCGATGAGCGACACGGCACTGCGCGCCATGATGCAGAACGACCGCGCCTCGGCGTCGCTGGGAATGGTCGTCGAACGGGATGAACCGGGCATCGCGGTGGTGAGCATGCGGGTGCGCGAGGACATGACCAACGGTTTCGCGATCACCCACGGCGGGTTCGTGTTCGCCCTCGCCGACACCGCCTTCGCCATCGCCTGCAACGAGGACGAGCGGGTGACCGTCGCCGCCGGCGCCGACATCACGTTCCTGAAGTCCACGACCGCGGGGCAGACCCTCACCGCCACCGCCGTGCGGCGCACGGTCAGCGGCCGCACCGGCATCTACGACGTCTCGGTCGCGGATGAGGGCGGCGACACCGTCGCGGAGTTCCGTGGCCGCTCCCTCACCACCAACCGACCCGCGTGACCCCCAGGGAGCCCCCATGCCCAAGACGACGACACCCGACACGCGCTCCCCGGCGGCGTTCCGTGACACGGCCGCCGAGGTCCTCACGCGCCCGGAGCTCGAGGCGCTGCAGCTGGAGCGCCTGCAGTGGACGGTGCGGCACGCGTACGAGAACGTGCCGCTGTACCGCCGCAAGTTCCACGAGGCCGACGTGACACCCGGCGACATCCGGTCACTCGCCGATGTGCGGCGGCTGCCGTTCACGACGAAGGCGGACCTGCGCGAGACCTACCCGTTCGGGATGTTCGCCGTCCCGATGACGCAGGTGCGCCGCATCCACGCCTCCTCCGGCACCACCGGGCGCCCCACCGTCGTGGGGTACACCGAGGGCGACCTCGACCGGTGGGCCGACTGCGTCGCGCGATCTCTGCGGGCAGCGGGCATCGCGCCGGGGATGAAGGTGCACAACGCCTACGGATACGGGCTGTTCACCGGTGGCCTCGGCGCGCACGGGGGGATCGAGAAGCTCGGCGCGACGGTCATCCCGATGTCGGGCGGTCAGACCGCGCGGCAGGTGCAGCTCATCCGCGACTTCGAGCCGGAAGCGATCCTGTGCACGCCGAGCTATCTGCTCACGATCGCCGACGCCATGCAGCAGGCCGGCATCGATCCGACGACGACCTCTCTCAAGGTCGCCGTGCTGGGGGCGGAGCCGTGGACCAACGAGATGCGTGCCGAGATCCAGCGGCGCCTGAACATCGACGCCGTCGACATCTACGGGCTCAGTGAGGTGATGGGGCCGGGGGTGGCCAGCGAGAGCGTGCTGACCAAGGACGGCCCGCACGTGTGGGAGGACCATTTCCTGCCCGAGACGATCGACGGTGAGACCGGGGAGCCGGTACCGGACGGAGACCTCGGGGAGCTCGTGTTCACGTCGCTCACGAAGGAGGCCTTCCCCGTCATCCGTTACCGGACGCGCGACCTCACGCGGCTGCTCCCGGGCACCGCGTACCCGGCGATGCGCCGCATCGAGAAGATCACCGGCCGCAACGACGACATGATCATCCTGCGCGGCGTGAACCTCTTCCCCACCCAGATCGAGGAGCTCGTGATGGGGATCGAGACGTTGACCCCGCACTTCATCCTCGAGCTGAGCCGGGTGGGGCGCATGGACGTTCTGGCCGTGCGGATCGAGCGTCACCCCGACCTTGACCGGGACACCTGCGAGGCGGCCGCCGAGGTGCTCGCCCAGCGCATCAAGGTGCACATCGGCACGTCGGTGGACGTGGTGGTGGCGGAACCCGGCACGCTCCCGCGCAGCGAGGGCAAGTACAAGCGCGTCTATGACAACCGATGACCGGGACAACCGATGACCGGCGGTTGCCCGACGGTGAACCCGCGGTTAGACTAACTGAACGATCGTTCTGTTAAGGAGTCGAAGATGACAGCATCCGACGCGGCCCTCCTGGCCGCCGAAGACGAGGCGCAGGCCCGCTTCGACGAGATCATCGCCGCCGACTCCCGCATCGAGCCGCGGGATTGGATGCCCGAGGCGTATCGGAAGACGCTCATCCGGCAGATCTCGCAGCACGCGCACTCCGAGATCATCGGCATGCAGCCCGAGGGCAACTGGATCACGCGCGCGCCGAGCCTCAAGCGCAAGGCGATCCTCCTGGCCAAGGTGCAGGACGAGGCCGGGCACGGACTGTACCTGTACTCCGCGGCTCAGACGCTCGGCATCACGCGCGAGGAGATGACGCAGCAGCTCATCGACGGCAAGGCGAAGTACTCCTCGATCTTCAACTACCCCACCCCCACGTGGGCCGACATGGGCGCGATCGGATGGCTCGTGGACGGCGCGGCGATCTGCAACCAGGTGCCGCTGTGCCGTGCGTCGTACGGGCCGTACGGGCGGGCCATGGTGCGCATCTGCAAGGAGGAGTCCTTCCACCAGCGGCAGGGGTTCGAGATCCTCCTCACCCTCATGCGCGGCACCGAGGCGCAGCAGCAGATGGCGCAGGATGCGGTGAACCGCTGGTACTGGCCGAGCCTGATGATGTTCGGGCCCCCCGACGACGAGTCGCCGAACTCGGCGCGGTCCACGGCGTGGAAGATCAAGCGGTTCTCCAACGACGACCTGCGTCAGCGCTTCATCGGGATGCTCGTCCCCCAGGCCGAGGCGCTCGGGGTGACGCTGCCGGACCCCGAGTTGCGCTGGGACGCCGAGAACGAGCGGTGGCACACGAGCGAGATCGACTGGACCGAGTTCTCCGAAGTGCTCGCCGGTCGCGGACCCATGAACGCCGTGCGACTGCAGAACCGCCGGGACGCGCACGACAGCGGCGCGTGGGTGCGGGAGGCGGCCGCCGCGTACGCGCGCACGCAGGCCGCCCGCGCTGACGGACGGCAGGTGGCGTGATGTCGGCGCCGGGTGCGTCGCCTGCCGAGCAGTGGCCCCTGTGGGAGGTGTTCGTCCGTGCCAAGCGGGGACTGAGTCACGTCCACGTCGGCTCGCTGCACGCCCCGGATGCGGCGCTCGCCGTGCGCAACGCGCGCGACCTGTACACGCGGCGGAATGAGGGCGTGTCGATCTGGGTCGTGCCCGCCGACGCGATCACCACGAGCGATCCCGACGCGAAGGGCGCGTTCTTCGAGAGCCCGGCCGGCAAGAACTACCGGCACGCGTCGTACTACACCGCGTCCGAGGGGGTGCCGCACCTGTGAGCGCCCCCGGACAGCCGCAGCATCCGGTCGAGGCCGACGTGCACGGCGAGGTCACCGTCGACGAGATCGAGCTCTCGGCCGAACTGGCCGGGGAGGGGGGCCGCGCCGCGTCGGCGGACGTGGCCGAGTACGCCCTCCGCCTCGGCGATGACGCCCTCATCCTCTCGCAGCAGCTCGGCGCGTGGGTCGCCCATGCCCCCGAGCTGGAGGAGGACGTCGCGCTGGCGAACATCGCCCTCGACCTGCTCGGGCACGCCCGCTCGCTGCTGCGCTACGCCGGCACCGCGGACGGCCGCTCCGAGGACGACCTGGCGTACTGGCGCGACGAGCCGGAGTTCCGCAGTTCGTGGCTCGTGGAGCAGCCCAACGGGGACTTCGCGCACACGATCGCGCGCCAGTTGGTCGCCGCCGGGTACATGTTCGAGCTCTACACCGCCCTCAGCGGGTCGGCGGACCCGTCGCTCGCGGCGATCGCGGCGAAGGCCGTCAAGGAGGTCGACTACCACCGCGACCATGCCGTGACCTGGACGCTGCGGCTGGCCGGCGGCACCGACGAATCGCGGCGACGCATGCTCGCGGCGCTGACCGACGTGTGGCCCTACGTGGACGAGCTCTTCCGTGACGACGACCTCGTCGCGCGGCTCGAGGGCGTCGCGCCGCGGCCCTCCGCGCTGCGTCCGGGGTTCGACGACGTCATCGCCGCCGTCCTGGCGGAGGCAGGACTCGACGTGCCGTCGGTGCAGCCCTCGAGAGCCGGCGGACGCCACGGCGCGCACTTCGCCACGCTGGGTCCCCTGCTCGCCGAGATGCAGGTGCTCGCCCGTCAGCATCCGGGGGCGACATGGTGACCGCGCACTCCCGGGGGCGCAGCCGGGCCTGGGACATCGCCGCCCGGGTGTGCGACCCGGAGGTGCCGGTGCTCACGATCGAAGACCTCGGCATCCTCCGCGACGTGCGCGAGCGCGGCGACGGCGTCGTGGTGACGATCACCCCCACCTATTCGGGATGCCCCGCGATGGACACCATTCGGCAGGATCTCACCCTCGCGTTCTCGGCCGAGGGCTACGACCGTGTCGAGGTCGACCTCGTGCTGGCGCCGGCGTGGACGACGGACTGGATGAGCGATGCCGGCAAGCGCAAGCTCAGCGAATACGGCATCGCCCCGCCCACCGGGCGGGCCGCCGCCCGCGGGCCGGTGCGGCTGCAGCTGGGCGTGAAGTGCCCGCGCTGCGGTTCGCTGAACACGCGCGAGGTCACGCGGTTCGGCTCCACCGCGTGCAAGGCCCTGTACGAATGCCGGGCGTGCCTGGAGCCCTTCGACTTCTTCAAGGTGCACTGATGGCGCCCCCGCCTCCCGTCGCCCGCACCGAGGCGGTCGCCGACGCCCTGCTCCACACCGCCGTGGGTGGTGCCGACCGCGGGCGTCCCCGTGCGCGCTTCCATCCGCTGCGCGTGGCGGAGGTGCGGCCGCTGACGGCGGACTCCGTCGAGGTCACCTTCGCCGTTCCCGACGACCTCGTCGCGGAGTACGACTACCTGCCGGGGCAGTACGTCGCCCTGCGGGCACGGCTGGACGGACACGAGGTGCGCCGCTCGTACTCGCTGTGCCGGCCGCCCACGCCGGGCTCGGTGAGCGTGGCGATCAAACGCAACTCCGGGGGCTGGTTCTCCGCGTGGGCGCAGACCGAGCTGCATCCCGGCGACCAGATCGACGTCATGAGCCCGCAGGGGACGTTCACCACGACGCTCGCCGACCTGGACGGCGCCCACGTCGCCGGCATCGCCGCGGGCTCGGGCATCACCCCCGTCATGGCGCTGGCGACCACCGTGCTCGCCCGCTCGCGAACCTCGCGCTTCACGCTCGTCTACACCAACCGCTCGACCCTGGATGTGATGTTCCTCGACGAGCTGGCCGACCTGAAAGACCGCTATCCGACCCGGTTCGCGCTGCACCACGTCCTCTCGCGCGAGCAGCGCGCGGCCCCCGTGCTGTCTGGGCGCCTCGACGAACAGCGGCTCCGCCGCATCCTGGACGGCCTCATCCCGCCGCAGACGATCGACGAGTGGTTCCTGTGCGGACCGTTCGAGCTCGTCCAGCTGTGCCGTGACACCCTCGCCGACGTCGGCGTGGATCGCTCGCACGTGCGATACGAACTGTTCACGACGGGGGAGGCGGGCGCGCCGGCGGGTCCGCGGCGACCGGTGCAGGTGCGCGCGGACGAACCGGTGCGCACGATCGAATTCACTCTGGACGGTCAATCGGCGAGCGTCCAGTCGCCCGTCAGCGCCCGCGAATCGATCCTGGATGCGGCGCTGCGCGTCCGCCCCGACACGCCCTTCGCGTGCGCGGGCGGGGTGTGCGGGACGTGCCGGGCCCGCGTGCTGACCGGCTCGGTCACGATGACGGAGAACTACGCCCTCGAGCCCGACGAGATCGAGCGCGGCTACGTGCTCACGTGCCAGTCGCATCCCACCACCGACCGCGTCGCGGTCGACTACGACAATTGAGGCCGACGATGATCGAACTGCGCATCGACGGCGATGTCGCGCACGTGGTGCTGAACAACCCGGCCAAGCTCAACGCGCTCGACGAGGCGGCCCTGCGCAGCCTCGACACCGCGTACGCCGACGCCGAGGCGGCCGGCGTGCGTGCGCTCGTGCTGCGCGGGGAGGGGCGGGCGTTCTGCGCCGGCCGCGACATCTCCGGCGTCGACCCGGCCACCGACGACGTGCGCGGCTACCTCGCGGGGCTGCTGACGCCGCTGTTGAAGCGGATGGCCCACTTTCCCGCGCCCACGTTCGCCGCCGCCCACGGAGCGTGCCTCGGGGTGGGCCTGGGGCTGCTCATCGCCACCGACGTGGTCTATGTCGCCGACACCGCCAAAGTCGGATCGCCGTTCGCGGCGCTGGGCGCGACGCTCGACTCCGGCGGGCACGCGCTGTTCTACGAGCGGCTCGGGGCGCACCGCACGCTCGACCTCATCTACTCGGGCGGCCTGCTCTCGGGCGAGGAGGCGGTCCGGCTCGGCCTGTTCTCGCGCAGCCTGCCGGCCGCCGAGGTGCACGAGGCCGTCTCCGCGGCCGCGCTGGCCGCCGCATCCGGCCCCACGGCGGCGTTCGTGGAGAGCAAGCGCATCATCGCGCTCCTCCGCGAAGACCGGGCGGGACTGTGGGAGGCCGTGGCGGCAGAGAACCTCGCGCAGGAGGCTCTGCGCGACACCGCCGACTACCGCGAGGGCTTCGCCGCCTTCCAGGACAAGAGGCGACCGGATTTCACCGGGCGGTGACCGGGGCGGGCGTCGAGGTCTCGGCGCGGGCGAGCGCGTCATCGTCGAAGGGCGGCTCACCGCCGCGGAGGTCTTCGTCGGATTCGCGTAGCGCATGGCGCATCGCCTGCTCGGCGCGGGCGGCGTCGCCGTCGATCACCGCGTCCAGCACGGCGCGGTGATCGGGGACGGGGTCCAGCCACGTACCGCCGGGGTGATGCTGAATGCGGTTGCGTGCGTCCAGCGCATGGATGACGACGACATCGAGCCTCATCATCAGTTCGTTGTGCGTCGCTTCGAGAAGGCGGAGGTGGAAGGCCCGGTCGGCGGTGTCGAGGCGGCCGATGTCCGCACCTGCTGCTTCGAACGCCGCGAACGCCGTCGTCAACGCCGCGATGTCGTCGTCCGTCCGGTGGAGCGCAGCCAGCCGGGCCGAGGCCGGTTCGATCACGTCCCTGAGTTGGGACAGCTCTGCCAGGAGACGGTCGTCGTCGCGTCGCACCTCACGGCGCCACATGATCACGTCGCCGTCGAGGAGCTTCCACGCCGAGCGTTCGCGGACGATGGTGCCGCGCTTGGGGCGGGAATCGATCATCCCCTTCTCGCGGATGACCCCCAGCGCCTCGCGCAGCGCGGTCTTACTCGCGTTCAGCTGCGGGGCGAGGTCTTCCACGTCGATGCGTGTGCCCGGGGCCCAGTCGCCTCGCACGATGCGCAGGCCGATCTCTTCGACGAGGGCGTTATGCAGATCGGCCACGCGCACACTGTATCGCCCCCTTTCGTTTCCTCCTAATATTGCGATCGAACCTATTAGTAGTAATAATCATCCCTGGCGATCGTCCGTCGCCTTCGTGTCTACAAAGGAGTACGTCATGCAACTGTCGAGAACTCGTCGGGGTCTGACCGTTCTGGGCGGCCTGGTCGCAGGTGCCCTCGTCGTGAGTGGATGCAGCAGCCAGACCGCCGAGTCTGACGGCCCGGTGACCCTGACCTTCGCGGCGTCCACCTTCGGCGACCCCGGCCTCGGGCCCCGTCTGCAGGCGTTCGTCGACGAATTCAACGCGAGCCAGGACGACATCGTCATCGAGCCCGCCTCCGTCCCGTTCCCGACCTACGGCCAGACTCTGCTGACCCAGATGGGTGGCGGGGAAGGACCCGACCTCGTCCGCTTCGACATGCCCGAGTTCACTTCCGCCGCCGCCGCCGGCCTGCTCGAGCCGCTCGACGACGTGATCGACGCGCAGGATGCCGATCTGCAGGAGGGGCCGGACGAGTTCATGTTCATCGACGACACGCGCTACGGCGTGCTGCACGACCAGATGAACTACGTGATGTTCTACAACACCGACCTGATCCCCGAGCCGCCCACCAGCTTCGACGAGTTCCTCGGGACTGCCCAGGCGACGACGCAGGGCGATGTCTACGGTCTCGCGTTCCGTCAGACCCAGGCCGAGGAGGCCGGTGTCTGGCAGGACATCTTCAACTACGTGTACGGGTTCGGCGGCGCGTGGTCCGACGGTGAGAAGCTCACGCTGGACAACCCGAAGAACATCGAGGGTCTCGAGGCCTTCCAGACGATGTACGACGCGAACGTCATCCCGAAGGGCGCCGACGCGGCCACCTTCCGCAAGATGTTCGCGCAGAACCTCGTCGGGATGGAACTGAACAACGGCGGTTATGTCGTCGCGACGCAGGGCACGAACCCCGACCTGAACTTCAGCGTCGCCCCCATCCCCTTCCCGGTGCGCGCACAGGGAGCCATCATGGCGCCGATCGTCGTGAACGCGAACAGCGAGCACAAGGAGGCCGCCTACACCTACCTGGAGTGGATGCTGCAGCCCGAGCAGCAGCAGAAGCTCCAGGAGGCCTACGGCGCAGCGAGCGTCGCCACACCGACCGAGCGCAGCGCGGAGTCTCTCGAAGAGACGCCGTTCCTGACGGTCTTCGACGAGCTCACCGACAGCAGCGTCCCGCAGATCGTCGTGGGGTTCGGGCCGCAGACCCCCGAGATCCGGAGCATCGTCGTGCGCGAGGTCATCGCCGCCCTGCAGGGGCAGCAGAGCATGGAAGAGGCGATGAAGCGCGCGCAGACCGAGGCTGAGCGGATCGTCGGCTGACGATGACCCAGGTCGCGCGCACCCGTCGGCGCAGGCGCAGCCCCCTCGGCAGCAAGTGGACCCCCTACCTGTTCCTGCTGCCCGCGGCGGTCTACCTCCTCCTCTTTCAGGCGATCCCGCTCGTCCAGGAGATCTACCTGAGCTTCACCCGGACGACGCTGCTGAACCCGACGCGAAGTGAATGGGTGGGTCTGCAGAACTTCATCGAGATCTTCGGGGACCCGGAGTTCCATCGCACGCTGGGGGTCACCGCCGTCTACGTGGTGGCCTGCGTGGTGGGGGCGCTCACGGTGGGACTGCTGGTGGCACTGCTGCTCAACGGTCGCTTCCCCGGCCGCGGCGTGGCCAGGGCACTGATCACAGTGCCCTGGGCCGCGCCGGGCATCGCGACGGCGCTGATCGCGGTGTGGATGCTCAATCCGCAGTACGGCATCATCACGCGTCTGCTGCGCGCGATCGGCGTGCCGGTGAGCGGGGGAGGCGTCCTCGACGACCCCGCCCTCGCCCTCCCCGCCATCCTCATCACGACGATCTGGCAGCTCTTCCCCTTCGTCTGCGTCGTGATCCTGTCCGCGCTGCAGTCCGTCCCCGCCGAACTCGTCGAAGCGGCGGAGATGGACGGTGCCGGACGGTTGTGGACGTTCCGGGTGGTCACGTGGCCGGTGCTCAAACCCACCGTCGCGCTGCTCGCGCTGCTGATGACGATCTGGTCGCTGCGTCGATTCGAGCTCATCTGGCTCATGACCCGGGGCGGTCCGCTCGGAACGACGCGGACGCTCGTCATCGACCTGTACTCGCAGGCGTTCGAAGGCCAGCGGCTCGGCACGGCGGCGGCGATCGGGATGGTCGGCGTGATCGTGTCGCTCATCGTCATCGCGGGCGGCAGATTCGTCAGCCGCGCCGCAGAGAGGACTCCGCGATGAACCGTCGTTTCCGCCTGGGTGTCGCCGCGCGCAGCATCATCGTGCTCATCGTCCTCGGGGTGGCGGTGTTCCCCATCTACTGGATGTTCACCACCGCGCTCACGAGCGACGCCGACCTGTTCAGCAGCGAGGTGCGCCTCCTGCCCGACTTCACGCAGTTCGGTGTGTTCATCGATGCGGTCACGGACGGGCAGACGTTGACCTGGCTGCTCAACAGCCTGGTGGTCGCGACCGGCACGACGATCCTGTCGATCGGTCTCGGCATCCCGCTGGGGTATGCGCTCTCGCGCTTCTCCTTCTGGGGCAAAGCCGCGCTGGGGCTCCTGCTGCTGTGCACGCAGATGCTCCCGGAGGCGCTGCTGGTCGTGCCGCTGTTCTCGCTGTTCCGGCGATTCGATCTCCTCGATTCGCTGGGCGGGCTGATCCTGGCCAACACGGCGTTCGTCCTGCCCATCGTCGCCCTCATCCTCAAGGGTGCGATCGACGGCCTGCCTCGCGAGCTCGAAGAGGCAGCCCGCGTGGACGGCTGCCGGCCCCTGGGTGTGCTGATGCGAGTCAACATCCCGCTCATCGGGCCGTCGATCGCCGCGGCCGCTGTGATCGCGTTCTTCCACGCCTGGAACGAGTACGTCTTCGCCGTGACCTTCATCTTCAACGCCGCCACGCAGCCGGCATCGGTGGGGCTGGCGGGATTCGTGGGAGAGCAGGGCACCGCGCTGCAGACCATCATGGCGGTGGCATTCCTCTTCACGCTGCCCGCCGTCGTCTTCTACCTGTTCGCTCAAAAGTACGTCGTCAGCGGCATGACCGCCGGCGCCGTGAAGGGATGACCATATGAGGATCACCGACCTGGAAACGGTCGTCGTCGACTTCTACCGCACCAACCTCGTCTTCGTGCTGATGCACACCGACGAGGGCCTGACGGGTATCGCGGAGGCGACGCTCGAAGGTCAGGAGCCCGCGGTGCGGGGGGCGGTGAAGATCGCCGCCGATGCGGTCCGTGGCAAGGACCCGTCGCGCATCTCCCAGATCGTGTACGAACTCAACCGTGACGGCTACTGGCGTGGCGGGCCGGTGACGATGACCGCTCTGAGCGCGGTCGAGACCGCGATGTGGGACCTCAAGGCGAAGGCCCTGGGGGTGCCCGTGTACGAACTGCTGGGCGGGAAGTCCCGTGACCGCGTGCGGGCCTACGCCAACGGCTGGTTCTCCGGCGCCGCGACGCCGGAGCACTTCGCCGAGGCGGCGGTGGCGACCGTGGCGCAGGGCTTCCGCGGGCTGAAGTGGGACCCGTTCGAGGCCGCCGACCTCACGGTCGGGGAGAAGGACCTGCGCCGCATGCTCGAACCGGTCGCCGCGGTGCGCGAGGCGGTCGGGGACGACGTGGAGCTGTTCATCG
>JADGMW010000504.1_pt1 | contig 15374 bp, 7 predicted proteins | sample 8641801 | NCBI WGS metagenome assembly JADGMW01 (sample SAMN16272018, study PRJNA661076) | feces metagenome | isolation source: fecal sample from diarrhoea affected cattle A | host: Bos taurus | place: South Africa: Lokaleng Village, Mahikeng | collected 2019-09
CCCGAGCACAGGCGAGTTCATGCACGAGCCCTGCCCGGGGCCTTCGTCAGCCAGCGGCCACCGGCTCGGCGGGCACGGCGGGCACGGCGGGCGCGGCGGGCGCGTCCGAGGCGAACCTCGCCAGGGCGAACGCCGAGAGGTCGACGCCCGGCGCCTCCGGCTCCTCCCCCAGCGCCAGGCTCGCGAGGATCTGGCCGATGCCGGGCGTGAACTTGAACCCGTGGCCAGAGAACCCGGCGCCGAGCACCACCGGGCCCACCCTGTCGAGCAGGAAGCGCTCGTCCGGGGTGGTCGTGTAGGTGCAGCTGATGGGCTCGGGCGCGTCCGCGTCGACGCCCGGGAACCACTCACGCACGTAGTCGCGCAGCGCGGCCAGCCGCCCCGGCTCGGCGGCGAAATCCCGCTGGTCGGGGTCCACCACGGGCCCGGTGCCGTGGTGCCCCACCTTGATCCCCACGCCCGGGGTGTGGTGGCCGTAGACGCCCAGCCTCGGGTACGTCGGATCGGCGCCCAGGTCGCCACGGGCCGCCGCGTGGCCCTCCGGGTCGACGTGGTGGATGAAGCTCGGCCAGTCGTCGCCCGCGACCAGGGCCTCGTCCCGCACCGGGAAGTGCGCCGGCTGCTCCTGGGTGACGACCAGCCGGGGCAGGCCCTCGAGGCCGGGCAGACCGGCCAGCAGCCCTGCGGTCCACGCCCCGACGGCCACCACGACGGCTCGGGCGCGGATCACCTCCACCTCGGGGGCGGCCCCGCCCTCGGCAGCCCGCGGGCCGGTGACGTGGAGCACGGCGCCGCCGTCCTCCACGTCGATCGACAGCACCCGGGCGCCGTGCCGCACGTGGGCGCCGTGCCGCACCGCCTCGGACTGCAGCGCGGCCACCGTGCGGTCGGCGTGGGCTCGCCCGGCGATGGGCTGCACGATCGCGCGGTCGTCGAGGCGCATGCCCGGCCAGCGGGCCTGTGCCTCGAGCCCGGTCATGTACTCGAACGGCACGTCGCAGTCCTGGAGGGTCTGGGCGAGGTCCCGGAGGGCGAGGACCGGCCCGTGGTCCACGCAGCCGTTGAGGGTGAGCAGCTGCTCGCCCGACTCCTCCTGCAGCACGTCCCACCAGCGGTGGGCGTGCTGGGCGAGCCGCACGTGGGACGGGTCGGTGTAGCCGAGCCGGAAGATGCGCCCCGCCCCGTGCGAGGCGCCGCGCACGTGGCCGGGCTCGAACTGCTCGAGGAGGGTGACCTGCGTCCCGCGACGGGCCAAGGCCCACGCGGTCGCCGAGCCCATCGCGCCGCCACCGACGACGACCACGTCGACGTCCCACCCCTGGTCCATGCTGTTCGCCCCTCGTCGCCCGCCATGTCGTGTCCGACACGGTATCGGGGGGTGTGTGACGGGTGGCGAGGCCGCTCACCCACAGGACAGCGCAGGCCCCATCCCGGGCTCAGTACGGAGGCAGGCCGGCCATCCGCTGCAGCCGGTCGATCCGCTCGGGCATCGGCGGGTGGGTCTGGAACAGGCGGCCCACCCCCGCCCCCCGGAACGGGTTGGCGATCATCAGGTGCGACACGTCCACCAGCTCGCGGTCCTGCGGCAGCGGCCGCGCCTGCGTGCCGGCCTCGAGCTTGCGCAGCGCTGACGCCAGCGCGAGCGGGTCGCCGGTGAGACGGGCGCCGTCCTCATCCGCGTCGAACTCGCGGGTGCGGCTGATCGCGAGCTGGATGAGCGTCGCCGCCACCGGGGCGAGCAGGGCCGTGGCCAGCACCGCCAACGGGTTGCCGCCACGCTCACGGTCCCCGCCGCCGAAGATCAGCATGACCTGCGCCGCGGAGGTGATGACGCCGGCGACGGCCGCGGCGATCGACGACGTGAGGATGTCGCGGTTGTAGACGTGCATGAGCTCGTGGCCCAGGACGCCGCGCAGCTCGCGCTCGTCGAGGATGTGCAGGATCCCCTCGGTGCAGCACACCGCCGCGTTCCGCGGGTTGCGGCCGGTGGCGAAGGCGTTGGGCGCCGCGGTCGGGGACACGTACAGCCGGGGCATGGGCTGGCGGGCCGCCGTGGAGAGCTCGCGGACGATGCGGTACATGGTCGGCTGCTCGAGCTCGCTGACCGGGCGGGCGTGCATGGCCTTGATGGCGATCTTGTCCGAGTTCCAGTACGAGTACGCCGTCATGACGACCCCGAAGAGCGCGAACAGGTAGATGTACCGCCCGCCGCCCACGAGGGCCCCGATGCCGAGCAGGACCGCCCACAGCACGCCGAACAGAGCCGCCGTCTTCAAGCCGTTCAAATGTTGGTGCCCCATCGGGATGAACCTCCTAGTCGTACCTCGGACAACGCCCGATCGTGCCGCGTGGTTCCCCTACTCTGACCCCGCCCCACCCCATCCCTCCCGAGGAGCACCCGTGCGCACCCACCGCGTCCTTGCCCTGGCAGCCCTGAGCGCCCTGGCGCTCGCGGCCTGCGCCCCCGCCGACGAGGCCCCCGCGGAGGCCGTCGACGGCGCGCTCCCGACGGTCACCGCGGGCAAGCTCACCATCGGCACCTCCGACCCGGGCTACGAGCCGTGGATCGTCGACAACGACCCGTCCACCGGCCAGGGGTTCGAGTCCGCCGTCGCCTACGCCGTCGCCGCCGAGCTCGGCTTCGAGGCCGACGACGTGGTCTGGACGCCGGTCAGCTTCGAGCAGATCATCGCCCCGGGGGCCAAGAGCTTCGACTTCGCGATCAACCAGGTCTCGATCAGCGACGAGCGCCGGGCCAACCTGGACCTGACGGGGAGCTACTACGACACGGCGCAGGCCGTGGTCGCCCTCGAGGGCAACCCCGCCGCCTCCGCCACGACCGTCTCCGGGCTCGCCGGCCTGCGCATCGGCGCCATGGTCGGGACGACCAGCCTCACGGTGGCCACCGACGCGATCAAGCCGACCACCGACGTCGCGGTCTTCAACGACAACGACCAGGCCAAGCAAGCCCTCGTCGCCGGGCTCGTCGACGCGATCGTGGTCGACCTGCCCACCGCGCTCTACATCACCGCGGCGGAGCTCGACGGCGGCGTGCTGGTGGGCCAGCTCCCCGCGGGGGACGACCCCGACCAGTTCGGCCTGGTGCTCGACCAGGGCTCGGCGCTCACCAGTGCGGTGTCCGCGGCCGTCGAGGCGCTGCGCGCGGACGGCACGCTTGCCGGGCTCGAGGCCGAGTGGCTCACCGACGCGGCCGGCGCGCCGGTCCTGCGGTAGTGACCGCCGCCCCGCCGACGGTGGAGTGGGCGCCCTCCGCCGTCCAGCGTGAGCGCCTGGCCTACCGGCGGGCCCGGGGGCGGCGCTCGACCCTGGTGGCGCTCGCCTCGACGCTCGCCTGCGCGGCGGTGGCCTGGCTCGCCCTGACCAGCGCCCCGGGGTGGCCCCGGGTGCGCGCGTCGTTCTTCGACCCCGAGGTCGCCCTCGAGTCCCTGCCCCGGGTGCTGCAGGGGCTGTGGCTCAACGTGCGCGTCATGGCGGTGTGCGCCGTGGTCATCGTCGTCGTGGCCCTGGCCCTCGCCCTCGCCCGGACCCTGCGCGGGCCCGCGTTCCTGCCGCTGCGCATCGCCGCGACGGCGTACGTGGACGTCTTCCGCGGGCTCCCGCTGCTGCTCGTGCTGCTGCTCGTGGGCTTCGGCGTGCCCGGCCTGCGGCTGCAGGGCATCCCCGCGTCGGCGGTGGTGCTCGGCGGCGCCGCCCTGGTGCTGACGTACTCCGCGTACGTGGCCGAGGTGTTCCGTGCCGGCATCGAGTCGGTGCACCCGTCGCAGGTGGCCGCGGCTCGGGCCCTCGGGCTCACCCGCGGCCAGGCGCTGCGGCACGTCGTGCTCCCCCAGGCCGTTCGCCGCGTGATCCCGCCGCTGCTCAACGACCTCGTCGCACTCTCGAAGGACTCGGGGCTGATCTCGATCCTCGGCGCGGTGGACGCGGTGCGCGCAGCGCAGATCCAGACCGCGACGCACGCCAACTTCACGCCCTACGTCGTCGCCGGGGTGCTCTTCGTGCTGCTGACCATCCCGCTGACCCGGTTCACCGACGCCCTCGCGCGGCGCAGCGGCTGGCTCGGCGCCCAAGGCGCGCTCGCCGGCGCGGGGCCGCTGCGATGACCCGGCAGCCGCAGGCGGCAGAGACCGCCACGACCCTGCCGGCTCCCGCGCCCGACGACGGCGCCGGCGCCCTGCTGCGGGTGCGCGGGGTCCGGAAGGCGTTCGGCGAGCACGTCGTGCTCGACGACCTGGACCTCGACGTGCACGCGCACCAGGTGGTCGTGCTCGTGGGGGCGTCAGGCTCCGGCAAGTCGACCCTGCTGCGCTGCGTCAACCTCCTCGAGGAGGTGGACGACGGCGTCATCGAGGTCGAGGGCCGCGACGTGACCGACCCACGCGCCGATGCCGACGCGGTCCGGGCGCGGATCGGCACCGTCTTCCAGGCGTACAACCTGTTCCCGCACCTGCGGGTGCTCGACAACGTCACCCTCGCGCTGCGGCTCGTGCACCGGGCGCCACGGGCCGAGGCGGACCAGCGCGCGCTGGCGATGCTCGAACGCGTCGGGCTCGCCGACAAGGCCCGGGCCTTCCCCGACCAGCTCTCCGGCGGGCAGCAGCAGCGCGTCGCGATCGCCCGGGCCCTCGTGACCCAGCCCGCGCTGATGCTGCTCGACGAGGTGACCAGCGCGCTCGACCCCGAGCTGGTGGGCGAGGTCCTCGACCTGCTCGGCGAGCTCAAGGACGAGGGCACCACGATGCTCGTCGCCACCCACGAGATGGCCTTCGCCCGGCACGTCGCCGACGAGGTGGTGTTCCTCCACGAGGGCCGGGTGCACGAGCGGGGCGCCCCCGAGCAGGTGCTCGACGACCCGCGCGAGCCCCGCACCCAGGAGTTCCTGCGCAGGTTCCGCGGGGCCTGAGCCCTACCCCGCATGACGCGGCGCCCCGCACCCCCGTCCGGGAGGTGCGGGGCGCCGCGTCGTCAGCAGGCAGCCGAGCCGCCCGTCAGGTTGTCCGGCGCCTCCTGCTGAACGTCACCGCCAGGACCCCGAGGCCCACCAGCAGGGCCGACGCGATCGCAGCCTGGGCCAGCGCCGCGCCGGTCGTGGCGAGCACCGAGCTCATCTGCACGGCGGCTGTCCCCGTGCCTGACGAGCGCAGGGCTGCCGGGTCGGCGGGGTCGGTCCACACGACACCCGCGGTGTTGACGAGCCGTCCCGTCTCCGGGCTGCTCGAGGCCTGCACCGCGAGCGTCACGACCGGCGCCGACGAGCGCGGCGCGAGCCAGCCGTCGAGCACGCAGGTCACCAGGCCGCCGAAGCCGGACGCGTCCCGGCCCGTCACGGTGCACGGGCGCCACGTGGGACCGTCCACGGTGGCCGCCCCAGCGACGCGCACCCCCGTGACGCGGAGCCCCGACGGCACCTGGTCGGTGAGGGTCACGTCGTCCGTCGTGCCCAACCCCGTGTTGCGCACCGCGAGCGCGTACTCGAACTCCCGGTTCGGGCCGGCCCGGTCGACCGACGCCGTCTTGGTCAGCCCGAGGCCCGGGGCGCGGACGAGGTCGCAGCCCACGCCCGTGGCCGGGTGGACGGCCAGCAACGAGGTGGCGGCCGCGGTCCCCGCCTCGACCCGCACGAGCACCCCGCCGCGCAGCGTCGCGGTGGCCAGCGCCGGGTCGAGCACGAGGTTCTGCCACGTGGGCGTCTCCCCGGCGCGCACCACCCGCATGCCGGGCTGCGTCAGCGCGGCGCCGTCCTGGTCCACGGTCGTGCCGGGCCACAGCAGCCGCGTGGACAGGTCGCCACCGGCCGGGATGGTCTCGGCGTGCACCGCGGCGCCATCGGGCGCCCCGTCCTGGTCCGCGTCGGCGAACCACGTGAGCGTGACGGGGGTGGCGCCGGCGTCGATGTTGCGCAGGTCGAGGTCGACGTCGAGCCAGCGGGCGTCCGCGACGCACGTCGGGGCGGAGGCCGCCACGATCCGGCGCACCGGGACCCGCACGACGTCGTCGTCCTCGCGGACCGGCGGCGCCGGGTTGGGCGACCCCGTGTCGGTCCAGCGCACCGTCGCGACGTTGACGACCTCGTCGACCGCGATGCCCGCCGCGACGCCCACCGTGACGGTGACGACCGGCGCGGTCGCTCCCGCGGCGAGGGTGGCGCCGGAGCCGTACGCGCACGAGACCGTCTCGCCCGCGGCCGGGTCGGCCGGGTCCGTCGGGTCGACCGTGCAGGCCCACGGCGCGGGGGCCGTGACCGCGGCGACCGCGAGCTCGGCGGGGAGCCGGTCGGTCAGGCGCACGTCGCCCGTCGCGGCCGGTCCCGTGTTCGCGACCGTCAGCGTGTAGTCGAACGTGTCGCCGGCCTGCACGCTCGTGGAGGTCGCGGCCTTGGCCACGTCGAGCTCCGAGTACGCGTTCTCGACGCCCACGACGTTGTCGGCCGCAGCGGCCACCAGGGTGAGCGTGCCGTCGTCGGCCTGCACCACCCCGCCGACGCGGTAGCCGATCGTCGCCCCGTGCGAGGTCGTCTCGGTCACCACGCACTCGGCCCCGACGGGCAGGTCGTCGACCGTGCGGCGATCGCCCGAGCGCAGCGTGAACGCCGCGTCCGCCGCGGGCAGCGTGAGCGGGCTGCCCGCGAGGGTGCACACGAGCGTCAGGTCGAACGCCGCGGTCGCGAGCGCGCCGCTCGCCCCGTCGGACAGCTTCGTGACGGTGAGCGAGGTCGCCTCGTACACGTTCGCGACCGCGACGTGGTTGTCGGCCGCGGTCTCGCCCGCGAGCACCTCGATCGGCGCGGACGTCGACGGGTCGGCGCCAGCGGGGGTGAACGTCGTGCTGCTCGCCCCCTGCCGGTCGGGCTCGGTGACCACGCAGGTCGCGCCGCCCGGGATGTGGTCGACCTGGCCCGCCCAGCCGTTCGCGGCGTCGAGCGTGACGATGCCGCCACCCGGCAGGACGACGGGGCTGCGGGCGCCCGTCGGGGCGGTCGGGTCGGTGGGCGCCGTGCACGTCACGAGCACGTCGACCGATGAGGGCAGGAGACCGAGCCCGGTGTCGTCACGCATCGTCTTCGAGACGCCCAGCGAGCCCTCGGGGAACACCACGCCAGCCTTGCGGGGCTGGGTCGTGTAGGTCTCGTCCGAGACGCCCTGGTAGCCGAAGGTGTTCCACGCGATGTCCCCCTCCCACGCGTCGCCCGACAGGTCGGTGGGGGCCCGCATGGTCCAGGCCACGCGCACGGTCGACCCCGCGGGCATCTGGCCGCCCGTCACCCCCGTGAAGCCGAGCACGAGCTTGAGGCCCGTGAGGGTGGTCGGGTCGGCTGGCGGGGTCGCCGACCACGTGGGGTCCGGGGTCGCCGTGTAGGTGACCGCGGGGTCGGCCGCGGTCGCGTACAGGACCGTGAGCGTGGTCCCCGCAGGGGCGCCGTCGAGCGCAGGCGCCACGCCGTCCCAGGTCGGGCGCCAGTCGGTGTACCGGGGAAGGCCCGTCTCCTCGCCGACGTCCCCGCGGTGCGGCAGCACGTCCACCAGCACCAACGAGGTCGCCGGGACGTTGCCGGCCGTGACCGAGGTGCGCCAGCGCATCAGGCCACCGGGTTGCACCACCGCCGCGCACGGGTACGCGACGTAGCCGTCAGCGTCGGCCGCGCAGGTCGACGCCGTGGGCCGGGTGTCGATCGCGCCGAGGTCGGTGGGCCACGCGCGGACGTCCTTGCGCGACGTGAACGCGCCCGAGCTCGTCACGTCCAACGGCACGGCGACCCGGCACGAGCGGTCCGCGCCGACGTAGGAGCGCGTGCCGGCGCCGGTCGCGCTGCACGTCGCGTCCTGGACGTAGCGCGTCGTCGACGCCGAGCCGAAACCGAGGGTGTTCGTCGTCGCGCCGAGCGCGCTCGAGCGCACCGCGAGCGGCAGCGTCACCTTGATCGTCTGGCCCGGGAGCAGCACGGCCCCCGGCTGCCACGTCACGACCACGGCGTGCGCGGGCACGACCACCCCGTCGATCGTCACAGCGGTCTCGCCCGGGTTGTAGCGCAGGGCCTGCGGGTCGCCCAGCAAGTTCGCGCCAGCCCCCACGAGCTCGACGCCCCACGGGCTGTTGCCCGATCCCGCGACCAGGCCGGTCTCGGTCGTGTCGAGGCTCAACACCTGGCCGATGCCGTCGGTGGGCAGGTGGTCGGTGAGGACGGGGTCCGGCAGGTCGGCGGTGCCGGTGTGGGTCGAGCTGAGCGTGAACGGCACAATCGAGCCCGGCTTGACCGACCCGGTCGGGGTCTTCGAGACCTGTACCGCGATGCGCCCGGCGCGCACCGAGAGGTCGACGGTGGCCGTGCGGACGGTCGACGGCAGCGAGCCCGCGTCGGCCCGCCCGGTGACGGTGTCGCCGACCCGCCCCACGACGCTCTCGCCGGGGTTCGGGGTCGAGTCGTTCATGGTCGCTGGGACGCCGTCCGTGGCTGACGGCGCGCCGCCCGAGCGCAGCTCGTCGCGCAGCACCGCGCCCAGGGTGACCCGACCCACCTGGCCGGGAGACACGAGCGCGGAGCCGAGGAACACGACGCGGACGCCCACGACATCGGCCCACGCCGTGCCGCCGGGCAGCGCGAGGGCGCCCGGCGCGGCCGGGACGGGCACGCCCGTGGTCCACGTGCCGCCGGTCACGGAGAGGTCCGTCCCGTCAGCCGCGAACGTGGAGCCCACCAGCACGTCGAGCCGCATCTGCTGCGCGCCGGTGGGGAGCATCGTGACGCTCGCGCCAGTGAGCGTGACCGCGTCGTAGAACGGCCCCGACGCGTGCTCGGCCGGCTGCGCGCCGGTCACCGCATCGGCGGCCGGCATGCGGGCCGCGTCGGTGAGGGCCAGCGCGGTGGCTGGGCTGTTGCCGACGTTCTGCACCGTCAGGAGCACGTTGAACGCCTGCGCCGCGGCGAGATCGCGGTCGACCCTCGCCCGGGAGATGTCCTTGGTCACCGCGACGTCCGTGGACGGCGCGCTGATCGTCAAGGCGTCCGAGGCCTGCGCCGTGGCCGGCTCGAGCACGCACGGCGAGACCTGCTCGTTGCGGGTCGCGCCCGCGGTCGAGTCGACGCACACACGGCCATCGGTGGCCGTCGCCAGCACGGTGTTCGCGACCGGGGCGCCGGGAGCGGTGGCCGTCACCGGGTCACCGGTCCCACGCACCGTCGACCGCAGGCGCGTGTCGAGCGTGAGGGCGCCGGTGGCGCCGGGGGCGATGCGGCCGTTGAACTCGACCTCCACCCGCACCGCGTCCGCGAGGAAAGCCTCGGTCAGCGAGCCGACCGGGACGGCGACGAGTCCCGATCCCGTGTCGACGCGGTACACCGTGCGCGCGGGGTCGGCGCCGCTCGGCGCGACCGCCGCGACCCCGGTGACCGTGAACCGGTCGAACGGGTTGCTCCCGGCGGCGCCGAGCGCCGCGGGCTCCGTGATCGTCAGGCGGTCGACGGCCGAGCTCGCCGTCGCGTTCGTCGCCGTGAGGGCCAGGGTCGCGTGCGGGTACTCGGTCTCGGGCGTGCCGGCGCCGGGCAGCGCCAGGTCCTGGGGCAGCTGGCCGTACGCGTCGGCGCGCAGCCACGACTTGGCGGTCTGGACCGCGAGCGCCATGGGCAGGATCGTGACGGTGCGCTCGTCCGCGAGGTTCCCCGCGGTGCCGGGGCCGACTGTGGACATCGACGCCGCGGACGAGCCGCCGCGCACCAGGCCGTCGTTGACGACCTGGCCCACGCAGGCAGGCAGCGGCGGGGTCACGACGGCGCCCGCCGCGCACGCGTTGTACGAGCGCGCGTCGTTGACCGGCAGGGTGCTGTCGGAGCGCAGGGTGTCGCGGAGCTGGGCCTGCAGACGGATCCCGCGGATCGTGTCACCTGCGGGCACGGCGGCGACGCCGGCCTCGCTCGGGGCGATCGCGGCGCGCCAGTCGCCTGCGGCGACGAGCGTGGCGAGCACCGTCGCCCGCTCGCTCGCGGGCCGCGCCACGTACACCAGCCGCACGGCACGGGCCGCGGCGCGATCGGCGGTGGTGAGCGTCACGCCGGGGAACGCGCCGGTGCAGGTCGCCGCGACGGCGCACGGGTCGTTCGTCAGGCTCCGCCACGTCGTGCCGTCCCACAACTCGACAGCCGCGACCCGGTCGAAGACGAGATAGGGGTCCCAGGCGCCGCTGCCCTGCGCGGCGGCGCCCGAGGTGATGGGGGCGACGCGCTCGATGTCGAACACGTCCCAGAACGAGTCCGTGCCATCGATCCCGTCGCCCGTGGAGGTCTCCGCCATGTCGGAGACCTCCACACGGGCCAGGTCGCCCGCACCGTTGGTGCTCCACCGCAGGTCCACCGTGCGCTGACCGGCTGCGTCGACCGCACCCTCCACGACCGTGGACTTCGCCTGCTTCGTGAGCGGGTGCGCCTGGCCGCCGCCGGGGAGCACGACTCCCGTGAGGGCCGCGCAGGCCTGCGCGCCAGTCGCGGAGCGCGAGCCCAGCGAGGCCGAGGGCACGACGCAGTTGGTGACCTGCTCGGCGCCGAACGACGTGCCGGGACGGACAGCGAACGTGAGGTTCGCCCGCACCGTGGCTCCGTCCTCGAAGCCCGCGGCCCGGGTGACGACGAAGCGCACCCCGGTCACAGGGCCGCTCAGCCCGGCGTCCGTGACGGCGTCCTGCAGGTCGAGCTCGACGGTGGTCGGGCCGGTCGCGGTGTGCACCGCGGTCCACACGCCACCGACGAGCACCTGGGCGGTGAGCACGTCACCCGTGGCGACGGGCGTCGCGGCGACCGCGGTGGGGCCGAACACCTCCCACCAGCGCTCGGAGGCCGTGTCGCCCGCGATCCGCTGCTCGGTCAGCACGAGGTTCGAGGGCCGCGCGTTGCCGCCCGTGCCGCCCACGCGGGCGGTCGCCGCGAGCACCGCCGTCGTCGTGGTGCCCGGGGCGGTCGAGACGTTCGTCGACGTCAGCCGCTTGGACCCGGTCGCCGCGACCGTCGGGTCGACCAGCGTCAGCACCGCGCACGCGGGAGTGCTCGGGGCGGACGCGTCCCCCGCGGCCGAGGTGGTCGCGGAGACGCAGTTGGTGAGCGGGCTGCCCGCGGCCGTCACCGTCGCGGACGGGCCGGCCTGGACCCGGTACGGCACCGCGGCGCTGGCGCCGACGGGGATCGGCCCCGCGAAGGTGATCGAGAAGCCCGTCACGTCGCCCCACGACGCGACACCCAGCTCGCCCAGCGAGGGCAGCGTGTGAGCCGTGGTCGCGGTGGCGTCGTGCGTGCCCGCGCTCGTCGTGACCTCGAGCCGTGCCGAAGTCGCCCCGGACGGCCACACCACGCCCGCCCCGGCGCCGTCCGCGCCGAAGCCCTCGATCAGCACCCCGGACGCGCCGAAGAAGCCGGTGGACCCCGCGGCGGGGTCGGTCAGCGTCAGGCCCTGGACCTGGACGTTCGCCGTGCTCGTGCCACGGATCGTCACGGTCGACGTCGCGCCGGCGAGCGGCAGCTGCGCGGGCGAGAACGCCGTCTTGGCCGACGTCGCGGCCAGCTCGGCGCGCACCAGCATGAACGAGTCGGCGGCGGAGGCGGCGGGCGAGGTGTGCTCGGAGCCGCCCACGGACCCCGCGGCGACCACGGAGATGCTGTTCTGGACCGTGCCGGCGAGGACACCGCCCGATCGAGGGGTGGTGCGCTGCGTGGTGCTCACTGCGAGCGCCCCGATCGCGCCCGTGGGCATGGCGCCGGAGAACTCGAGCCGCAGGCCAGTGACGTCAGCCGCCGTGAGGCCGCCCGGCAGGCCCGCGAGCAGGTCCGTCGTCGCGGTCGTCGCAGCACGTGCGAAGGCCCCGGTGGTGTGCGGCGTCCCCCCGACGTACGCGACGACGGTCACGTCGACCGCGCCATCGGGCCACGTGACGTCGGCGCCGGTGAGCGAGGCGAGGTCGAGCACGTCGAACGCGCTGCGGGCCGCGGTCCGCGACGGGTCCGAGGGCTCGGTCACGACCAGGGACGACGCCGCGAAGTTGGAGGCGTTGGCGAATCCGAGCGTGACCCGCTTGGCCGCGCCCGGCTGGGCGATCTCGTCCGCGGCTCCCGGGCCCGGGCCGGCCACCGCGGAGGCCCAGGACTTGGCGGCCGTCGCCTTCGGGGTGGGGACGACATCGACCGTGACGTCCGCCGAGGAGGTGCGCGCTCCACGGTTGCTCGCGGTGAGCGACGCGGTGTTGGTGACCGTCAGGTCGCCCTCGTTCGCGTCGCGCGGCAGGAACCGCGCGTAGACGCGCACCGAGCCCGTCGCCCCCTCGAACAACCCGATCGATCCCGGGGTGTTGGGGTGCTCGAGCGCCTTGGTGAAGGTCACCGTGACCGTGTTCCCCTGCGTGCGCACGGTCGCCGGGATGTTCGCCGAGAGGGGGTCGACCCGCACCAGCTCGAGCCCTGTCGGCAGCGTGTCGACCAGGACCGCGTCCTCACAGCTGTTGACGTTGGACTTGCAGTCGAACGCGAGCTCGAACGAGAAGACCTCGTCGACCGCGACGACCGGCTTGGAGACGGTCTTCGCGAGGAACATCTCGTTCCAGCCGGGGTCGCCGGGCGCGCCGACCGCGGGAACCACCCCAGCGAGGACGGACGTCGCCGCCAGGGCGAGGGTCGCCACCACCGCGGCCACCCGGGAGCGGGCGCGGGAGACGACCGTGCGCCGATGGGGGTGGCGGGCGGCAAAGTGACGGGGCACGCGGCGGTCCTCGGGTCGGCGATGGCTCGTGCGCCGCAGAGCACACGAGAGGGGACGACCCATCAGTCAGCCAGACGACCCTGCCCACGCGGGCGGGGGCCGGGGTGATTCCCGGGGTGAAGCAGACCGCCGCGACCCGTGATTCGTCGATATCGCCCGAGGTCAGCCGACCAGCAGTCCGGTCCGATACGCCACCACGAGCGCATCGTCGCGGCTGTGCACCCCGAGCTTGCGGTAGAGCGAGCGCACCTGGGACTTGACCGTGTTGGGCGAGACGAAGAGCCTGGCGGCGACCAGGTCGAGCGACGGCGTGGACGCGAGCTCGGCGAGCACCGCGCGCTCCCGCTCCGACAGGTCGACCACGTCGATGCGCGACGGCAGCGCGTCGCCGTGCGCGCGCAGGACCGGCGAGTCGAGCAGGTCCTCCAGCCAGCGCATGGCGCGTGCCGTCGCCGGGGCAGCGGTCGCCACGTCAGCCGTCGCCGCGATCTCGCGCAGATCGGCCGACGGCACGAGGACGAAAGGGTGCACGAGCTCTTGGGAGCCGGCCAGGTCGACCGCGCGGGTCAGCGCGACCAGCGCGGCGGCGGCGTCGCCCACCCGATGCTCTGCGATCGCCTCGATGAGCAGCGCGTCGAGCAGGTAGCGGGGATGGACTCCCGACGTGTGCGTCAGCGAGACCGCGCGCGTCCGCGCAGCCGCGGCGTCCCCGGTGAGCAGTTCGACCCGGGCCCGACGCAGCCGCACCGTGGTGGCCGTCCCGCGCGCGGTCTCCATCGCGGCGATCGTCCCGGGGATGTCCCTGAGCACGGCCCGGGCCCGGTCGCCCTGCCCGAGCGCGAGCAGCAGGTCCACCTGGGCGCATCCCACGACGGCGCGCAGGTACGTCCCCCGCCCGCAGGTCGCCGGATGCGACGCGACCTGCGCCTCGAGGCGGTGCAGCGCGGCGAGCGTGTCACCGCGCACGACGGCCAACTGGGCTCGGGCGATCTCGACGAAGGCCCAGAGCTCTTCACGCACGCGCACGTCGTCGATCGAGTCCAAGCCGTCGAGCGCCCTCGCGGCCCCGTCGACGTCGAGCTCGGCGAGCGCGGCCAGCGAGCGCGCGACGATCCGCCCGGTGCGCGAGAGCTGCTCCAGGCGTCCCCCGCGCTCGGGCCGCGCATCGGCCTCGTCGAGCAGCTCGCGCGCTGCCCCCAGGTCACCGCGCAGCGCGAGCACGAGGGCCAGGTCCCCCGTCGCGCCGCGGGCCAGGGCGTCGAAGCCGCTGCGTCTGGCCGCCCGCGCGGCGACACGGAAGTCCTCGGCGGCTGCGAGCATGTCTCCCCGCAGCAGCCGCAGGATGCCCCACTCGAACCGCACCAGCGCGAGCATGTCGTCGTGGCCGCCGCCGTACCGGGGCTCGGGGACCAGCTGCTGGGCCTGCGCCGCGACTGCCTCCGCCTCCTCGAGCCGCCCCGACGCGCGCAGCGAGATGACCTGCGTCAGCGCCAGCACGAGGCGGTCGCGCGGCAGCTCGTCGGGCCGGGCGTCGAGGGCCTCGATCGCCCCCTGCCAATCCTGGGCGGCGATCGCCCGGGCGAGCGGGCGATGGGCGCCGTCGGTCTCGGGCAGCGCCTCCTGCGCGGGGGCGCCCGGCTGTGCGGGGAGGTCTGGAGGGCGAGAGCCGCGGGCAGTGGCCCGCTCTCGCTGCTCGGGGAGCATGTGGACGTCCCCTTTCTGGGGTGCCGCCGCACATCGTGCCACCGCACCGGCGCCTCCGACGCTGCGACGGTGCGGCCGGGGACGCCCCCACGGTAGAGGCTCGAGGCGCCGACCTCGCCGATGTCCCGAGCCCTGGACCTCTGCGCGCCGCTAGGTGGGCAGAGGTCCAGGGACGCGCTGCCGGCGGTCAGGCCTCGGGGCGCACCGTGCCGAGCGCGATCTGCACCATCTCCTCGCGCGGGACGACCTTGACGCGCTCGCGGCCGTGCGGCGCTCCGAGCGACCGCTCGTACGCGTCGAGCTGCTCCCAGCCGGACCACTCGATGGGCCGCACGCCCCGGGCGGCCAGGAAGTCGACGATCGCCTGCGGGTCGCGCTCGGGGGCGGTGACGAACTCCTCCGACGGGCTCTCCACGCCGCCGGCGTCCTCGACGAGGTTGCGGATGGTCTCCGACGCGTCCGACTTGGTGTGGCCGATGAGGCCGACGGGCCCGCGCTTGATCCAGCCGGTCGCGTAGACGCCGGGCACGTGCTCGCCGTCCACGTCCACCACCCGGCCCGCGCGGTTCGGGATGACCCCCGCGACCTCGTCGAACGGGATGTCCACCAGCGGCGAGCCGAAGTAGCCCACGGCGCGGTAGACGGCCTGGACGGGCCAGTCGTGGAGCTCGCCGGTGCCGGTGACGTTGCCGTCGCCGTTGAGCGCGGTGCGCTCGGTGCGCAGCCCGACGACCTTCCCGTCCTCGCCGAGCACCTCGACCGGCTTGTGCAGGAAGTGCAGGTGGATGCGGCGGCTCGCGGTGAACTCCTCGGGCTCCTTGAGCGTCCAGTCCGTGAGGGTCTTGACGACCTGCTTGGTCTGGTTCGAGGAGTGGATCGCGGCCATCGAGCCCTCGTCGAACTCGAAGTCCTCGGGGTAGACGA
>JADGMW010000505.1_pt1 | contig 15352 bp, 11 predicted proteins | sample 8641801 | NCBI WGS metagenome assembly JADGMW01 (sample SAMN16272018, study PRJNA661076) | feces metagenome | isolation source: fecal sample from diarrhoea affected cattle A | host: Bos taurus | place: South Africa: Lokaleng Village, Mahikeng | collected 2019-09
CGCTCGTCCGCCTGGCCCGCCGCCTCGCCCGAGCCCTCTCCTGACCCCGCCGCCCCACATCCCCCGCCGCACCGTCCCACCACCCCCGCCCCCCACCCCATGACGGAGAACCTGTGACCGCCCCATCCGTGCCCGGCCCCATCGACCCTCCTGCGCGCCTGCTCATGGGGCCCGGCCCCATCTCGGCCTACCCGAGCGTGCTGCGGGCGATGTCGGCGCCGCTCGTGGGGCAGTACGACCCGTTCATGACGGCGACGATGGCCGAGACGCAGGACCTGTACCGTCGCGTGTGGGCCACCGAGAACGACGCGACGCTGCTCATCGACGGCACCTCCCGGGCCGGCATCGAGGCGGCGCTGGTCTCCCTCATCCGCCCCGGCGACCGCGTGCTCGTGCCCATCTTCGGGAGGTTCGGCCACCTCCTCGCCGAGATCGCCGAACGCGCGCTCGCCGAGGTGCACACCATCGAGGTGCCGTGGGGCCAGGTGTTCCCGGTGTCGGCGATCCGCGAGGCCGTCGCGCGCGTGCGTCCGCACGTGCTGGCCCTCGTGCAGGGCGACACGTCCACGACGATGAACCAGCCGCTGGCGGAGATCGGCGAGATCTGCCGTGCGCACGGCGTGCTGTTCTACACCGACGCCACCGCATCCCTCGGCGGCAACGAGTTCGAGGCCGACGCGTGGGGCGTGGATGCGGCGACCGCCGGTCTGCAGAAATGCCTCGGCGGTCCGTCGGGCTCGGCACCGATCACCCTGTCGGAGCGGGCGGTGGAGGTGATCCGGTCGCGGGCGCGCGTGGAGGCCGGCATCCGCGAAGAGGGCGACCCCGACGCGGGCGACTTCGTCCGATCGAACTACTTCGACCTCGGGATGATCCTGGACTACTGGGGTCCGCGCCGGCTCAACCACCACACCGAGGCGACGTCGATGCTCTACGCCGCCCGCGAATGCGCGCGCGTGCTGCTGACCGAAGGGCGCGCCGCCGTCATCGCGCGGCACCGGCTGCACGGCGAGGCGATGCTCGCGGGCGTCCGCGGACTCGGCCTCGGCGTCTTCGGCGACCTGGCGCACAAGATGCACAACGTCGTGGCCGTGGAGATCCCCGACGGCGTGCCCGGCGAGGCGGTGCGCTCGACGCTGCTGGCCGACTTCGGCATCGAGATCGGCACGTCCTTCGGCCCGCTGCACGGGCGCGTGTGGCGGATCGGGACGATGGGCTACAACGCCCGCACGGATGCGGTGCTCCAGACCCTCGCGGCGCTGGAATCCGTGCTGCGCCGATTCGGCGCATCCGTGCCCGCCGGCGGCGGCGTCGCGGCGGCCGAGGACGTGTACGCCTCGACCGACGCGCAGGGCGGGGACTGAGCCGTGCGGACGCGCCTGGAGACCTCGCCCGACCGCATCGCGGCGGCGGCGCGCCGGGTCATGGCGCGGTGCGACGAGCTCGCCCGTGTGACGGCCACCCCTGGGCGCATCGAGCGGGTCTACCTCTCGCCCGAGCACGCGCGGGTCAACCGGCTGGTCGCCGAGTGGATGCGTGAGATCGGGATGACCTCGTGGCAGGACGCCGCGGGCAACCAGGTCGGGCGCCTGGATCCCGACGCCGCCGGATCGCTCAGTGGCCTGGCCTCCAGCCGGTCGCGCAGCCTGCCCGAGCGGGCGGGGCCGGCGGCGGACGCCGGCGCGCGTGACGCACCGGCCCTCCTCCTCGGCTCGCACCTGGACACCGTGCCCGACGCCGGGCGGTTCGACGGCATCGTGGGCGTGCTGATGGCCCTCGAGGTCGCCCGCCTGCTGCGCAGCATCCGCGACGACGGCACCGTCTACGCGCCCTTTCCGTTCGCCCTGGAGGTGATCGCGTTCTCCGACGAGGAGGGCACGCGATTCGGCAAGGCGCTGCTGGGCTCCTCGGCCGTCGCGGGCGCGTGGGATGACTCGTGGTGGGAGCTGACCGACGGCCACGGCGTGAGTCTCCGCCACGCGTTCCGGGAGTTCGGGCTCGACCCCGGCCGCATCGGCGAGGCCGCCCGGCGACCCGACGAGCTCGTCGGCTACCTCGAGGCGCACATCGAGCAGGGTCCTGAGCTCGACCGTCGTGGCGAGGCGCTCGCCGTGGTGTCGTCGATCGCGAGCGCCCGGAGGTTCCAGCTCGTCGTCGAGGGCGAGGCCCGTCACGCCGGCGGCACCCCCTACGACATGCGGCGGGATGCGCTCCTGGGCGCGAGTGAGGCGGCGCTCGCCGTCGAGCGGATCTGCCGCGGCGAGCACCACATCATCGGCACGGTCGGGCAGCTCGAGGCCTTCCCCGGCGCCGTCAACATCGTTCCCGGCGAGGCGCACTTCTCCCTCGACCTGCGCGGAGAGTTCGACGACACGCGTGACCGCGTGTGGCACGGGATCGCGCGAGAGCTCGACGTCATCATGGGCCGCCGCGGCCTGCGCTGGCATGCGCGCGAGGTGCATTCGGCGCCGGCGGTGTTCTGCGCGCCGCTGCTGCAGGACGTCGTCCGCGCCGGCATCGGCACCACCCTCGCCCCCGGCGCCGACGGCCCTGCGCAGATCTTCAGCCGCGCCGGCCACGACGCGATGGCCATCGGCGGCATCACCGACGTCGGGATGCTGTTCCTGCGCAACCCCGACGGCATCAGCCACCACCCGGACGAGGCGGTGTCGGCGGCCGACGTGGGTGCCGGCATCCGCGCCCTGGCCGAATCGGTGCTGCACCTGGCCGCCGAGCCGCTCGCCTGACCCGGCGCCGCGCCAGCGCCCGCCGGGTGCCCACCCGCACGTGCGCCGGCCGGGCGGCCCGCGGCCATCGTAACCACGGCGAAACACACCGCCGTGTCCGCGTAACCGCCGTCTCGTAGCGTGCCGGGAGTCGCGGTCGCCCGGCCGCGCTGCTCCCACCCCGAAGGATCCGCATGTCTCTCCTGGTCACCGGCGCCCGCCTGATCACCGTTCCCGCCGGCACCGACGACCCCGGATTCCTCGACCGCGGCTGGATGCTCATCGAAGACGGCCGCATCGCCGCCCTCGGTGAGGGTGAACCCACCGTCACCGCCGACGAGGTGCTCGACGTCGGCGGGGCCTTCGTCGCCCCCGGATTCGTGTCGAGCCACTCGCACCTGTTCACCAGCGGCCTGCGGGGCCTGGGGGTCAGCGAGACGCTGTACGGCTGGTGCGACTCGATGCTCGGCATGACGGCGGGATTCAGCCCCGAGGATGCGTACTGGTCGACGCTGCACGGAGCGCTGGACTTCCTCTCGAACGGCGTGACCACCGCGTACAACTTCACCGACCCGCTGCAGGCGTGGGAGCCCATGATCGACGGGCGCCGCACCGGCACGGCGGAGCTGCGCCCGCTGGAGTACCACACGCGTCAGGCCGACGGCTGCCGCGACGCCGGCATCCGCTTCGTCGACGCGATCGGGATGGACGCCACCGCCGGGTCGGATGAGGAGATCTTCGACCGCTTCGCCGCATCCGTCGCCCACACCCGCGCGATGGACCCCGCCCTCGCCCTGGGCGCGTCGATCATGGGGCAGGTGCAGTGGTCGCCGCGGGTGGATGCGGCGGAGGTGGAAGTGGAGGCGATGCGCCGGTTCGGCGTCACCAATCAGGCGCATTTCCTCGAGTCGCCGGAGGCCGTGCCGCTGCAGCAGTCGAAGTTCGCGATGTACCGTGATGCGGGCGCCCTCGGCCCCGCGATGATGTTCGGGCACTTCATCCAGACCACGCCCGAGATCATCGCCGAGGCCGCCGCCGCCGGCTCGTCGATGTCGTGGCAGCCCGCCTCCAACGGGCGCCTGGCCTCGGGGGTCGCGCTCGTGCCGGAGATGATCTCGGCCGGTATGAAGGTCGGCATCGGACTGGACGATCAGGCCTGCACCGACGTGTCGGACCCGTGGCAGAACATGCGCATGGGCATCGCGATGCAGCGTGCGCGCACGAAGGATCCGCTCGCGATGATGCCCGAGCGGGTGCTCCGGCTGCACACCCTGGGCTCGGCGGAGATCCTCGGCGTCGCCGACCGCGTCGGCAGCCTCGAGGTCGGCAAGTACGCCGACTTCGTCGTCGTCGACCCGCGCCGGCCCGACGTGGGTCCGCTGTGGCACCCCGTCCGCAACTATGTGCTGTCGATGACGCCGCGCAACCTGCGGCACGTGTACGTCGGGGGCGTGCTCGTGGATGACGGCGGCGTCTCGACGAACCCGCTCGCCCCCGAAGCATCCGCCCGCCTGCACGCCGACCTGCCCGCCCTCGCCGCCCGCACCTCCCACCCCCGCTGACCCGGGCGGGCCGCCCCCTGCTGCCCCTCCCGCCGGGCGCCGGCGTGCGCCGCCCGCACTCCTCAGATTCGCGCCGCGAAGGCCCGTAAGAGCCGGTTCCGCGCCCTTTCCGGGCCGGTCTTGAGGAGTTCGGGCAGGTGACGGTTCGGTGACTTGCGGGCCGGCGAGGGCGTGCGCGCGCATCGGCGGCAACGCGGCTGCTCCGGCGTAGGTATCCGCGGCGGCGGGCGGGCCAGTCTTCCCCGGGCCTCTGCCGGCGCCTTCCGCCGCCCGAACTCCTCAAATTCGCGCCGGGAAGGCCCGCATCGGTCCGATCCGCGCCGTTTCCGGACCGGTCTTGAGGAGTTCGGGCAGGCGGGGGTCGGGCCGAACGGCGCGGCACCGGGCAGGCGGGGGCCGGGCCGAACGGCGTGGACCGGGATGCGGCGGCGGTACGTGTAACGGCGCCGAAACACCGGGCCAGTGTTGGTGAAATCTACATCCCATACCGTGGCGAATGCCGAGGCCGGCTCCCGCCGAATGAAGCATCCGCGCACCGCCGAGGGCGGCACCGCGACCCCCACCCGAATGCACCACTGGCATCTGGAGACACAGCACATGACGTTCTTCTCTTCCCGGCGCGCACCGCGCGCCACCGCGGCCCTCGCCGGAGTCGCCCTGTCCGCCCTCGCCCTGACCGCGTGCGCCGGAGGCTCCGGCTCCGGCTCGGCCTCGGAGCCCTCGGATGACGGCGACGAGAGCTTCGGCGAGATCACCCTGCAGCTCAGCTGGATCCTCAACGAGGAGTTCGCCGGGGAGTACTTCGCCGACAGCAACGGCTACTTCGAGGAGGCCGGCTTCGACGCGGTGAACCTCGTCCCCGGCCCGTCCACGGGCGTCGCCGAGCTGGTCAGCGGCACCGCCGACATCGCCCTGAGCGACTCGGTGGCCATCGGCACCGCGATCGCGAACGAGGGCGCACCGCTGAAGATCATCGGCGCGACGTTCCAGGCCAACCCGTTCACGGTCCTCTCGCTCGCCGAGGGCGGCGACATCGCCACGCCCGACGATCTCAAGGGCAAGAAGATCGGCGTCCAGGACTCCAACCGCTCGCTGTTCAGCGCGCTGCTGGCCGCGAACGACATCGACCCCAGCGAGCTGACCATCGTCCCCGTGCAGTACGACCCCGCGCCCCTGGTCAACGGCGAGGTCGACGGCTTCATGTCCTACATCACCAACGAGGCCATCTCGGTGGAGATGGCCGGCCTCGCGACCACGAACCTGCAGCTCGCCGACAACGGCCTGCCCTTCGTGGCCGAGACCGTCACCGTCACGCAGGAGACGCTGGAGAGCAAGCGGGAGATGCTGAAGGCCTTCCTCGTCGCCGAGATCCGCGGCTGGACCGACGCCGTCAACGACGCCCAGGGCGGCGCCGACCTCGCCCTCGAGGTGTACGGCAAGGATCTCGACCTCGACCCGGCCAAGACCCTGGCCGGATCCGAGGCGCAGAACCTCCTCGTCGTCTCCGCCGAGACGGAGGAGAACGGCCTGTTCACCATCTCCGAGCAGCTGCAGGAGATGACCGTGAAGAGCCTCGCCGGTGCCGGCATCGAGGTCGCCGCCGAGGACCTGTTCGACCTCAGCCTGCTGGCCGAGGTCTACGAAGAGAACCCCGACCTCATCGCCTACCAGCGCTGAGATCCCGTTCAACGGAGCATCACGTGACCGACACGGCCACCCTCGCCGGTGCCCAGGGGACCACCCTGGGCACCGGCCTCCAGATCACCGGCCTCAACAAGGTCTTCAGCGTGGGACGCAAGAGCGTCGTCGCGCTGCAGAACGCCGATCTCCACACCGAGCAGGGCACGTTCCTGTCGCTGCTGGGACCGTCGGGATGCGGCAAGTCGACGATCCTCCGCATCCTCGCGGGCCTGGAGGACCCCACCAGCGGAACGACGCGCGTCGACGGCAAGAGCCCCACGCAGCTGCGCAAGGCGAACGAGCTCGGCATCGCGTTCCAGGATTCCGCGCTGCTGCCCTGGCGCAGCGTGCAGTCCAACATCCAGCTCCCGTTCGAAGTCGCCGGCAAACCCGTCGACAAGGCGTACGTGAGCGAGATGATCCAGCTCGTCGGGCTCACGGGATTCGAGAAGGCCAAGCCCGCGCAGCTGTCCGGCGGGATGCGGCAGCGCGTATCCATCGCGCGCTCGCTCATCATGAAGCCGTCGGTGCTGCTGTTCGATGAGCCGTTCGGTGCGCTCGACGACATGACGCGGCAGAAGCTGAACCTGGAGCTGCTGCGGATCTGGACCGAGAAGCCGGCGACGACGCTGCTGGTGACGCACGGCATATCGGAGGCGATCTTCCTCTCCGACCAGGTCGCGGTGATGAGCGCGCGCCCCGGCCGCATCAAAGAGGTCATGACGATCGACCTGCCCCGCCCCCGCACCCCCGAGATGATGCGCACGCCCGAGTTCCACGCGTACGTCGACCACGCCTCCGAGCTGCTCTTCGGCGCGGGAGGCGCCGCCGCCGATGACCACTGACGCGGCGAAGGCCCGCCCCATCCAGTGGGAGGACATCCGCCTCCCCGCGTGGCTCACGGGCCTGATCGGCGGCGTCGGCGTGGTCGCGCTGTGGTGGATCCTCGCCGCCACGGTGTTCTCCAACGTCGGCCCCGGCGGGGCGCAGGCGATCCCGACGCCGCCGGAGGTGCTGGTGGAGTTCTTCGCCACCGGGTGGGAGTTCTACGCGCGCAACTTCGCCGTCACCCTCACCGAGGCCGGTATCGGCTACGCGTGGGGCAACGGGCTCGCCCTCCTGCTGGCGGCACTCGTGCTGATCGTGCCGCGGCTGGAGGGGGTCGTGATGCAGGTCGCGATCCTCACCTACTGCGTTCCCATCGTCGCGATCGGCCTGCTCATCGTGGTGATCGTGCCCGTTCCCGCGCCCGGCGACCCCTCTCCCACCGCTGTCATCCTCGCCGCGCTCAGCTGCTTCTTCACGACCGTCGTGGGGGCGCTCCTCGGCCTGAAGGCCGCCGACAAGGCGAGCCTGGACGTCATCACGGTCTACGGCGGATCGCGTCTCACACAGCTGCGGAAGGTGCGCCTGATCGCCTCGCTCCCCAGCATCCTCAACGCCCTCCAGATCGCCGTGCCCGCCGCCTTCCTCGGCGCCGTGCTGGGGGAGTTCTTCGGCAAGATCACGGTGGGCGTGGGCCCGGCGATGATCTCCGCCCAGCAGGCGCTCAACGCCGCCCGCGTGTGGGATGTGGCGCTCGTGTCCGGGGCGGTCGCGCTCGCCGGATATGCGCTGCTCGGTCTCGTTGCGCGCGCCGTCGCGCCCTGGTCGAAGGGAGCCGCACGATGACCGAGGTCCTCGCCTCCCCTCCGCTGGTCGTCCCCGGTGCCGCGGAGCAGGTCACGCGCCTGGATGCGGACATCCGCCGTGAATCGCGCAAGGCGACCGGTCGCGCCCTGGGCCGCAGCATCCTCACTTTCGTCCTCACCCTCGTCGCGGTGACGGTCATCTGGGTCGGGGCGCTGTGGGTGTTCCAGATCTCGCCGTACGTCGGCAAGGGCCCGCTGGAGGTGTGGAACTTCCTCGTCACCATGCCCAACGCCGCGGCGAACCGCGCTCAGCTGTTCGGTCAGCTGGGGGAGACGCTCGGCCACGCCGCCGTCGGCTTCGGCGCGGGTCTCGCCGTCGCGCTCATCGTCGCGATCGTCTTCCAGCTGAGCAAGGGGATCGAGCACGCGCTCATGCCGCTGGCGATGCTGCTGCGCTCGGTGCCGCTGGTGGCGATGGCCCCCGTCATCATCCTCATCTTCGGCCGCGAGTTCGCCTCGGTGGCCGTGATCGGCGGCATCGTCGTGCTCTTCCCCGCCCTGGTCACGATCGCGTTCGGGCTGAAGTCGGCCTCGCCGCAGATGAACGACCTCGTCTCGGTGTACGGCGGCAGCTCGTGGACGCGCCTGCGGAAGGTCGCGCTGCCCAGCTCCCTGCCGGAGTTCTTCGCCGCCGTGCGCATCTCCGTGCCCGGCGCACTCACCGGTGCGCTGCTGGCCGAATGGCTGGCCGTGGGCGGCGGCATCGGCGGTGCGGTGGGCGGCTACATCGCCGCCGCGCAGTTCTCCGCCATGTGGACGGCCGTCGTGCTCGTGACCGGCACCGCGCTCGTCCTGTACAACCTCGTGCAGATCGTGGAGTCGGTCGTGCTGGCCCGCATGGGGATGGCCGACCGCTCCTGAGCACCGTATGACCCCTCACCACCCGTTCGACCCGAAGGAACCTGAATGACCACCCCCGTCGATTTCGACCTCACCGCGTTCGCCCACGGCCTGCCCAAGGCCGAGCTCCACCTGCACCTGGAGGGGACGCTGGAGCCCGAGCTGAAGTTCGCCCTCGCCGCCCGCAACGGCATCGAGCTGGCGGAGAAGACCGTGGCCGAGGTGCGCGCCACCTACGACTTCACCGATCTCACGAGCTTCCTCGCGGTGTACTACCCGGCGATGCGGGTGCTGCAGACCGCCGAGGACTTCCACGACCTGGCCTGGGCGTACCTGTTGAAGGCGAAGGAGCAGGGGGTCGTGCACGCGGAGATGTTCTTCGACCCGCAGGCGCACACGAGCCGCGGCGTGCCGTTCGAGAACGTCATCACCGGCTACCGCCGTGCCGCCGTCCGTGCGCAGGACGAACTCGGCATCAGCGCCGAGCTCATCCTGTGCTTCCTGCGCGACTTCTCCGCCGAGTACGCCATGGCGACCCTCATGGAGGCGCTGCCGTACAAGGCGTGGATCCTCGGGGTCGGCCTGGATTCGGATGAGCGCGACAACCCGCCGGCGAAGTTCGCCGCCGTCTTCGCCCGCGCAAAGGCGGAGGGGTTCTTCCTGACGATGCACTGCGACATCGACCAGGTCGGCTCCATCGACAACATCCGCGCCGTGCTGGAGGAGATCGGCGTGGACCGGATCGACCACGGCACCAACATCGTGGAGGACCCGGCGCTGGTCGCCCTCGCGAAGGAACGCGGACTCGGCTTCACGACCTGCCCCGTGTCGAACTCGTTCGTCACGGAGCAGATGAAGGCGGATGAGATCGTGGGCCTCCTGCGCGAGGGCGTGCGGGTCATGGTCAACTCCGACGACCCGGCCTACTTCGGTGCGTACGTGGGCGACAACTACGTCGCGCTCGCCCAGCAGGCGGGCCTCACCCCGACCGAGCTCGTGCAGCTCGCGGTCAACTCCTTCGAGGCGGCGTGGCTGACCCCGGCCCGCCGCGCGGCGTATGTCGCGGCCATCGAGGAGTACGCGACGGCTCAGGGTGTACCGCTCCCGGCGCAGGGAGTGCCGCTCCCGGCGTAGGAGCGCACCGACCGTGACGCCGCCGCCCGCCGACGACTCCGCGGGGGACGCCGAGGCCACCGCGCGCCTGGGCGCCTCGATCCGCCGCCTCCGGCACGCGCGCGCCAAGACGCTCGTGCAACTGGCCGAGGCCACGGGCCTGTCGCACCCGTTCCTCAGCCAGCTCGAGCGTGGGCTGGCGCAGCCGAGCCTGTCGTCGCTGCGGAGGATCGCCGTGGCGCTGCAGACCAGTCCGATCGAGCTCATCGCCGCCGCCGATGCCCCCGGCCCGACCTCCGGCCGGGTCGAGGTGCATCGGCGCGGCGAGGGGCGCGTGGACGAGAGCTTCGGGCCGGGCGACGCGCGCATGCTGGCGCACGGCTCCCGGCCGCTGCATCCGCTCGAACTGGAGGGATCCAACGCCGCGCCGGGGGAGGTGTTCACGCACCGGGAGGACGAGTTCCTCTACGTCGCGGAGGGGGAGGTGCGCGTGGACCTCGGCGACCGGGAGGTGCGGCTCGCCGTCGGAGACTCGGTCTATTACGTCGGCGGTGTGCCGCACCGCTGGTGGTCGGCGACCGGGCGCCCGTACCGGCTGGTCGTCGTCAAGCAGGGGACCAGCGTCCCCCGCGAGGACGGCTGACGCCGACGCGCTCGCGTGAGCCGGACGGGTCCGGAGCCACCGAGGCGACCTCCGGACCCGCCCGCGCTCATTCGGTGACCGGGACGGCGGCGGATGCTGCCGCAGCGGCGGGTGCTGCCGCGTGCGCGGAGGGCGCCTCGGGTGAGGCCGCAGCGGCCGTGCCGGCGGCGATCCCCTCACCCAGCGCACGGCCCTGGATGATCGCGGTCAGGTCGATGCCGGTGGCCGCGCGGACCGCCTCGAACGACGCGCGCAGGCCGGTGGCCGACTCCGTCGCCAGGTGCGAGCTGGCGCCGTCGCCGCCGAGGACCGTGATCGAGCCGACCTTGTCGTAGCCCTTCGCGAATTCGGCCATGAGCGGCACGAGCGCCTCGAGCGCGCGCTGGGCCAGGAGCGCCTCCTGGTTCTTCGCGAGGGCCTCGGCCTCCGCGCTGATCGCGGCGGCCCGGGCCTCGCCGCGCAGGCGCTCGGCGTGGGCATCGGCCTCGGCGCGCAGCCGGACGGCGGTGGCGTCCTGCTGGGCGATCTCGGCCTGGGCCTCGGCGGCCTTGACGTGCGCGTAGGCGTCGGCGTCGGCGCGCCGCTGGCGCTGGTACAGGTCGGCGTCGGCGACGCGGCTGACCTCGGATTCGAGGCGCGCCTGGGTGTTCTCCGCCTCCTGCACGAGGACCGCCTGCTGACGCTCCGCGCGGGCGAGGGCCTCGGCCTGTTCGGCCTCGGCGTTGGCGCGGCCGACCTCGGCCTTGGCCGCGGCGGTGTTCTTGTCCAGCGCGGTCTGCTCGATGAGGTTGGCCTCGTCCGTGGCGATCTGCCGGCGGCGGATCTCACGGTCGGCATTGATCTTCGCGACCTCGGCGTCGCGCTTGACGCGCTCGACCTCGGTGGCCCCCAGAGCGCCGATGTAGCCGTTGGAGTCGGTGATGCCCTGGATCTGGAAGGAGTCCAGGATGAGGCCCTGGCTGGACAGGTCGTGCTTGATGCCGTCGGCGATCTGGTCCGACAGGCGCTGACGGTCGCGCATGAGCTCTTCGACGGTCAGCGTGGCCACGACGCCGCGGAGGGCGCCCTCCAGCTGTTCGGTCGTGAACTGCTCGATGGCCGCATCCTGCGACGCGAAGCGCTCCGCGGCGCGACGCACGGAATCGGGATCGGAGCCGATCTTCACCAGCGCGACACCGCTGACGTTGACCGTGACGCCGTTGGAGGACTGCGCCACCGGCTCCATCTTGATCTGCCGTGCGCGGAGGGAGATCATCTCCGCCCGCTGGGTGAGGGGGTTCACGATCGCCCCGCCCCCGGTGATGACGGTGATGCGCGAGGAGTCTCCCTCGGGAGTGATCCGCTGCTTCTTACCGACGATGACGAGCGCCTCGTCGGCGCGGGCGACGCGGTACCACGCGCGGATGAGGATGAGGATGATGATGAGCGCGACGACGGCGACGCCCACCCCGATCAGAACGAGGAGACCGACCCCTCCGAGAGCGACGAGATCCATGGATGCCCCTTCATTCGAGTTGCCCTCAACCTATCGGGCCGTCGGCATCCGTCACGGCCGCGGTGGCGTCGGCGCGTTCTCGCAGCGGCGCCGCCAGGCGCCACACGCGGTCGCGGGAGAAGGGCTGGTGGTAGCCGCGGATGCCGAGAGCCCGGGCGATCGCGTTGCCGATCGCGGGCGCCACCGGGTTGTAGGGGGATTCGCTCATCGACTTCGCGCCGAACGGGCCCACCGTGTCGGCGGTCTCGGCGAAGTAGACCTCGGTGTCGGGGATGTCGGCGAACTGCGGCACGCGGTACTGCCGGAACACCGGATTGAGCACGCGACCGTCTTCGAGGTGGACCTCTTCGTACAGCGCGCTGCCCAGTCCCTGCGCGACCCCGCCCTCGACCTGCCCGCGCACCTGCGCGGGGTTCATGAGGAAGCCGGCGTCGGCGGAGTGGACGGACTGGAGCACCCTGACCGTCCCGGTGTCCACGTCGACCGCGACGCGCGCGGCGTGCACGTTGAACGCCAGCGAGCGCAGGTTCCCGAACTCCGCGCCCGTCGCGATGAGCCCTTCGGCGGTGCGCTCCTCGGATGCAGCGGCTGCGACGATGTCGGCGAACCCGACGAGGTGGCCCCCGACCCGCACCCCCTCGGCGGTCAGCTCCGCGGGGGTGTGCGCGGGGGCGCCGGCGGCGTCGGCGAGAGACGTGGCGATCCGCTGCATCCGCTCGCGCAGCGCGAGACAGGCCGCGTGCAGCGCCTTGCCGGCGACGGTGATCCCGGCCGACCCGAACGCGCCGGTGTCGTGGCGCACCGCGTCGGTGTCGGCGGTGCGCAGCTCGATGCGGTCGAAGCCGGCAGCCAGGTCGGATGCGGCGATCTGACGCAGCACGGTGGTGGTGCCGTTGCCGAACTCGGCCGTTCCGGTGCGCAGGAGGAAGGTGCCGTCGGGGCGCAGTGTCGCGGAGGTGTGTGCGATGTGGCCGCGCGGGGCCATGGTGGCGATCATCCCGAGCGCCATGCCCTCTCCGACCCGCCAGTTCGGCCCGGTCGGGGCCTCGACGCCGTTGCCGCGGGCCAGCGCGGCCTGAGCGAGGTCGAGGCACTGGTCCAGACCGTAGCTGCCCCACACGAGGTCTTCCTCGAACGCGTCGTCGTCGGGATGCAGCGGATCCCCGGCGCGCACGACGTTGCGGCGGCGCAGCTCGAACGGGTCGATCCCGAGCTCTTCGGCCAGGAGGTCCATCGCCGACTCGACGCCGAGCATGACCTGCCCGAGGCCGTAGCCGCGGAAGGCGCCGGAGGGCGGGTTGTTCGTGTAGACGGCTTCGGCGTCGATGCGGCGCACCGGCACCCGGTACACCGTCGTGGACTCCGCGACGCCGTGGAACAGAACCCCGATGGCGTGGTTGCCGTAGGCGCCGGTGTCGCTGAGCACCTCCACCCGCATCGCGGTCAGGTGTCCGTCCTGCGTCGCCCCGAGTGACACCGAGACGCGCATCGGATGGCGGAAGGAGGTGCGCTGGAACTCCTCCGTGCGGGAGAGCTCGTACGCGACGGGGCGGCCGGTGCGCAGCACCGCGAGGGCGACGAGGTCTTCGGCGAAGATCTCCTGCTTGCCGCCGAAGCCGCCCCCCACGCGTGCGGTGTGCACACGGACGCGGTCGGGGTCGAGGTCGAGGATCCGCGCGAGCTCGTCGCGCGCGAGGAACGGAACCTGCGTGCTGGCGCGGATCACGAGCCGTCCGTCGTCGTCGAGCCACCCCACCGCGCCATGCGTCTCCAGCTGCGCGTGCGACACGCGGCTCGTCTGCCACGTGCCGCTGACCGTCACGGCGCTCGCGGCGAGAGCAGCCGCGGCATCCCCGCCGTGCTCCTCGTGCATGGAGGCGACGACGTTGCGGAATGCCTCGTGCACGCGGTCGTCGGGGGTGCGGTCGCGATGCAGCAGCGGCGCGCCCGGCCGGCGCGCCTCCTCCGGGTCGAAGACGGCCGGCAGAAGGGCGTACTCCACGCGGATCGCCCGGCACGCGGCTTCGGCGGCCGCCGCCGTCTCGGCGACCACGGCGGCGACCCGCTGCCCGCGGAAGCGGACGACGTCGTCGAGCATGCGGGTGTCGTCGGGGTCGTCGGTGCGGTGCTGGTGGCGGCCGGTCGAGAAGCGCGTCGCCGGAGCATCCTCGTGCGTGAAGATCGCGACGACGCCGGGGATGCGCGCGGCCGCCGCCGTGTCGATCGACACGATCCGCGCGTGGGCGTGCGGCGACCCGAGCACGCGGAGGGTGAGCGCGCCGGCGACCGGCTCGTCGAAGGTGAACGGCTCCAGGCCCTGCACGATCCGCCGTGCTGCCGGTGGCGCGACCGACGCCCCGACGCCCTGCCCGGAGGCGGCCCCGCTCTTGCGCACGGGGCCGAGGACGGATGCGGTGATCGCCTCGCGGATCGGGCGGTACCCGGTGCAGCGGCACAGGTTCCCCCGCATCGTGCGGTCGAGCTCGGGCAGGTCGCCGGCGCACAGCGTTGAGGCGGTCACCGACATCCCGGGCGTGCAGAAGCCGCACTGGAATCCGAACCCGCTCGCGAGGGCCTCCTGCACCGGATGCAGCGTATCGCCGGCCGCGAGGCCCGCGGCCGTCGTGACCGAGCGTCCCGCCACGCGCTGGGCGGGCACGGTGCACTCGTGCATCGTGCCCGCGTCCAGCAGCACCGAGCAGGCGCCGCAGTCGCCGGCGTCGCATCCCTTCTTCACCTCGACGTGCCCGCTTTCGCGAAGGAGGGTGCGCAGGCACTGCCCTGCGGCGGGCTCCGCCTCGACGGGCTCTCCGTTGACTTCGAACCTCACGCCGCCTCCGCCAGTTCGCTGCGGATCCGCTCCGCCAGGGTCATGCTCACTCCGCGCCGCCAGTCGGCCGACCCGAGCGGATCGCTGTAGTAGCCGGATGCCGCCGCGACCGCGGCGCGCAGGTGCGCAGCATCCGGGAGTCCCGGGAAGCGCAGCACCGTCGGCCGCTCGGTCGCGGCGGTGATGCCGAAGACCGTCGCGCCGGCGGTGTCCAGCCGGCCGGTGACGACCGCGCCGGAGCGGCCGTACTCGGCGAGGGCGATCTTCCGCAGGACGAAGCGCGATGCCAGCGCGGGCGCGGGCAGCTCGATCGCGCGGATGACCTCTCCTGGGCCGAGGCTGTTCGTGCCGTTGCCGGTGACGAGCTCGGCGACGGGCGTGCGGCGCTCGCCGCCGTCGGGGGTCCAGATCTCCGCGGCGCCGTCCAGCCCGGCGGCGAGGGCGACCATCCCGGCGGCGGCGAAGGAGCGCGCGACGTTCCCGCCGACGGTGGCGGTGTTCCAGATCTTGAAGCTCGCCAGAAGTGCGTTCGCCGCATCCGGGATCACCGCGGCGGCCGGCCACTCCGCCGGTGCGGCGGTGCGCGCCCACGCGACCAGGCGAGCGATCGTGCACGTGGCGGCGATGCGGAGCCCGGTGGCGGAGATCTCGAGGTCGGGCCAGCCGAGGGTCGTCAGGTCGACGAAGCCGGTGGTCCCCGGCTGCGGCTCGCTCATCAGCCACGTGCCGCCGGCGAGCAGCGTCTCTCCCGGGGCCAAGGCCAGGTCGCCGC
>JADGMW010000117.1_pt2 | contig 15252 bp, 17 predicted proteins | sample 8641801 | NCBI WGS metagenome assembly JADGMW01 (sample SAMN16272018, study PRJNA661076) | feces metagenome | isolation source: fecal sample from diarrhoea affected cattle A | host: Bos taurus | place: South Africa: Lokaleng Village, Mahikeng | collected 2019-09
AGCAGGACTTCGACGCGGTGCTCCGCGACCAGGTCCGACGTGACGACGTCCGACGCGACGACGTCCGACGTGATGACGTCCGACATGCGCAGGCGGGACGCGACCAGGTCGGACCCGGCGCGCAGACGCGCGTCCAGGACCGTCCAGCCCAGGTCGTCGACCCCAGCACGACCGACGGCGAGACGACGCTCGACGGCGCCCTGGCCGGAGCCGTCGCCGACGCGGCCCCACTCGTGGCGGCCCCCGCTGTCCCGGCGGCGCCGCTCGCGGCTCCGGCCGCTGCCGAGGGGCTCGAGGGCGCGCCGGCCGGGACCGGCCCGACGCCTGTCGCCGACCCGTCGGCACTCGTGGCGGCCCTCACCCCGCCCGCGACCGCCGCCTCGCTCGAGGGGGCGCCGTCCGGCGTCGTCGCGGGCGCCGCCGGGACGGTCGGTGGCGCAGCGGCCCTCGGCGCGCAGCCGTCGCCCGTCATCGCCGCGGCGGACGTCGCCGCGCCGGCGCCTGGCCCGGTCGCCGGGGAGACGGAGCCCGTCGTCGTCGCACCGCCTCGTGCCGTCGTGCCCGAGCCCGTCGTCAGCGCGCCCACCGCGCCGACCGGCGTGCCCGCCGCCGCGGTCGACGGCCAGGGCGCCGCGCCCCGCGCAGCCCAGCCCGGCCCCTCCGCAGCGGCCGCCCCTGCCACGTCTGCCCCGGCGGACGCGCTGCCCGCCGTCGCGACCGCTCCGGTGGAGCCGCTCGTCGCGCCCGCCGCCGTGCGGGCGGCAGTCCCCGCCCCGCCGCCCCCGCCCGTGCCGGTCGCGGCCCAGCTCGCGCCCCAGCTCGCGTCGCTGCGCAGCCTGGGGGAGGGGCAGCACGTGATGTCCCTCGCGATCGACCCCGAGCACCTCGGCCCGGTGCGGGTCGTCGCGCACATCAGCCCCGACGCCATCCGGATCGAGCTGATCGGGGCCACGGACGCCTCACGCGAGGCGCTGCGCAGCTCGCTCTCCGAGCTGCGGCGGGACCTCGCCGCGTCAGGCCTGCAGGCCGAGCTCCAGCTCGGGCAGCGGCAGGCCGGCTCGAACGACCAGGGCCCCGCCGACGGAGGACCCGCTCGCGGCGCCTCCCCGACGGCCTCCACGGGCGCCGGCGGCACCGCCGCCGGGGACCTCCCCACCCAGCCCCGCACCCCGTCGGCCACCCGGCCCGGCGGCATCGACGTCATCGCCTGAACAGGAGCGCACCCTTGAGCATCGACGCGTCCGCCATCTACGCGGCTCCCGCCTCGTCGACCGGGTCGACCACCTCGGCGGCCAAGAACACCCTCGACTCGCAGGCGTTCCTCAACCTGCTCGTCGCGCAGCTCGCCAACCAGGACCCGAGCTCGCCGATGGACACCAACGACCTGATGGCGCAGACCACCCAGCTCGCCACCATGGAGCAGCTCACCGAGCTGACCTCGACCTCGCGCGAGGGCTTCGCGCTGCAGATGCGGATGGCCGCGGCCGGCCTCGTCGGCCAGCAGGTCACCTACACCGACGCGGAGGGCGTGACCCAGACCGGGGTCGTCTCGTCCGTGTCCTACCGGACGTCGGTGCCGACCGTGATGGTCGGCGACGCCGAGGTGTCCCTCGACTCCGTGGCCACGGTCACGGCGCCCGGCACGACCCCCGCCACCCCCGCGCCCAGCGCCTGACGCAGGCCTCCTCCACCGAAGGGAACTCCCATGCTCCGCTCGCTCTTCTCCGGCATCAGCGGTCTGCGCAGTCACCAGACCATGCTCGACGTGACCGGCAACAACATCGCCAACGTCAACACCACGGGCTTCAAGTCCTCGCAGGTCCAGTTCCAGGACACCCTCAGCCAGGTGCTCCAGAACGGTGGCGGCGCGCAGGACGGCGCCGGCGGCACCAACCCCGCGCAGGTGGGCCTCGGGGTGCGCGTCGCGGGCATCACGACCAACTTCACGCAGGGCGCCTCGCAGTCCACCGGGCGCTCGACCGACATGATGATCCAGGGCGATGGGTTCTTCATGGTCCGCAAGGGCGCCGAGACCTTCTACACGCGCGCCGGCAGCTTCGACTTCGACGCCACCGGCCAGATGGTGCTGCCGGGCGAGGGCGCCATCGTGCAGGGCTGGGCGGCCGTGAACGGCGTCATCGACACGAACAGCCCGCTGGTGGACCTCAAGGTCCCGGCCGGCACCGTGATGGCCGCGGTGCAGACCACCCAGGCGAGCTTCGTGGGCAACCTGCCCGCCGACGCCGCGGACGGCACCGTGCTGCACCGCACCATCTCGGCCTACGACCCGACGGGCGTCGAGCGCGAGATCGAGCTCACCTTCACGCGATCGGCCACCGGCTGGTCGCTGGATGCCACCGACGGGACCGCCACCGCTGCCCCCGGCGCGCTGACCTTCAACGCCGACGGCTCGCTGGCCACGCCCACCACCTTCGCGCTCGGCGGGGTGGACGTGGACCTGTCCACCATCACCGGCTTCGCGGGCATCGAGACCCTCAAGGCGGGCGCGCAGGACGGCCAGGCCGCCGGCACCCTGCTCTCGTTCGCCCTCGGCGCCGACGGCACGATCATGGGCTCGTTCAGCAACGGCCTCAAGCAGTCGGTCGGGCGCATCGCGCTGGGCAACTTCACCAACCCGGGCGGACTGGAGAAGGCGGGCGGCTCGCTGTTCCGCACCGGGGTCAACTCGGGCCCGGCGCAGATCGGCACGGCCGGCACCGGCGGACGGGGCGGCCTGGCGGGCGGCTCCCTCGAGATGTCCAACGTGGACCTCTCGAGCGAGTTCACATCGCTGATCATCGCCCAGCGCGGCTTCCAGGCGAACTCCCGCGTGATCACCACGTCGGACGAGGTGCTGCAGGAGCTCGTCAACCTCAAGCGCTGACCGCTGCCGGTCGCGTGACCGGGCCGTGTGCCGACCACCACGGCCCGGTCACCCCCGGAAGCCTCATATCCGCCGAAGAGCGGCCGATCAGAACTGCACAGGGCCCATGGAAGGGCTCGTCGGCCAGAACCAGGGACGGAACCGCTGTGATCGTCGTGACGCGCCTCAACGGGCACCAGTTCGGGGTGAACCCCGACTTGCTCCAACGCATCGACAGCGCCCCTGACACGATCCTCACGCTCATCGACGGGTCCAAGTACATCGTGGAGGAGTCGATGACGGAGGTCATCGCCCTGATCCACGAGCACCGAGCCCAGCTCTTGGCACGTGCGCAGGAGATCCAGACGTCGCCCCGGGCGACGGTCGAGCTCGTCCGGGACGAGGAGTCCGAGGACGAGCCCACCCTTGCGCAGCCAGTGCCCCTTCGACCCAGGAGTCGCTGATGGACCCCGCCGGAATCATCGGGATCGTCGTCGTCTTCGGCGCCATCTTCGGTGCGCTGCTGATCGAGGGCGCCGACCCGATGTCGATCTTCCTTCCCGCACCGCTCATGCTGGTGTGGATCGGCACCATCGGCGTGGGCATCGCCGGGCACACCGTCAAGGACGTGCTGGCCTCGTACGCGGCGGTGCCGCGGGTGTTCCGCGCGAAGGCCGCCGACCCGGGCGCGATGGTCGACACCGTGGTGAACCTCGCGGACCGCGCCCGTCGGGAGGGCCTGCTGGCCCTGGAGGACGCCGCGAAGGACATCGACGACCCGTTCCTGCGCTCCGGGCTGCAGGCCGCGATCGACGGCACGGACCCGGAGGACCTGCGGGTCATCCTCGAGGACAAGATCGCCACGAAGCGGACCCAGGACCGGGTGCACGCCAAGTTCTTCCAGGACATGGGCGGCTACGCGCCCACCATCGGCATCATCGGCACGGTCATCTCGCTGGTGCACGTGCTCGAGAACCTGGCCGATCCCGCGTCGCTGGGCCACTCGATCGCGGCGGCGTTCGTCGCGACCCTGTGGGGCATCCTCTCCGCCAACGCGGTGTGGCTGCCCATCAGCACGCGCATGCGCAGGCTCTCCGACCTGGAGTGCCTGCAGATGGAGGTCACCCTCGAAGGGCTGCTCGCGGTGCAGGCCGGCGCGAACCCGCGCCTGGTCGGCGAGCGCCTCCGCAGCCTCGTCCCCGCGCGGTCCGCCCCCAAGGCCGCGGCGTGAGCTCGGCGCGCGGCCGCGGCGGGCGCCGCCGCTCGGCGGTCCACGACGAGGAGCACCCCAACCACGAACGCTGGCTGATCAGCTACTCGGACATGATCACCGTGCTGATGGCGCTGTTCATCGTGCTGTTCGCGATCAGCCAGGTCGACCAGCAGAAGTACGTGGCGCTGCGCGACTCCCTGGCCGCCGGGTTCAACACGAACGCGGCGCCGTCTGTCCTCGACGGCAGCAACGGCACGCTCGACGGTGGCAGCGTGGACCCGCAGGCGGCGCCCGCGACCAACACCGGCGGGATGGTCGACGCGGACGCGGGGCTCGGCACGCAGGGCGCCAACCCGTCGAGCGTCCCCGCGGAGACGGTCGACCCCGTGCTGCTCGAGGCGGCCCAGCGCGAGGCCGCCCACCTCGAGGAGGTCCGGGCGCAGCTCGCAGCGCTGCTGCAGGCCAACGGCCTGAGCGACGCGGTGCGGTTCCGCATCGACGAGCGAGGGCTCGTCATGGGCCTGGTCGCCGACGACGTGTTCTTCGCCGCCGCGAGCGCGGTCCTGACCCCGACCGCGCGCCAGGTGCTGGACGTGTCGGGACCCACCCTCGTCTCCCTGGCCGAGTCCATCTCGGTCGAGGGGCACGCCAACACGATCCCGGTCTCGGGGCGCTATCCCACGAACTGGGAGCTGTCCTCGGACCGTGCGACGCAGGTGCTGCGGCACCTGGTCGAGGTCGACGGCGTCGCGCCGCACCGCATCATGGCGGTCGGCTACGGCGACGCCCGCCCGCTGGTCGATGGCCCAGGCGAGGACGCGATCGTCGCGAACCGCCGGGTCGACCTCGTCATCCTCAGCAGCGCGCCGGAAGCCGTGCGTGTGCTGGTACCCACCCTGACCGGGACGGAGGGGTAGACCCATGCCCATCGAGCAACGAGTCATCTCCAGCAGCAAGATCGGGGCGAAGAACGCCCAGCCCGCGGCGGGGCTCAAGGCTGCCGAGGAGCCCCCGGCGAAGGGGAAGGGCAAACGCGTGAAGCTGCTCGTCCTCGGCGCGGTGCTCCTCGTCGTGCTGGGCGCGGCCGCCGCGTACCTGGGCGGGGTGTTCGACCGGGGGGCCGCCGCCGAGCCGTCGGCGCCGCCGCCGCCCACGCCCGGCGAGGTGCTGGCGGTCGAGCCGGTGAGCCTCAACCTGGCGGGCGGGCACTATCTGCGCATCGGGCTGGGCTTGCAGCTCACCACGGACGTCCACGAGGCGCCGGACCCGTCGAAGGCGGTGGACGCCGCGATCGCCCTGTTCTCCGGGCGCACGATGGAGGAGGTCTCCGACCCGGCGACCCGGGACGCGCTCAAGGCGCAGCTCGCCGAGCAGCTCGTCGAGGTCTACGAGGGCGAGGTGATGGACGTCTACCTGACCAACTACGTGACCCAGTAGTGCCAGCAAGGCCCGGCTGCGAGCCGGTCAAGTCGGGGCGCCATGGAGGGCGCCGTACCGCTCCGCCCACCAGACGGCCCATGAGGGGCCAGGTCGGAGAACCCGCGCGCATCGCTTGCTCATGAATGCGCGCAGTCCGCCGATGGGTCGTGCGTGACCGTAGACGAGACCTTGCACGCGCCCGCTCGCGCCGCGACGCGCCGCGCTCGACTGCAGGAGCCGGAGGCCTACGACTTCCGGCGTCCGATGACCATGGCCCGAGAGCACGCGCGGGTGCTGGAGATGGCGTTCGAGACGTTCGCCCGCCAATGGGGCAACCAGCTGAGCGCCCGGCTCCGCGTGAGCGCGCAGGTGACGTTCGACGAGCTGACCCTGTGCTCCTACGACGAGTACGTGCGGGCCCTTCCCACCACCACGGCGATGGTGCTGTGCACGGTGGAGCAGTCCCGGCAGACGGCAGTGGTGCAGATCCCCGTGGGCGCGCTCATGGTGTGGGTCGACTACCTGCTCGGCGGCGCGGGCAAGGGCGACGAGCGGGAGGGCCGCGAGCTCACCGAGATCGAGATGATGCTGGTGCGCGAGCTCCTGCAGCTCGCGCTCGGCGACCTCGGCTACGCGTTCGCCGGGCTGATGCCGCTCGACGTGAGCGTGCGGTCGGTGCAGTACAACCCCCAGTTCGTGCAGGCCGTGGGCGCCACGGACCCGGTGCTGAAGGCGTCGTTCACACTGCGCTCGGGCGAGCGCGAGGACCACGCGACGCTGATGTTCCCCGCCGACCTGCTCCTGGCGGGGCTGCTGAACGGGGATGGCACGGACACCCGCTCCGCCGAGGAGAGCCGGGCCATGGCCGTCGCGCTCGAGGACCTCGAGCTCGCCGTGCAGCACGTCCCCGTGGAGGTCGCCGTGCGCTTCACGCCGAAGACGGTGCGCCCCCAGGAGGTCCTGGCCTTCGCGGTCGGCGACGTCCTGCCCTTGGAACATCCCTCGTCGCGTCCGCTGGACGTGGTCGTCGACGGGGTCGTGCTCGCCCGAGCCGCCGCCGGGAACAACGGTTCCCGGCTCGCCTGCATGGTCGTCGATGTCGAGGAGAACCACTGATGAACCCCACCCCCCCGCTCACCGCCGGCACGCTGACGGCGGCCGCGCTCGACGCGGCGGCGGCGGTGGCCCGCCTGCTGCCCTCGACGACGCCGCTCACCGCCACGCCGGCCGAGCCCGGCGCGCGCCCCGAGGCTGACGAGGTCGCCGTGGTGGCGTCCTTCGTCGGGTCGGTCAGCGCCGACCTGGTGATCATCGCGGAGGACGCGGTGCGCGAGGCGCTGCTCGCCGCGGCGGACGCCGGATCGCCGGTGGCCCTGGCGGACGCTCTCCGCCCGGCGCTCGAGGCGGCCTGCGCCGAGCTCGGCGCGGGCGTGCTCGACGCCGCGACGACGGCCGCCGCGAGCGAGGCCGTGGCCTCCGACGCGCACCTGTTCGCCCTGACGCACGACGGTGTCACGCGCGCCTGGTTCGCGTTGCGGGTCCGCGCCGAGCCGGTGCCGGCTCGGGAGGCCGGAATCCCGACGCAGCGCGCGGGGCTGCACGTCCTCTACGACGTGGAGATGACGCTCACCGCCGAGCTGGGCCGCACCCGCCTGCCGGTGCGCCAGGTGCTCGAGCTGACGCCGGGCGCCGTGCTCGAGCTCGACCGGACGGCGGGGAGCCCGGCGGACGTCATGGTCAACGGCCGGCTCATCGCCCGCGGCGAGGTCGTCGTGGTCGACGAGGAGTACGGCATCCGCATCACCCAGATCGTGGCGGGATCGGACGGCATCGCCTGATGGACGGGCTCGTCCTGGTGCTGCGCGTGGTGCTGGCCCTGGCGTGCGTGGTGGGCCTGATCTGGCTCGCGAGCCGCAAGCTGGGCGGGGCGCAGGGACGACGCAAGCTGACGGCCCCGGAGATGCAGGTCGTCTCCCGCCAGGTCTTCGGCCGGCACTCGGGCGTGGCTGTGCTCGCGGTGGGCAACCGCCGCCTGCTCCTCGGGTATGGGGAGCAGCAGGTCACCATGCTCACGGAGCTGGCCCCAGTGGCTGACACCGCTTCGCACCTGGCCGCGGGCTCCAGCCCGACGGCCACAGGCCCGCACGCGGGCGCAGCGGGCCACGGGAGCTCCGCCACTCAGCGTGGCGGCGCGGCGCCGTTGCTCTCCGCCGTGCCCTCGGCCCGGCCCACCCTCGACATCGACGCCGTGCTCGCGCAGGCCCGGATCGACGCAGGCCACGCCGCTCCGGCGCCCGCGGAGCCGTCGATCCCCGAGCCCGGCGCCGACGGCCCCCGGGCGAGCGGCGCCCTCGACGGGTCGATCCTGTCTCCCACGACGTGGCGGCGCGCGATCAGCGTGCTGCAAGATCGCACGGTGCGCCGATGACGTCGACGGCGACGACCTCACGATGGGGCGCGGGGCGGATCCTCGCGCTCGCCGCGCTGCTCGCCGGGCTCGTCGTCGTCATGCTGGTGGTGAGCGCCGGCGCCGCCCAGGCCGCGCCGGTGGCGCCCACGCCCCCGGGGCAGGAGGACAGCCTCGGGGTGTCGATCTACGGCGTCAACGGCACCCCGAGCAGCTCGATCGTGGTGCTGCTCGGCATCACGCTGCTGTCGGTGGCGCCGTCGCTGCTGCTGATGATGACCAGCTTCACCAAGATCCTCGTGGTGTTGTCCTTGACCCGGAACGCCCTCGGCCTGCAGGGGGTGCCGCCCAACCAGGTGCTCGCGGGACTGGCGCTCTTCCTCAGCCTGTTCGTGATGGCGCCGGTGATCGGGGACATCAACGAGGTGGGCGTGCAGCCCTACTTGGCCGGGGACCTGACGTTCTCGCAGGCTGTCGACGTCGGCTCGGCGCCGCTGCGCGAGTTCATGCTCGCGCACACCCGGGAGGAGGACCTGGCGCTGGTCACGCGCGCCGCGGACCAGCCCAACCCCGAGGACACGGCCTCGGTGTCGATGCTCACGCTGACCCCGGCCTTCATGCTCTCCGAGCTGCGGGCCGCGTTCATCATCGGCTTCGTCATCTTCGTGCCGTTCCTGGTGATCGACCTGGTGGTCTCGGCGGCCCTGATGTCGATGGGCATGATGATGCTGCCGCCGATCATGGTCTCGCTGCCGTTCAAGCTGCTGCTGTTCGTGCTCGTGGACGGGTGGGGGCTGGTCATCACCGCGTTGATCGGCTCCTACACGGGCGGTGGCTGACCGTGGACACCAACGCCGTCCTCGACATCGGCCTGGACGCACTGATGCTCGCGGCGAAGCTGGCCGCGCCCGTGCTGGTCACCGCGCTGGTGGTGGGCTTCGTGGTGTCCTTGCTGCAGTCGGTGACCCAGATCCAGGAGGTCACGCTCAGCTTCGTGCCGAAGGCCGTGGCCGCCGCCGGGGCGCTGCTCGTGTCGGGGCACTGGATGATCTCCGAGCTGGTCACGTTCACCCACGAGCTGTTCGACCGCATCCCCCAACTCGTGGGGGGCTGAGCGGGATGGGCCCGGTGAGCGTCGCGTTGCCGTTGGCGATGGTCGAGCTGGTCATGCTCGCCAGCGTGCGTGTCGCGGCGTTCCTGGTCATCGCGCCGCCCTTCGCGCACACCGCCGTGCCGGGCCGGGTCAAGGCGATGCTGGCGGTGGGGCTCGCGCTGGCGATGAGCCCGCGCCTGCAGCCGGTCGACGGCGGGTCCTTGAGCACCGCGGGCTTCGTGGGCGCGTTGGTGATGCAGGTGCTGATCGGCGGGGCGCTGGGCTTCCTGGTGGCGCTCGTGTTCGCGGCGGTGCAGGGCGCGGGCACGTTCATCGACCTGTTCGGCGGCTTCCAGATGGCGGCGGCCTTCGACCCGATGAGCATGAGCAGCGGCGCCCAGTTCGCCCGCCTGTACCAGTACACGGCGGTGGTGCTGCTGTTCGCGTCGGACGGCCACCAGATGCTGATCGCGGGCCTGGCGCGCACCTTCGACGCCCTGCCGATCGGCGCCGGCCTGGACATGGCCCGGCTGGGCAGCACGCTCGTGGACGGCGCGTCGCAGATGTTCGTGGCGGCGCTGCAGATCGCCGGGCCGCTGATCGTGGTGCTGTTCCTCACCGACGTCGGGTTGGGCCTGCTGACCCGGGTGTCCCCGGCGATGAACGCGTTCGCGCTGGGCTTCCCGCTGAAGATCTTGATGACCCTCACGTTCGTCACCTTCGCGTACCTCGCGATGCCCGGCATCATCGACGGGCTGCTGAGCTCCGCCGTCGAGGCCCTGCTGGGGGTGGTCCGATGAGCAACGACGGCCAGGAGCGCAGCGAGAAGGCCACCCCGCAGCGGATGAAGGAGGTCCGCCGCAAGGGCGAGCTCGCCCGCTCGCAGGACCTGTCGGCGTGGATCGGGCTCGGCGCGGCGGCGATCATGCTGCCCGCGGTGATCGGTGCGGCGGGCGAGGCGGCGAAGGACCAGATCGCGCGGGTCCGCGACGTCGCCGCGAACCCCGACGAGGGCGTGGTCATCGCGGCCCTCGACGACGGCCTCGCCTCTCTGCTGCCCACCCTCGCGCCGATGTTCGCGCTCGTGGTGCTCGTGACGGTGGCCGTGGCCGCCGCGCAGGGCGGCGTGCACTTCAAGAAGTTCAAGCTCAACGTCAAGCAGCTGAACGTGTTCGCCGGGATCAAGCGGCTGTTCAGCGGTCAGACGTGGTGGCAGGGCGCCAAGACGCTGCTGAAGACGGCGGTGGTGGCCGGCGCCCTGTACGTGGGCGTCCAGTCGTTGGTGCCCCTGCTGATGGGCGCGGGACGCCTGACCCTCGAGCAGTTCATCGGGGCGGCGGCGTCCGGCGCGACGACGCTGCTGCGGCTGGGCATCGTCGCCGGGGTGCTGCTGGCCGTGGCCGACGTCGCGGTGGTCATGCGCCGCAACCGCAAGAAGACCCGCATGACGCTGCGCGAGGTCAAGGACGAGCACAAGCGCACTGAGGGCGACCCGCTGCTCAAGGGCGCCATCCGCTCCAGGCAGATGGCCATGAGCCGCAACCGCATGATGGCCGCGGTGGCCGACGCTGACGTCGTCCTGGTCAACCCCACGCACGTGGCAGTCGCGCTCAGCTACAAGCCGGGCTCCGGCGCGCCACGGATCGTGGCCAAGGGGGCCGGCGTGGTCGCGACCCGCATCCGCGAGGAGGCGGCCGCCAAGCACGTCCCGATGGTCGAGGACGTGCCCCTGGCCCGCGCGCTGCACGGCGCCTGCGAGCTGGGGGAGGAGGTCCCGGAGCACCTGTTCACCGCGGTGGCCCGCGTGCTGGCCTTCGTGATGACCCTGCGCCGCCGGGGCGCGGCGACCGGAAAGCACCGCGTCCCGGGCGTCGCCCCCGAGCTGCCGGAGGCGCCCGAGCGCCGCGGCAGGCGGCGACGGGCGGCAGCCGCATGAGGCCGCAGCCCCCCGCCCCGGGCCCTCCCGCCCGTGCCGCCGAGCACCACACGCCTGACGCACCTGCTGAGCCCGCAGCACCCGCTGCCAGGAAGGCCCGCCCATGAAGAACCGTCCGATCGCCCAGCTCGCCGTCCCCGTGGGGGTCGTGGGGATCGTGCTGCTGCTCGTCGTGCCGCTGCCCGCGGCGCTGCTCGACGTGCTGCTCGCGGTGAACATCACGGCGTCGCTCGTGATCCTGCTGACCAGCATGTACGTGCAGCGACCGCTCGACTTCTCGATCTTCCCGTCGCTGATCCTGGTGTTCACGCTGTTCCGGCTGGGACTCAACGTGGCCTCGACCCGGCTGGTGCTGCGAGACGGCTACGCGGGCCAGGTGATCGACGCGTTCGGCCACTTCGTGGTGGGCGGCTCGCTCGTCATCGGCCTGGTGATCTTCCTGATCCTGGTGGTCATCCAGTTCGTGGTGATCACCAACGGCGCCGGGCGCGTCGCCGAGGTCGGGGCCCGGTTCACCCTCGACGCGATGCCCGGCAAGCAGATGGCCATCGACGCCGACCTCAACTCGGGCCTCATCACCGAGGACGAGGCGCGCAAGCGCCGCGCCGACGTGGCCGCGGAGGCCGACTTCTACGGCGCGATGGACGGCGGCTCGAAGTTCGTCAAGGGCGACGCGATCGCCGGCATCATCATCACCGTCATCAACCTCGTGGGCGGCTTCGCCATCGGCATGATGCAGATGGGCATGACGGCGGGGGAGTCGCTCCAGCGGTTCAGCCTGCTGACCATCGGCGACGGCCTGGTCACCCAGATCCCCGCGCTGCTGCTCTCGGTGTCCACCGGCATCGTCGTCACCCGCGCCACGGCCGAGGGCGACATGGGCACCGTCGCGGCCAAGCAGCTCATGCAGTCCAGGTCGGCGCTCGCGATCGCGGGCTGCGGGTCCATCGCGCTCGCGCTGCTGCCGGGCATGCCCAAGCCGCCGTTCCTCATCGTCGGGGCCGCGCTGCTGGTCGCGGCGCAGCGCATCAAGGCCACCGAGACGCGTGACGCCCAGGCGGCCCAGGACTCGGCGCAGGCGGCAGCCGCCCCCGCCGCCGGCGACACCCCGGAGCAGCTCATCGAGCAGATGCGCGTGCACACCCTCGAGATCCTGCTGGCGCCGGACCTCGTGGACCTGGTGGGCGCCGGGCCCGAACGCGACCTGCTGACCCGCGTGCGGGGGCTGCGGCGCAAGATCGCGATGGACCTCGGCATCGTGGTGCCGCCCGTGCGCACCCGCGACTCGGTGGACCTGCCGCGCTCGACGTATGTGGTGCGCATCTCCGGGGTGGAGGTCGGCCGTGGCGAGGCGCCCGCCGGCAGGCTGCTCGCCCTCGGCGACGACCTCGCCGCGCTGCCGGGCCAGCCGGTCGTGGAGCCCGTGTTCGGGCTGCCGGGCAAGTGGGTGCCCACCGAGCTGCGGCACGCCGCGGAGCTCGCCGGCGCCACCGTCGTGGACCGTGTCTCGGTGCTCATCACGCACCTGGGGTCGATCATCACGCAGAACGCGCCGCGCCTGCTCGGCCGGGAGGACGTGCGGGTGCTGACCGAGGGCGTCAAGCAGGTCAACCCGTCCGTCGTGGACGAGCTGGTGCCCGGGCTGTTGACCCTCGGCGAGGTGCAGCGCGTGCTGCAGGGGCTGCTCTCCGAGGAGGTCGCCATCCGGGACCTGTCGCGGATCTACGAGGCGCTCACGCTGCGCGCGAAGACCAGCACCGAGCTGGAGGGCCTCGTCGAGGCGGCGCGCGCCGCGCTCGGGCCGGCACTGACCGCGCAGCACACCCAGGAGGGCGTGCTGCGGGTCGTCACGCTCGAACCGGCCCTCGAGCAGAGCCTCGTCGAGCAGCTCCGGCCGTCGGAGTCGGGGTCCCAGCTCCTCGTGGAGCCGAACCGCCTCGAGTCCATCCTCAGCCAGCTCCGGACGGTGGTGGGGGCCGCGGAGGCGGCCGGGCACCCCGTGGCGCTGGTGTGCGCCCCGGCGCTGCGCCCCGCGCTGCGCCGCCTGGTGATGCTCGGCCAGACGCGCACCGCTGTGCTGTCCTACTCCGAGGTCACCGGCGCCGGAGTCCAGATCGAGACCGTCGGGGTGGTGAGCGGTGTCCACACGATTGCTGCTTGAGGGGACCGACCTGCCCGAGCTCATGGCGCACGTGCGCGCCGAGTTCGGTCCATCGGCCCGGATCGTGCGGGCCGAGCGGGTGCGGAGCGGGGGGTTCGCCGGGTTCTTCGCCCGGCAACGCTACGAGCTGACGGTGGACGTGGCCGACGAGCCGCACACCCGCCCCCGCTCGATGCGCCAGCACCCCGAGCCGGTGGGCATCGAGGCATTGCTCGCCGCAGCCGACGCCGCCGAGGTGGGCGGCCTGCCCGGCGCTCCCGGCCAGGCGCTCGCGCCACTCGCCGGGCAGGGCATGGCTTCCGGCCCCGGCGAGCAGTCGGGGCCGCGCGTGTCGACGGGCGCCGAGGCCTTCGCCTCCGTGCTCGACCAGGTCCGGGCCATGGCCGGTGGCGAGGCGATCGCCGACGTCGAGGTGCCGGCCCCGGCCGCGCGCCGGTTCGAGCCGTTGGCGCCCGCCACGGCGCCGTCGAGAGGCGACGGCGTCAACCGCGACGCCCTGCGCGACCTCGGCGTGCCCGAGCACTACCTGGCGCGGCTGCCCGGCTCCGGGCCGGTGCTGCTGTCCACGGTGCTGGAGGCCCTGCCCGTGGCGCCGCGGCTGCCCCGCACTCCGGGCGCGGTCATCGTGGTCGTGGGCCCTCCTGTGGAGGCATTGGCGGTGGCCGTGCAGCTCGCCGAGCGGCTCGGGCAGCCCACCTCGAGCGTGGTGCTGGCCGGTCGCGGCGAGGCGGCTCCCGGCCACGGGCGGCGCATGACCACGCCGGCGACGGCGCTGCGCTGGCGGCGCAGGCCGGAGAAGGACGACCAGGTGGCCGTCGTCGCGCTGGGTGTCGGCCCCGACGCCGCCTCCCGTGCCGAGGCGGCCGAGCTGCTCGAGGCGTTCAGCCCCGACCAGGTGTGCGGCGTCGTGGACGCGCACAGCAAGCTGCGGGACTGCGCCCGGTGGCTGGCCGAGACCGGCGCCCGCCGCCGGGTCGACGTGCTCGCCGTGCGCGGGGTCTTCGAGACCACCCAGCCGGGCACGGTGCTGGACCTGGGTGTGCCCGTCGCCTGGATCGACGGCCTGCCCGCCACGCGGGTGGCCTGGGCCGCGGCGTTGAGCGACCGCCTGGACGCGGGGGCGCGGTGGGACTGACGGGCGGGCCGCCCCACGGGGCGTCGAGGCGGGCGACAACCGCCGCGCGGGTAGGCTGAACGGATGCTGGTCCTGAGTCGTCGCGTCGGTGAGCGCCTCGTGATCGGTGACAACATCGTCGTCACGGTCATCGAGGTCCGCAGCGACGGGGTACGGCTGGGCATCGACGCCCCGCGGGACGTCCGCGTCCACCGGGCGGAGATCCTCGAGGCCGTCACCGCCGCCAACGTCGAGGCGAGCGCCATCGTGGACGACGCCGCGGTCGCCGCGCTGCGCGACCTCGTGCACCGCCCGCGCCCGTCGACCGCGACCAGCGAGGACCCCGCCGGTCCCGGCCGGGACGGCCCCGCCCAGGGCTGACCCTGCGCGCCCGACGCGGTCTGCGGCGGGCGCCGCCCAGCGGAGTGCTCCCGGATCACCCGCCGCCCGGCGGCCACTTCCCTCAAGTCGGCCCGATTCCGGCCGATCAGTGAGGCGACGTCGTGGAACGCCCTCGGCGAGGCACCCCTCAGGAGGCTCCGTGGAGGACATGGACGACATCGTTCGCGAGTTCCTCGTGGAGAGCCATGAGAACCTCGACCAGCTCGACCAGGACCTCGTCGCCCTGGAGGGCTCGCCGGGCTCGCGCGAGCTGCTCGGCAGCGTCTTCCGCACTGTCCACACGATCAAGGGCACCAGCGGCTTCCTCGCGTTCAGCCAGCTCGAACGGGTGACCCACGCGGGGGAGAACCTGCTCGTGGAGCTCCGGGACGGCCGCCGGGCGATGGACGGGCCGACCACCGACCTGCTGCTCCGCCTGGTGGACACCGTGCGGGCCATCCTCGCCGAGATCGACGCCACGGGCGGCGAGGGCGCGGTCCCGGTCGACGACGTCATCGACGCGATCACCACCTTGCAGCAGGGCGGGTCCGCCGCTGCTGCCCCCGCCGCAGCCGCCCCTGCCGCAGCCGCCCCTGCCGCAGCCGCGCCTGCCACCGAGGCGCCCGCGGACGAGCCACCCGCCCCCGAGGCCCCGGCCGAGGCCC
>JADGMW010000506.1_pt1 | contig 15242 bp, 14 predicted proteins | sample 8641801 | NCBI WGS metagenome assembly JADGMW01 (sample SAMN16272018, study PRJNA661076) | feces metagenome | isolation source: fecal sample from diarrhoea affected cattle A | host: Bos taurus | place: South Africa: Lokaleng Village, Mahikeng | collected 2019-09
GCCATGGACACCCAGGTCAACTCCCCACGCAACCGCATCTACCAGGTCACCGACCTCGAGCCCGCGACGATCCTGGAGGTCGCCGAGCGCACGGCGGTCGCCACCACCTTCGAGGACCTCATCTACCGCGAGTCCGAGGTGGACGCGATGTGGTCCCTGGTCGACATCCAGGTGCGCCAGGCCGAGCTCGCCAACTCCCCCGCCGAGCTGGCGAAGTGGCGCGAGCTGCGCGAGCTGCTGTGGGAGGCGCACGACCTGATCCCCGAGGGCAACGTCGCCGAGTCCGCCGCGATCCTGCGCCGCCTCGCCTCGGTGGTCTGACCCCGCGGGCCTGGCCTCCGCGGCCTGACGCGCCACGTTCGGGTAGGCGCGGCGCACCACGCAAGCACGCCAACGGGCGCGTCCGCTGCTCCAGCGGACGCGCCCGTTGTTCGTGGTCCGATCGACTACAGGTCGAGCACCAGCCTCTTGGTGCAGGACCGGCTGACGCAGATCATCATCATCTCGTTGCTGGCCCGGTCGACCGGATCCAGCACCTCGTCGCGGTGGTCGGGGATGCCCTCGACGACGGCCGTCTCGCAGGCGCCGCAGAAGCCCTCCTCGCACGAGTAGACGGTCTCCGGGAGATGCTCGCGGACCGTCTCCAGCACGGTGCGGTCCGGGTCGACGGTCAGGGTGATGCCCGCCCGCTTCAGCTCGACCTGGAACGGACCGCTGGGGTCGTGGCCGTCCACCCCGGGAACGACGCCCGTGGCCGACGCGTCGAGGTCGCCGGCGCCAGACGGCGCGGCGGTGCCCGCAGCCGACGCGGGAACGGCGCCGGCTGCCTTCTTCGGCCCGGCGGCGAAGCGCTCGAGGTGGACCGGGATGTTGAGCTCGGCGCCGGCCTCCTCCACCGCACGGATCAGGCCCTCGGGCCCGCAGCAGTACACGGCTGCTCCGGCTGTGGCCTTCTCGAAGAACCCGCGCAGGTCGGGCAGGCCCTGCTCGTCCTGGGCGACGACGGTCACCGCGCTCCCGTATGCCTCGAGCTCGTCGAGGAAGGCCATCGTCCTGCGCGAGCGGCCGCCGTACAGGAGCCGCCAGGGCGCGCCCTCGAGGTCGAGGTGGCGGACCATGGAGAGGATCGGGGTGATGCCGATGCCACCGGCGACGAGGACGTACTCCTCGGCCTCGTGCACCTTGAAGTGGTTGCGGGGACCGCGCACGGTGACGGTGCGGCCGACCAGCTGGGTCTCGTGCAGCTCCTTCGACCCGCCACGACCGTGGGCGTCGCGCAGCACGGCGACCCGCAGCTCCTTGCGGTCCTGCGGGCGGCTGCACAGCGAGTACTGCCGGACCAGGCCGGAGGGCAGGACGAGGTCGACGTGGGCCCCGGGTGTCCACTCGGGCACGTCGCTGCCGTCGACCTGGGCCAGGCCGATCGAGATGACGTCGTCGGCCTCCCATCGGACGTCCTTGACGAGCATGTCGCGAGGCGCGAAGCGCGCGTTGTCCTCAGTCATGGGTCCTCCCAGGTGTCCGGGCTCAGCTGGAGCGGCCGAAGCCGTAGATCTCCAACGTCGTCTCTCCAGCGCGGATGCGCTCGATGAAGCTGGTCTCCTTCTCGATCCGCTCGCGCGCGGCGACAAGGGTCGCCTCCACGTGCTCCGGCGCTACGACGACGACGCCGTCCGCGTCCGCGACGACGGCGTCGCCGGGGTTGACCAGCACCCCACCGACGGTGACCGACTGGTTCACGATGCCGGGGAAGTTCTTGCCGGTGCGTCGCACGCAGACGCCGCGCGAGAACACCGGGAAGCCGAGCTCCTCCTGCTCCGCGATGTCACGCACGCCGCCGTCCATCACCAGACCCACGACGCCGCGGGTCTGGGCCGCGATCGCGAGCACCTCTCCCCAGTAGCCGCACAGCTCCTCGCGGCCGTCGACCACCAGGACGTCGCCGGGGGACGCCTGCGCCACCGCGTGGTGCAGGGGCAGGTTGTCGGCCGGGTGGGCGCGCACGGGCAGCGCCCGGCCGGCGATCCTGGCGCCCCGGTAGATCGGGCGGATGGCCGGGTCCAGGGCGCCGTCGATCCCGGAGGCCTCGTAGATGGTCGCGGCGCCGAAGTCGCCCAGGGCCTTGATCTGCTCGTCGGTGATCCCCATGGCTCAGGCCTCCCGACGCTGCAGGACGTGGTAGCCGAACTCGGCGCGGGCCTCGGTGATGGTCGCACCGTCGACGACGGCCGCCATGATGTCGTCCTCCGTCCTGCCCACCTCGTCGGCGAGCTTGAAGACCTCGTCCAGGCGATGCGCCGCGATGACCACGACGCCGTCGTCGTCGCCGACCACGATGTCGCCTGGCCGGACCTGGACGTCCCCGAGGGCGACCGGAACCTGCACGTCGGCAACCTCGACGCGGTCCTTGCCGGTACGCATGAAGCGACCCGCGCTGAACATCGGGTAACCCAGTCCCAACGGCACCCGGGTGTCCCGGCAGACGCCCCAGATCGCGGTGCCCGCGAGCTTGTGGAGGTTCGCGTAGGTCGTGAGGATGTCGCCCCACACGGTGCAGTCGGTGCGCCCCTGGTTGTCGAGGACGGCGACGCCGCCCTCGGGGATGTCGTCGATGAAGTCACCGACCGTGCCGACCGGGTCCCCGGCGGGCACGTAGCGCACCGTGTACGCGGGCCCGGCCATCCGGGTGCCGTTCTGCAGCGGGGCCAGGCCGTGCACGCTGCCGGGCAGGCCGAGCCGGTCCAGGGCGTCGGAGATGGTCGCGGTCCCCAACTCCTTGAGGCGCTCCATGCGGTCGCTCATCGTGTCGTCCCTTCAGCAGACGGATCCAGCGCGTTCTCGTAGGTGCCGTCGAGGACCTCGACGGCCGGGACGCCGCTGCGCAGCGCCTCGAGCATCACCTGCTCGCGCGCGAGCAGCTGCTCGGCCTTGGCGACCACGCGCCCGACCTCGGCCGCGGGGATCACCACGATCCCGCTGCCGTCGCCGACGACGTAGTCACCGGGTTCGACGGTGGTGCCGGCCAGGCTCACCGGCTGGTTGGCGCTGACCTCGTGGACCCGCGCCCGGGCGGTGCGCACGGCACCGCCCCGGGCGAAGACCGGGAACCGGAGGTCGCGTGCCTCGTCCACATCGCGGCACGCGCCGTCGGTGACGACGCCCTCCACCCCCTGGGCCAGGGCGGCCGCGGAGAGCAGGCCGCCCCAGGAACCCATGGTGTCGCGACCGTCGTTGTCCACGACGATCACCCGTCCGGGACCGGCCAGGCCGACGGCCCGAGCCCCGAGGTGGACCACCGGGGCGCCGGCCGGGGCACGTCCCTCACCGAGCTTCATGGTGACGGCCCGGCCGGCGACCCGTGCTCCCTCCCAGAGCGGACGGAGCCCGTCGACGACCCCGGTGATGCCCAGGGAGTCCATGGCGTCGGAGAGGGAGCACACGTCGATGGCCGCCAGGCGGGCGTCGATCGTGGGGTCAGGCACTAGCCCCGCACCCCTGCTTCGAGGCTGGCGGTGGCCTGCGCAGCGTTGAACAGGTCGGCCCAGGTCTGGTCGGGAGCACCCACGCCGGCGAACGAGCGCTGGCGGAACGCCTCCGACTGCTGCGGCTGGGTCGGCTCGGTGCCGTTGCGCAGGCTCTTCGCGGTGCGCAGCATCAGGCGTCGAGCCGCGACGATCGCGCGATCGGTGGTGCCGAGGTGCTCGCTCTCACGCTGGCAGATCGGACCGTCCTGGTCCTCCTGCACCGGCATGTCCTGGCTGCGGATGCCCGTGATCCCGGTGAAGTTGTCGTTCGCCATGATCTCGAAGTCGCGCAGGTAGTCGTTGTCCATGTTGGCGACCGGGACGAAGTTGGCGTCGGTGTGGACGTGCAGCTTGGTGCCCGACTTGTCCGCCTCGAGCATCTCCTCGCTCATCGGAGCGTGGGCCGTCCAGGAGACGGTGAAGCCCCACATGCTCTCGTCGTCGATCGGGATCGCGGCGGTGAAGGTGTACTTGCCCTCGGGAGGGGTGGGGACGATCGTCGAGGACGGCATCAGGAACGGGGTGATGCGGAAGTAGTTGCTGCCGTCCTGGCGGGGGCGAGCAGCCACGGCGAGCAGACCGACGGGGGTTTCCGCGATGGTGTATTCGGGGTTGCCCGCCGACTCGAACATGGTCTGCGCGGCGAAGCCGTGCTCGGACTTGAGCTCCTTGTGCAGGAACTGCACGTGCGCGGTGTCCAGCTCACCCTCGATGCTCTGGAAGAAGTTGTTGCGCTGGTGCCGCTTGGAGACGAAGTAGTGGTCTTCGGGGAGCCTGGTCCACTCGTGCTCGGGGAACTCCGGCTGCAGCTCGGCGGGGCCCATGTAGGTCCAGATGATGCCGCCGGCCTCGTGGGTCGGGTACGCGACCGCCTTCACTCGCGACCGGTAGTCGGAGTCGTCCGGCTCGGCCGGCATCTCCATGCACTGGCCGTCGAAGCCGAACTTCCAGCCGTGGTAGACGCAGCGCAGGCCGTCCTCCTCGTTGCGACCCCAGTAGAGGTTCGCGTGGCGGTGGGGGCAGCGCGACTCCATCAGGCCGACCTTGCCGCCGGCGCCGCGGAACGCGATCAGCTTCTCGCCCAGGAGGGCGACCTTGACGGCCGGTCCGCCCTGCTTCGGCAGCTCCGTGGAGAGCAGAGCCGGGATCCAGAAGCGTCGGAAGACCTCGCCCATGGGCGTTCCCCTCCCCGTCCTGGTGAGGAGTTCGTTGTCTTCAACACTGAGCACGGTCGTGTCCTTTCGTGGCAGTCGTGTTCGTCGAGCTCACTGGGCGGCGGCGAGCCGGCCGCTGCGAGCGAAGCCGGGAACAACCCGCAGCGGGTTGTCGAGGAGGATGGTTCGGCGGTCCTGCGCCGAGAGGAACTCAAAGCCGTCGAGCACCGGCACCAGGTCGTCGGAGGTGCGGCCCGTCTCGGGGCGCACCGCCCCGCCGGAGCCGGGCGCCTCGGTGCCGAACACCATGCTGTTCACCCCGCGCTGCTTGATCGCAGCCTCGAGGAAGTTCAGGTCGTAGCCGCAGCTGTCGTAGAAGAGGTTGTTCGACAGGTCCTTCTGCGCCAGGTGCTTGTCGGTGTCGATGAACCGGTCGAGCGCACCGCCGCAGTGGCAGATCACGACGCGGAGCTTCGGGAACTTCTCGAAGACCGGCCCGTGGCTGAGGAACTGCCCCGCGAGGTACTGCTCGGTGAGGAAGTGCATCTGGTAGTTCATCGGCACGTTGTTCGTGCGGAACCGCGGGTCGAGGGTGTTCGTGCCGTGCACGATCAGCGGGATGTCGTAGCCCTCGGCGGCTTCGTAGAGGTCGTAGTACCACTCGTGGTCGAGGCCGTGGCCGCTGCGGTTGCCGGTGATGTCCGGCGAGAGGTACGCCGCGACGAACCCGAGCTCCTCGACCGTGCGCGTCAGCTCGTCCACGACGTGCTTGGTGTCCGGGTGCGAGGCGTGCATCGGCAGCTGGGCCGCACCGACGAAGCGGTCGGGGAAGAAGGCGACCTGCTGGGCGATCATGTCGTTCACGTACGACGTCCAGCCGGGCTGGATGTGCGGCTCCATCCACCCGAAGTGCAGGAAGGGCCGGGGCCCGATCAGCTGCACGTCGATGTTGCGCGCGTCGATGTAGTCGACGTGGGTCTGCGCCGCGGCTCGGAACTCCTCCTCGGTGACGCCCCGCGCGGTGATGGCCTTCTGGCCGATGTTGCTCGGCATCGGCTGGTTGGAGCCGAGCATCGACACGATGCGGCTGTTGGCGGCCGGCGGGACGGTGACGTGACCGTGCACGTCGAAGACCAGGTGATCGTTGTAGGTCATACGACTTCCTCGGGTTCTGTGGTGTGCTCGGGCTACTGCCAGTAGGCGAACGCCATGCCGGTGCCGGTGCCGGCCGGGCTTCGGTAGCCGGGGACGTAGTCGACGACCGTGGCGGAGTGCTTCTCCATGACGCCGGCGGCGGTGATCCAGTTGAGGATCTCTGCGCTGCCCGAGCGCATGTGCTTGCGGGGGATGTCGCCGAAGGACTCCCAGTCGCCGGCGACGAGGCCGCTGAGCACCTGCTCGTCGAGCTCCTCGTTCACCACGAAGTGGGAGAGCCCGCCGGAGGTGATCACCGCGACCCGGACGTCGGCGTCCCACGACTCGACGGCCTCACGGACCGCCTGGCCGAACGCGAAGCAGCGCGCGGGCGTGGGGTTGTTCGGTGGGAAGTAGCAGTTGACGAACAGCGGCACGATCGGGATCTCGGGGTCGAGGTCCAGCCGGTAGCGCGGGAACGTGAAGGCGTGGCCCAGGGTGCGGTCCTCGCGCTGCTCCTTGAACCAGTGCACGTCGAACTCGTTCTCGGTCAGCTGGCCCGTGATGTGGGCGGCCAGGGCGCCGTCCGTCTTGTGCCAGGAACGACTGTCGGCGTGTGCGGCCCAGGACGCGGCACGGATGCCGCCGGGGAGCTTGGAGAGGTCGCGCTGGTTCTCGTCGAAGAGCGCCTCGCCGTGGAAGAGCGCGAACGCGGGGACGCCCTCGTCCTTGAACAGCTCCCACTGGTCGTCACCGATCACCAGCACGACGTCCGGCTTCGCCTCGGCCAGCTTGGCCGACAACACCTCGATGCCCTTCTGGGCACGCTCGTACTTGGCCTGGAAGACCTCGGGCGTCAGCTGGTCGAGCACCTCCTGGGGCGCGGTCGGCAGCTCGTCGTAGGTGTGGAACTCACCGTCGCGCCCGAGCAGCTTGGGGTTGCTGCGGTCACGCTCGCCGTGGTTGGCCCACCACTCGACACCCGAGCTGAGCTGGGGGGTGTGGGACGCGGCTACGCCCACCACAATCTCCGCCATCGAAGTCCCTCTCTGTTCGCATCCTTGGATGTGTCTCACTGTCCAAGGAGGCGGCGGAGGTTCCCAGCGGTGCTCGCACCCAACGGAAGACTGTCTCGAAGTCCTGCGTCAGATCAGCGCGTGGTCTCAGCGACCGGTGCGATCGCCGGCGGCAGGCCGGCCACCGACGGCCGCGAGGAGGTCGGCGATCTCGTTGCTGGTCGCCGTCATCGGGGCGCGCAGGTCGCTGAGGTCCTGCTCCGAGAGCCGGGTCGAGGGACCGGAGACGGTCATCACGGCGATGACCCGGCCGGCCGGGGTGCGGATCGTCGTCGCAGCGGCCACCACGCCGTCCTCACGCTCGCCGTAGGAGACCTCCCAGTGGGACTCGCTCATCCTCTCGATGTCCTCGGGGGTCGGGATGTTCACCACCTCGCCGGTGCGTTGCAGCTCGGCGATGGCGGCGTCGCGGAGCAGGGGTGGCTGGAAGGCCAGGAGCAGCCGGCCGCTGGAGCCCACGCCGAGTGACGTGTGCCGCCCCAGCGACACGAAGGGGCGCAGGGAGTAGCGCGACTCCACCGCGCAGATGCACACGCGGGAGCCGTTCTCGACGACGTAGAGGTGGACGCTCTCCCCGACCTCGTCGCGAAGCCTGCGCATCGGCCCCTCGGCGTAGGCACGCAGGTTGATGCCGGCAGCCGCGGCCGCACCCCAGTAGAGGAGGCGGGTGCCCAGGGTGTAGCCACCGTCCTCGCGGCGGACGATACCCAGCGCCACCATCTCCGCGAGCAGGCGATGGGTCGACGACTTGGGGAGTCCCACCGCAGCCGCCAGGTCACCCAGGCGGACCGGGGCGTCGGCGGCGCCGAGATGGTCGAGGGTCTGGGTCGCCCTCTTCAGCACCGACATGTCGCTCCTCCAAGGTCGCCGCGAACTGGGCCACGGTAGACCTCAGCCGTCGAGGACGGCCCAACATTCGAGCTGAAGGCGCATGCCGGCGAGGTCCACCGGCAGCGTGTGGCGGGCGGGCCTGCTCTCGGGGTCCGGGAACATCTCGAGCCACGACACGTTGACGTGCGAGCGGATGTCGCGGTCCTTGACGAAGACGGTGACCTTGGCGACCTGCTCCGGGGTCGCGTCGGCGGCGTCGAGGATCGCGCGCAGGTTGGCGAACGCCTGCGCGACCTCCGCCGCGGGATCCACGGGGATCGCGCCCGTCTGGGGGTCGCGGCCGCTGATGCCGCCCGTCGCGAGCACGGTGCCGACGATCGTCGCCAGCGGGATGGGCTGGTTGCCGTGACCGAGCCCGGGCACCGTGATGTTGCGTCGCATCTGATCAACCTTCGTCTCGTCAGCCGGGCTGGCCGGGCTGGTCGGGGTGGTCGGCGTGGTCGGCGTGACCATGTCCGTCGGTGGTCCGTCGGTGGGCCGTCGGTGGGCCGACGGGGGCGTCAGACGTGGACCGCGGTACGGGCCACGTGGGACCGGTTGGCGCCGAGGCCCTCGGACACGGCGCGGGCCGCCTGGCGCACCGCATCGGCGTGGGCCAGGGTCACTCGCTCGGTGGGGACGACGACCGACAGGGTCGTGCGCACGGCCCCGGTCTCGTCGAAGACCGGGGCGGAGACCCAGGTCCTGCGGCCGCTCGTGTCCTCGGTCGTGGCCACGCCATGCGCGCGGATCTCAGCCATGGCGCGCAGCAGGAGGAACTCCTTCTGCATCAGCTCGGCGGGGAGGTGGACGGAACCCTCGGCAACGAGGGCGCGCAACTCGCCGACCGGCAGGTTGGCCAGGAAGATCAGGCCCGGAGCCAGCGTGCCCAGCGGGACTCGACGCGCGGACACCCACGGGGCACCGCTCGACCTGCCGGCGATCTGGTCCACCAGGAGCAGGTCGCCGTCGTGCCGGGACGCGAGGACCACGATCTCCCGGGTCGCCGAGTAGAGGTCGACCATGTGCGGCCGGGCGACATCGCGGACCTGGCGGGCGCCGGGGACACCCCAGCCGAGGCGCCACAGCCGCATGCCGAGCCGGTAGTGGCCACGCGAGGTCCGCTCGATGGCGCCCCACTCCACGAGGCTCGCCAGCATCCGGTGCACGGTCGCGGGAGGAAGCCCGGTCTGGTGGCACAGCGTCGAGATCGTCTGCTCGGACTCCGAGGTGAAGAAGCAGTCGAGGATGTCGAACGCTCGACCCAGGACGCTGCGCTTGCCATCGACGTCGGTTGCGATTGCGGCTCCCATTTGCTCTCCTACTATTCGGAACAACCGTGTGACTGTGATCACCCTAGGGACCCGGTCGCCCTGTGTCAACGGTCACAAAATGGACACTCCTTCACTGTTTTCACGCTCAGTGCCTCCTCGCGAGGGGCCCCTGGTCGACCCCCGAGGGCGGGTTCAGTGTCGTTCCGAATAACGGAACGCCCGCGCGGCTGGCGCCTCGTCGGGCTGCACCCGGGGGGCCCCGGGGTTGCCGCTCACGAAGTCCGGGCCGGGCCCGGATGTGCGCCCAGGGCGCTGCGCGCAGGATTGTCCGGCAGTTGGGGTGGCGCTGCCTGGGGCCTCCCGAACTCCGCTTCGGCCGGACACATCGTCGTCGGGGTCGCCGACACCGGGGGCCACCGGCGGATGGACAAGCTGGTCAAGACCCTGGCCGCGCCACACACTCGCGCCACACCACTCGTGCCACACCACCATCGGGACTCAACCGATGACCCGATGCCCGGCCGACGGCGCGCTCGTAGTCACCGCCCGGCACGCGAGGGAGGGCGTAGGCGTCGGTGCGAGCGGCGGACGCGCAGCGGCGCTACCGGGAGATCACGACCTTGAGCGCCTTGGTCTCCGCGGCGCGGCCGAAGGTGTCGTAGGCGTCCATCATCTCGTCGAGCTTGAAGTGGTGGGTGGCGAGCTTCTCGGCGGCCAGCTTGTGCTGGGCGACCAGCTTCAGCAGCATCGGCGTGGTCGACGTGCTGACCAGGCCCATGGTGATCGAGAGGTCCATGATCCACAGATCCTGCAACTGCAGCTCCACCGGTGATCCGTGCACGCCGACGTTGGCGATCGAGCCCCCCGGCCGGACGATCCTGGTGCAGGCGTCGAACGTCGCCGGGACGCCCACGGCCTCGATCGCCACGTCCACGCCCAGCCCGTCGGTCATCGCGAGCACCTGATCGCGCCAGTCCGAGTCTCCGCTGTTGACGGCGTCGGTCGCCCCGAACCTGAGCGCCTGTTCCATCCGGTTGACGTCGAGGTCGAGCGCGATGATCCGGGCCGCGCCATACAGGTTGGCGGTCATCATCGCGGAGAGGCCGATCGGCCCGGCACCGATCACCGCGACCACGTCACCGGGCTTCACCTTGCCGTACTTGACGCCGATCTCGAACGCGGTCGGGAGGATGTCGGACAGCATCACCGCGGCCTCGTCGCTCACCCCCTCGGGCACCCGGTAGACGGAGTTGTCCGCGAACGGCACCCGGACCAACTCCGCCTGGGTGCCGTCGATCAGGTGACCGAAGATCCAGCCGATGCCGCTCGCGCCCTCCTCGGCCAGACAGTGCGCGTACAGACCCTGATGGCAGTACGAGCAGGCGCCGCACGCGCTGACGCACGAGACGAGCACCCGGTCACCGACGGCCACCGTGGAGACGGCGGAGCCGACCTCGGTGACGGTGCCGACGCCCTCGTGGCCGAGGATCCGACCCTCCGTCACCGCCGGCACGTCGCCCTTGAGGATGTGCAGGTCCGTGCCACAGATCGTGGTCGTGTCGATGCGCACGACGACGTCGGTGGGCTGCTGGATCCGGGGATCGGGAACGTCCTCCCAAGCCTTGTTGCCGGGACCGTGGTAGACCAGTGCCTTCATTGCTCCTCCAGATACGTGTCGACCGCCGGCGGCGGCCACGAGTTCTGCGAGTTCGCGGTGCTGAGTGCCGTCGATTCCCCCGGATCCAGCAGAGCGCGGACTCCAGCCGGGCCGTGCGGCAGGGAGGGATGCTGTCAGGTCACGCGGCGCCGAGTGGGACCCGGCGAGGTCGGGACGGACCCCGGGCATCGTGTCGTGCACGTGCGGCAGGTGCGAGATGTCGAGCCCCACGCCGATCCCGGCGGTCCCGCGCCCTTCGTCGATCTCAGTGTAGGACGCGAACGCGACGCGGTCACGGGTGACGAGCCCGCCGCTCCGCGGCTTCGGCGATCAGGAGCCAGGCGTGCGGTCCGTGCCCCAGTCGGGCGCCGGCTCGGACAGCGGGTGAGCGCCCTGCGGGCGAAGCCCGTCGAAGATGAGGTCGAGGTATCGCCGCCAGAGATTCGGCCGGGGCGGGCCGGGCAGGTTCTCCACCGCGTGCAGCGGGGAGCACATCAGCAGGAACACGTCGGTGCCGGTGATGTCGGCGCGCAGTGCGCCGCTCGCCTGGGCCCGGTCGACCAGGCGGACCACCTCGCCGTGCAGCTCGTCGCGCACGCACGCGGCCGTGCAGTCGTTGCTCACCGACATCAGGAACCGCAGGTCCAGCTGGGTGCGCTGGTCCGCGGCCACGATCAGGAACCGATAGAGGCCAGCGGCCGGGTCGTCGCTGTCGAGCTGCTCGCGGGCCAGTGCGGTGAGGTGCGCCAGACGCTTCGCGACGATCGCGGCGATGAGCTCGTCCATGGTCGCGAAGTGCCGGAACACCGTGCCCTTCGCGACCCCGGCACGCCGGGCGATGCTCGCGGCCGACGCCTCGTCCCCGCGCTCGGCGAACTCCGCCTCCGCCGCCGCGAGCAGCAGCTCGCGGTTGCGCGCAGCGTCGGCACGCGGGGCAGGAGCCGTGGTCATGGGGCCAGTATAGCAAGTTGACCGATCGGTCATCTTCCCCCTACGGTCAGGTCCGACAACATGACCGCATGGTCATCTTATTGGGAGGTACTGCATGAACCTCGAAGGAGCCACCGCGCTCGTCACCGGGACGAACCGAGGCCTCGGCCACCACCTGGCAGCCGAGCTGCTGCGGCGTGGCGCCAAGGTGTACGCCGCCGCGCGCCGGCCGGAGCTGGTCGACGTCCCCGGGGCGGAGGTGCTGCGGCTCGACATCACCGACCGGGCCTCGGTCGCGGCGGCCGCCGAGGTCGCGGGAGACGTCGACGTGCTCGTCAACAACGCCGCCTCCACCGGCGGCGGCAACTTCATCGGCGGCGATCTGGACGCCATCCGCGACGTCATGGACTCCAACTACTACGGCACCCTGGCCATGATCCAGGCCTTCGCGCCGATCCTGGGTCGCAACGGCGGCGGCGCGATCCTGAACGTGCTCTCGTCCTCGGCCTGGACCACGGTCAACGGCAACACGTCCTACGCGGCGGCGAAGGCCGCACAGTGGGGGCTGACCAACGGCGTCCGCGTGGAGCTGGCCGGGCAGGGCACCTTCGTCGCGGCCCTGGTCCCCGGCCTGATCGCCACCGAGACGCTCAAGGACTACCTGTCCAGCGCCGGCGTCCAGCTTCCCGCGGGGGCGATGTACGAGCCCGAGGACCTCGCCCGATTCGCGCTGGACCAGTTCGAAGACGGTCAGATCGAGATCCTCGACCAGTACGGTGTCGCAGCCAAGGCGTCCCTGGCGGGACCGCCGCAGGAGTTCGACCTGGCGACCATCGCGGGCTGACCCGGTCCCGCCCGCTCGCCCGGGCGGGCACCTCGCACCTCGCACCTCGCACCTCGGGGCGAACACCCCTCCACGTCCCGCCGCGCGTGGTCGCGGCCTACCAAGCAAGGAGTTCCACGTGCTCATCGGAGTAACCCGTGAGACCAAGCCCGGGGAGACACGCGTCGCCGCGACGCCGACGACCGTCAGACAGCTGACCGGGCTCGGGTACGACGTCGTGGTCGAGGGCGGCGCGGGAGCGCTCTCGGCCTTCGCCGACCAGGCGTACGCCGACGCCGGCGCGCGGATCGGGACCGCCGCCGACGCCTGGGGGGCGGACGTCGTGTTCCGCGTGAACGGCCCCTCGCTGGCCGAGGTGGCGCTGCCGAAGGACGGCGCCATCCTGGTCTCGACGCTCGCGCCCGCGCTCAACCCCGAGCTCGTCGACGCGCTCGCCCGCCGACCCCTCACCGCCCTGGCGATGGACGCGGTCCCCCGCATCAGCCGGGCCCAGTCCCTCGACGTGCTCTCCAGCATGGCGAACATCGCCGGCTACCGCGCCGTCGTCGAGGCCGCGCACGAGTTCGGCCGGTTCTTCACCGGCCAGGTGACCGCCGCCGGCAAGGTGCCGCCGGCGAAGGTGCTCGTCGCCGGCGCCGGTGTCGCCGGCCTCGCCGCCATCGGCGCGGCGTCGTCGCTGGGGGCGATCGTGCGCGCCACCGACCCGCGCCCCGAGGTGGCCGACCAGGTTCGGTCGCTGGGCGGGGAGTACCTCCCCGTCGTGGTGCCGGAGCAGCAGGAGGTCTCCTCGGACGGCTACGCCAAGCCGACCTCCGAGGCGTACGACGAGGCCGCGGCGAAGCTCTACGCCGACCAGGCCGCCGACGTCGACATCGTCATCACCACCGCGCTCATCCCGGGCCGCGCGGCGCCCCGGCTCCTCACCGCCGCCGACGTGGCCGCGATGAAGCCGGGCTCGGTGATCGTCGACATGGCCGCCGGGATGGGCGGCAACGTCGCCGGCAGCGTGGCCGGCGAACGCGTGGTCACCGACCACGGCGTGATCATCCTGGGCTACACCGATCTCTCCGGCCGGCTGCCCACCCAGGCCTCGCAGCTCTACGGCACCAACCTCGTCAACCTGATGCGGCTGCTCACCCCGGCCAAGGACGGCCAGGTCGTGCTCGACCTCGACGACGTCGTCCAGCGCGGCATCACCGTGGTCAGAGACGGCGAGAAGCTGTGGCCACCGCCGCCGGTGCAGGTCTCGGCCGCGCCCGCGGCCGCACCGGCGCCCGCGGCCGTCGCGAAGCCGGAGAAGGCACCGACCTCACCGGGCGCCAGGCTCGCCCTGACCCTGGCCGGCATCGCGATCTTCGGCCTGATCACCGCCTTCGCGCCCGGCAACCTGCCCGAGCACCTCACGGTCCTGATGCTCTCGATCGTCATCGGCTACTACGTCATCGGCAAGGTCGCCCACGCCCTGCACACCCCGCTGATGTCGGTCACCAACGCCATCTCCGGCGTCGTCGTGGTCGGCGCGCTGCTGCAGATCCGGCTCGGCGACCACACCATCCAAGTGCTCGCCGCGGTCGCCGTGCTCGTGGCCTCCATCAACATCTTCGGCGGCTTCGCGGTCACGCGCCGCATGCTCGCCATGTTCAGCAAGGGGAACTGACGATGACCGTCGAAGCACTCGCCACCGCGGCGTACATCGTCGCCGCGCTCCTGTTCATCCTCAGCCTGGCCGGGCTCTCCAAGCACGAGAGCGCCCAGCAGGGCTGGGTGTACGGCGTCACCGGCATGGGCGTGGCGCTCGTGGCGACCGCCGTCCTGGTCGTCCGGCAGTCGACCGACTCGCTGCTCCGCGACGCCGGGCTGACCGGCGGCGGCCTCTCGATCGCGCTGATGGTCCTCGCCGTGGTCGTCGGCGGCGCGATCGGCCTGTGGCGCGCCCGTCTGGTGCAGATCACCGGCATGCCCGAGCTCATCGCGCTGCTGCACTCCTTCGTCGGGCTGGCCGCCGTCCTCATCGGGTGGGCGAGCCACCGCGAGGGCATGTGGCACGGAGCCCCGACCGCGCCCAGCCAGTCGCTGTGGAACATCCACAACGCCGAGATCTCGCTGGGCATCGTGATCGGCGCCGTCACCTTCACCGGCTCGATCGTGGCCAACCTCAAGCTGTCGGCCAAGATCCGCAGCGCACCGCTGATGCTGCCCGGCAAGAACCTCATCAACCTCGGCGCACTGGTCGTGATGGCGGTGCTGACGGCGATCTACGTCGTCGCCGCCCACGACGGCACCGCGAACGGGGCCACCCTCGTGCTGGCGCTGCTCACGGTGGCGGCCCTCGCGCTCGGCTGGCACCTGGTCGCCTCGATCGGCGGCGGTGACATGCCGGTCGTGGTCTCGATGCTCAACAGCTACTCCGGCTGGGCCGCGGCCGCGTCCGGATTCCTGCTCGACAACAACCTGCTGATCGTCACCGGCGCCCTCGTCGGCTCCTCCGGCGCCTACCTCTCCTACGTCATGTGCCAGGCGATGAACCGCTCCTTCATCTCGGTCATCGCCGGCGGCTTCGGGATCGAGGCGCCCTCCTCGGCCGGGGCGGACTACGGGGAGCACGTCGAGACCTCCGCCGAGCAGACCGCCGAGCTGCTCGCCTCCGCCTCGTCGGTGGTGATCACGCCCGGCTACGGCATGGCCGTCGCGCAGGCGCAGTACCCGGTCGCCGAGCTGACCCGGATCCTGCGCGAGCGTGGTGTCGACGTCCGCTTCGGCATCCACCCGGTCGCCGGCC
>JADGMW010000357.1_pt1 | contig 15233 bp, 18 predicted proteins | sample 8641801 | NCBI WGS metagenome assembly JADGMW01 (sample SAMN16272018, study PRJNA661076) | feces metagenome | isolation source: fecal sample from diarrhoea affected cattle A | host: Bos taurus | place: South Africa: Lokaleng Village, Mahikeng | collected 2019-09
AAGATCACGCCCGACGGCCGCGAGCAGATGCGGGCCCTCGGCTTCAACATCTGAGCACCAGAGTTCCGCATCGCCCCGCGCTCGCCGGTCGCACCGGTGAGCGCGGGGCGATGCGGCATCCCGAGCGGCGTCACGCTCATCGGTCCTTGAGTCGCCGCGGGTCGAGGGGCGCCGCACCCGTGTGGTGCCCGAGCACGGCGAGGTGTTCCTGCACACCCGCCACGTCGGGTGTCACAGACGCTCACGACGCTCCCACGGGGCCGCGCGCGACAGCACCGCCCGCACAGGCTTGCGTCGACCCGGAGCACCTCGACCCTGGTGTCGAGGACCCGCCGACGACGTGACCGTGCCCGACGCGCTTGTGGCGATCCCACGTCCGGGAGCATCCCAGAGCGTCACGGTCACGTTCGTCTCGGCCCGTACGTCCTGGCGGGTCACCGGCGCGATCACATGGTGGACAGGGGCAGGCAGACGCGCCGTCGGCTGCGGGCCAAGGGTCGCTCCGATCGTGAAGATCCGGTAGCGCAACTTCTTCGGCTTGTACCGGCGGGCCGGGGTCTCGCCGAACGCGAGCATCTGCATCCAGACGGTGATCTCGCCGGCCAGGTGACGACGGCGCACCAGGGCCGCAGGTGGTGTTGGTCGCGTACGTGGGTGTCTCGCATCCCCTCGACGTCCTGGGTCGCCGTCGATCCTCGGGACCTCGACCTTCGCCCTCCTACCTCGACCAGTCCCGCGCCCAGTTCATCGGCGAGCAGCAACCACTACCGGGAGCCCGACGAATGCGATGTGCATCACATCCAGTCTTTCGCATTTAGGACATTGCCGCGTACTACGTTCGCAACATGTGGTCGCAGTTGACCGCATTGCCAGCAGGGGGCCGTTGGCACGCAACGACGCGCACGCCGCTGACCTGCAGCCAACGAGATAGGGGTTCTCAATGCTCAAAGCAAGTCGAATCGCTTCATTCGCAATTTGGCGCTCTCGTAGCCGCAACCGTCGGAATCACCGCTCCAGCTCATGCCGACGAGCTAGTACCTGAGTCGGTCACCGCTCTTGACGTGGTGCCCGGCCTGACGGACAACGTCACCACGAGTACTGAAACTGCCCTCATCAAAGACGCCGTCGGGTTCGAGGCTTTGGGTGCGGCGGCCTGGCAACGCGGGTTGAAAGGCTCGGCGCGCAGAGCGCCGCCGTCGCGCACAGCGAGGGTGGGCAGACCCTCATCGAGAACACCTCAGCGAGCACCGACACCAGCAACTCCCCGGGGGAGGATGACGGGTCGTTGCCCATCGGTAGTGAGACACGCAACGGTGACACCATCACGATGGAAGTCGACGGTCTGGTTGGTGCGCCGTGGGCGGTCGATGCGAACGGGATATCGGTCCCCGCGTCCTACGAGGTGCTCGGCGACGGCACTGTCACCATGCACGTGGAACACGACGACGACGTCGCCTATCCAGTAGTGGCCGATCCGGCATACACCGGCGGGGGCTTCAGAGTTACTTGGAATGTTCTCACCCCACACTTGGTAACCGCGCAGTTCAATAAGGCTCGCACTGCTGATGCCGAAGATGGCGGTGCAGCCGTGTGCGTCCTGATCGCATTCGTGCCGGTTGTCGGCACGATAGTGGCTGCGATCTGCGTCCTGCACAACGTCGCCATCCGGGCGACATCGAGGTACGGGTACTGCCAGCAGTGGGCACTGAACTTGGTTTCCCGATCGTTCAGTGTTGGGCTCTACAAGGGCGGATGGTGTAGTTGACATGATCGATATCATGGTGATTGCTTTGTGCCTCGGGTTCGCAGTTGTCGCGATCACTGGTGGGGTCTTTCTCGCCAAGGGTCGCAGGCCAGCCGCCGTGACCCTGGCTGCGGCGGGTCTGGCGGGTCTGCTCCTCGTCGTACTTGTTGCTGGCAGGCCGGGGGTACATCAGTTCATGCTTGGTGTGCTGATCGGCTTGCCGGTGCTCATCGGTTCAGCGTGGACGCGCGAACGCAACGAACGCGCGCGCCGACCGGGGTCCGGACACGCCCCGCCGCGATAGCGACGCGATGGTGTCGGGCACATATCTCACGGTGCCTGGCACCATCGCGCTACACAGCGGGCGGCGACGCCTGGCAGATGCGGCACTCGTACTCTCGAGATGCTGTGGGACTCGGCACCGGCCAACGTCGCGCTGGCGGAGGATGCCTTCGAGCGGATCCGGCCCGTCGTCGCATGTCTCGAGGCCCAGGACGTGACCCTGAACGGGGACGAGAGCGGCGACGAGATCATCCAGCTCGCGGCCGTGGCTGTGGAGACCGCGGGGAAGCACGGCGAGATGGATCCGGCGGCGGACTGCCTGGGAAGCGCGGGCTGGTTCGGCTGACATCGCAGGTGTCAGCTCCGCCGGGTCGACGCGTCGCGGTCAGTCCTCGCCGATGCCGCGTGCCGCGAGCGCGTCGCCCGTCGCGCGTGCGCGGGCCACGGTGCGGACCGCGGCGGGCACGAGCAGCGCCCGTGGGTCGCGGTCCAGGCCCCGTGCCCGGGCGGCGTCCCGGGCCTCCGCGAAGGCCTCGACGAGCGCGGGGATGGTGCGCAGCATGAGGGCCACCGCCAGCGCGAACGTCTCGGGCGCGATGCCGACGTGACGCAGCGGCCGCGCGACGCGCACCAGGGCGTCGAGCATCACGTCGGCGCGCGTGGTGGAGGTCAGGACGGTCGCGGCGAGGACCACCGTCACCAGGTCGAGCCCGACCTCGACGCCGACTTGCCAGTCGCGCGCCCACCACTGGTACGCGCCAACCAGGGCCGCCGTGAGCGCGATGGGAGCGACGGACCGCACTGTGGCCCGCAGCGGGAGGCGGCCGAGAGCCGCCAGGGCGCCCACGAGCGCGCACGTGGCGATGGCCGCGGGCACACCGGGCACGGCCACGGCCAGCACGCCGACGAGGGCCAGGCCGAGCAGCTTGGCGCCGGGGGAGGCGCGGTGCAGGACGGTGTCGCCAGGGTGGTGGAGCCCGAGCGGCCCGGCCCATGCGGGCCGGGCTGGGCGAGGGGCCGTGCTCATCCGGTGGCAGCCGATCGTGCCGCGCACCCGGAGGTCGCCGCCATGAGCGCGCGGTAGCGGACGACGCCCTCGGCGGGGTCGCCGTCATGCACCACGGCGCCCTCGTCCACCACGAGGACCCGGTCGGCGCGGGCCGCGGCGTCGAGGTCGTGGGTGACGTGCAGCACCTGCTGGCCGAGGCCGTCGAGGAGGTCGTCGACGATCGTGCGCCACCGCAGGTCCAGGCGGGTGGTCGGCTCGTCGCAGACCAGGACCGCAGGCTCGGTGGCGAGCACCCCGGCGATGGCCAGGAGCTGCTTCTGCCCGCCGGACAGCGCGTGCACCGGAGTCTCGGCGCGGTCCGCGAGGCCGAACCGCCCGAGGATCTCGCGGGCCCGAGCCTCGCGCTCGCCGGCGGCGAGCGGGAGGCGCCGCAAGGACAGTGCGACGTCCTCCGCGGCGGTGGGCATCACGAGCTGGGCGTCGGGGTCGGAGAACACGAAGCCGACGCGTTGCCGCACCGCGCGGCCGTCCCGCGCCGTGTCGAGGCCGTCCACCCGCACCGCGCCGGCCGACGGCAGCGTGAGGCCGTTGACGAGCCGCGCGAGCGTGGACTTGCCCGAGCCGTTCGCGCCGATCACCGCGATGCGCCGTTCGACGAGCCGGCACGTCACGGGGTGCAGCAGCGTGCGGACGTCGTCGGGCGCGTCGCCGCCGTCACGCGCGGCGTACGCGGTGACAGTGGCGGCGTCGAACTCGATCATGGGGGCGGCCGGGTCAGCGCCGGTGGCGCAGCAGGTCGGGGAACGCGCGGAACACGGCCGTGGCGACGAGCGCCGCCAGCAGGTTCTTGATCACATCGCCGGGCAGGAACGTGGCCCCGGCGGCGATGGCCTCACCCGCGGACATGTCCAGGCGCCAGCCCATCACGGCGATGCCGATCGGGTGGATGAGCAGCAGGCTGGCCGTCGCCGCGGAGCCGAAGACGGCCAGGTAGGCCAGCGTCGAGCGCAGCGGGCGCTCCCGGCCGGCGAGCGAGGGGACCCGGTTGGCCGCCCAGGTCGCCGCAGAGCCGCCGAGCAGCCGGCGGGCCGGGGCCACGAGCAGGCCAGCGAGCAGCGCCGCGAGCGGGAAGGCCAGCAGGTAGCCCGCCGACGGCTTGCCCAGGACGGCCAACCCGCCCGTGCCCTGCGCGAAGACCGGCAGGCCGGCGAGCCCCACGGCCAGGTACAGCAGCACGGCGAGCGCCCCACGGCGCGGGCCGAGGACCAGGCCGGCGAGCATCACGCCGAAGGTCTGCAGCGTGATCGGCACGGCCATGCCGGCCACGGGGATGGCGGGCAGGACCGCGCAGACGGCGATGAAGGCGGCGAACGTGGCGATCAACGCGACGTCGGCGGCCACGGAGGCGCGCTCCACGGGCAGCGCCACGGTGGCGGCGCCGCGTTCGGCGGGCACGGCGAGGGGGTCGAGCTGGGCGTCGGACATGGGTCTCCCTGAGTCGCGGTGCGGAGGCGGTGCGGGGGACGCCGTGAGCTCCACGGACATCGGCAACGGTAGCCGGTCGTAAACTTGATGGCGTTTGTGCCCGCGTCCAATGAAGATGGCGGGCGTTCAGAGGAAACCCCAGTCGGCCGAGCGCCGACGCCGGAAGGACATCCGTGATCACTGCCCACTCCGTCGAGCTGCGCGTCGGCGCCCGTGTGCTGCTCGAGGAGGCCACCTTCCGTATCGCGGCAGGTGACCGGATCGGTCTCGTGGGGCGCAACGGCGCCGGCAAGACGACGTTGACCAAGACCCTCGCCGGGGAGACCCTGCCCACCGGCGGGCAGATCACCCGGACGGGCGAGGTCGGCTACCTCCCGCAGGACCCGCGCACCGGCGACCTGCACGTCCTGGCGCTGGACCGCGTGCTCTCCGCCCGCGGCCTCGACGAGATCGTCCGGTCGATGCGGGAGACCGAGGGCGCGATGGCCAGCGCGGACGACGAGACGCGTGACGCGGCGATGGAGCGCTACTCCAAGCTCGACGCGCGGTTCCAGGCCGGGGGCGGGTACGCGGCCGAGAGCGAGGCGCATCGCATCGCCGCGAACCTCGGGCTCGACGACCGGGTGCTGGGCCAGACCATCGGCACGCTCTCCGGTGGCCAGCGCCGCCGCGTCGAGCTGGCGCGCATCCTGTTCTCCGGCGTCGACACCCTCCTTCTCGACGAGCCCACGAACCACCTGGACCACGACTCGATCATCTGGCTGCGCGACTACCTCAAGTCCTACCCGGGCGGGTTCGTGGTCATCAGCCACGACACCGAGCTGCTGCGCGCCACCGTCAACAAGGTGTTCCACCTGGACGCCAACCGCGGGGAGCTCGACCAGTACAACCTGGGCTGGGACGCCTACCTGCGCCAGCGCGAGACCGACGAGAAGCGCCGCAAGCGCGAGCGCGCGAACACCGAGAAGAAGGCCACGGTGCTGCTGGCCCAGGCCGACAAGATGCGCGCGAAGGCCACCAAGGCCGTCGCCGCGCAGAACATGATGCGGCGCGCCGAGCGGATGCTGTCGGGCCTCGAGGAGGTCCGCGCGTCCGACAAGGTCGCCAAGCTGCGGTTCCCGGACCCCGCGCCCTGCGGCAAGACGCCGCTGACCGCGGCCGGGCTGTCGAAGACGTACGGGTCGCAGGAGGTCTTCACCGACGTCGACCTGGCCATCGACAAGGGCAGCCGCGTGGTGGTGCTCGGGCTCAACGGCGCGGGGAAGACGACGCTGCTGCGGATGCTCGCGGGCATCGAGAAGCCCGACACGGGCGAGGTCCGCGCCGGCCACGGCCTCAAGCTCGGCTACTACGCGCAGGAGCACGAGACGCTCGACCTGGACCGGACGGTGCTGGAGAACCTGCGCTCGTCCGCGCCCGACCTCTCCGACACGCAGGTCCGCTCGGTCCTCGGCTCGTTCCTGTTCTCGGGCGACGACGCGGAGAAGCCGGCCCGGGTGCTCTCGGGCGGCGAGAAGACCCGGCTCGCGCTCGCGGCGCTGGTGGTCTCGGCGGCGAACGTGCTGCTGCTCGACGAGCCCACCAACAACCTGGACCCGGCCAGCCGCCAGGAGATCCTCGCCGCGCTGCGGTCCTACACCGGCGCCGTGGTCCTGGTCAGCCACGACGAGGGCGCCGTCGAGGCGCTCGACCCCGAGCGCATCGTGCTGCTGCCGGACGGCGTGGAAGACCTGTGGGGCCCGGACTACCTGGACCTCATCTCGCTCGCCTGAGGGAAGGGCCGGTCCAGTCTGGAGGGCCCAGCCCAGCCTGGAGGGCTCAGCCCGGACGGCCGTGGGCGCCGAGCCGGGCGTCGACGAGGGCGTCCTCCTCGTCCTCGGCGCTCGGCCCGCGGCGCCGGCGCGGCTCCCGGGCCGTGCGCTCCGCGGCGGCCTGCGGGTCGTCGTCGGCGGACTCGCGCAGGTCGCGCCGCGCCAGCATCGAGAACCCGACCAGCGAGCCCAGGGCGAACGTCCACCACTGGAACGAGTACGACAGGTGCGAGCCGGGGTCGGTGCTCGGGGCGGCCAGCGCGCCCAACGCCCCGGCGGCCGGGTCCTCGGCCACGAGCGACCCGTAGGCCCGGTACGCGGGCTGGGCCGGGTCGGCCGAGCCGCCGGCCACGAGGACCTCGTCGACGGTGATCGACTGGACCTGGCCCGCGGGGGCGGCCCTGCCGAGCGAGGGCTCGTCGAGCCGCAGGCGCGCCGTCACGGTGACGCTCCCGGCTGGAGGGGCCGGGACGTCGACGGCGGAGGACGCGTCGTCGCCCCACGGGATGTACCCGCGGTCGACCAGCAGCACCGAGCCCGGCTCGCCGCCCTCCTCCAGCACGAGGGGGACCAGCACGTGGTACCCGGGCTGCCCGTCGACCGGGCGGTTGCGCAGGAGGACGGTGCGCTGCGGGTCGTAGCGGCCCACGACCTCGACCGGCTGCCACTCCTGGGTGGCGGCCAGCGGCTGCGCGGGGGAGTCGAGCACCGCGGACAGCGGGACGGGTTCGGCGTCGTAGTTGGCCTCGACCACCGTGATCTGGGCGTCGCGCGCGACGTGCCTGTTCCACTGCCAGCGCCCGGCGAGCGTGCAGCCCACCGCGATCAGGACGCCCAGCAGGACGACCCCGACCGCGCGGCGGACCCGCGGGCTCATGAGACGTCGACGACCGGCAGCTCGGAGACCGGGACGACGTCGCGCAGGAAGGACCGGGCCCCCAGGTACTGCTCGAGGTGCTCGCGGTGGCCGTCGCATGCCAGCCAGACCTTGCGGCGCTCGGGGGTGTGCAGCTTCGGGTTGTTCCACAGCAGGCCCCAGGCCGCCTCGGAGCGGCACCCGCGCGCGCTGCACACGAGCTCGTCGACCGCGTCGGGGGTGGGGGACAGCAGGTTCATCGGTGGTTGCCTCCGAGCTGGTCGGCGCCAGGTCGACGACCTGGCCCGAGGGTGCGTGGGTCCATGAGCGGGTCGTCGGACGCCTGGCGCTCGCGCCCGGCGTTGGCCAGCAGCACGGCGACGTACGGCAGGACGACGGCGGCCACGATCATCGCGATCGAGAACGCCACGGGGATCCGGTGCCACGTCAGCACTGCCACGACGAAGCAGACGACGCGCACGCCCATCTGGACCAGGTACCGCTTGGTGCGGCGAGCCAGGTCGTCCGCCAGAGCCTCGGGCGCCGAGGTGATCCGGTGGACCTCCTCGCCATCCCCCCGCTTCGTGCTCATCACCCGATCCTAAGTCCGGGCGACGCCGGCGGAACCCCTCGGCGCCAACGTCCGCGCGCACGGCGCTGTTGTGCGGACCTGACAACACGCCGGTCTCATCCTGTGCGAGGACATCGCCCCTGACCCGGGCGCTCGTCGGCTAACGTCGGTTGCCGTGCCTCAGACCACAGTGAACTCACCCACACCTCGCAGCGTCCTGGTGACCGGCGCGAACCGCGGCATCGGCCGCGCGATCGCGGAGCGGTTCGTGGCGGCGGGGGACAAGGTCGCCACGATCTACCGGGGCGGGGACCTGCCCGACGGGGTCTTCGGCGCGGTCGGCGACATACGCGACACGGCGGCGGTCGACGCGGCCTTCGCCGCGGTCGAGGAGGCCCACGGGCCGGTCGAGGTGCTCGTCGCCAACGCCGGGGTCACGCGGGACCAGCTCCTGCTGCGCATGACCGACGAGGAGTTCGAGGGCGTCCTCGACGTGAACCTCACCGGCACGTTCCGCTGCGTGCGGCGCGCCTCGAAGAACATGATCCGGATGCGCCGCGGCCGGATCGTCCTGATCTCCTCGGTGGTGGGGCTCTACGGCAGCGCGGGCCAGGTGAACTACGCGGCCTCGAAGGCGGGCCTGGTCGGCATGGCGCGGTCGATCACGCGCGAGTTGGGCGGCCGCGGGATCACGGCCAACGTGGTCGCCCCGGGCTTCATCGACACCTCCATGACCGCGGACCTCCCCGCCGAGCGCCAGGACGCCTACCGCGCCGCGATCCCGATGGGCCGGTTCGCCCAGCCGGACGAGGTCGCGGGTGTCGTGCAGTTCCTGGCCTCGCCCGACGCCGGGTACATCTCCGGGGCGGTCATCCCCGTCGACGGGGGCCTCGGCATGGGGCACTGACCGCCCCGCCCCCACCTGATCGACCCCTGCAGCACCTCACGACTAGCGGAACGGAACAGCACCCATGGGTCTGCTCGACGGCAAGAAGCTCCTCGTCACCGGCGTCCTCACCGACAGCTCGATCGCGTTCCACGTCGCGCGGCTCGCCCAGGAGCAGGGCGCGGAGGTCGTGCTGACCTCGTTCGGCCGCCAGTTCCGGCTGACGCAGGCCATCGCCCGCCGCCTGCCGCGGCCCGCGCCCGTGGTGCAGCTCGACGTCACCTCGGACGAGGACCTCGCCGCGCTCGCGGACCGGGTGCGCGAGCACGTCGACGGCCTCGACGGCGTGGTCCACTCGATCGGCTTCGCGCCGCAGTCGGTGATGGGCGGCAACTTCCTCGCCGGCGAGTGGGACGACGTGGCGACCGCGGTGCGCGTCTCGGCGTACTCGCTGAAGTCCCTCGCCGTCGCCACGCAGCCCTTGCTGGGCGCCGGCTCGTCGATCGTGGGGCTCACCTTCGACGCCCGGTACGCGTGGCCGGTGTACGACTGGATGGGCGTGGCGAAGGCCGCCTTCGAGTCCACCGCCCGCTACCTCGCCCGTGACTTGGGACCCGAGGGCGTCCGCGTGAACCTCGTCTCGGCCGGCCCGATCAGGACCACCGCGGCCAAGTCCATCCCCGGGTTCGAGGCCATGGAGGGCGGCTGGCCCGACCGCGCCCCCCTCGGCTGGGACGTCACCGACCCCGAGCCGACGGCCCGCGCGGTCGCGGCGCTGCTCTCCGACTGGTTCCCGGCGACGACGGGCGAGATCGTCCACGTCGACGGCGGCGTGCACGCGATGGGACTCTAGGAGGGTGAACACGCCCGCTCCCCGCCGACTCGTGCTGCTCCGACACGCCAAGGCGGAGCATGGACAGCTCGAGGACCGGATGCGGCCGCTCGCGCTGGCCGGCCGGCAGCAGGCCGGGGGCGTGGGCGCCAGCCTGAGCGATGAGGGGCTCGTCCCCGAGCACGTCGTGTGCTCGGGGGCGGTCCGCACCCGGCAGACCTGGGACCTGGCCCGCACCTCCCTCACGGGCGCCCCCGAGACCGTCGATGTGAACGACGACCTCTACCTGGCGGGCGTGCGCCAGGTGCTGGAGATCCTGCGCGGCGTCCGCGACGACGTGTCGACGGTGCTGGTCGTGGGCCACGAGCCCGTGATGTCGCAGACGGCCGCGACGCTGGCCGGGCCGGGCTCCGACGAGGCCGTGCTGGACCGTGTGCGGCTCGGGGTCCCGACGGCGAGCTACTCGGTGCTCGAGACGGACGCGGTGTGGTCCGAGCTCGAGCCGGACGGCGCGCGCCTCCTGCGGCTGGTCACCCCCGCCTGAGCGCGAGGGCTGGCCTCAGCCGGCTCGCGTGAACGGCGCCAGGGCCAGCACGTCGTCGAGCCGCCCGCGGACCACGGCGTCGGCCTGCCCGCACACGAGCGGCTTGGCGTTGAAGGCGATCCCGAAACCGGCCTGGTCCAGCATGTCCAGGTCGTTCGCGCCGTCCCCGATCGCGATCGTCTGGTCGAGCGCGATGCCGGACTCCGCGGCGAACTCGCGCAGCGCCAGCGCCTTGGCGGCCCGGTCGATCACCGGGCCCCGCACGCGCCCCGTGAGCACGCCGTCGCGCGCCTCGAGGCCGTTCGCCCGGAACCGGGTGATGCCCAGGCTCGCGGCGAGCGGGGCGACGACCTCGACGAAGCCGCCCGAGACGAGGGCGACGGGCCAGCCGCGGGCGTCCAGCTCGGCGACCAGCTCGACCGCCCCGGGGGTCAGCTCGACCTCTGCCAGCACCTCGGCGAAGACGTCGGTGGTGAGCCCGGCCAACGTCGCCACCCGCTGGTGCAGGGAGGCGGTGAAGTCGATCTCCCCGCGCATCGCCCGGTCGGTGATGTCCGCGACCGCCTCGAGCGAGCCCGATCGCGCGGCGAGCAGCTCGATCACCTCCGCCGTGATGAGCGTCGAGTCGACGTCCATCACCACCAGCCGGGGCGGGGTCGAGGGCGCGGGGGTGCTCAGGGCGTCAGGCAGCGTGCTCACCTGGGCAGGGTAGTGCGCCCTGCTCGGGCCTCGCGGCCATCGACCACGTCCCGGATCCCGCGCTTTCTGGCCCCGCGGCCGCAGTGGCCCTCACGCCTCGATGATCGTCCCCTTCGGCACCACGGTGATGCCCGACTCGGTGACGGTGAACCCACGCGCCAGGTCCTGCTCGCGGTCCAGGCCGACGCGGGCGCGCTCCGGCACCACGACGTTCTTGTCGAGGATCGACCGGTGCACCTGCGCGTACCGGTTGACCTGCACGCCGTCCATCAGCACCGAGTCGGTGACCTGGGCCCATGAGTGCAGGTACACGCCGGGGGACAGCACCGAGCCGGACACCGTGGCTCCCGACACGAGCACGCCGGGGGAGACGATCGAGTCGGCCGCGTGGCCGAGCCGCCCGGCGCCCGCGTGCACGAACTTCGCGGGCGGCAGGCCCGTGTAGCCGGTGTGCAGCGGCCACTCGTAGTTGTAGAGGTTGAACACCGGCTCGATCGAGATGAGGTCCTGGTTCGCGTCGTAGTACGAGTCGAGCGTCCCGACGTCGCGCCAGTAGTCCCGGTCGCGCGGCGTCGACCCGGGCACGTCGTTGCGGATGAAGTCGTAGACCCCGGCGGTCCCGCGCTCGACGAAGGCAGGCACCAGGTCGCCGCCCATGTCATGCCGCGAGGTCGGGTTCTCCGCGTCGGCGGTGACGGCGCGGACCAGCGCGTCGGCGTTGACGACGTAGTTGCCCATCGACGCGAGGATCTCCTGCGGCGAGTCCGGCAGCCCGACGGGGTCGGTCGGCTTCTCGCGGAACGCCCTGATGCGCGTGGGGTCGTCCGCGGAGGTCTCGATGACGCCGAACTGGTCGGACATCGCGATGGGCTGGCGGATGCCCGCGACGGTCAGCTCGGCGCCCGAGGCGATGTGCTGGTCGACCATCTGGGAGAAGTCCATGCGGTACACGTGGTCCGCGCCGACCACGACCACGATGTCCGGCCGCTCGTCGTCGATGATGTTCAGGCACTGGTAGATCGCGTCGGCGCTGCCGAGGTACCAGTGCTTGCCCACGCGCTGCTGCGCGGGCACCGGGGCGACGTAGTTGCCGAGCAGCGAGGACATGCGCCACGTCTTGGTGACGTGGCGGTCGAGGCTGTGGGACTTGTACTGCGTGAGCACGACGATGTGCAGGTAGTGGGAGTTCACGAGGTTCGAGAGGGCGAAGTCGACCAGGCGGTAGATGCCACCGAACGGCACGGCGGGCTTGGCCCGGGCCGCGGTCAGGGGCATGAGTCTCTTGCCCTCTCCACCTGCAAGGACGATCGCGAGGATGCGCGGCGCTGCCATGACATGACCCTAGGGCCACGGGCCCGCCCAGGGCGAGGTGGACGCCCCGACGCGCTAGCGTGTCGCACACAGTCGGGCCGGGCGGATCCCCTGCCCACGGGGAGGGGATGGACGTGCGGATCGACCTGTTGACCCGGGAGTACCCGCCCCACGTGTACGGCGGGGCGGGCGTGCACGTGGCCGAGCTCGCGGCCGTCCTGCGGCGCAGCATCGACGTGCGGGTCCAGTGCTTCGACGGCGGGCGGGCCGAGCCAGGCGTGGTCGGCCACGCGGTCCCGGTCGAGCTGGCGGAGGCGAACCCCGCGCTGGCGACGTTCGGGGTCGACCTCGAGATCGCCGACGCCGTGGGCCGGCCGGGCGGCCGGGTCGCCGAGCACGACGTGGACGGCCCCGCCGAGCTCGTCCACTCGCACACCTGGTACGCGAACCTCGCCGGGCGGCTGGCCGCCCTGCAGTACGGCATCCCGCACGTCGTGACCGCGCACAGCCTCGAGCCGCTGCGGCCGTGGAAGGCCGAGCAGCTCGGCGGCGGCTACGCGCTGTCGAGCTGGGCCGAGCGCGCCGCGTTCGAGTCCGCAGACGCTGTCATCGCGGTCAGCGCGGGCATGCGGGAGGACATCCTGCGCAGCTATCCGCAGATCGACCCCGCCCGCGTGCACGTGGTGCACAACGGCATCGACCTCGACGGCTGGCAGCGCCCGACCGGCGCCGAGGAGCTCGCCCGCGCGGACGCGGTGGTCCGCGGGCTCGGCATCGACCCCGAGCGCCCCTCGGTGGTCTTCGTCGGGCGCATCACCCGGCAGAAGGGCCTGCCCTACCTGCTGCGCGCCGCCGAGGCGCTGCCGCCCGAGGTCCAGCTCGTGCTGTGCGCCGGCGCGCCCGACACCCCCGAGATCGCGGCCGAGGTCAGCGCTCTCGTGGCGGACCTGCGGGCCAAGCGCGACGGCGTGGTGTGGATCGAGCAGATGCTCCCGCGCCCCGACCTCGTCGCGGTGCTCGCGAGCGGCACGGTGTTCGTGTGCCCCTCGGTGTACGAGCCGCTCGGCATCGTCAACCTGGAGGCCATGGCGGTGGGGCTGCCCGTGGTGGGCACCGCCACCGGGGGCATCCCCGAGGTCGTCGACGACGGCGTGACGGGCGTGCTCGTGCCCATCGACCAGGTGCAGGACGGCACCGGCGCCCCGGTCGACCCCGAGAAGTTCGTGGCCGACCTCGGCGCCGCGCTCGTGCGGGTGGTCGGGGACCCGGAGCGGGCCGCGCAGATGGGCCTGGCCTCGCGGGTCCGCGTCGAGGAGCACTTCTCCTGGGACGCGGTCGCCGAGCGCACCCTGGAGGTGTACCGCTCGGTGCTCCCCGGCTGACGTCCCGCGGTCAGGGACGCGCCGGCTGCTGCTGGGTGGCGGCCGACATCGCCCGGCGGGCTGCCCGGTCGACCTCGCGCAGGGCCGTGGACCGCTGGTCCGCCTGCCAGAGGTTCACCGCGCCGCCGTCGTCGGCGGTGGCCAGCTCGACGATGGCCCGCAGCCGGGCCGCGCTGCCCAGCACCCGCACCCGGCGCCCGTCGATGCCGTCGGGCAGCAGCCAGCCCGGGTCGACGCCGGTGCGCAGCGCCGCGATCGCGTCGGCCGCGTCGGGGCGCCACCGTGCGACGTCGAGCGAGGCGAGCGCCTCGGTGGCCTGGGTCAGCGCGGTCCGCAGCTCGGTCTCGGACTCGGAGAGCGAGCCCACCTGGCCCACGAAGGCGGTGCGCCAGTCGGGCACCGGCTGGACGTCCCACGTCACCAGGTGGCCCTGCTCGTACACCGACCCGAAGGACTCGACCTCCGGCACGGCCGCCCACGCGCCCTGGTCGGTGTGGACGAGCACGCACTCGCCGGAGTGGGTGGCCGCGCTCGACACGGCGCTCGGCACGCCCGAGGGGTCGCCCGGCGCGGGGAGCACCGCGGCGACCGCCCGCGGGCCCGAGGCCCAGGCGGCGACCAGCTCGGACAGCGTCGAGCCGAGCTCCACCGCCTCGCCCGAGGCCCGCACCGCATGCGGCTCGTCGTCGCCCTGCACCGCCTCGAGGAGCTGGCGGACGGGCGCCGAGCCCGCTCCCACCTCCTGCAGCCAGAGCGCGAGGACGACCGATCGCGGCAACGCCAGCCCGGAGTGATCCATCGCACCAACCTACGACGCCTCGCGTGCTCCCCGGCCGAAGCCGGCCCGACTAGGGTCTATGCCCATGAGTGACGTGCTCGACCTGCAGGACGTGTCCATCCGGCGTGGCGCCACGACGATCCTTGACGGGGTGTCGTGGACCGTGCGCGACGGCGAGCGGTGGGTGGTGCTGGGCCGCAACGGCGCCGGCAAGACGACGCTGCTGCAGATCGCGGCCGGCCGGATGCATCCCTCCTCGGGCACGGCGGACCTGCTGGGCTCGCGGATGGGACGGGTCGACGTGTTCGAGCTGCGCCCGCGCATCGGGCTGTCCAGCGCCGCGCTCGCGGACCGGATCCCCGCGGGCGAGCTGGTGCGCGACGTGGTCCTCACCGCCGCCTACGGGGTGACGGGCCGGTGGCGCGAGTCGTACGAGAAGCTCGACGAGGGCCGGGCGACGGACCTGATGGCCGCCTTCGGTGTGGCGCACCTGGCGGACCGCCGGTTCGGCACGCTGAGCGAGGGGGAGCGCAAGCGGGCGCAGATCGCGCGCTCGCTGATGACCGACCCCGAGCTGCTGCTGCTCGACGAGCCTGCCGCGGGGCTCGACCTCGGTGGGCGCGAGGAGCTGGTCGGCGCGCTCGCCGAGCTGGCCCGCGACCGCCGCTCCCCGGTGATGGTGCTGGTGACGCACCACGTCGAGGAGATCCCGCCGGGCTTCACCCACCTGATGCTGCTGCGTGACGGCCGGGTGCACGCCGCCGGCCCGATCGAGGAGACGCTCACCCCGGAGAACCTCTCGTCGGCCTTCGGCATCGACCTCGTGGTGGACCGCCACGGCGAGCGCTGGGCGGCGCGCGCCGCCTGACGGGGAGAGGCCGCCTGTCAGGCGGCCGCGAAGTCCACGACCGCCCGGACCACCTGCGGCTCGGCGAGCATGCGCTCGTGGTCGAGGCCTCGTGTGGTGAGCAGCTCGCCGGAGCCCGCATGGGCGGCGAGCATGCGGTGGGCGTGCGCGATGGGCACGACGTGGTCGTCGTGGT
>JADGMW010000103.1_pt4 | contig 15225 bp, 12 predicted proteins | sample 8641801 | NCBI WGS metagenome assembly JADGMW01 (sample SAMN16272018, study PRJNA661076) | feces metagenome | isolation source: fecal sample from diarrhoea affected cattle A | host: Bos taurus | place: South Africa: Lokaleng Village, Mahikeng | collected 2019-09
CGGCTCCGTGCCGCCCGTCGGCGCGGAGGGCGCAGGGATGGAAGTCGTGGACGTCATAGGTGCAACCCGCATTCCGTCTTGTCCTGGCCTGACCAGCGCCCGGCTCGGGCGTCCTCGCCGGGCGCCACGGGCCGGGTGCACGGGGCGCAGCCGATCGAGGTGTAGCCGATCTGGCGCAGCGGGTTCAGCAGCACCCCGTGCTCCTCGGCATAGGCGTCCACGTCCGCCTGGGTCCAAGCGGCGAGGGGGTTGAGCTTGACCTTGGCACGGCGCTCGTCCCATCCGACGACGGGGATGTCGGTGCGGGTCGGGGCGTCCTCGCGGCGCATGCCGGTGGCCCAGGCGCTGTAGGGGGCCAGTCCGCGCTCGAGCGGCTCGACCTTGCGCAGCGCGCAGCACAGGTCCGGGCGGCGCTCGTGCAGTCGGGGGCCGTGCTCGGCGTCCTGCTCGGCGACGGTCTGGCGGGGCAGCACGGTGCGCACCGTGATGGGTGTCGTCGCCGCGTAGGCGTCGCGGGTGCCGATCGTCTCCGGGAAGTGGTAGCCGGTGTCGAGGAACAGCACGTCCACGCCGGGCGCCGCGCGTCCCGCGAGGTGCACCAGGACCTCGTCGCCCATCGACGACGCGACCACGAGCCCGGCTCCGAAGACGTCGTGCGCCCACCGGAGCACGTCGAGGGGGTGCGCGCCCTCCCACGTGGCGCCGGCTTCCCGGGCGAGGTCCCGCGCGCTCGGCGCGGCCCCGGTCATCGTCGCCCTGCCAGGGCGAGGAAGCGCACGGCGAACACCCGGGCGCACGTGCGGCACTCCCACTCCCCGTGCCGCTCGCCCGCGGGGCGCAGGTCCTCCCCGGCGCAGAACGGGCAGTAGTACGGCACGGCGCGCTGGCCCGCGTCGCCGCCGCTCATCGGAGGTCCTGGTCGTCGGCGCGCACGGCCCACTGCGCGAACAGCTCGCCCTCGTGGCGCTGCGCGTCGAACCGCCGCGCGACCCGCTCCACGTAGTCCGGCAGGTCGTCAGCGGGAACGCGCAGCCCGCGCAGGGTGCGGCCGATCCCGCTGGTGAGGCCGAGCCCGCCGCCGAGGTGCACCTGGTAGCCGTCCTCGCCGCCCGCGAGCGCGCCCTTGAGGCCGATATCGGCCACCTGGATGCGGGCGCAGGAGTTCGGGCAGCCGTTGAGGTTGATGGTGAGCGGGTGGTCGAACGTCGGCAGGCGGGACTCCAGCTCGGCGACCAGCCGCGCGCCCCTGGCCTTGGTCTCGACGATCGCCAGCTTGCAGAACTCGATGCCGGTGCAGGCCATGGCGCCGCGCCGGAACGTGGACGCCTGGCGCACCGCCAGGCCGAGGCCCTCCAGGCCGTCGACGAGCGCGTCGACCTGGTCGGCGGGGACGTCGAGGACGACGATCTTCTGCTCGGCGGTCAGGCGGACCCGGCGGGACCCGCAGGCCTCCGCGAGGTCGGCGAGGGCGGCGAGGACCGGTCCTGGCGTCCGGCCGACCAGCGGCGCGGCGCCGACGTAGAACCGGCCGTCCTTCTGCGGGTGGACGCCCACGTGGTCGCGCCGGGCGAACGGCGGCGGGGGAGGCTCGGGGCCGTCGGGGAGGGTGAACCCGAGGTACTCGCCCTCGAGCACGTCGCGGAAGAGCTCGGGCCCCCAGTCGGCGACGAGGAACTTCAGCCGGGCGCGGGAGCGCAGCCGGCGGTAGCCGTAGTCCCGGAAGATCCCCGCGACGCCGGCCCACACGTCGGGGATCTGCTCGAGGGTGACGAAGGCCCCCAGGCGGACGGCCAGCCGCGGGTTGGTCGACAGGCCGCCGCCCACCCACAGGTCGAAGCCGGGGCCGAGCTCGGGGTGGAGCACGCCGACGAACGACACGTCGTTGATCTCGTGGGCGACGTCCTGGTGCGGGGATCCGCTGATGGCGGTCTTGAACTTGCGCGGCAGGTTCGAGAAGTCGGGGTTGCCCACGAAGCGGGCGCTGACGGCCTCGACGGCCGGGGTGCCGTCGATGATCTCGTCCGCCGCGACGCCGGCCACGGGGGAGCCGAGGATCACGCGCGGGGTGTCGCCGCACGCCTCCTGGGTGGTCAGGCCCACGGCCTCGAGCCGGCGCCAGATCGTCGGGACGTCCTCGATGCGCACCCAGTGGAGCTGCAGGTTCTGCCGGTCGGTGATGTCGGCGGTGCCGCGCGCGTGCTCCAGGGAGACCTCGGCGATCGTCCGCAGCTGGTCGGTGCTCAAGGCGCCGCCGTCGCACCGCACGCGCAGCATGAAGTACTCGTCGTCGAGCTCGTGCGGCTCCATGGTGGCCGTGCGGCCGCCGTCGATGCCGGGGCGGCGCTGGGTGTACAGGCCCCACCAGCGCATCCGGCCGCGCAGGTCGTCGGGGGTGATCGAGGCGAAGCCCTGCTGGGAGTAGACCTGCTCGATGCGGTGGCGCACGTTGAGCCCGTCGTCCTCCTGCTTGAACCGCTCGTTGGCGTTCTGCGGCTCGCGCGAGCCGAAGGCCCACTGGCCTTCGTCTTTGGCCGCAGGCGGGGCGATCCGTGTGTGCGCCATCAGGCGCCTCCTCCGGTGTCTCGGGGGACGTGCAGGCTCGTCGGCCACCCACATGGGTGGCGGTGGCGGGCGCCGCGCGCCCATCAGCAGGGACGAGCGGTCACGCGCTCCGGGGGCAGGCGCCCGGACAGCACAGGCCACGACAGTGGCGGCGAGGAGAGGGCGCCGTCTGGCGCCGCCCCGCGGTCCGGGTGTCCGCGGGCGCCGTCATGCCGACGGGCGCGCTGGCGCCCGCCGCACGCGGGCGGCAGTCGCGGACACACTGGGACGAATGCACCATCTGAGGCTGACAGGTCCGAACGGGTGACGACAGCCCCGGACCGCATGGTGAGACCAGGTGCCCGGTGACTGGGACAGTGGCAACCCCGCCCGACGGGCCGGTGGGCGCCGTTCGGGCAGGCCCTCCCGCCCCCGTAGGCTCAGGCGTCGTGACATCGACGCACGCCGCGCCCGCCCACCCCGCGAGCCTCACGGCGCGCCGGCCCCACGTCCCCGCCGAGCGCCTCCTGGCCGAGCTGGTGCCCCCGCGCCACTTCGCGGACGAGTCGTTCGACACCTACCGGCCCGACCCCTCCCACCCCAGCCAGCAGGCCGCCCTGGACCGTCTGCGGGGAGTCGCCGAGGAGCTCGCCGGGGCACGGCGGAGCGGGGCATGGTGGCGGCGGCGCCGAGCGGCCGCGCCGCCCGCGGTCTACCTCGACGGCGGCTTCGGCGTCGGCAAGACGCACCTGCTCGCCTCGCTCGCGCACGCGGTGGGGGAGGGCGCCGCCTACGGCACGTTCGTCGAGTACACGAACCTGGTGGGTGCCCTCGGGTTCCTGCCCACCGTCGAGGCGCTCGGCGGGCGGGCCCTGGTGTGCATCGACGAGTTCGAGCTCGACGACCCGGGCGACACGGTGCTGATGGCACGCCTGCTGCGAGAGCTCGCCGACCGCGGGGTCGCGCTGGCCGCGACGTCCAACACGCTGCCCGGCTCGCTCGGCGAGGGGCGCTTCGCGGCCGAGGACTTCCTCCGCGAGATCCAGGCGCTCTCGGACCGCTTCGAGGTGGTGCGGGTCGACGGGGAGGACTACCGCCACCGCGCCCTCACGACAGAGGGTCCGAGCCTGGAGGACGACGCCGTGCGGGCCGCCGCCGCCACGGTGCCGGGATCGACGCTCGACCCCCTGGACGACCTCGTGGCGCACCTGGCCACCGTGCACCCCAGCCGCTACGGCGCCCTGCTCGACGGTGTGCGCCTGGTCGCCGTGACCGGCGTCGGCCCGGTCGAGGCGCAGGACGTCGCCCTGCGCCTCGTGGTCCTCGTCGACCGCCTCTACGACCGGGACGTGCCGGTGCTGCTGGGCGGAGGCGGCCCCGAGCGGCTGTTCACGGCCGAGATGCTGGCCGGCGGGTACCGCAAGAAGTACCACCGGGCGCTGTCCCGCCTCGGCGCCCTGGCGGAGGCCGGACGGGCGCTGCTGTAGCCCTCTCCTGGTGCGGGGTCAGGCCAGCACCGCGACGCTGCGCCCCGGCAGGGTGACGTGCGCTGCCGCGTCGTCGCCGCCCGGCGGGTCCAGCCGCACCGGAGACCACGCGGCCCGGACGGTGAGCGGCCGGTCCGCCCGGAGCGGGATGCGGCGCTCCTCGTCGGACAGGTTCACCACCACGCGGGCGCCGCCGCGCTCGACCACGAGCCAGCCGCGCCACCCGTCGTGCTCGTCGGCGGACTCCTCGAAGCGCACCTCGGTGGCCGCCAGGGACCCCGACCCGAGGTCCGGCTCGGCGCGGCGCAGCGCGATGAGCTGCCGGTGCCAGTCCAGCAGCCGGGCATGGTCGCCGCCGCGCGCCTCGTCCCGGTCCAGGCGGCTGCCCTCGAACGTGGAGGCCGCCTGCGGATCGGGCGGTTCGACGTCGCCGCCGTACAGCGCGGACCAGCCATGACCTCCGAACTCGCCGCGCCGGCCCTCCCGGACGGCGTCGGCCAGCTCGGGCTCGGGGTGGTCGGTGAAGAACATCCACGGCGTCCGGGCGCCCCACTCCTCGCCCATGAACAGCAGCGGCGTGAAGGGGGAGAGCAGCACCAGCGCGGCCTCGGCCGCGAGCGCCCCCGGGTCCAGCCGGGCCGAGGGCCGGTCGCCCAGGGCCCGGTTGCCGATCTGGTCGTGGTTGGACGCGAAGACGACGAACTGGTGGCCGTCCGCCCCGGGGGGGAGCGGCCGCCCCCAGGGCCGTCCGCGGAAGGTCGACCATTCGCCGGCGTGCACGAAGACGCGGGTGAACGCGGTGCGCAGCGTCTGGGGGGAGCCGAAGTCGACGTAGTAGCCGTGGCGTTCCCCGGTCACGAGGGCGTGGATGGCGTGGTGCACGTCGTCGGCCCACTGGGCCGTCATGCCCCAGCCGCCCTGCTCGACCGGTCGGGTGACGACGGGGTCGTTGAGGTCGCTCTCGGCGATGAGGGACAGGGGGCGCCCGAGGTCGCGGGACAGGTCGGCGACCTCCTGGGAGAGCTGGGCGAGCAGGTGCTGCGGTGACTCGTCCACCAGCGCGTGCACGGCGTCCAGGCGCAGGGCGTCCAGGTGGAAGTCCCGGAACCAGCGCAGCGCGCTGTCGCAGATCCAGCGGCGCACCTCTGCGGAGCCGTCCTGGTCCAGGTTGACCGCGGCTCCCCAGGGGGTGTGGTGGGCCTCGGTGAGGTACGGGCCGAAGGCGCCGAGGTAGTTCCCGGACGGGCCCAGGTGGTTGTGCACCACGTCCAGGCACACGCCGATCCCGCGGGCGTGCGCCGCGTCCACGAACCGCTGCAGGGCTGGGGGGCCGCCGTAGGGCTCGTGCACCGAGAACAGGGACACCCCGTCGTAGCCCCACCCGTGCACGCCGTTGAACGAGGCCAGGGGCATGAGCTCGACCATGTCGACGCCGAGCGCGACGAGGTCGTCGAGGCGCTGCGCCGCGGCGTCCAGCGTGCCCTCCTCGGTGAACGTGCCGACGTGCAGCTCGTAGAGCACGGCGCCCCGGGCGTCCACGCCCAGCCACGAGTCGTCCGTCCAGGCGAAACCCGTGGCATCGAGCACCTGGCCGGGGCCGTGCACGCCGGAGGGCAGCCGCTGCGCCCGCGGGTCCGCGTGCGGCGGACCGCCGTCCACCGCGTAGGCGTGGTCCGTGCCCGGGGGGAGGTCGACGTCGGCCTCCCACCAGCCGCCGGCAGTCGCCCTCAGCGGCACACGCCGGCCGTCCGCGGGAAGGTCGAGCACGACCTCGCGCGCTGCGGGCGCCCACACCCGGGGCCGCACCTAGGGCTCCTCCCGGACCAGGAGGGCCACCGGCAAGCGGTCAAGGAGGTCGGCGACGCGGCGCAGGCCGCCCTCGACGGGCCGGTCGGTGAGCACGTCGCGCCATCCGCCCTGCGGCACGGCGACGGTGTGCTCGCCCCAGCCTCCGAGCCGCTCGAGCGCCGCCGCGAGCCGCGTGGCGACCATCACCACCGCAGGATCGCCGCCCACCGTGCGGGCGAAGGTGAGCGAGTGCTCGGAGGAGTGCGCGAGCGGCACGAACCCGGACCGCGGGCCCGTGAACGCCTCAGCGGTGGAGCGTCGGGTGCGCAGCGCCTGGGTGGTGACCCAGAGCTTCTCGTCGGCGAGGTCACGGGGGCCCGCGCCCTGGTCGAGCCTGCGCAGGCGGTCGGCGAGCTCCTGGACGGGCACGGGGCGCCGGTTGTCGGGGTCGACGAGCGCCACCACCGGCGCCTCGGTGCCCTGGTAGACGTCGGCGACGCCCGGCAGCATCAGCTGCACCAGCTTCGCGCCGAGTGTGGCGGCCCGCACCGCGGACCGGGTGCGCTCCTCCCACGCGGTGAGCAGCACGGCGACGGCGGGATCGGTGCGGGCGGCCCGGGCGGTCACCAGGACGGCGTCCTCGTACTCGGCGTCGGGCGCCACCCACGACGTGCGCGTCTTGGCCTCCCGCACCGCCTTGAGCAGGTAGTCCGTCAACCGGTCCGCCGCGAGGGGCCCGTCCTGCGTCCAGGTCCCCGCGAGGGTCTGCCACATCAGGTTCTCGGTGCGGCCGTCGAGCAGGGCGCTGCGGTACGCGGCGGACCGCTCCCTGAGGTCTTCGACGAGCGCCGCCCACTCCTGCGGCAGCTCGGACAGCACGTCGATGCGGGTGCGCGCGTCCTCGGTGCGCTTCGTGTCGTGGGTGGTCGCCGCCGTCATGCCCAGCGGCGTCCACCGTGAGGCGCGGGCTGCCCATGAGGCCAGCTCGGTGGGCGCCAGCGCGAACCGCTCCGGCTCGCCGCCGACCTCGCACAACGACACGAGCTGGGTCCACCGGTAGTACGCGGTGTCCTCGACGCCCTTGGCCATCACGGCGCCGCACGTCTGCTGGAACCGCACCACGAGCTCGTCGCGCTGGGCCTCGCGCGTGCGGCCCGCGCTGCCGGCCTCCCTGCCGAGCAGCAGTTCCACGACGACGTCCAGGGTCGGCTTGCGCTCCGCGGGAAGCCGCTCGGCGGCGACGCGGGCGGCGGCCTGCATCGCGCGCAGGGACGCGTCGTCCACGGGCTGGCCCGGCGCCACGTACGCCCGGTAGCGGTCGAACGCGACGAGCAGCTCGACCAGGCAGTCGTGCAGGGCGCGCCAGGTGTGGTCCCGGAGCCGGAGGTCGTCGTGGCAGATGTCGGCCGCGAGGTCGGTGATCCGGTGCACCTCGGCGTACAGGGGCCCGGCCACGACCTCCCGCTTGGCCTCGTCCACGATGGCCGGCAGCTCGTCGGCGGTGTCGCCGGCGATGCGGTGCATGAGCGCCCCGAGCTCCGCGGCGCCGCCGGGGTCGACGAACGTCTGCTGCACCCGCCAGAGCGCGTCGTACCCGGTGGACCCCGCGGTCGCCCACCCCGCGGGCAGCTCCTCGTCGCCCTTGAGGATCTTCTCCACGACCACCCAGGCCCCGCCGGTCCGCTCGCGCAGCCGCTCCAGGTAGCCGGCGGGGTCGGCCAGCCCGTCGGGATGGTCCACCCGCAGGCCGTCCACGACGCCCTCCCGCACCAGGTCCAGCACCAGCGCGTGCGTCGCGTCGAACACCTCCGGGTCCTCGACGCGGACCGCTGCCAGCGTGTCGATGTCGAAGAACCGCCGGTAGTTGAGCTCCTCGTCCGCGACACGCCAGTAGGCCAGGCGGTAGTGCTGGCGCTCGACCAGCTCGGCCAACGGCAGGTGCTCGGTGCCCTGGCGCAGCGGGAAGACGTGCTCGTGGTAGCGCAGCACCTGCTGCCTGCCGGCGCCCGGCACGTCCACCTCGTCGAGCGTCAGCTGGCCATCGGCCAGGATCGCGCCGATCCGGTCGCCCAGCACCGGCATGAGCAGCACGCCCTCGCTCGCGGACCAGTCCACGTCGAACCACCGCGCGTAGGGCGAGGACGGGCCCTCGGCCAGCACCGACCACAGCGCGGTGTTGTGCCACGCCGGGGTGGGCACGGCCATGTGGTTGGGCACGATGTCCAGCACCAGGCCGAGCCCTGCCGCATGGGCGGTGGCCGCGAGCGCCCGCAGCCCCTCGATCCCGCCCAGCGTCTCCGAGACGGTGCTGTGGTCGACCACGTCGTAGCCGTGCGCTGATCCGGGCGCGGCCGTGAGCACGGGCGACAGGTACAGGTGGGTGACGCCGAGGTCGGCGAGGTACGGGACCTGGGCCGCGGCGTCGGCGAAGGTCAGGGACGGCCCCAGCTGCAGCCGGTAGGTGGAGACGGGCACGGGGCGGCCGGGCGCGGGCAGGTGGCGCGCGGGGGTGCCCGCCCACTCGTCGGCGGCGCCCGTCATGCGCGCCGCCGACGCGCGGTCCGGGCGTTGGCGCTCGCCTTGGCCACGGGGCCCTCGCCCTCGGCGCTGAGCGTCTCGGTGACGGGGGGCCGGGTGAGCAGGACCACCGAGCGGGCCGCCACCTCGAAGGACGCGCCGGCTTTGACGGGGGCGCCCAGGCCGGAGCGGGCCCCGGTGTTGACCAGCACCGTCCAGGTGGGCCCGTACTCGTCGGGCGGCAGGGTGAAGGACATCGCGTGCGCCTGGGCGTTGAACAGGACCAGGAAGCTGTCGTCGATGATCTCCTCGCCGCGCGCGTCCGGCTCGGCGATCGCCTCGCCGTTGAGGAACACGGACACCGCCCGCGCCTGGTCGGCGTGCCAGGCGGACTCCTCCATGTGCTCGCCGGCCGGGGTGAGCCAGGCGATGTCCCGCAGGTCGGACTCGCCGCCGTGCTCGGCGGCGCCGGCGAAGAACCGCCTGCGGCGCAGCACCGGGTGCTCGCGGCGGAGCCGGACGAGCATGCGGGTGAAGTCCAGCAGCGCGGAACGCTGGGGGTCGAGGTCCCAGTCCACCCACGACAACGGGGAGTCCTGGCAGTACACGTTGTTGTTGCCCTGCTGGGTGCGGCCGAGCTCGTCCCCGTGGGAGATCATCGGCACCCCCTGGGACAGCAACAGGGTGGTGAGGAAGTTGCGCTGCTGGCGCGCGCGCAGCGCGAGCACCTTGCGGTCGGAGGTGGCGCCCTCGACCCCGCAGTTCCAGGAGCGGTTGTGGCTCTCCCCGTCCCGGTTGCCCTCGCCGTTCGCCTCGTTGTGCTTCTCGTTGTAGGAGACCAGGTCGGCGAGGGTGAACCCGTCGTGCGCGGTGATGAAGTTGACGGAGGCGATCGGCCGGCGGCCGGTGTGCTCGTACAGGTCGGACGAGCCCGACAAACGGCTGGCGAACTCCCCGAGTGTCGAGGGCTCGCCACGCCAGAAGTCGCGCACCGTGTCGCGGTACTTGCCGTTCCACTCCGACCACAGCGGCGGGAAGCCGCCCACCTGGTAGCCGCCGTCGCCCAGGTCCCACGGCTCGGCGATGAGCTTGACCTGGGAGATCACCGGGTCCTGCTGCACGATGTCGAAGAAGGCCGAGAGCCGGTCCACCTCGTGGAACTGGCGCGCCAGCGTGGCGGCGAGGTCGAAGCGGAAGCCGTCGACGTGCATCTCCTGGACCCAGTACCGCAGCGAGTCCATGACCAGCTGCAGCACGTGCGGGGAGCGCATCAGCAGGGAGTTGCCCGTGCCGGTGGTGTCGAAGTAGTGGGTCGGGTCGTCGTCCACCAGGCGGTAGTAGTTGGCGTTGTCGATGCCGCGGAAGCCGAGCGTCGGGCCCAGGTGGTTGCCCTCGGCCGTGTGGTTGTAGACCACGTCGAGGATCACCTCGATGCCCGCCTCGTGCAGGGCCTTGACCATCGACTTGAACTCCTGGACCTGCTGCCCGTCCGAGGGGTACGCCGCATAGCCGTTGTGCGGCGCGAAGAAGCCGATCGTGTTGTAGCCCCAGTAGTTGCTCAGCCCCTGGTCCACGAGCCCCGGGTCGATGACGAACTGGTGCACGGGCATGAGCTCGACGGCGGTCACCCCCAGGGAGGTGAGGTGCTCGATGATGGCCGGGTGGCCTATCGCGCTGTAGGTGCCACGGAGCTCCTCCGGCACCGCCGGGTGGAGCTGGGTCAGGCCGCGCACGTGCGCCTCGTAGATCACGCTGTCGTGGTACTCGTGCCGCGGGGGGCGGTCGTGGCCCCAGTCGAAGAACGGGTTGACCACCACCGACGTCATGGTGTGGCCCGCGGAGTCGTCGTCGTTGCGCTCGTCCTCCGCGCCGAACCGGTAGGAGAACAGCGACGGGTCGCCGTCCACCTGCCCGTCGATCGCCTTCGCGTACGGGTCGAGGAGGAGCTTGGCCGGGTTGCACCGGTGCCCCTCCGCGGGCTCGTACGGGCCGTGCACCCGGAACCCGTAGCGCTGCCCTGGTTGCAGCGCGGGCACGTACCCGTGCCACACGAACGCGTCGACCTCGGGCAGGTCCACCCGGGTCTCGTTCCCGTCGGCGTCGAGCAGGCACAGCTCCACCCGCTCGGCCACCTCGGAGAACAGCGCGAAGTTCGTCCCCGTGCCATCGAAGGTCGCTCCGAGGGGGTACGGGCGGCCTGGCCAGATCTGCATGCGCCCAAGAGTGCCAGCGCTCGTTGCGGAGCGCAGGATGACATGGGGGCTTGTCGGCGGTTTCGTCGCCGACGACACGGGGGAGGTGGCGCCGATGGCGTCCATGCAGGCGTTCCGGATCGCGGAGTGGGGGGAGCCGCCGCGCTTCCACGACGTCCCCGTGCCCGAGCCAGGACCGGGCCAGGTCCTGGTGCGGGTCGCGGCCTCCGGGCTGTGCCGGGCGGACGTGCGGCTGGTGGACGGGCCGCCCGACCCCTGGAGCCGGGCCCCCTTCACGCTGGGCCACGAGAGCACCGGGCGTGTGGCCGTGCTCGGGGCTGGTGTCGAGCACCTCGCCGTCGGGGACGGGGTGGTCGTGTCCGGCGTGCTGTTCTGCGGCAGTTGCGACCGGTGCGTGCGCGGGCGCCAGGACGAGTGCCGCACGCTGGTGACGGCGGGCTCGGGCGCCGGGGACGATGGCGGGCTCGCCGAGTACCTGCTCGCGGAGGTGCGGCACGTCGTCCCGCTGGGCACGCTCGACCCGGTCGCCGCCGCCCCGCTCGCCGACGCGGGCGCGACCGCGTACCGCGTGGTCCGCGGGGCTGCGCCCCTGCTCGCGCCGGGATCCACAGCCGTCGTGGTGGGGATGGGCGCCGCGGGCGGGTTCGCGGTGCAGTACCTGCGCCAGTTCACCGGCGCCCGGATCATCGCCCTGGACCCTCGGGAGGCGAGGCTGGCGGACGCGCGCAGGCTCGGCGCCGACGACGCGTTCCCCGCCGATGGCGACGCCGCGGCGCTGGTGCGCGAGCTGACCGGGACGGGCGCCGAGGCGGTGCTGGACTTCGTGGGGTCCACGTCGACGCTCGAGATCTCCGTGGGCGCCCTGGGCAACGGCGGCCGTGTGCTCGTCGCGGGGGCCGACGGCGGCATGGTGCCGCTCGGGTGGGAGAGGCTGCCGGCCAACGGAGGGCTGGTCGGGTCCAGCGGCTTCACCCCGGGAGACCTGCGCCAGGTCGTCGCGCTGGCCGCGACAGGGCGGCTCGAGCTCCGGGCCACCCCCTACCCGTTCCACCAGGTCGCCGAGTGCCTCGACGCGCTCCGCGAGGACTCCGTGGCAGGCGCTGCCGTCATCACGCTCGAGTGAGCGGCCTTGCTAGCATCTGCTCATCACTGAGCCGCCATCCCTCCCCGCCCTGCCGCCCCGCCCATTGCGCGTCGGCCTGGTCATCGACGACTCCTTGGACCGGCCCGACGGCGTCCAGCAGAACGTCCTGACGCTCGGCCGGTGGCTCGCCGCCCAAGGCCACGACGTGCACTACCTGACGTCCACCACGACGCGCGCCGACCTTCCCCAGGTGCACAACCTGGCCCGCAACGTCAGCGTCCGCTTCAACGGCAACCGGCTGAGCACTCCCGGCTGGGCGTCCGCCCGCGCGGTCGATGCGGCGCTCTCCGCGGGCCTCGACGTGGTGCACGTCCAGATGCCGTACAGCCCGTTCCTCGCGGGCCGGGTGATCCGGCGCGCGCCGCGGGGCAGCGCCGTGGTGGTGACCTTCCACATCCTGCCGCTGACCTTCGCCGCGCGGGCCGCGACCCATCTGCTCGGGGCCGTCCAGCGCCGCCAGACGCGCCGCTTCGACGGGGTGCTCGCCGTCTCCGGGGCGGCGGAGGAGTTCATGCGCGGCGCGTTCGGGGTCGCCGGCCAGGTCGTGCCGAACCCCGTGGACCTGGCGCCGTTCCGCGCGGCCCGGCGTGCCGCCCTCGGCGCCGCGCCGTCCGACGGCGGTGGCCCTCGTGTGGTCTTCCTGGGCCGGCTCGTCGAGCGCAAGGGCGCCGGCGCCCTGCTCGACGCCCTCGGCGTCCTCGCGCGCCAGGGCGCCCTGCCCGCCGGGCTCGAGGTGGTCCTCGCCGGCACCGGCCCGCAACGCGAGCGGCTGGTGCGCTCGGCCGCCGAGCACGGCCTGGAGGGCGTCGTCGCGTTCCCCGGGTTCGTCGCCGAGGAGGACAAGGCCGCGCTGCTCGCCTCCGCCGACATCGTCGCCCTGCCCAGCCTGGGCGGGGAGAGCTTCGGCATCAGCGTCGTGGAGGCCCTCGCCGCGAGTCGCGGCGTCGTCCTCGCCGGGGACAACCCGGGCTACCGCTCGGTGATGGCAGGGCTCGAGGACCAGCTCGTCGACCCGCGGGACGCGCAGGCGTTCGCCGCGGTCCTCGCCGCGCACCTGGCAGACCCGGGCCTCCGCCGCGAGGCCAGCGACCGGCAGGCCGCGGCGGCCGAGCAGTTCGACGTGGAGGTGGTCGGCCAGGCGGTCCTCGGGCACTACGCGCGGGCGCTGTGCTCGGCGGGACGGCGCGCGCCCACGGGCTTCTCGGCGCCCGCCCGGCCTGGTCGCTGACCGAGCCGTGCGGCGCAGTGCCCTCGTGACGCGCGTGACGGACGCGGGCGCGCAGACCCCCTGAGACCGGGCGTCGGTGGGCTGATCGTCCCGACCGCCTCCCGGGGCGGCTGCTAGCGTCCGAGCCATGCGCACGACCACGTCCAGCAGGGCCTGCTCGACCGCTCTCACGGGCGGCGCACGCCGCTGGGGCGGTGGAGTCGCCGCGGTCGCCATGCTCGCGCTCGCCCTCGGCGCCTGCGCCGGCCAGCCAGCCGGCCCCGGGGGAGGACCGGACGAGGACCCGGCCACCGCCGCCACGGGCGAGCTGCGCGTCATGGCCGCCGCCTCGCTGGCGGCCGTCTTCGACGAGCTGGCGGAGCTGTACGTCGCTGAGAACCCCGGCGTCGAGGCGCCCGTGATCACCTACGACGGCTCGTCGACCCTCGTCACCCAGCTCATCGAGGGCGCGGAGGCCGAGGTCTTCGCGTCCGCCGACGAGGCGAACATGGCCAAGGCGGTCGACGCGGGGCTCGTCCAGGGCGCCCCGGCCGTCTTCGCCACGAACGTGCTGCAGATCGCCGTCACGCCGGGCAACCCGGCCGGCATCGGGTCCTTGGCCGACCTGGCCGACCCGGGGCTGCAGGTGGTCCTGTGCGCCCCCGAGGTCCCCTGCGGCGCCGCGTCAGCCACCGCGCTCGCCGCGGCCGGGGTGAGGGTCGCGCCGGCCAGCGAGGAGCAGAACGTCACGGCAGTGCTGACGAAGGTCGCGCTCGGCGAGGCGGACGCCGGGCTGGTCTACGCCACCGACGTCCTGGTGTCCCACGGCGGGGTGGACGGCGTCGCGTTCGAGGAGTCGGCCACCGCGGTCAACAGCTACGCGATCGGGGAGCTCGACGGCGCGTCGAGCCCTGCGGCGCGGGCCTTCGTCGAGCTCGTCCTGTCCCCGGCCGGCCAGCGGGTCCTCGCGGCGCACGGGTTCGGCCCGGCATGACGCTCACCGAGCGCCGCGCCACGACCGGCGCCACCGCTCGCCCGCGTCCGGCGCCGCCGCCGCGGGCGGTCGCCGTCGGGGTGCCGCGCCTGCTGTACGTGCTGGCCCTCGTCGGCCTCGCGCTGCTGACGTTGCCCGTGCTGGCGCTGCTGGTGCGCGCGGACTGGCCCGGGGTCCCCGCGGCGATCACCTCGCCCGAGGCGTTGTCCGCGCTCGGCCTGTCGCTGCGCACCGCCCTCGCCGCCACCGCCCTGTGCCTGCTACTGGGGGTGCCGCTGGCCGTGGTGCTCGCCCGGACGTCCACGCGGGCGGCGGACCTCGTGCGCGCTCTCGTGACGCTCCCGCTCGTGCTGCCACCCACCGTGGGAGGTATCGCCCTGCTCTACCTGCTCGGCCGCCGCGGGCTGGTGGGAGAGCAGCTGGACCTGCTCTTCGGGATCCGGATCCCCTTCACGACCACGGCCGTGGTCATCGCCCAGGCCTTCGTCGCCCTGCCGTTCCTCGTGATCGCCCTCGAGGGCGCGTTGCGCAGCGCGGGCGACCGCTACGAGGTCGTCGCGGCGACCCTCGGCGCCGGGCGGTGGACCGTGCTGCGGCGCATCACGCTGCCGCTGGCCGCGCCGGGCCTGGTGAGCGGCACGGTGCTGTGCTTCGCGCGGGCGCTCGGCGAGTTCGGCGCCACCGCGCTGTTCGCGGGCAACAGCGCTGGCGTCACCCGCACCATGCCCCTGGCCATCTACACCGCGTTCAACGGCGCGGGCGTCACCCAGGACTCCGCTGTCGCGCTGTCGCTGCTCTTGGTCGTGGTGGCGGTGGTCATCCTCGTGCTGGCGCGCGCCTGGAAGCCCGGTGGCCGCGGATGAGCGATCTGGAGGCGCGCTTCTCGGTGCGCCGCGGCGACTTCGAGCTGGACCTGGCCCTGGCCGCCGCCGAGGGCGAGGTGCTCGCCGTGCTCGGGCCCAACGGCGCCGGCAAGTCCACGCTGCTCGCGGTCCTCGCAGGGCTGCTGCGGCCCAGCGAGGGATTCGTGCGGGTGGGCGACCAGGTGCTCACCGACGTGCCCCTCGCCGGCCGTGCGCGGCTGGTCGCGCCCGAGCAACGGGCCGTGGGCCTCCTCGGCCAGGACGGCCTGGTGTTCCCCCATCTGACGGCCCTGGAGAACGTCGCCTTCGGCCCTCGCTCGGTGGGAGTGCGGCGCGCTGAGGCGGCGCGACGGGCCACCGGGTGGCTCGAGGCCGTCGGCCTTGAGGGCATGGCCGCGCGGCGTCCCGCCGAGCCGCGGGTGCTGCTGCTCGACGAGCCGCTCGCCGCGCTCGACGTCGGCGTGGCGCCCC